>Ga0111538_10005212_pt1 | contig 17813 bp, 19 predicted proteins | sample SoiMethybrSBSTD1_FD_79669 | JGI IMG/M metagenome (GOLD analysis project Ga0111538, IMG submission 79669) | Bulk soil microbial communities from a Populus tree surrounding site in Tennessee, USA - Soil MetaG P. TD hybrid SBSTD1 (version 2)... | ecosystem: Environmental > Terrestrial > Soil >...
ACGCCGTCGACCGCGGCGAGTGCGTGCCCCACTTCGATCGCGTCGATCCCGGCCGGTGTCTCCTCGAGCAGGATCGCAACCGACTCGCGCAGGATCCGCCAGGAGCTCGCGAGGACGAGGACGCCGATCGCGATCGCGGCGACCGGGTCGGCGTACTCCCACCCGGTGGTGAGCACGACCACTCCCGCCACGACCACGCCCGCCGACCCGAGCAGGTCGGCCAGCACGTGGAAGAGGGCCGCGCGCATGTTCAGGCTCTCGCCGCCCGCGCGCGCGAGGATCCAGGCGGCGGCCGCGTTGACGGCGAGGCCCGCCAGGCCGACGGCCATGATCCAGCCGCCGGGCACGTCCGGTGGATCACCGAGCCTGCCGATCGCCGCGACGAAGATCCAGATCGAGACGGCGGCGAGCGCGACGCCGTTCGCGAGCGCCGCGAGGATCTCCGCGCGCCGGAACCCGAAGCTCCGCTGCGGGGTCGCCGGCCGGACGGCCAGCCAGGACGCGAGGAAGGCCAGCGCCAGCGAGCCGGTGTCCGAGAGCATGTGCGCCGCGTCCGCCAGGACGGCCAGGGACCCCGCGAGGAGACCGGCTACGACCTCGACGACGAGGAAGCCCGCGATCAGCGCGAGCGCCGCGCCGAGCGCCCTCCGGTCGGCCGCCGCGCGGGCCTCGAAGCCGTGCGAGTGGCCCCGTTGCGCCTGCATGAAGGTCAGGTTAAGTGTTGCCGACCAGAAAACCATTCCCGCGGAGGGCCCGTCTAAGCTGACGACGGATGGCGACTGTCTCCGAGCCCCTCTCGACCATCGCCCCGGCCGGGGAGGCGTCGAAGGCGCTGGCGAGCCAGTGGCGGCGGCTGATCCGCGCCGCGACCCTCATCGCCATCCTCACGAGCCCGCTGCCGTTCCTGTGGCTCTACCTGCAGCGCGACTGGCCGCTCGGCTGGGCGATCGTCGTCACCTTCCTGCTCGTCATCGCCTACCGCGGCCTGCTCGACGTCGTGCTGCGTCGGCTCATCCCCTGGCCGAGCCTGTTCGGCCAGGACGAGCAGCAGCTACGGGACGAGGACGTCGTCAACAGGCGCCGCGCCTGGTACTGGAGCCGCAAGTGGCACGTCGCGTACCTGATCGCCCTCTTCATCACGATCGTGTTCGTGATCAAGCTGCTCATCCCGGGCGGCGACGACACGTGGTGGGGCACGGCGACCGGGATGGTCGACGGGTTCATCACCTACGTCTCGAACCCCCAGATCCTGATCTACGCGTTCATCTTCCCGCTCCTGTTCATCTTCAACTTCCTGATCCTCATGGGGCCGATGCTGATGATGGGGATCACGCAGATCCAGTCCTACGAGCCGGGAGATGCGGACTGGGGCGTGAAGCTCGAGGACGTCCGCGGCCAGGCCGAGGCGAAGGAAGAGGTACGGAAGATCGTCTCGCTGTGGCAGTCCGGCGAGGCCTTCGAGAAGGCGGGCGGCAAGCGCGAGCGCGGGATCCTGTTCCTCGGCCCGCCCGGCACGGGCAAGACGATGCTCTCGAAGGCGATCGCGACAGGCTTCAACTGCCCGTTCGTGTCGATCCCGGGCTCGGGCTTCGCGCAGACCTTCATCGGGATGGACGCGATCGTCGTTCGCTACCTCGCCTGGAAGGCGAAGCGGCTGGCGCGCAAGTGGGGCGGTCAGTGCATCGTCTTCATCGACGAGATCGACGCCGTCGGCATGCGGCGCCAGAGCCTCGGGCCGGCCGGCGGCTTCGCGACGCCCCTCCCGGCGACCCGCTTCGAGGAGCTCGTCTTCTACGGCCCCAACGGCTCGCTGACCCCGAGCGGCGACCTGATCCTCGAGACGAGGGCGTGGCGTGACCGCCTGTTCGCGTACCGGGCCCCCCAGCCGAAGGAGACGTTCATGGGGCGGCTCTCCGGCAAGGTGAACCAGCTCCCGGTTCCCGGCGGCATGGGCGGCACGGGCCAGCTGGCGCTCAACCAGCTGCTCGTCGTGATGGACGGGATCGGCAACCCGCCGTTCTTCAAGAAGCTCCGGACCAACCGCTTCAACACGTTCCTCGACGCCACGTACGTGATCCCCCGCCGCATCGGGCGACGGATCTCGCTGCGGCTGCCGCCGCCGCGGCCGCGGAGCGAGCAGATCTACTTCATCGGCGCTTGCAACGTGCCCATCGAGTCGCTCGACCCGGCGCTCACCCGCCCCGGCCGGCTCGGCCGCCACGTCTGGTTCCGCACGCCGACCAAGCAGGACCGCCTCGACATCTTCGACCTCTACATCGACAAGGTCTCCCATAGCGAGGACCTCGACGAGCGCCGCCGCCGCGACGAGATCGCGCGGGTGACCAACGGTTACTCGCCGGCCATGATCGAGCAGGTGTGCTCGATGGCGCTGACGATCGCCCACCACGACGGACGGCCTGGCTTCGACTTCGACGACCTGTTCGAGGCAATGACGACCGTGGAGTCCGGTACCGCGATCAACGTCGAGTACGTGCCCGACGAGACGCGCGCAGTCGCGATCCACGAGGCCGGCCACGCGGTCGCGAGCCACGTGTACATGAAGGACGTCGAGTCGACGCGCCTCTCCATTCGCATGCGCGGGCAGTCGCTCGGCCACCACCAGGCGCTCGAGAAGGAGGAGCGCTTTTCCAAATGGCGCTCCGAGCAGATGGCCGCGCTCATCTGGACGCTCGGCGCGATGGCCGCCGAGCGCGTCTTCTACGACGAGAACTCGACCGGGGTCGGCGGCGACGTGCAGAGCGCAACCGCGCGCGCGGCCTTCATGGTCGGCGCCTCGGCGATGGGGCCCGAGCGGATCGAGCTGAACGGCGGTTTCAAAGACGACGAGGAGCGCAAGGAAGCGCGCGACAAGATGATGAAGCGGTTCGAGGAGATCGGCCTGCAGATCATGAACCGGACGGGCTCGCACGACCCGGTCTCGGAGTCCCTCGGCGACCCGGACAAGCGGAGGACGGCGGCACAGATCCTCGGCCAGGCCTACGTCAAGGCGCACAATCTGATCGAGCACAACAAGCAGGCCGTCTCGAACATCGCCGACGTGGTCGTCGCACGGCGCGAGATCTACGGCGACGAGCTCCTCGACCTGTTGAAGGACGCGAAGCTGACCGAGCCCGAGATCGACTACACCGAGGAGAAGGCATGGCCCAGGCTGTAGAGCCGATCGCAGAAGGCCCGGGCGGCCGCCGCCCGAACGGGGAGCCGCGCCAGAAGGGTGAGCTGGAGCCGCTCGCCGTCACGGCCGAGCGCGTCCAGACGGCAGAGCGGCCGAAGGAGGCGGCCGTGTACCCGGGCCGCTTCATGCTCGGCTACCTGATGATCGTCCTCTTCTTCGGCGCGCTGATCGTGGCCGCCGCGGTGGTCTGGAGCCATCAATCCTCCGACTCGACTTCGGCCGACGACACCAACTGGTCGTTCTTCAGGCCGACCGCCGACTCGGAGGCGCAGCGGACGCGCGAGATCGCCCGCTTCGTCGGCACCCGCTACCAGACCGACCGCGGCCGGCAGCTCGTGCGCGTGCTCGGCGGCCCGCCCGCCGTCCAGGACGCGCCCGTCGTCCAGTTCATGGTCCGTGACCCGGTCGGCGGCACGAAGGAGGAGTCGATCGGCGCCGACAAGGCGATCATGTTCATCCTCTGCGGAACGGGCACGGACTGCGCGCTCCCTGCGAACGCATCGTCGGACGCAGACCTGCGGCTCGTCCGCCGCGAGGCGCTCGAGCTCGCGCTGTACATGATGAAGTACAACGACGTCGATCCCGTCGTCGTGCTCCTGCCTCCGGGCGCCGGGGGCGACCCGGGCGGCGCGCTCCTCTTCCGGCGCAAGGACCTCGAGTCGCACCTCGACCAGCCGCTCTCGCGAACCCTGGCCGTGGACAAGCCCCCGACCGCGACCGGCTTCACGGACCTCGAGACTGCGACGGTCGACTATCTGACGCTCACACGGAAATTCGCCTACACGTTCCAGTCGTTGCAGGGCGGGCTCGCCCGCATGCTGCTCAACCCCGAGCGGCCGACGCAGTAACCGTTCCCCCTGGCGCGGCGTTCACATAAACGCCACAATGCGCGTCTCAGTACCAACAGCATCGCGCTGAGGGAAAGGGGGAGTGTGGCCGAGGTCACGTTCGACGGGGTCAGCAAGATCTATCCCGACGGCACGCGCGCGGTCAACGAGATCGACCTCGAGATCCAGGACGGCGAGTTCATGGTCCTCGTCGGCCCCTCGGGCTGCGGCAAGACGACCGCGCTGCGGATGGTCGCCGGGCTGGAGGACATCTCCGAGGGTCAACTCAAGATCGGCGAGCGGGTCGTCAACCAGTTGGCGCCGCGCGACCGCGACATCGCGATGGTGTTCCAGAGCTATGCGCTCTATCCGCACCTGACGGTCTACGACAACATCGCGTTCAGCCTGCGCCTGCGCAAGACGCCGAAGCCAGAGATCGACAAGCGCGTGAAGGAGGCGGCCCGGATCCTCGGGCTCGAGCAGTTCCTGGACCGCAAGCCGCGCGCCCTCTCGGGCGGCCAGCGCCAGCGCGTCGCCATGGGCCGGGCGATCGTCCGGCAGCCGCAGGCGTTCCTGATGGACGAGCCGCTCTCGAACCTGGACGCGAAGCTCCGCGTCCAGATGCGAGCCGAGATCTCCGGGATCCAGCGCAACCTGAAGACGACGACGATCTACGTCACCCACGACCAGGTCGAGGCCATGACGATGGGCGACCGGGTCGCCGTCATCCGTAAGGGCGAGCTCCAGCAGGTCGCGTCACCGCAGGAGCTCTACGACAAGCCTGTCAACCTCTTCGTCGGCGGCTTCATCGGCAGTCCGGCGATGAACCTGATCGAGGCCACCATCGAGGAGTCGAACGGCGGGCTCTCGGTGAAGGCAGGCGAACAGAACATCGCCCTGGACGACGACACCATGAAGGACCGGCCCGCCCTGAAGGCCTACGAAGGCCGGCAGGTCGTGCTCGGCATCCGGCCCGAGGATCTCGAGGACGCGGAGCTCGAAAACGTGACGGCCGAGAGGCGCATACGCGCGCGGGTCGAGCTTCGCGAGGCGCTTGGATCGGAGATCCTCGTGCACTTCACGGTGGAAGCCCGGCCGGCGGTCACCGACGATGTGCGCGAGCTCGCCCGCGACGTCGGCGACGAGAGCGCCGTCGAGGCGAAGGCCGAGGACTCGCACACGACGATGGTGGGGCGCTTCGGCCCGCGGAGCCAGGTCAAGCTGGGCGACGTGATGGAGGTGGCGGTGGACACGCGGTCGCTCCACTTCTTCGATCCCGATACCGGGATCGCCATCTACAAGGAAAAGGATTCCACGAAAGGAGCTGGGAAATGAGGAGATTCCGGTTGGGGCTGGCGCTCGCCGCGCTTGCAGCCGCCGTGGTGCTCGCGGTCGCCGCCTGCGGAGGCGGCGACGACAACGAGTCGAGCGGTGGCGGCGGAAGCGAGGGCGGCACCGTCTCGGTGCTCTCGTTGTGGGGCGGCAGCGAGAAGGAGGCCTTCGACAAGGTGCTCGCCAAGTTCACGGCAGACACCGGAATCAAGACCCAGTACGAGACGGCGCGCGACTTCTTGCCCGTGATCCGCTCTCGGCTCGCGGCCGGGAACCCGCCGAACATGGCGATCGTCCCGCGGCCCGGGATCGTGAAGGATCTCGCGGGGGACGGCTCGCTGAAGTCGCTCGACGACCTCGGCATCGACGCGGACAAGATCAACGAGAACTACAGCAAGGCCTGGACCGACCTGACCACGTTCGACGACGAGACGTGGGGGATCGTGGCCAAGGCGAACTCGAAGAGCACGGTCTGGTACGACCCCGCGCGGCTGAAGGCGACACCGCCGACCACCTGGAACGGCCTCCTCGCGCTCACGAAGAAGCTCAAGAGCGAGGGCAAGACGCCGTGGGCGGTCGGCGCCGGTGACGGCTGGCCGCTGACGGACTGGTTCGAGAGCATCTACCTCTACCAGTCCGGCCCCGAGAAGTACCAGAAGCTCTTCGACGGGGACATCCCGTTCAACGACCAGTCGGTGAAGGACGCTCTCACCGAGATGTTCAAGGTGCTGAGCAACCAGAACCTCCCCGGCGGCGTCGAGGGGGCGCTCGCCACGCCGTTCACCGACTCGATCGGGCAGGTCTTCGGGACGAAGCCGAAGGCCGAGCTGTACTACGAGGGCGGCTTCGTCGGCGGCATCGCCACCGGCCAGGTCAATCCGAAGCTGCAGCCCGGGAAGACGATCGACTTCTTCCAGTTCCCGAAGTTCAACGACCAGATCGGCACTCCGCTCCTCGGCGCGGGTGACGTCGCGGTCGCCTTCGACGACAACGACAACACGTCCAAGCTGATGGAGTTCCTCGCCAGCTCGGAGGCGGGGTCGACCTGGGTCTCGACCGGGGCGATCGTGTCGCCGAACAAGGCGGTCGACCTCTCGGTCTACCCGAACGACCTCGTGCGGAAGGAAGCAGAACAGGTCCAGAACGCGGAGGTGTTCAGGTTCGACGGCTCCGACCTCCTGCCGGGCGCGCTCGGCACCGAGTGGCCGACCGTGCTCCAGGGGATCATGAAGAATCCGTCCGGCATGAACAGCGCGCTGGACGATTTCCAGAACACGGCGTCCAACGAGTTCTCTTCGCAGTAGGGGGACTGGCGACGTCTGCAGCACCGGGAACGGTCGTCGGCGGGGCAACGCCCCGCCGACGGCTGCCCTCGTTCATGAGCCGCTCCGGGTGGCAGGCGGCCCTGTTCATCGGGCCGGCCGTCATCCTGCTCACAGTCCTGCTCGTCTACCCGGTCCTCTGGACGATCAGGCTGTCGTTCGACACCGGCCGCGGCCTGGAGCCCCGTAAGTGGGTCGGCCTCGACAACTACCAGCGGCTGTTCACGGAGGACAAGAGGTTCCTCGACCTGACGAAATTCCCGCCGGAGGGCGCGCTGGCGAACAACGTCCTCTGGCTCGTGCTGTACACGTCGATCTGCCTGATCATGGGGCTCCTGATCGCGGTACTGGCTACTCGTGTGCGGTACGAGAGCGTGATCAAGGCGATCATCTTCGTTCCGATGGCCATCTCCGCGGTCGCGGTCGGCCTGATCTGGAAGTTCGTCTACAGCAACGACACCGACATCGGCGTCATCAACGCGTTACGCCATGGCTTGTGGGGCGCCGACCCGATCCCGTTCCTCGGCCGTGAGGACACGGTCAACTACGCGATCATCTTCGCCTACGTCTGGGCGTCGGCCGGCTTCGCGATGGTGGTGCTGTCGGCGGCGCTGAAGGGCATCTCGCAGGAGATCATCGAGGCGGCTCGCACCGACGGCGCGAGCGAGTGGGCGATCTTCCGGCGGATTCAGCTCCCCTTGCTGGCCCTCCCGATCTCCGTCGTCACCGTCTGGCTGATGATCAACGTGATCAAGCTTTTCGACATCATCTACATCATGACTGCGGGCGGCCCGAACGGGAAAAGCCAGGTCATCGGCTACATGATGTACGACCAGACTTTCCAGGGCGGTAAAGGCGGCTACGGCTCGGCGATCGCAGTCGTGATGCTGTTGCTGATCATCCCGATCATGGCGTTCAACATCAAGCGCTTCCGGAGTCAGGCGATCCAGGGATGACTACCCAGGCTGCCGAGCTCGTCCGCCCGAAGTCCTCGACCCTGGCCGGCCGGATCGTCGAGTTCATCTCGAAGACGCCCGTGCACATCGCGCTGATCTTCCTCGCGGTGGTGTGGCTGGTGCCGTCGGTCGGGCTGCTGATCACGTCGTTCCGGACGAGGTCCGACATCGCGAACACGGGCTGGTGGGAGTCGCTGTCGACGCTCAACTTCACACTCGACAACTACGACCAGGTGCTCGGCGGCGCGGACATGGGCTCGAGCTTCGTCAACAGCATTCTCATCAGCGTCCCGGCAACGATCATCCCGCTCTTCATCGGCTCCCTGGCGGCCTTCGCGCTGTCCTGGATCCGCTTCCCGTTTCGGGACACGATTTTCCTGGCGATCGTGGCGCTGATGGTCGTACCGATCCAGATGTCGCTCGTGCCCGTCCTGATCTTCTTCCGCAACATGGGCGACTTCCTCGCCAACGACAAGGCGCTGATCACGGGCTCGTACATGGGCATCTGGCTGGCCCACTCGGCGTTCGCACTGCCGTTCTGCATCTTCCTGCTGCGCAACTTCTTCATCACGCTGCCGCGCGACCTGATCGAGGCCGCACGCGTGGACGGCGCCTCGAACTTCCGCATCTTCTGGAAGGTCGTCATACCGCTCTCGGTGCCGGCGCTCGCGTCGTTCGCGATCTTCCAGTTCCTGTGGGTCTGGAACGACCTGCTGATGGCCCTCGTGTTCGTCCAGGAGTCCTCGCTCCTGCCGCTCACGGTCCGCATCAGCCAGGTGCAATCGACCTACGGCGTCGAGTGGCACCTGCTCTCGGCGGGCGCGTTCGTGCTAATGGCGGTGCCGCTGGTCGTCTTCTTCAGCCTGCAGCGGTATTTCGTCCAGGGCCTGCTGGCCGGCTCGGTCAAGTAGCGCGCCCTCAGCTGACACCGGGGGCGCCGCCGGCAGCCCGGCGGCGCCCCGCGGTTTACGTCACGAGGCCGGCGTCATTCGCCGCCGACCGGCCACCATGAATCCGGCTCCGGTGATGGCGAGTGCGAGCGCAGCGCCGATGCCCACCGTCGTCGCGGCGTCGGGCGCCGAGATCGAGATGCCGCTGTCCGTCGCAGCTGCAACTTCAGCAGGGGCGGGTGCTGCCACCGAGACTGCCCGGTCGTCGGGGCTCACGGACCCCGAAGCGGCCGCCGCAGCCTCCGGCGTCAGAACGCCGTGGCTGAGATACGGGATCTCGGCCGAGATCGCTTCCGAAGCGGAGCCGGTTGCCGGCGCCGCCATCGAGACCGCCCGGTCGTCCGGTGACACCGCTGCATCGGCCGCGATCGCCTCGGAGGCCGACGCCGTTGCCGGCGCCGCCATGGACACTGCACGATCGTCCGGGTTCACGGACCCGGAAGCGGCCGCTGCGGCCTCCGGCGTCAGAATGCCGTGGCTGAGATACGGAATCTCGGACGCAATCGCTTCCGACGCCGAACCGGTGTCCGGCGCCGCCATGGATACCGCACGATCGTCCGGGTTGACGGACCCGGAAGCGGCCGCTGCGGCCTCCGGCGTGAGAATGCCGTGGCTGAGATACGGGATCTCGGCCTGGCCGACACTGGTCTCCTTCGAGACCGCCCGGTCATCGGGGCTCACCGCCCCTGTAGCAGCCGCTGCCGCCTCCGGCGTCAGAATGCCGTGGCTGAGATACGGGATCTCGGCCTGGCCGACACTGGTCGCCATCGAGACCGCGCGGTCGTCGGGGCCGGGCTGGGCCGAGGCCTGCGCCGCTGCGCCTGTTGCCGCCACAGCGGCGACAGCGAGCACGAGGGCCTTCTCGCGGATTCCGTGCGCCTCGACGTCGGCCTCCATCGCCTGCCGGATCGCCTCCCGGTCGAAGGTGAGGACGATCTGGTCGCTCTCGGTCTGACGGAGGAGCTCCTCGAGATCACCTCTCTCCCACGCCACGACGAGGTTGCGCGTCTCGGCAGGGTCGCCGTTCGAGAAGCGCGTGACGTCCAGGATCAGGTCCGGCGGCCCGTCCGCTGCTCCGAGCGCGGCGGCCACCTCCTCGCGGGAGACGGAGGTGCTGAGACCATCCGTCACCTCCGGCGCGGTCACAAGCGCCGCTCGTGCGCTCAACTCCTGCATGAGCACTCCTTTCGTTCGCTCGCAACGGCGCACTCGGCGCCGCCTACCACACCTCAGGACGGGCCAATCGCCATTGATCTTCCCACAATTTGTCGCAGATGCAACAAAACCGGCCCGAAAAGCATCACGACCGCCGCCGACGACCGCGCTCAGGCTTCTTGAAGCGCTTCCCTGACCAGGTTCTGAAAGTGAAGAAGCCCGTCTTCGCGTCCGGGGACGAGCAGCCCGCGCTCGAGCCGGCCCGACCGTAGCCCCCGCTGCACGGACTCGCAGAGCTCCGTGTCCTCGCGCTGCACCTGGTCGACGAACGCGACGAACTCGTCGGCCTCCGCGTCGGAGACGTCGTCGGCGAGGAAGTACTCGTAGAGCGCGAGCGTGCGGTCGGTCGTGAGCGGCACGAACAGGTTCAGCGAGACGTTGCCCGGCCCTGGGTAGGCGTTGAGCGCGAAGTTCGGCCAGAGGTAGGCATACAGGCCTTCCCCCTCCTCGCGGCCAGGCGTCCGCTGGAGCGAGAAGGTCGGATAGGTGCTGAGCGTGTAGTCGTCGACGTCGAAGGCCTTGCTGAAGCCCGGGTGCGCGACCGGGCAGTGGTAGCACTCGAGGTAGTTGTCCACGACGAGCTTCCAGTTCGCCTCGATCTCGTAGGCGGCGGTGCGGCGCGGCCGGATCCGGTCGAGCGGCACGTTGCCGTCTGCCACAATCGCCGGGAGCTCGCCGAGCGCCTCCTCGAGCGGCCCCGCCCCCTCGTCCGGGTTGACGAAGACGAACGGGCCCCAGACCCCGACCGCCGCCCGCGGAAGGGCCACGTCGTCGAGCTCGAGCTCCTTGGTGCCAGGTGCGGCCCGCAGCCGTCCGTCGAGGCCGTACGTCCAGGCGTGGTAGTGGCACTGCAGCGAGCGGCGCCGTCCGTTTCGCTCGCGCGCGACGACGGCGCCGCGGTGCCGGCAGACGTTCACGAACGCGTTCAGGTCGCCGTCGTCGTCGCGCGTCACGACGATCGGCACGCGCCCGGCCCGCGTCGTCAGGAAGCTGCCGGGCTCCGCGACCAGCTCCGCCGCACCCGCGTACTGCCAGCTGCGGTCGAAGACGCGCTCGAGCTCGCGGTCGAGCGCATCGGGCCCGACGTACCAGTCGGAGGGAAGAGTCTGGCCAGGCTTCACGGCGCCGGCGAGATGGTGCCACTCACGACGCACGAGCCGACCACGGAGTCGAAGTCGACTGCGTAGACGAGCGTCGCCACCGTGGCCGAAGGAGCCGTGAAGACGAGCGTGCCCGTCACCTCGCTCTTCGCCGTGCCGGGGTAGAGGCTGACGACCTCGCCGCTGTCGAAGTCGGCATCGGCCACGAAGAACGGCGTGATCGTCGCGCGATGGTCGAGGCCGGAGAGCACGAGCTGGCCGTCGTTCGCGGTCGAGCGGATCTGCGCCTGGAACGGGTTGCACGACGCCTCGAGCACGAAGCCCTGGCCCGTGAAGAACGTCTGGAGCGCAGAGGCGTCGGCCGCCGCGCGATAGAGCGCCTTGGTGGCTCCCGAAGGGCCGGTGGCGCCGGGCGCGCCGGCCGGGCCCATCGGCCCGGTGAAGCCCCGCGGCCCCCTGAAGCCACGCGGCCCCCGCGGACCCCGCAGCGGTTTCTTTGCTCCGGCCTTCGCCTTGGCGACCGGGCGCGCCTGGTCGGCGCCCGAGCTCGCGGCGGCGGCGAGCAGGACGCCGAGGAGAACTCCGACGGCGACGAGGCTGAGACGAGCGGCACCGGATTTCATCGATTTCCCTCCTGTGGACGACGACTTTCGTATCTTGCGCACCATGAGCGACGGCACCAAACAGTGGACCTTCAGATACCGCGCGCACAACCGGATGCCCAGACCCGCGATCGTGCTCGCGCCCGCGCAATACGGCCCGCAGAACCCCCCGCCCCCGCTGCCCGTCGTGATCTCGCCGCACGGACGGGGCGTCCGCGCCTCCGGGAACGCGAAGCTCTGGGGGAACCTGCCCGGGATCGGCAACTTCGTGGTCATCTGCCCCGGCGGGATGGGGCGCCGGCTGCCGCTGCACTCGTGGGGCTATCGCGGCCAGATCTCGGACCTCGCGCGCATGCCGGGGATCGCCAAGGCGGGGCTTCCGTGGATCCGCTTCGACATGAAGCGGGTCTACGCGCTCGGCGGAAGCATGGGCGGGCAGGAGACGCTGCTACTGCTCGGCCAGTACCCGCAGGTGCTCGCGGGGGCAGTCGCCATGGACTCGGTGACGAACTTCCACCGCCGCTACGGCGACTTCGGGCTCGCACCGCGCACGCGCGGGCTGCAGGCCCTCGCCCGCTTCGAGGTGGGTGGCACGCCGAAGACGAACCCGACGGGTTACGTGCTGCGCAGTCCGACGCACTGGATCGAACAGATCGCGAAGTCGGGCAAGCCGCTACAGCTCTGGTGGAGCCTCGCCGACCAGATCGTGCTCGACCAGGTGCACCAGTCCGGGCATTTCTACGAGCAGCTCAAGAAGCTCCGCCCGCGGGGCCCGGTCAAGGCGATGACCGGGCATTGGCTCCACTCACAGCAGATGCGCACGCAGATCGTGGAGGCGCTGCGCTTCCTGGGCTTGCTCGACTAGCGGCTCAGGGCCCTTACGGGCCTTCGTCCCAGGACGCCTGCTGGCGCCTGTCGTAGATGTACGCGATCACCACGATCACGGCGATGAAGAAGATCATCGTGCCGAGCGCTCCCCACGCGTAGAAGGCCGCTCCCGCGATGAGCATGATCACCCAAATCGCGAGCCCGACGACGAGCACCGCACCCATCAGCTTGAGCCAGAAGCTCCAACCCAATTCCATCGTGACGATCCAACACCACCGGGCCTGCTTGCGCAACTCCGGTGTGTGGCGCTTCTGGCCAGGAGAACCGAATTTCTGTTGACGCGCGCGGCGAACGCGTGCAATATCGAAGGCCTTCCAACCGGCTCTCGAAAGGAGGCTATGGCGTTGAGTGACGACTTCATCTGCCCGTCATGGCTTCGGGGCATGCCGGTTTCCTATACGGCCTAAGCCGCCCGTAGACCCCTCGTAGGCATCCAGCCGCCCTTCGGCCGGATCACCGATTCCGCACGGGGGAAGCGGGCCATTCCACGACCTCTCAAGGAGGGGCCATATGAGCGTTCGGTGCCTTCGCATCCGAACCCGCAATCCGTCCACCTCGACGAGCGAAAGGAGGAGCGATGTCTGCATTCGACCTGGACACTCGCCGCCTGTTGGCGCGTGAGCACGTCGAGCGGCTGAAGCGCGACGCGCAGCAGCCCCCGTCGCGGCGTCGCCGCCGGCTGCGGGATCTTCTGCAGCGCGAATTGCCACTGCAGTCGGCCCGCCGGCGCGCAGCGTCGCTGCGAACCAGCAGCTGACGATGACACGCGACGACAACAACCGACGCGCCCGGAGGACCGTGTCCCCGGGCGCGTCGACCTTTCCGGCGATCATCCCGTCGAGGTGAGGCGACCGACCGGCGCGGCTTCTAGCATTTGCCGGGCAAACGTGCGAGGGGAGGAAGTCCCGTGGCGTGGTTCTGGTGGCTGCTCATCGTCTTCATCGTCGTCCTGTGGGTGGCCACGATCGTGGACATCATCCGGCGGCGCCATTCGCGTTCCGGCGGGCAGACGGCCGCCTGGATCCTGCTCGTCCTGATCCTCCCGGTCATCGGGACGATCATCTACTTCCTCGTCAACGGCGCAGGCGGCCCGGTCGCGCCGAGAGATCCCGACCACGTGACGGGGCGGCGCTACTGACGGACCCGCAGGGACGCGGCGATCTGTCGCGCCGCTGACAGTTCACCCGTAGTCGCCGAATTAGACCGCCGAGTGATCCAGGCCGAAGTGCCGCGCGTACATGCGCTGAAGCACTTTTCGCGCCTTCTCCTCTACCTCCGGTCAGTCGACGGCTCGCTCTTGGCGGGCCGTCGGCGTTCCTGGGAGCCCGTCTTTTACAGTGAAGGCCACTACGAAACGAAGGAAAGCCCGACGCGGAGCGTATGGGTGGATCTCATGACCGAGGATCGTCGGCCGCTCTTGCGCGACAGTTTGAAACCGTGCTGATCTATTCGATGAGCGTCTCGGTGGACGGCTTTATCGCCGACCGCGAGGGGGCGTTCGGGTGGAGCGTTCCGGGCGAGGAGCAGTTTGCTTTTCACATCGTGCAGACTCGCGAGCTGGGGAGCTTTCTCTGCGGCCGGAGGCTCTACGAGACGATGCTGGTGTGGGAGACGGATCTGTCGCCGCGCGACAACGAGGCCGAGGCGGAGTTCGCCGACGCCTGGTGCGCGATCCCGAAGGTCGTCTTCAGCCGCACCCTGGACAGCGTCCAGGGCAACGCCCGGCTCGCCAAGGCATCCCTGGCCGAGGAGGCCGCAGATGCACTCCACGCGACAGACAAGGATGTAGGGATCGGCGGCGCCGGCCTGGCCGCGGCAGCGATCGAGCTTGGCCTCGTCGACGAGCTGCGCATGTTCCGCAACCCCCACATTGTCGGTGGCGGCACGCCGTTCCTTCCACCGGTCACCGAAGACGTCCCGCTCGACCTGATCGAGACCACGACGTTCGGCTCGCGCGTGATCTACGAGCGCTACCGACGCGTCCGCGCTGACTCGGGCTGAAGCGCCGCGACGGCACAGCTGCGGTTGAGCCGACGTTCTACGATCTGTCGCGTGGCCGAGTTCGTCCCTCCCCACTTCGACGTCCCGCTCGGTCTCGAAACTTCCGAGTTCGTGCTCGAGCCGCTCGGGCCCGAGCACAACGAGCAGGACTACGACGCCTGGACGTCGTCGATGGAGCACATCGCGGCGACGCCGGGGTACCCCGACGGGCCCTGGCCGCGCGAGATGACGCCGGACGAGAACCGCGCCGACCTGCAGCGCCACGCCGACGACTTCCGCAACGGGAAAGGATTCACGTACACGGTGCTCGACCCGCCCGGCCGCGACGTGATCGGGTGCGTCTACATCTATCCGCTGCCCGACAGCGACCACGACGCCTGTGCACTCTCGTGGGTGCGGAAGAGCCACGCCCACCTCGACACTCCGCTCTGGCGCACCGTAAGTGCGTGGCTCGAATCGGATTGGCCATTCGCCAGCGTCCAGTACGCGCCGCGCGTCTAGCCCTGTCACCAGGGCTTTTCCTCATGGGCGGTGCGTTAGAAGAGCCGCACCCGACCGCGAACGTCGAACACCCACCCATGCGCCAAGCGGTTCGCACACGTAAGCGTCTGCGCGCGCATTCGCGTACACGCGAACGCTCGTCCGAAGCGCCAGGATTTCCCGACGCGAAGAAGCGAGCCGTACGTGGGCTCGCCTACGGGTTCCGCGTGCGGCAGCCGTTGAGCGCGTCCGCTCGACATCATGCTGACCGCACGTCCGGGCGCGTTGACATTGCAGATGAGCTCCCCCTTTACGAGCTCGTCGTAGAGATAGTCGTAAACGATGCACTCGATCGTGCGGGTGTGGAAGCCAGCGATGGCCTGAGGTGGCAGCGGCTGATTGCCGACCGCGGTGCCAGTGGCGAGAGCCACGGTCAATGCTCCGATGAGCGGAACTGCTCTTACGACCCTCGATCGACTAGCCGACACGGACCGACACCGACTTCGCGACTCTGCCGCTCACCGCAAGTCGGCACGTCCACACACCACTTCCGAGTCCTGCGGCCGAGCCAACCGATGTCCGGATCGCGTATTTCTGAGATTTCGCTGGAGTACGGAACGTCGCTCCGTCAGGGCTATACCAGGTTGCTTTTGGCTTCACCGTTGGAAGGCCTGAGGGAGCGAAGAAGAAGGAAGCCCATATTCGGCGTGTGCCGCGTGGCAAATGGCCGCGGTCTGTGCCAGAGCGAGTCGCGCTCACCTTCGCGGAAGTAACGACGCCTTCCACCGGTGCCTTGATTCGGACAACGCCGACCAGCGTTTTCTTCAGTTCGTATCGCGGCGCCGTCCGTATCGTCCACAATCTGACCTCATATGACGCCGGCCTGGACGGAATTCGCTTGATCCGCCCCGAGGGAACCACTTTCGTGAGGTCGTAGTGCGCTTCAAACGGACCGCGAGGGAACGGTCGCAAGCCTCCAGTTGTGAAGCCCCAGTTGGCAAGGCGCCCTCGACTGCGGCTCCTGAGACCCATTTGCATCCTGACCCCGTCCGCATTAAGCGTTCCGCTGGCAGTCAGCACGAACGGGGCGACGAGCTTGCTCTCGCGCCAGGTATACCGAATCGTCGCTAGCGGCTGGGTGGCGAAAATGGGCTCTTGCTGAGACAGGAACGTCCGACGAGAATCTGAGGAATCAGTTACTGGCAGGAGCGCGCAACTTCCCGTTAGCGCCGTCGCGATCAAGCTGAGCGCCCGCCCACTTCTCACGGCAATTCCGGACGCTACGCCTTTGCAACTTCTGGTGCAAGCGTGCCGCGCTGGGTGCGGTCGACAGCACGCTCATCGCCTCGCACGTACGGACCTGAGCGCGTGCGGCCGCCGCCGTTGAAAGACACACGAGCGCAGCGCTGGCGCTCGGGGTCTACGCCAAGATGATGCAGCGCCAGCGCGATACCGGCGTGCCCCTGGACGCACTAATCCGGGGGGCTCATTGGGCACAAATGGGCACGGCGCCGGGCACGCCCTGACTTCATCGAAAACGAGGAGGCGCGGAATGCAGCTATCCAGGCCAAACTCGGTAATGGGCGGTGCCGGGTTCGAACCAGCGACCTCCTGCTTGTAAGGCAGGCGCTCTCCCAGCTGAGCTAACCGCCCGCGCCGCTCAGAGTATCGCCGCGAACGGCCTCGTGGCCGAGGGCAAAACGAACCGGGATGTCGCCGCGATCCTGTTCGTCAGTCCCAAGACCGTCGAGTTCCACTCACCCGGGTTCACCGAAAGCTCGATATCCGCTCGCGGACGGAGCTCGTGCGGAGGATGACCGCCGGCAAGGACCAAGAGCGAGGCTCGTAGCGACGCGCCTGTCACAGCCGCCCGCTAACACCCGTCTTAAGGGTGACGAGCCTGTCGACCAGGCGGCTCGCACGAAGCGAAGGAGTACGTGATGAGAGACGTGTTGCAACCCAGAGGTGCCCGATGCGCACCCTGAGCTCGGTCGTTGCGGTTCTGTCGCTCTTCGGCGCGGTCGCGTTCGTGCCCGTGATCGGCGGCATCCTCTTTGCCGTTGTGCTGCTCGTCCTGTTCCTCGGGGCGCTCGTGGGGGTCCTTTCCGATCTCGACGACCGGACGGTCCCACGGCGCAATCCGGTGCTCGACCCGAAGGGCTGGCGCAACGGCTCATAAAGCTCGGGCCCGATGATCCGAGCGAGGCTGCGGTCGCGTACCTGCGGCATGCGCACATCTCGACGAGCCGGATCGGTTACGTGGTACGCGAGTACGGGAAGGCCGCCGACGACGTGTACGAGCAGAACCTCATCGCCCCTGACTCTTTGAACCTTTCTGGTGGCTACGGCCTCCACCTCGCGGAAAACACGGGCGCGTCAGGGTTGCCGTTGCGCCATACGAGAATGCTTGATCTGAAGAAGTCCACCGTGTACCGCCCTCCGCCGATGCGGCTGCAATAGAGCCTCGGCGAACCGCCTTCCTGTGTGACCTCGCAGCGCGTCGCCGACGAGGGGACGCGGAATACGTCGCCTTGGCGCCCGGTGTACACGCGGGCCGACGCGGACGCGGACGCGGCGTCAGGGCCTGTCATGCGGCCCGCGACAAAGGCCCCAGCGATCAGGACGGGGAACAGCCAGGCCAGGGATAAACGCATGGGGCCACCTTTCGTCAACGATCCGCCCCGAACCTACCGGCCGTCAGTCACGTGTCGCTGGTAGACATCCACGCATGGATGTCCCAGAGGCCAAGCTGGAGCAGTCCGGAGCCGGGCTCGTCGCAGCCACCCCGGGCTGGTTCGTCCTCAACGCGCGCGACGCGAGGTGGAGCGCCCGCCCCGGCCGGCAGAGCGTGAGCTTCACCGGCAAGTCCGAGTGGGAAGCCGACGCGCTCTTCCCGATGCTGGGCGTCAACCTTGCCGTGCTCGAGCCGGGCGAGCCGAACGCGATG
>Ga0111538_10005215_pt1 | contig 17807 bp, 14 predicted proteins | sample SoiMethybrSBSTD1_FD_79669 | JGI IMG/M metagenome (GOLD analysis project Ga0111538, IMG submission 79669) | Bulk soil microbial communities from a Populus tree surrounding site in Tennessee, USA - Soil MetaG P. TD hybrid SBSTD1 (version 2)... | ecosystem: Environmental > Terrestrial > Soil >...
CCAGGAGTTCAGGCTGGAGACGAGCACGACGACGGCGAGCAACGGCATGCACTCGGGCGCCTCGGTCAACCTCGTGACCAAGTCGGGGACCAACCTTCTCCACGGCGATCTCTTCGAATTTGTCCGCGACAAGCGCTTCAACGCGACCAACCCGTTGAACCTCATCAACCCGACGACCGGCGAACGGCAGGACGACGGCCTGAATCGCAACCAGTTCGGCGGGACGCTTGGAGGCCCCATCTCCACCGACCGCCTGTTTTTCTTCGGCGCATATCAGGGCACGCGGGTGCGCGAGACGCCCGCCGATTTGTTCGCCTTCGTTCCGACAGCAGCGATGCTGGCAGGCGACTTCACGCAGTACGCGTCCGCTCAGTGCAATGCGACCGGCGCCCGGACGCTCGGTACGCCCTTTGTCAACAACCGCATCAATCCTTCCCAGTTCAGTCCGGCCGCGCTGAAAGTTGCCGCGGCCCTGCCGACGACGACAGACCCGTGCGGCCGCTACGCGTACAGCCGCAGCCGCCCCCAGGACGAAGCGCAGTACATCGGCAAGATGGACATGCAGATCAACCCGAACCACTCGCTGTTCGGGCGCTACATGTTCACCGCAGTCAAGTGGACACCGCCGTTGCAGCTGCAGCCGGAGAACATCCTGGTGTCGAGCCAGGGAGGGCGCGACAACAAGGCCCATTCGTTCACGCTCGGCGACACGATGATCCTCAGCAACACCACGGTCAACGCCATCCGCTTCGCCTACAACTACACGGACATTCACCGCACGCACGAGCCCACCGGCTTCTCGGCCCCCGACATCGGCATCAAGACGTTCAGTTACATCGAGGACTACATGCTCCTCAGTGTGACCAACGGCGGCTTTCAAATCGGCGGCGGCACGGAAAGCGAAGCGCGGTACAAGACACCTTCGTACAGCGTCAGCGACGACCTGACGATCGTACGAGGCGCCCACCAATATGCCATTGGCGGCAGTGTCGCGTTCTGGAAATCGCTGACGCAGGCCAACGTGCGATCGCCGGGGCAGTTCACCTTCGACGGCTCGATCACCGGCCTTCCGCTCGCGGATTTCCTGACGGGCCGGCTGCAGTCGCTGATCCAGGCGACGCCGAACTCGCTCGACATGCAGCAGGTCTACCTGGGCCTCTACGCGCAGGACACGTGGAAGTTGTCGAACAAGGCCACGTTCAACTACGGGCTGCGGTGGGAGCCGGGCTTTGCGCAGCAGATCCGCAACGGCGCCATCTACAACTTCAGCGTCGATCGCTTCCTGAACAACGTGAAGACGACGCAGTACACGAATGCGCCGCCGGGATTCCTGTACCCCGGCGATGAGGGCTTCGAAAACGGCAAGGCGGGGATGAAGGACAACATCTGGCAGTTCTCTCCGCGCGTGGGCTTCGCCTGGGACCCTGTCGGCGACGGACGGACGTCGATCCGCACGGGTTACTCGCTCGGCTACGACTTCATCAACGCGCAGTTTCACCTCAACACGTCAGTCGCGCCGCCATTCAATGCCGAAGCTCGCGTGACCAATCCGGCCGGCGGCTTCGACGATCCGTGGCGGGGCACGGGGAACGAGAACTTCTTCCCGTTCACCACGGGCCCAGACTCCTTGTTCCCGTTGACCGGGCCGTACATCTCGATACCGCCGGACATCAAGCCGCCCCGTCAGCAGTCCTGGAACCTGGGTGTCCAGCGGCAGATCGGCAACGATATGGCCGTGACGGCCACTTACATCGGGTCCTACTCCGATCGGTTGTGGAACGTGCGGTCACTCAATCAGGGTGTCTATATTCCCGGCTCCTGCACGTTGCAGACGGCGAGCGGTCCGCAGTTCTTCCCCGTCTGCTCGGTCAACGGGAACCTCGATCAGCGCCGGAAGCTGACGATGGCCGACTACGCAGACGGCAAGTATCTGGGCTCCGTTGACGAGCACACCGCACTCGGGACGCAGAAGTACAACGGCCTGCTGCTGAGCGTGCAGCGGCGCCTGGTCAACGGCTTCACGGTCAGCGGCAATTACACGTTGAGCAAATGCAACGGCCATCCGAACCAGGTGCTGCCCAATGTCAATTCGGGTTACGTCAACCCGGACGATATCGACTACGACTACGGCCCGTGCGACTCCGATCGCCGCCATCTCTTCAACCTGACGGCCAGCGCCGAGACGCCGCAGTTCAGTAACGGTGTCGTGCGCGCGCTGGGATCGGGCTGGCGTCTCTCGGGCCTCTTCCGTGCCTACTCCGGCGCCCCGATCTCGGTCACGGTTACCGGTGATCCGGCCCGCACCGGGATCGGCGGGCAGCGGGCAAACGAGGTACTCGACGATCCATACGGTGAACACACGTTGAACACCTACCTGAATCGCGCCGCCTTCGAATCGCCGGCTGTCGGCACGCTGGGCAACATGAAGCGGAACTCCATATACGCCCCCGGCTACCACACGATCGACCTGTCGCTCGTGCGCACGTTCCGCTTCAACGGCAATCACCGCATCGAGGCGCGTGTCGAGTCGTTCAACGCGCTCAACTGGTTCCAGTGGAGCGGCGATCCGCTGCGCGCGAACACGGCGCCGGTCACCAACTTGAACAACGTGGACTTCGGGCGGATCACGTCGGCCGGCGATCCGCGCATCATGCAGTTCGCGATCAAGTATCAATTCTGAGTCTGTCTTCAGGGTGCGATCGCACTGACGGCTGTCGGTGCGATCGCGAATCTCTGTCGGTCGGTCGGGGGCGGAAGCCCGTAGGGCGGGTCCTGCTCTTCGGACCCGCCTACACGACGCTCTCCAGCAACTCCGCAAGCGTCCACTGATCGGATCCGATAAATGGATAGTCTGCGGGACTCTGGACCAGGCCTGCGCCCACCGGATTGTTGACGACATAGCGCGCGAGTGCGCGTGCATCGTCGCCTTCCCTCAGCACGCGCTCGTAGTAGCCGCTCTGCCAGAGTGGCTGATGCTCACTTCTGGCGTAGAGACCGCCCGATCGCTGCTCGGCGCTCTTCACGAAGCGCTTCAAGTCGGAATGCGCGCACTCACCTTCCACGAGTAAGTGGGCGTGATCGGGCATCATGCAGTACGCAAGCACCGCAAACCGCTCGATCGCCGAGGTACGTCGAAACTGCGCGAGCGTCTGTTCGGCGATCCCGGCGTCGCGGAAGACGGGACGACGATCGCGGGTGCAAAAGGTCAGAAGATATACCAACGTCAGTACGCGTCAGTGCGCCACCGGCGCGGGCCGCTGCGTTGCGGCGGGCTCTCGCAGCTTCATCGTGAAGAGCATCGCCCCCATCGTCACCGTCGAGATGAGCGCGGGGACGGCGGCAGCCCAGAAGAGCTGCTGCGCATCCCACTGGCGCCCCAGCAGCACGCCGCCGATGTAAGGCCCGACGATCGCGCCGATCCGGCCGATACCGAGACCCCATCCGACGCCCGTCGTCCTGAGAGATGTGGGGTAGTACGTGGCTGACAGCGCGTTGACGCCCGGCTGCCCCCCGATCACGCCCCACCCGGCAACGAAGACGATCACCGTCAGCATGGCCAGCGAAATGCCTGGCTGGCCGATCAACGCGATGCTGACGGTGGCCACGGCAAACGTCGCCGCCAGCATCGGGATGAAGCCGGCCCTTGCGATCAGCCACGCGAGCCCGAATGTGCCGATCGTCCCGCCTACCTGAAGCACGGTGCTGACGAGCACCGCCGTCTGCGTGTCGTAGCCCATCCCCGTGACGACGATCGGCAGCCAGTTGGAGAGCGAGTAGAGGACGAGCAGGTTCATGAAATTGACCACCCACAACAGCACGGTCGACACGCCGCGCCCGTCACGGAACAAGTGGACGAATGGCGCTCCTGCCTGTCTTTCCTCGTTGGCGATGAACCGCGTTGACGCGTCCACGCGGATCGTGGGATCCAGCTTGCGCAGCCAGCGTGACAGCTCCTCCCGATTGCGCCCGCTGACCGCCAGGAACTGCAGCGACTCAGGCATTCCCCAGATCATCAGGAGCGCAATCACGAGCGGCACGGCGCCGCCGAAGATGAAGACCGATCGCCACCCATAGATCGGCATCATCCAGGCGATGATGAACCCCCCGAGCGCGGCACCCGCCGTGAAGCCAACCGTGATGCACATCATCAGGGTGACGCGGCTCTGCCGCGGGCTGAACTCGCCCACGAGCGCCGTCGCATTCGGGATGATGCAGCCCATCCCGATCCCGGCGATGAACCGCATCCACAAGAGCTGCTGAACGTTCTGCGCGAAGGCGGTGACGACGGCCATCGCCGAGAAGAACAGCGTGGCGCCAATGAGTACCGGGCGCCGTCCGATCTTGTCCGCGACAACGCTGAAGACGAGGGAGCCGATCAGGACGCCGAAATTGGCCGCCGAGAAGACCGGCCCGAGCAGGGCGCGTGAGATCCCCCAGTCCGAAACAACGGCCGGTGCGACGTAGCCCATGGCCTGAACGTCGAACCCGTCCATGATCAGGCAAATCATGCAGAGGATGAACACCTGCACCTGCAGCGGACCAATCCGACTGTTTCCGAGCAACTCCCCGACGTTGATCGCGGTGGCCGCCTGGCCCGGGCTGTTCATTGCGGTCTCCTTGGAGAAGAGAACGAGCTCGTCAACTCCCAACTGCCAACCTCCAACTTCAAATAGCTCGACGCCCTGGTGGTTGGGAGTTGGAGATTGGGAGTTGACGGTCGCACCGTCGCGTTGCCGGTGCCATATCAGACTTTGCGAAACGTGACCCGCGAAGTATACTCGCCTGCCGACCCGTAACGGCCGATGGCTCAGATGTTTCGCACCGCAGGCCGGCGAAAGAGTGCAGAATCGTCACCGCTCGATCCGGCAGGGAAGATGATGGACGGCGTGAGGGGCGTCGCGCGAATACTGGTTCTGCTGGCTGGCCTGATCGGGGCCGCGGTCCCGGCGTGGGCGCAGATCGATCTGTCGGGGGAATGGTCGGTCGTTCGCGCCGAAGACAATGTCGGCAACACCGAGTTGGGAGACTGGGTCGGCATCCCGATGAACGACGCCTCGAGGCGTCGCTCCACGGCATGGGATGCGTCGATCCAGACGCTTCCCGAGTGGCAATGCCGTCCGCACGGCAGCGCGTACATTTCACGCGGCCCCTCGGCGCTCAAGATCTGGAAGGAAGTGGATCCGGTCTCTCGCGAGACGACAGCCTGGCACCTGGAGTGGCTGCGCTCGGTGGATCGTCCCGTCTACATGGACGGGCGCCCGCACCCGTCGCCGAATGCCGCTCATACCTGGGCGGGATTCTCCACCGGCGAGTGGATGGGAGACATGTTGCGCGTCAGGGTCACGCACCTCAAGGAGGAATACCTGAAGCGCAATGGCGTGTGGCACAGCGACAAGATCGAACTGACGCAGTATCTGATCCGTCGCGGCGACTATCTCACCTACGTGGTCATCGCCTACGATCCGGTGTACCTGACCGAGCCGCTGATTCGAAGCACCGAGTACCGGCTGAACCTGAACCAGCAGATTCCGCCGTATCCCTGTACGGTGGTGAATGAAGTGGATCGGCCCAAGGGCGTCGTTCCGCACTACCTCCCGGGTACCAACAACGACGTCACGTGGTTCTCGCGCCGTTACGGGATTCCAATGGACGTGGTGACGGCGGGGGCCGCCAACATGTATCCCGACATTCGCGCGAAGATCCCGCGTTCGCTCGGCGGTTTCGGTCCAGAGGCGCCGCCGGCGGCGCAGCCGAGGGCTCAGCGTCCCGCCGCGCGAAACGGACAACCTCCAGACGGAGGGCTTCCATCCCCTCGCGGACGCGAGGGGCAGCAGTAGGCCGGCCGCATGCGTCTGAAGTGGCTCTGCGTGGGAGCGGCAATCGCCATCTTCGGGCTCGCGTGCGCCGCCCCTCTCGCCGCTCAGGAGCCGGTCATCGCACCGTCCTCGCTGGTGCGCGCGCCGATGATTCAGCCGCCGCCCGGCGGCGAGGTCGAAGTCCTGCCGGTTCGCGGGAACGTCTATGCGCTGACCGGCGCCGGCGCCAACATCGTTGCGTCGGTCGGGCCGGACGGCGTGCTGCTGGTGGATGCCGGCAGGGCAGACATGACCGACAAGGTCCTCGCGGCGCTCTCGCGCCTTCAGCGTGAGTGGTCAGCGAGGAACGAGCCGAAGCCACCGGGGTGGGGCGCAGAAACGCGGTCGTCGGTCGTGGATCGACACATCGTGGCCCCGCCCAAGCCCATTCGCTACATCGTCAATACCGGCCCCGCCATCGACCATGTTGGTGGCAACGAGAAACTTCGCAACGCGGGGCGGACGTTCACAGGCGGCAACGTGGCCGGCGACATCCGCGACTCCGGCGAAGGCGCCGCAATCCTCGCCCACGAGAACGTGCTGGTCCGGCTGGGCCATGTTGCCGACGGGCAGCCCGCGCCGCCAGCCGACGCGCTGCCCACCGACACGTACTTCAACGACCATTACAAGCTCAGTCACTTCTTCAACGGCGAGGGCGTGCAACTGCTCCACATCCCGAAGGCAAACACCGACGGCGACTCCATCGTCTATTTCCGGGGGAGCGACGTGATTGCCCTCGGGGATTTGATGGTAACCGAGAGCTACCCGGTGTTCGACGTCGAAAAGGGCGGCAGCATCAACGGCATCATCGACGGGCTGAACGCGGTGCTCGACATGGCGATCACCGAGTTCCGGCTAGAAGGGGGCACGATGATGGTGCCTGGGCACGGCCGGCTCGTGGATTCCGGCGATGTCGCCTACTACCGGGACATGTTGACGATCATCCGCGACCGCGTCCAGGACATGGTCACGAAGGAGATGACACTCGACGAGGTCAAGGCCGCCAGGCCTGCGGGTGACTACGATACCGAATACGGCAACGCTCCGGGTTGGACGTCGGACATGTTCGTGGAGGCCGTTTACAAGAGTCTCGGCGGCGGCCGGACACCGGCGCGCCCGCCGATCGGCAAGGGCAGGCAGCGATGAGCGTCTATCGCGCAAGCGCGTGCGGCGGGTCTCCAAGGCAAGACCCGCTCTACGTTTCGCTCGCGCGAGTACGGCGGGTGTTTGCCGCCGCGCTCGTGGCGATGCCCTACGGTTCCCTGCCGTGTACGCCCCACGTTTCGCGCTCGCGTCGGCCGGGTCCTGTTTTTTGGACCCCGCGGTTTCGGCGGGTCTACAGATCAAGACCCGCCCTACGATCTGCGTTGCGCTGGCGGGTCCGCACAACACGACCCGCCCTCCGATCTGCGCTGCGCTGGCCGGTCTGCACAACACGACCCGCCCTACAGGTGTTCGTGGCAACGCTGCTCTTTGCGACTTCAGTGTCTGCCCAGGGCCGCGGTCAGGCGCCGTCCGCGCGCGAGGTCTCTCCAATCGATCTCACCGGCTACTGGGTTTCCCTCGTCACCGACGATTGGCGCTGGCGGATGGTGGTCCCTCCAAAAGGAGACGTCCTGTACCTTCCCGTCAACGACGAAGGCAAGCGCGTTGCCGAGACGTGGGATCCGGCAAAGGACGAAGCGGCCGGCGAGGCATGCCGGGCGTACGGCGCCGGCGGCATCATGCACCTGCCCGGTCGCCTGCACATCACGTGGGAGAACGACACGACGTTGAAGCTGGAGACCGACACCGGTCAGCAGACGCGTCTCTTCTCATTCGGTGGAGCGCAGCCAACGGGCGATGCCACGTGGCAGGGCATTTCCGCGGCAGCCTGGGAGTTGCCGGCGGGCGGACGCGGACGTGGCCGCGGCGCTGCCGGCGGCGGGAATCCCTCCCGTCCAGGGACTTCGCTGCGCGTCGAGACGTCGCACATGCGTCCCGGCTACTACCGGCGGAATGGCGTGCCCTATGGCGCGAACGCACGGATGACCGAGTGGTTCACTACCGTGTCGGAACCGGACGGCAACAGCTATCTCTTGGTGACGAAAATCCTCGAGGATCCGCAATACATGAACGGTCCTTATGTGCGCACCGTTCAGTTCAAGAAGCAGCCCGACGCGAACGGGTGGAATCCCACGCCGTGCTCGGCGCGCTGATGGCGGATGTGAGCCATGCGCCTCTGCCGCTTCGATGACGACCGTCTCGGCGTGGTCGATAGTTCGACGGTCCGGGATGTGACCGCTGCCCTCGACGTGCTGCCAACGCGGCCATACCCGTTCCCCGCGCACGATATGTTCGTGGAACACCTCGATGCCGTCGCGAGTCGAGTGCGCGCGCTTGCGCCGGCGGCACGAGTGCTCGCGATCGGCGACGTGACGCTGCTCAGCCCGGTGGCCAATCCAGGCAAGATCGTGGCGGCGCCTGTGAACTACGAGAAACACCGGAGCGAGGCCGGTAAGGACCCGGGACTCCACGGGAACAACCCGGGACACCTTTTCACGATCCAGAGCGCGGGCCTCTTCCTGAAGGCGACCAGCTCCCTGGCAGGCCCAGGCCAGGGAGTCGTGATTCGCATGCCCGATCGGCGCACGGACCACGAAGTGGAACTCGTGATCGTGATCGGCAAACGCGCCAGCCGTGTGGCGCGCCAGGATGCGATGGCGCATGTGGCCGGCTACGCCATCGGCCTCGATATCTCGATTCGCGGCTCTGAAGATCGCAGCTTCCGCAAGTCGCCCGACAGCTATACCGTGCTCGGCCCGTGGCTCACGACGGCCGACGAGATCCAGAACCCCGGCGCTCTCGACCTGCAGATCGCCGTCAACGGCGATGTCCGGCAGCAGTCGAACACGAGACACATGATTCTTGGCGTTGCCGAGCTGATCGAGATGGCCTCCTCGATGTACACGCTTCATCCAGGAGACTTGATCTTCACCGGCACGCCGGAGGGTGTGGGCCCGATCCATCCCGGCGACGAGATCGTCGCCACTATCGCGGATATCGGAACCATGACCGTCACCGTGCGAGCCGATCGGGACGCGGCGGCCCCGGTGATGAGCGCTTCAGCGGGCGCCTCGTCCGGGCGCGGCGATGCGACGTAACCTCGCCCGGCGCGCCAACGCGCGCAGGACCCCCGCCTGAGCGGCACGAACACGTAAGGCTGGACAGGAACCACACATGGACGGTGCGAGCACGACCTTCTACACCAAGCCCACTCTGACCGCCGAGCGCAAGGAGTTCTACGGCCGCCTCGCCGCCAGGAGTGCCGCACCGCTGTGGGAAGTGCTCGGCGCCATCATTCCACCCGAGCCGCGGCCTGAGGCGATCCCGTTTCTCTGGCACTACGACGATCTGCGTCCGCTCCTCATGGAGGCGGGCGACCTCCTGACCGAGAAGGAGGCTGAGCGCCGCGTTCTCATCCTCGAAAACCCTGGCCTTCCCGGCAAGTCCCGGGTGACCGGCAGCCTCTACATCGGGTTACAGCTCATCCTGCCCGGCGAAGTCGCCCGCTGCCATCGTCATGCGACGTCCGCGCTTCGGTTCGTCCTTGAAGGAGAGGGCGCGTATACCGCCGTCGAAGGCGAGCGGACGATGATGCATCCGGGCGACTTCATCCTGACGCCTTCGTGGACTTTCCACGATCACGGCAATCCCGGAGAGCGGCCGGTGGTCTGGCTGGACGGACTCGACATCCCGATCGTCAACCTGTTCGACACGAGCTTCGCCGAGCATTACCCCGGCGAGGTTCAACCGAACAGCATCGCGTACGGTGATTCGCTGGCGCGATACGGCGCTAACATGCTGCCGGTGGACTTCGTACCGACGAGGCCGTCGTCGCCGATTTTCAACTATCCCTACGCGCGAAGCCGCGAGGCGCTGGAGCTGTTGAAGCGCAACAGCGCGCCGCATCCGTCTCACGGCGTCAAGATGCGGTTCGTGAACCCGGCGACAGGCGGACACACGATGCCGACAATCGGCGCGTTCATGCAGCTTCTGCCGGCGGGATTCGAGGGCGCGGTGTATCGGCAGACAGATGCGGCGATCTTCGTAGCGATGGAAGGGGAGGGTCGTACTCGCATCGGCGACCAGACGTACGACTGGCGCCCGCGGGACATCTTCGTCGCTCCGTCGTGGTCGCCTGTGTCGCATCAGGCGCACAAGGACGCGGTCCTGTTCAGTTTGTCCGATCGCCCGGCACAACAAGCGCTCGGCCTATGGCGCGAACAGGTTCCTGTCAAATGATGCAACTCCCAACGGACCAACTCCCAGCTTTCGACTGGCGATGGCCGGATCAGGGATCGGGGATCAGGAGTAGGCGATACGCAGCAGAGCGCGGGTTGGAGCCCGCGCCAATCGGTAGTTGAAATTGGTAGTTGGCAGTTGGAGCTGAGAATGACTCGTATTGCTCGCTACACGTTGTTGGCCGCACTTGCCTGCGTGATGAGCGCGTCCTCCGCCGCGGCGCAGGTGGACTTCTCCGGCGAGTGGGCGCCGCGCTTCTGGGAGGATCAGCCCGAGCGTGTACCTGGTCCGGAACTGGGAGACTATCTGGGTATTCCCATCAGCGACGCCGCGCGGCTTCGGGCGGAGGCGTGGGACGCGTCCATTCAGACGCTGCCCGAATGGCAGTGCCGGCCGCACTCGGCCGATTACATCTGGCGGGGACCGTCGCAGTTGCGGATCTCGAAAGAAGTCGATCCGGTCTCGCGGGAAATCGTCGCATTCCACGCCGAGTGGCTCCGTTCCGTCGATCGGGCCGTGTACCTGGACGGGCGACCGCATCCGCCGGATGACGCGCTCCACACGTGGGGAGGTTTCTCGACCGCGAAATGGGACGGCGACATCCTCACCGTGACGGTCACGCACCTCAAGGAAGGCTATCTGCGCCGCAATGGCCTTCCCCGCAGTGACAAGGCCACGTTGACAGAGCATTGGATCAGGAACGGCGATTACCTGACCGTCGTGACCATCGTGAGTGATCCCGTCTATCTCACCGAGCCGTTCATCCGCACGACCGACTACGAGTTGAGCCTCACACAGCAGATCCCGCCCTATCCGTGCGGGGTGGTCCAGGAAATCGATCGAGGCGAAGGCGAGGTGCCGCACTATCTCCCGGGAACGAATCCCTATATGAAAGAGTTCGCGATCAAGCACGGCCTGCCGCTCGATGCCACTCGGGGCGGCGCGTCCACGATGTATCCCGACTTCCGGGAAACGCTGAAAAGCTTGCCGCCCGCACGTTGATGCCGTCGAACTCAGGTCAACCCGTGCAGCGCAAGGTTGCCATCCGGCCCCTCGTGTTGCTTCTGCTGGTCGTCGCCGTCCTGCTCACTGTCGGTCCGTCGCTCCGCGTGACGGCGCAGCAGGCATCGCCGGCGCCGCTCCGGGTTCTGCCGGTCCGGGGCAACATCTACGTGCTGCAGGGCGCCGGCGCCAACATCACGCTTTCGATCGGCCGCGACGGTGTGCTGGTGGTCGATACGGGCCTGGCGGCCATGGCCGAACAGGTGCTCGCTGTAATCCGGAGGCTGCAGGATCAACTGGACCTCCGCGACAAGCCGCTCGGCGGCGGCGCAGAGACACGGTCGAGCGTTGCGGATCGCAACATCGAGAGTCCGGCCAAGCCCATTCGCTACATCATCAACACGCACGTGCATCCCGACCATGTGGGCGCGAACCAGGTGCTTCGCCGGGCGGGCACCACCTTCACAGGCGGCAACGTGACCGGCAACATCTCCGATGCCACGGAAGGTGCTGCAATCATGGCCCACGAGGCCGTGCTGACGCGCATGACCTCGAAAGACGCCGGCGCGGCGACGCCTGCCGACGCGCAGCCCACCGACACCTACTACACCGACACGATGAAGCTCAGTCACTTCTTCAACGGCGAAGGTGTACAGCTCATTCATCAGCCGGCAGCGCACACCGACGGCGACACCCTCGTCTGGTTCCGCGGTTCGGACGTCATCGCCTCCGGCGACGTGTTCTCGACGACGACCTATCCCGTCATCGACATCAAGCAGGGCGGGACGATCGACGGGGTGGTCGAAGGCCTCAACCGGATTCTCAGGCTCTCCATCGCCGAGTTTCGTACCGAGGGCGGCACGCTGATCGTCCCCGGCCACGGTCGCTTGAGCGATTCGGCCGACGTGGCGTATTACCGCGACATGGTCACGATCCTTCGCGACCGCGTCCGTGCGATGGTGGAAAAGCGGTTCACGCTCGAACAGGTCAAAGCCGCGCGACCGACGGCGGACTACGACCCGCGTTACGGCGCAACGAGCGGTCCCTGGACAACGGATCAGTTCGTGGAGGCGGCGTACGTGTCGCTGGGCGGCGGAAAGAGCGCGCCCCGCGCCGTGCCCGCGCGCTCGAAATGAAACCTGAACGCGGAAGGGCACTCGCCTGCATTGCCGTCGTCTGTTGTCTCGCGGCTGCCGCGCAGCCGTCGGCACAGCGCCAGGGCGGTCAAGCCGGACCCCCATCGGCGCGGGGGGCGGCGCCCGTGGATCTCACCGGTGTCTGGGTCTCCATCGTCACAGAGGACTGGCGCTGGCGAATGCGGACGCCGCCGAAGGGGGACTACGCGAGCCTTCCCTTGACCGATGCGGCGATCAAGGCGGCAGACAACTGGGATCCGGCGCGAGATGCCGCGACAGGCGAGCAGTGCCGGCCGTTTGGCGCCGCCGGGATCATGAGGCTGCCAGGCCGCGTTCGGATCAGCTGGAACGATGATTCCACGCTGAAGGTGGAAACCGAGGCAGGGACGCAGACGCGCTTGTTCGCGTTCGGACCCGTGCAGGCTGGGGAGCCGAGCTGGCAGGGAGCCTCGACGGCAGCATGGCAAGTGGCAGGTGGCGGAGGACGTCGAGGCGGAGGTCCGGCGCGAGGCGGGTCGCTGCGGGTGATCACGACGAACCTCCGCCCCGGATATCTGCGCCGGAACGGCGTTCCGTACAGCGGGAACGCGCGCGTCACCGAGTACTTCAACCGCGTGAACGAATCCAACGGCGACTCCTGGCTCATCGTGACGACGATGGTCGAGGATCCGCAATACCTGAATGCGCGATTCGTGACCAGCTCGCACTTCAAGAAAGTGCCCGACGATTCTGCCTGGAAGCCGACGTCATGCGCCGAGTATTGATGGTCTTCCTCGTTGCGGCTGTCATACCGGCCGCAGCGTCCGCGCAGAGTGTCACCGACCTGGCCGACGGAAAGAAGCTGTTCTCCGGCCTGTGCGTAACGTGTCATGGCTTCGAAGGAACCGGAGGCGCGGGCCCGCCGCTCAATCGCCCCCGGCTGCTCTCCGCTCCCGACGATGCGTCCCTGCGCAACATCATTGCTGAAGGCATTCCCAGTCGAGGCATGCCACGGGTTCGCCGCGTCACCGACGACGAGATGCGGCAACTGGTGGCGTACGTACGCTCGATCGGCAAATCCGCTCGTGCGCCGGTGCGCGGTGATGCGTCGCGTGGCGGGCAGCTTTACGGCAAGCTGGGATGCTCCAACTGCCACATCATCAACGGCGTCGGCGGCAGTCTCGGACCCGAGTTGAGCAACATCGGGTGGATCCGCGGGCCGGACTATCTGCGCCAGGCCGTGCTGGAGCCGGCTGCACGCCTGCCGCAGGGAAACCTCGCTGTGCCGGCGCGCGGATACAACGAGTATTTGCCCGTGACGGTAGTGCTGCGCGACGGTGCGGAGGTCCGCGGCATTCGTCTCAACGAGGACGTGTTCACGATCCAGATCCGCGATACCACCGGCAAGCTCCACTCGGTCCGGAAGAACGACGCCGCCCTCATCCGAAAGGAAACCACATCCAGTGTGATGCCGAGTTATGCCGGCCGGCTTGCTGCTGCCGAAATCGACGATCTGGTGGCCTACCTGTCGCGGCTCGGAGGTGCGCTGTGAGCACACGACTCGGGACTCGGGCTTCGGGCTTCGCCACCTGCACCGTGCTATTGGTCGCGCTCATCGCACCAGTTGGCGCACAAGTGCCGTACGAGCGGTTGTTGAAGGCCGAGAGCGAGCCGCAGAACTGGATGACGTACGCCGGCTCGTATAAATCCCATCGCTACTCGGCGCTCGATCAGATCAACCGGAAGAACGTTTCGGGCTTGAAGCTGGCGTGGGCCTATCAGATCCAGCGGGCCGGCATCATCGAAACGTCGCCGCTCGTGGTGGACGGTGTCATGTACATGTCCGAGCCGCCGAGTACGGTTACGGCACTGGACGTGCGAAGCGGCCGGCCCCTGTGGAGCTATTCGCCGAACATCCCGCCCGACGTCATCGTCATCGGGTCGCCGCCCGTCAACCGCGGCGTGGCGGTGCTCGACGACATGGTGTTCGTCGGTACCGTTCACGGCCATTTGATCGCGCTCGATTCGAAATCGGGCACGGTCAGGTGGGACGTCACGGTCGGAGACAACAAGCAGGGCTACTACCTGACGCTGGCGCCGCTGGCGCTGGACGGGAAAGTCGTCGTTGGCGTGTCCGGCGCCGAAACGGGCATCCGCGGGTTCATCGACGCGTACGAGGCGAAAACGGGCAAGCTGGCGTGGCGCACCTACACGATCCCGGCGCCCGGAGAGCCGGGCTTCGAGACCTGGGGCAAGGGGAACGGCTGGCAGACCGGCGGCGGTTCGACGTGGCTGACCGGCTCGTTCGATCCTGACCTGAACCTGCTCTATTGGGCGACTGGCAATCCTGCACCGGATTGGAACGCCGACAACCGGCCTGGCGACAACCTGTACACCGACGCGGTGCTGGCTCTCGATCCGTCCGGCGGAAAGATCAAATGGCACTTCCAGTTCACGCCGGAGGACGTTCACGACTGGGACTCAAACGAGACGATGGTGCTCTTCGAGGCGCAAATTGGCGGACGCGAGCGCAAACTTCTCGCCCAGGCGAATCGAAACGGCTTCTATTACGTGCTCGATCGAGCGACGGGAGAATTCCTCGCCGGGGTGCCGTACGCGAAGCAGACATGGGCAGACGGCCTCGACCCGAAAGGGCGTCCGATCCGCAAGAAGGGGATCGCGCCCAGCCTCGATGGAACGCTGGTGTTCCCGAACATCCAGGGCGCGTCGAACTGGTTCAGCCCGAGCTACAGCCCGCAAACGAAGCTGTTCTACCAGGCCGCCCGCGAGATGGGCACGATCTACTACAAGGGCGCCGCGGTCTACAAGCCAGGCACGGCATTCACTGGCGGCGGCGGCCGCTATGTCAACGGCGACGACGCCTCCGGCGCGATTCGTGCGCTCGATGCGGCCACTGGAAAGATGAAGTGGGAGTTTCCGCTGCTGTCGCCTGGATGGACGAGCCTGCTGTCCACGGCTGGCGGTCTCGTCTTCGGCGGCTCGGAAGAGGGCAACTTCTTCGCGCTCGACGCCGAAACCGGAAAGCCGCTCTGGGATACCCAGATTGGCGGCGCGGTGCGCGGCATTCCGATGTCCTATGCCGTCGACGGCAAGCAATACGTCGCCATCGCGGCCGGATTCACCTTGTTCGTGTTCGCGCTGTAATAGGCCTGGTCGCGAGCGCGGCTTGCATAACACCTCATGGTTCCTCGGTGTCTCGGTGCCCTGTGTGTCGTCCCCGCACGGTGCCTTGGTAGTTGGAAGTTGGTAGGTTGGGCGTTGACACGGTATCGTCAACGAAGATGATCGACGCCCTGGAGTCTCTCGCTCGTCTTCGTGAAGGCAATCGGCGCTTCGTCTCTGGCGAGACCGCTGTACACGCCCTTTCCAGTGCCAGCCGCCGCGCCGCGATCGTCGCGGGCCAGCAGCCTTTCGCCATCATCCTGGGTTGCTCCGATTCACGAGTTCCCGCGGAGCTCGTCTTCGATCAGGGATTCGGCGATCTCTTCGTGATCCGCGTGGCCGGCAACGTCGTTGCTCCGTCGCAGGTGGGCAGCGTCGAATTCGCCGCCGCGCTCTACGGCACCCGGCTCGTCGTGGTGATGGGGCACTCGCAATGCGGCGCGGTCATCGCCACGTTGGACGAGCTGCAGGGCCGCGGCGCGAACCGCTCGAGGAATCTCCGCTCGATCGTCGATCGGGTCAGGCCATCGGTGCAGAGCGTGCTGAATGGGAGAACGCATGCCGATGACGGCAGCCTTCTGCGCGATGCGGTTCGCGCAAACGTCCGCGCATCCGTGAACCACCTTCGGCACGGATCCGAGTTGCTGGAGAAACTCATTCTCGACACCGGGCTCCTCGTCGTGGGTGCGGAATACTCGCTGGAGACCGGCGTGGTCGCGTTCTTCGAAAACGTCCCGGAAGTGACGTAGAATCTCGGCGGAGGCGGGTCCATGAACCATCGCTCGCTCGTCGTGCCGGCTGCGTTGGCAGTTGCGGCACTGTCGCTTTCAACCGTCGCCGGCCAGAGTCCCCAGGCACGCCGCGGCACTGTCGCCGGCTCGACGCTGCCACGAACGGCCGACGGCCATCCGGATCTCGAGGGGTTCTGGACCAACGACACCGTGACGACGCTCGAGCGTCCCGTCGAGTTCGGCGACAAGCAGGTGATCACCGCGGAGGAAGCGGCCGCCTATGCCAAGAAGCGGCAGGACCAGTTCCTGGCCCAGCCGAAGGACGACATTCATTACGACGATGCCATCTGGCAGGGTGAAAACTACAAGAAGCAGACGACGCTGCGCACCTCGCTCGTCGTGGATCCGATCAATGGACGCCTTCCCCCGTTGACGCCCGAGGGCGCGGCGCGCGCCGCCGAGCGCGCAAAACGCGGCGGGGCAGGTGGTCCGGCAGACAGCGCGCAAACGCGGACGCTGGCCGAGCGCTGCATCTCGTGGGGAAACGTCGGACCGCCGATGATCCCGCCGACCTATTACGCCAACATGCAGATCATGCAGTCGCCCGATCACGTCGTGATCCGACACGAGTTGATGCACGACGTGCGCCTGATTCGGCTCGATGCGGCGCCGCGTGCGGGCCCGGGCGTGCAGTGGATGGCCGGTGACGCGCGCGGGCGGTGGGACGGCGACACCTTCGTCGTCGAGACGACGAACTTCACCGAGGAAACCAACTTCAGGGGTCCGCCGCGAACCACACGGCAGGACATCACGACCAGCACGCAGCTTCGCGTCACGGAGCGCTTCACGCTCGTCGATCGCGACACGATTCGCTACGAGTTCACCGTCAACGACCCGGCCACGTGGACGCGGCCCTGGTCCGGTGAAGTGCCGATGCGCAGGATCGACGGGCCGATCTACGAATACGCGTGCCATGAGGGCAATTACGGCCTCGCGAACATCCTGCGCGCCGCGCGGATTCAGGAGGCGAATCGCACGATAAAATAGGATCCATGCAGGATCTCATCCACCAGCTCCTGGTCGAACTGGGCGAGGACCCCGCTCGCGAGGGGCTGGTGCGGACGCCGCAGCGGGTGGAGAGGGCTCTGAAATTCCTCACCAGCGGGTACCAGGCCAACATCGACGACGTCCTCAACGATGCGCTGTTCACGGTGGACTACAACGAGATGGTCATCGTGAAGGACATCGATTTCTACAGCCTCTGCGAGCATCACATCCTGCCGTTCTTCGGCAAGTGCCACGTCGCCTACATTCCCCAGCGTCAAGTGATCGGACTCAGCAAGATCCCGAGGCTGGTGGACGTGTTCGCGCGGCGCCTCCAGGTGCAGGAGCGCATGACCAATCAGATCGCCGAGACGATTCGCACGAAAATCAATCCGCTCGGTGTGGCGGTGGTCTGTGAAGGCACGCACCTGTGCATGTCGATGCGGGGGGTCGAAAAGCAGAACTCATGCGCCGTGACCAGCGCGATGCTGGGCGCGTTCAGCGACAACGTCCGCACCCGGATGGAGTTCCTCGAGTTGATCAGAGGAAGGGCTGGCGGAGCTCTGATGTCGAACCCCGCGGGCCTGGCCTGC
>Ga0111538_10005216_pt1 | contig 17807 bp, 12 predicted proteins | sample SoiMethybrSBSTD1_FD_79669 | JGI IMG/M metagenome (GOLD analysis project Ga0111538, IMG submission 79669) | Bulk soil microbial communities from a Populus tree surrounding site in Tennessee, USA - Soil MetaG P. TD hybrid SBSTD1 (version 2)... | ecosystem: Environmental > Terrestrial > Soil >...
ACTTTCCAAGAGACATCCATCAGCAAACAGAAGAATATAAAATTATTGCTTGACATCCCCACTCACCTTCCTGTTTTACACGCCGATCCCATCCGACTGCGCCAGATATTCATGAATCTGCTTAGCAATGCTCTTAAGTTTACCCAACAGGGATCGATCATTTTTGCAGCCGAGGTTCAACTTCCGCATATCCATTTCTGGGTTTCAGATACCGGCATGGGAATCGTGCCCGAACTTCAGGAACGGATTTTTGAGCCCTTTGTCAAAGCTGAAGCTTTTGAGTATCGTAGAGAAGGAATTGGGTTGGGTCTCAGCATTACTCGACGATTGGTGGCTCTTCATGGTGGCTCAATAACATTGGATAGCAATCCTGACCTTGGATCAACTTTTCACGTTTATATTCCCTTGCCGGGTCTGGACCATGCAACAGCCGAGGAAGTCAACTTGCAGGGCGTCAAACCAATATTATTATGGCTTTCCCGAGATAAAACGCCCATCCCTGCTATTCAAGAGATTTGTGAGAAGAATGCTCTCGAGCTGTCTTGGCTGGGCACTCTGGACGATTTTGATTTAATTGTCCGGAAGGGAAAGCCAGTTGCTTTAGCATGGAACTTAGAAAACGCGCGACCCGGCGATTGGTCCATTATTCAAAAAATACGCCGTTATTCACAGTATTGTCAACTGCCTCTTCTTCTTTTCCAAGAAAACATGGAGGGAGAACCCTCTAGAGAGAGCAGCCTGACCAATGTGTTGTTAAAACCTGCTGGAAAGCAAATGCTTCAACATGTTTTGAATCTCCTTCCGCAGACTGCGCCGCGCGGTGAAATTTGGATTATCGATGATGATCCTCAAGCCTTAAAGTATTATCACGGTCTCATTAGAGATTCTCTTGCCGAATACCATATCCGTACCGTTCATGGAGGAAGAGATGCAGTGAGATTACTTGAAGAGGCTACGCCTGATCTGGTCCTGTTGGATCTGATGATGCCGGATATAGATGGGTTCCAAGTTCTTCAGGAACTTCGTAGTAATACAAGAACGGCATCGATACCAGTCATCATCATAACCGGCAAGATACTTTCCTACGAGGATGTGAAGCGCCTTGATGCTCCTAAGGTCGTCTTGCAGACCAAAGGGGTTTTGTCCGACTTGGAAAGCACAACAGAAATACAGCGTGTGCTGACAACCAGCACTACGCTTCCCCAACCGACCGGTATGCTTGTCAAGCAGGCATGTGCTTACATCCAACAGAATTACGCTCGGTCATTCTCCCTGGAAGAATTGTCCGAAACCATTGGAGTTAGCAGGAGCTACTTGAGTCGTATCTTCAAAATGGATACTGGGATTTCTCTTTGGGATTACTTGAATCGTTACCGCATCCAAAAAGCAAAAGAACTCCTGCTGATTACCAATGAGAGCATCACAGCAATCGCAGCTGACATTGGCTACGAAGATACAAGTTATTTCTCACGTGTCTTTCACGAAATCGCAGGATGTTCGCCACGAGCTTTTCGACAGCACTCTCAAACCTCCTCGGCCCCTTGAATCCTTCTGACAACAAAATCCTGATTCATCATAATTCCCTCCGAGACTCGCGATTCATTTTGAGTTACTCTGTAGTAGCAGATAGCAACCCATATGCAACAGCACATTCACTTCCAAAGGTCGGACGTGAAATTGCATTCGCTTTCAGAAGGAGAATCAAATGTCCGTCACTTACCGGCTTAATCGCCTGCTCGGGGTTGATGGTAACTGCTTCGATGTTGCCATTGATCATGGCTTCTTCAACGAGGTAAGTTTCCTCCCAGGTATCGAAGATATGCCTGGTGTAATCGCGCTCCTGGCGCAGGCCAGGCCGGATGCGATTCAACTTGCGCCCGGCAGCGCGCGTCATTTGCAAAGTATACCGGGCAGTAACAAGCCTGCTCTCGTTCTTCGGTGTGATGTTGCCAATGTCTACGGAAAGCAGTTGCCGCGAGTGTTATACAGCCAGCTGATTGAGGATCCTGTAGAGCAGGCCCTGCATGCTGATTCTTCCTGCGTTGTGGCCAATCTCTTTCTCATTCCCGATCAACCTGAAATCCATCACCAGTGTGTAAGCAATATCACAAGACTCAAGGCTGAATGTGAACGCCAATCCATGCCATTGATGGTCGAGCCTCTTGTGATGCGTGCCAATGCCGAGGCGGGCGGATATATGGTTGATGGCGACCTGACCAAGATCATCCCGCTCGTAAGGCAAGCAGTGGAACTGGGAGCGGACGTGATCAAAGCCGACCCGTGCGACGACATTTCCGAATATCATCAAGTGGTGAAAGTGGCCGGTGGTGTGCCAGTGCTTGTACGCGGCGGTGGGCGTGTTTCAGATGAAGCCATCATCGAGCGTACGTATGCCCTCATGCAACAAGGGGCACGCGGGATCGTCTACGGGCGTAATGTAATTCAGCACGCAGCGCCGGAACGCGTCACCCGTGCCCTGATGGCCATTGTTCACGAAGGGGCTACACCGCAACAGGCGTTTGAAATTCTGAGGGGCAATTGAGGAAGCATATCATTAACTTTGGTGTCATCGGTTGCGGCCTAATGGGGCGTGAGTTCGCCAGCGCCGCAGCCCGTTGGTGCCATTTACTTGACCTGGACTTCGAGCCGCGTATTGTCGCGGCCTGTGACACAAATTCTGCCATGTTGGATTGGTTCACACAGAGTATTCCCGGTTTGCGCGCTTATAACGACTACCGTCAAATGCTTGAGTCGCCTCTTGTCGAGGCCATCTACTGTGCCGTGCCGCATCACCTTCACGCGCAGGTCTATACTGACATCCTCAGGGCCGGTAAGCACTTGCTCGGCGAAAAACCCTTCGGAATTGATTTGGTCGCAAATACGGCAATTCTGAAACAAATACGTGATAAACCACAACTGCTGGTGCGCTGCTCGTCGGAGTTTCCCTTCTTCCCGGGCTCACAACGCCTGATTCAGTGGATCCAAGAGGCGCGCTTTGGGCAAATCATTGAGGTGGAAGCGGGCCTGTGGCATAGTAGTGACCTAGACCCGCATAAAACTATCAACTGGAAACGACAAGTGGCCTTTAATGGCGAATACGGCTGCCTCGGTGATTTGGGAATGCACGTGGTCCATGTGCCTCAGCGAGTTGGTTGGAGCGTGAGCCGAGTACGCAGCCTGCTCTCAAAAGTCTTCACCCAGCGGCCCGATAGTTCCGGCGCGCTTGTGCCGTGCGAAACCTGGGATAACGCGATCCTGGCTTGCGATGCTGTTGCTGCCGACGGCCAGGTTTTTCCGATGGTGCTCTCTACCAAACGCATTGCGCCGGGGCACAGCAACAGCTGGTTCATCAATGTATACGGAACAAAGTTGTCCGCTCGCTTCAGCACCCAACAACCCAAGCAATTGGCATGGCTGCCGTACACGCCCGGCAGCGATCAAGCCTGGCATGTACTGGACATGCCGTATCAGTCTGCTTACAAAGCTATCACCGGGGCTGTGTTTGAGTTCGGATTCTCGGATGCAATATTACAAATGTGGGCTGCTTTTTGTGATGAGCTGACCCATGGCCCACAAATGCACCAGCCGTTCTATTGTGCCACTCCCGAAGAAACCGCCTCCTCTCACCGATTATTTACTGCGGCGTTGGAGTCTCAGCGCAGCGGACAGACGGTCATCCTATGAGAGCGGAGTGGCGCTTTTCTGCCAAAGCTAAAGAGCCGCTGCCCGTCACGTGCTAGACCCTGCGCGAAACGTATGTGCCGTCTACGTCCTGGGAAATACCACAATCGAGGATCATGATGCGCGAAATCCTTGTCATTCACCATACCCATACGGATATCGGTTATACACACGACCAACCCATCGTTTGGGAACTGAACCGCCAGTTCATTGACGATATGCTGGACGAGATCGACCGCACACAAGACTGGGATCCCATTTCGCAGCCTATCTGGACCTGCGAGGTCACCGAAACACTCAGGCATTGGCTTCGCACCGCCGGACTAACCCAAATTGATCGTTTCAAACGCGCTGTTGCTGCATGCCGGATGAGCAGTGGTGCCATGCCGTACAACTTCACGCCAATGGTTGGTGTGGCAGAATTTATCCGCGCCCTGGCACCGCTGCCCGAGCTACGTCTCCTCCTCGGGCTCAAGTTCAACATCGCTCTCAATCATGACATTAACGGGCTGCCTTGGACTATGATCCCGCTCCTGCTCGACGCAGGGGTTGAGATGGTCATTATGGGCATCAACGTTCATTTCGGCGGCTTCCCTCTGCAACGCCCGCTCTTCTTCAAGTGGATAGGCCCGGACGGACGCGGGATTGTCGCGCTCAATGGAGAACATTATGGCATGTTTCAGCGCTTTGCTCGCCTGAACGAAAACTCACTTGAGGCGATGGCAGAAGGCCTCGCCCGCTACGAGCAAAAGCTGGTGCACCAAAATTACCCGCATGATTTTGCCTATCTCTCGCTCACACACCACTCATTTTGGGATAACAATCCGCCTTACCCGGCCGCGTATGAACTCATCCAACGCTGGAATGCCGATGGTCGCACGCCGCAGATTCGCTTCATAACACCCGATGAGCTTCTGGAGAAAGCTAAGGCGATGACGCTGCCGGAATATGCCGGAGATTGGACCGATTACTGGAATTTCGGCGCAGGCAGTAGCGCCCATGAGATACGCCTGGCGCATGAAGCGCGCCGCTCCCTATTCGCCGCCGACGTTGTCTCGCTCCAGCGCGCCCCCACGCGAGATAAGGTAGTGCCGAAAGTCATGCGCCAGGCCTATGAGTCGCTAACTCTGTGGGATGAGCATACCTGGGGCAACTATGCCTCCGTGGGTGACCCCGACGAGGACTCGGTTGGCGCTGGCTGGCATCATAAAGCCTACTCGGCCTATCGCGCCCGCGCGTTGTCTCGCTATGCGCTCACCGAGCAACTCGAAACGCTAGCTGGCAACGCGCGCCATGCACAGCAGGTCGAGGGCGTGCTCATTTGCAACCCGACGCCATTTGATCGAAGCGACTACGTCCGTCTGCCGCGCGATCTCGTTGAGCGCCGCTACAAACACCTGTCCAGCACTGTCCACCGTTTCTCGGAAGCCGGTTCGTCTGAGGACACTCCGGACATGGCCGGGGACAACGCCACACCAGTGCCAGCACTGGTTGGCCCTCTTGACGTGCCTGCCTATGGATATGTTACGCTGCCTCTGGCTGCGCTAGCACAGCACGTAGCGGCCGGGCTGAAGGCCGTGGTTGGCCAGATCTCATCGCCCACCCACCGTATCGGTTTCAATTCGGCAACTGGCGCGATCCATTCGCTGTTCGACCTCCGCACTGGCAAAGAATTTGCAGATGCGGTCAGCCCCTGGCCCATGTTAAGCCTGATTCATGAAGCTGTGGACGGTCCACTTACTACGCCCAGCCGAGGCCGCGAAACGCTGCTAAAACTCGACTATGCGGAATTTCAAGAGACATCCTTTGTGGCGAACTGGGCGGCAAAGCGCACGCCTGAACAAACCACCTCGCTGCGCACCCGACGTGAAGCGCATCGGGTGGGTCTCGAAGTGTGCACCTCGCTGCCTGGTGCCTCAGAGATTGTCAAAAGCATCTGGCTCTACGCTCACACGGACGTGATCACCATCGACATTGCGCTGCGCAAAGCCGATGTATGGACACCCGAATCGATCTACCTGGCGCTGCCGCTCGACCTGCTGGATTGGGATGCAGTCTTCGATACGATGGGTACCGCGACGCTCCTTGACACGGAGCAAATCCCTGGCTGCTGCCGCGACTGGGTGACGGTAAGTGGCTATGTTGATGTGCATAACAAGGGAAGTGGTGTGACACTGGCTTGCCCGGACATGCCGTTGGCCATGGTCGGGCGTTTCGCATTTGGGCAGCGTCAACTTTCGATCGACCGCAGCAGTAGGCCTTTGTTGCTGGCATGGCTGTTAAACAATTATTGGACCACCAACTTTCGTGTATCTCAGCCTGGTTTCCTACGCTTTCACTATGAACTTGCCACACACAGCGGCTTCGATGCCGTCAATGCCGCCCGGGTCGCGGCTTTCGCACGCAGCCCTCTCATTGCGCATCCCGCGGTTGTAGTCAGCCATCCTGAGATCGGCAGACTCATTGATGTTTATGGCGACGGCATCGTAATTGCGGCTGCGGAACGCCTTGAGGACGGCGCGCGAGTATGGCTGCAGAATCTGACTGATTCACTCCAAAACGCTACGGTGCACTTGAGCCAATGGAAACTTCGGTCCGCGGTCATGTGTGACACATTTGGCCGTGAACTTGCGGCACTCAAAGTGGAGAACGGAGGGGTTACGCTTACGGTGCCTGCTCACGGCGTGACTGGTTTGCGTTTGACCTCATAAACAAAGCAAGTAGAAGTCGTGCGATACAGCTAGAACTTCGGCAGTAGGTCAATCATCGTGCTGCGGATTTTGTGAACCATTGCAGTAATGGTTTCAAGGAGAGGTAGAGGAATATTAAAAATGGATCAAACAAATGTAATTTTGGATCGTGATTACCAGATTGCCCCAGTTGACCCAAGGCTGTTTGGTGGCTTTCTCGAACATATCGGTCGAGCGGTGTATGAAGGGGTTTATGACCTGCAGTCGATACAGGCAGATGAGAACGTTTTTCGTAAGGATGTATTGAGGAGTTTGAAACAACTGCGCTTTACCGCCATGCGCTATCCCGGTGGAAATTTCGCCTCCGGCTACCACTGGATGGATGGAGTTGGACCACGTGATGGACGACCCACGATCCGAGAATTAGCCTCACAGAGTATTGAGCCCAACCTTTTTGGAACAGACGAATTCATCCAATTGTCCAGGATAATGAATTGGACGCCGATGATTACAGTTAACCTCGGTACCGGGACGCCTGAAGAGGCTCGCAATTGGGTGGATTATTGCAACGGCCCAGTTGGGACGAAATATGCAGATTTGCGCTCCAGAAATGCAACCAGCGAGCCATATGGCGTCAAACTGTGGTGTCTCGGGAATGAGATGGACGGGCCATGGCAGCAGGGTCACGTGCCTGCAGACCAATATGCAATCCGTGCTCAACAGGCTGCCAAGCTGATGAAAGATTCAGATCCTTCAGTCGAATTGGTTGTTTGTGGCTCGGCTGAAATTGGACTTCCGACCTATATAGATTGGGATCGGATCGTTCTCGAGTATTTGGGCGACTATGCCGACTATATCAGTTTGCATCGTTATGCCGCCAAATGGCAGGGAGATACTGCAGACTATCTGGCTGTCACGAATTCCATTGATCAACAGATCGAGGTAATAGACTCTCTTTGCCGCGTAACCCAGGCAAAGATTCGAAGCAAGAAACGCTATTACTTGGCATTCGACGAATGGAATGTTTGGTACCGGACTCAAAATGCTGAGAGTGTCAACGGTCATGGAAAATTTGCTCAACACTTAGTCGAGGAGGAATATAACCTGGAAGATGCATTAGTTGTCGCAGGATTTCTCAACAGTTTCATTCGTCATGCAGATGTTGTAAAGATCGCTAATCTTGCACAAATAGTGAATGTCATTGCGCCGATCCTGACACGAGGCAAACAAAGATTACTCCAGTCGATTTATTATCCCCTTCTGATGTATGCACAACGTCGAGATGGCATCGCTTTGCAGCCGGTTGTTAAGGGGCCTGGCTATGAGAGTCCAAGTTACGGGTTTGTCCATGTCATCGATACCAGTGCCATTCTCGGAAACGGAGTCCTACATACTTTCCTGGTAAACCGCAGTACTGATGAATCTACAACTGTTCAGATTGCCGCTGCGGGTGTTGAGATAAAGTCGGTCAAATCAGCCGAGCTAGTAACTGGACCGTCCGCCGCCTCCGGCAACACCTTCGATAAGCCAAATACAATTGGTATTAAGAAGCTGAGTAAGATCAAATTAGATGATGAAAAGGCAATCATTAAATTGCCTCCACTCTCAGTAGCTGCAATTTCCTTTCAGATAGACGATAAACCCTAATACCTCGATAATTCACGTCATATTCAAGCTGCAATTCTACTGGGAGGATTGGTCATCATTTACAGCTGTATCCTTCTGACAATAGAATCCAGATTTATCATAACCCTCTCCAAGAATTCCATGGCATTCTGTGATATTGTGAAAATGTGCGTGTTGCCGGCAAATTCATGATCGAAGAATGGATTCGGATCTGATTGAAAACTCCAACTATCGTGCTGATTGAGAAGGATGAAGTAACGCTCGACCTCTACCAGCGAGAATTGAGTAAATCCTTCGCTGTCTTGGCGTTTACGGAAACAACCGGTGTTCTCGAAATAATGGCCAAGCAAGACATCCAAGCTGTTGTCATCGAACCGGAAATCCACTATGGACAAGGGTGGGAACTAATTCATTCCATCCACATGACTTTTCCAAACCGCTTTATTCCGGTGATAGTCTGTAGCACACGCGATACCGACTACATCAATCTCGGGGGAGAAGTTACAAAACATCTAACCAAGCCAGTACTTCCAAAAACACTGAGGGAAAAGACCCTCGAAACCGTAAGGAGGAAAGGCGAAAATCGTCATGAATGATTCCCCTTTATTGTCTGGCCCAAGGCGTGTTGCAGAGCTTTATGACACACATGTATCTAACCCGTGGGTCGAGGAGAATCATTTCCTCTCATTACTACCTAGCGACAGGGAACTTCCCTCGTTTCGGCAGGCGCGCGAGACCCTCCCGGATCCATTCTGGACCGATCATTCGGCAGCCGTGGCTTGCTACTGGCGGGCGTGGGAGTTGGCTTTCAGCAATCTGAAACGTCCCAATTCGGAAAACGATTTTGTTGCAAATTATTGCGATACTGCATTCAACGGTAATCTGTTCATGTGGGATTCGTCATTCATTACCTGCTTCGGAGTATACGGGCGGAGAGCATTCAATTTTCAGCGGACCCTCGATAATTTTTATCGGAAACAGCACGTGGATGGCTTTATCTGCCGTGAAATATCTGCCATTGACGGGCTGGATTGCTTTCATCGGTTCGATCCTTCCAGCACAGGCCCCAATGTACTAGCATGGGCCGAATGGAATCATTACGTTAAGACTGGTGATGTGCACCGTCTGGAGATGGTTTTTCCATCATTAGTAGCCTATCATGAATGGCTGCGCACATATCGAACCTGGCAGGATGGTTCATACTGGTCAACCGGATGGGGATCAGGAATGGACAATCTTCCTCGGGTTATGAAAGGTCATCATATCGATTGGGGGAATGGGCATATGACCTGGGTGGATGCAACCTTCCAGGCAATTTTGTCTGGGAAAGTCCTGCTGCGCATGGCTGTGCTGCTCAAAAGGGAAGCTGAAGTCCGGGGTCTTCGTGAAGAAGTTGAACATCTAATAGATTATTCCAAGAAATACCTTTGGAATGAGCAGCTTAATTTCTACTGTGACCGATTTGCCAATGGCGATTTATCAACAGTGAAACATATTGGAGCATACTGGACATTACTAGCAGAGAGCACACCCGAGAACCATCTTTCAAGACTAGTTACCCACCTGGAAAACCCGGCCGAATTCAACCGAGTACATCGAATTCCGGCCCTCTCAGCCGATGACCCAGGTTATAGCGGTACGGGTGATTATTGGTGTGGAGGAGTGTGGGCTCCAACGAATTACATGGTATTGAAGGGTCTGGACGAAATTGGTCAAAACGATCTTGCTCACGATATTGCGAAAAACCATCTTGAGAATGTCGTTCGAGTTTTCGAATCGGATGATACCTCTTGGGCTGGTGCTGAACAGTTTCGCCGGTATTTTCATCTCGCCGATCTGGAAGTGGATGACAAGCACACTCTTTGGGAGAACTATGCGCCGGACGCAATTGAGCCAGGCAGCCACTCCAAGCCAGGATATGTAGGTTGGACCGGACTTCCGCCGATTGCAGTTTTATTGGAAGATGTGTTTGGAATTACCCCAGATGCCAATTCAAACCAGATTACGTGGCATATTCGGCTTCTCGATGAACATGGAGTACGCCATTATCCACTCGGCTTGAACGGGCTGTTGGACTTGAAGTGTAATCGACGAAACTCACCGCTTGATCGCCCGTTGATCGAAATCCACTCGGATATCCCTTTGACCATGAAAGTAATTTGGGAAGGAGGAACTGAAACCGTGAATATAGAGAAAGACTCTTGAACCTCTGTAGAGCGGAAAAACGAAAAAACTCCAAAAGCCAATCCAATCACGTGATTTCACCTTTCTGTCGATACCCATACGAAAGGAATGAGGACAAGATGAATAAAAGAAGAATTTCCACGACTATTGCCCTACTCGTAGTCACCTCCATGGCCCTCAGCGCTTGCGGAGGGACTCCGGCAACTGCCCCAGTAGCGACATCCGCACCTGTAGAGTCGACCTCCGCGCCCGTAGAATCGACAGCTGCGCCGGTAGAACAGACAGCTGCTCCAGTCGAACCGGTTACACTAACCATATGGCACAACTGGGGACCGGACGACGCCAAGGGTGCTCCTCTTCAATCGATTTTTAAGGATTTCATGGCTGCTAATCCGGACATCGTCATCAAGGATGAGGTCTACGTGGATGCTGATATCCCATTGAAAGTGGAGACTGCGTCTGCAGCAAAACAGGAACCTGATCTGGTTTTCGTTCAGCGGGTTGGTTCGCCTCAGACCTGGACAGAGGCTGGTATTGCACTCCCGGTGAATGATCTGATCAAGGAATGGGGATTGGATGGCCAGTTCAAAGAGGCGGCTTTGAAGGAATACACCCTGCCGGATGGGAAAATTCAGGCCTTCCCCCTGGAGGGGTACACCTGGCCGATCTGGTACAACACAAGTGTCTTTGAAAAAGCAGGTGTTCCAATCCCTACGACAACAGACGAATTGATTGCTGCGGCGAAGGCAATCCGTGCCGCGGGGGAGCAGCCGATCATCGCCAGCGGTTCCGATGGGATGGGCCTGTATTTATTCACCCTTGTGCTGCAAAGCTTGTTGCCCGATGAAGAAGCCAAAAAATGCTTGGGAAACGGGGAATGGACACTTCCTAGTTGTGTCAGCGCTGTCGAGCTATTTGTCAAATTGCGCGACGCAGGCGTGTTTGTCGATAATGTGGAAGGGCTCGATTTCGCCACTGCCAATGAGAATTATTTCGCGGGCAATATAGGGATGAGCCATTTTGGCGCCTGGAGCTTCGCCGATCCTCCAAAGGATCTGCAATCGAAGATTCAGCTTGGAGGCTTTCCGCTCCCCGCCGGATCTCCTCACCGAGCCCCGGTGATTTATTCATCGTTCAGCGCCAAGGGAGTATGGGTCACCCCCAATGGAGGCGAAAAGATGGACGCTGTGAAGCGATTCATTCAGTTCATCTACAAGCCTGAAAATCTGGCCCGGTTTGTGGAACAGGCAGGCATGACTCCTCCATTGAAGGATGTTCCGATCGATGCGAGCAAACTTAATCCGCTCTTCGTTCAGTCGCTTACTATGCCGGTGGAAGTCGCAATGACTCCGGACGATTATTATCCACCCAAAGTCCAAGCCGAACTTAGTACAGGTAAATTATCCCAGCTGGCTTTCACTCCCGGTACTACAGCCGATAAGATTCTGGCTGAACTGACTGCCCTTTATGAGGCAAACAAGTAACTTCTGTTCTACCCTTTACCCGGATTGGGACATGGAGATGTATTCGTCATGTCCCAATCCCTTTGAGGTATGCGATGGCCGCAGCCAACCAGGCATTCCCCGCTGCTGATAAGGAAGTCTATTCGAACGCCGTGTATCACCGGCGGATCGCCCAACGACGGCGGGTCACTTTCTTCCTGCTGGTCTTTCCGGCTTTACTCTGGTTCCTGGCGTTCATGCTCTGGCCGTTGCTGAACATGTTTTACATCAGCACCACCCACTGGGATGGACTGGCCCTCCCACAAATCAGCAACTTCCCGGATAACTTTATCAGGCTTTATCATGATCCGAACATCCCCATTGCACTCCGGAATACTGGAATTCACCTTTTTTTCGGGATCCTCGGCGTTCTACCCTTCGCGTTTATGTTCGGTTTCTTCCTAAGCTTACACAAACCGGGCTATCGCATTCTTCGGACGATCTTCTTTTCACCTTCATTGATCTCAGTTGCGGCTCTTGCAATGATCTTTTTAGGGTTGTACCGCCCCGCTGGGGTGTTAAACTCTTTTCTGAACACGCTTGGATTATCTTCCCTCACCCGGGTCTGGCTGGGGAACCAATCCACCGCCTTGGCAGCGCTGATCGCCATCGATATATGGAGCGGTATTGGTTTTTACAGTGTCCTCTTTTTCGCCGCCTTGACCAATATCCCAGAGGAGTTGTTTGAAGCGGCTATGTTAGACGGAGCGGGATATTGGACGATCATGTGGAAGATTGCTTTCCCTCTTATGCTGGATTTTTTCGCTGTAGTGACGATCCTTCAATTCCTGTATATCCTTTCCGGTGCAGCTCAAATTGTAATCCTTCTTACAAACGGTGGACCGGGGACGGCAACTCTGACGCTTGGTTATTACTTATATAGTCAGGCATTTCTTGTCCAACGTATGGGTTACAGCCAGGCAATCGCGGTAGTGCTCTTCATTATCGGAATTCTTGTCATCCTGTTGATCCGCCGCATTTCATCCCGGCTATCTTACTAGGAGACTGCAATGAGTACCAGTGATTCACGAATCACCCGAAAAGCGAGAAATTCTCCAGATGGCTTTATCATCGGCGGTTATTTCTTTTCGATTCTCTATGCATGCTTGATCATCATCCCTCTTTACTTTGTTGTAATCTCCGCATTTAAAAATAACAGCCAAATAATTACAACACCCCTGGCTCTTCCTTCCGCGCTTGATTTCAGTAAATTTTTACAGGCACAAGCCAATGTCAACCTGCTTCGCGCCATACTGATTTCTGTCGCGATTGCCATTGGGGCTGAAATACTGACTCTTATCCTGGCATTTCCGGCGGCCTACGCAATAGCCCGAATGCAGACTCGTCTGGCACCCCTTACAGAGGCCATATTCAGTCTGGGATTCTTAATCCCCAGTCTGGCAATTCTGATGCCGGTCTACCTGATGACTGCCAAAGCCGGCCTACTGTATCACCCGATTGCCCTGGTAATTCTCTACCCGGCATTCAGTTTGCCATTATCTTTAATCTTGTTGACCAGCTTTATGCGTAAGCTCCCGCGTGAACTGGAAGAGAGTGCAGTGATGGACGGAGGCAATGTTTTCCAGATCATCATCTATATTTTCTTCCCCATCTGCATGCCTGGCATTCTCACTGTCCTCGTTTTGAATTTCATTAATATGTGGAATGAATATCTTTTTGCGTTGATACTGATGGATTCAAATAACCGGACGGTACAACTTGCCCTTGCACTGCTCAGAGCCAATCAAAGATCAGTGGATTATGGTTTGATCGCAGCAGGCGTCTTGATAAGCATGATCCCAGTCTTTATCATCTTCATCTTTTTCCAGGATAAGATCATGAGCGGCATGCTCACGGGAGCAATAAAAGAGTAGGTTGTTTACCCGATTACAAGAAATCGGTGCACAATTAACTTCTTAAAGGATGCGTTAATGCCTGATCATAAAGCCTTCTTGAAAGTCAAAGGGAATCACATCCAAAACCCGTCCGGACAGGTCGTGACGCTGCACGGGATCGGCCTGGGTGGCTGGATGAACATGGAGAATTTTATTACCGGTTTTCCAGCGAACGAAAACGCTTTTCGCCAGGTGGTTTACCGCGCCCTGGGGGTGGAGAAAGCCGATTTCTTTTTTGACCGTTACCTTGATTACTTCTTCACCGAGGAAGATGCAATCTTTATCCGCTCTTTGGGCCTGAACCTGGTTCGCCTGCCTTTCAATTACCGGCACTTCGAGGACGATATGAACCCGGCGGTGATCCGTGAAGCCGGTCTGAAGCACCTCGACCGAGTGATCAGGATTTGCGCCGAGCACGAAATTTATACGATCCTCGACCTGCATGCTGCCGCCGGATACCAGAATCAGGACTGGCATTCCGACAACCCCTCCCAGCAGGCGTTTTTCTGGCAGCACAAGCATTTCCAGGATCGGGCCGTCTGGCTGTGGGAAATGATTGCTGCGCGCTACAAGGATAATCCCTGGGTAGCCGGCTATGATCCACTAAATGAACCTTCAGATCCTACAGGTGTGGCCTTGGATGCCTTCTATACGAGGGTGGTCGCCGCAATCCGCAAGATCGACCCGGACCACATCATTTTTTTGGAAGGCAACCGCTACTCTCAAGATTTTTCTGTATTTGGCATGCCTCTGCCAAATGTTGTTTACACTTTGCACAACTATGCCATCCCTGGCTTTATCGACGGCGGGGACTATCCTGGAATTTCACGCAGCGAGTATTTCGATAGAACAGTATTGCGCAATAATTTGATAACTGCATGCCAGTATATGCTCGAAAACCGGATACCCATTTGGATCGGAGAATTTGGTCCGGTTTATACCGGAAACCTGGAAAAAGATGCAATGCGATACCAGATTCTCGAGGATCAACTTTCGTTCTACAAAGAACTCGGCGCAAACTGGTGCCTTTGGACATATAAGGATCTCGGACTGCAAGGCGTATTGTGCCTCCAACCCGATTCAAAATGGATCCAAAAAATCCAGCCCATTCTTGAAAAGAAAGCTATCCTGGGTGTCGATTCATGGGGAGGGTTAGATAAGAATATTCGCCACATTATGGAACCCATCGAACAGACATTTGCGGAATTCTTTCCAAACTATAAACCTTTCCCTTTTGATGCCAAATGGCAGATCAACCGAACCGTGCGGCATATCCTTCTTGCTGAGCCACTCATTGAAGATTTTTACCCGCTTCTTCAAGGCCTGACTTTCGATGAGATCGATGGATTGATGGCCAGTTTCCAGTACAAGAACTGTTCGCCGCGTCACGAGCTCATCCAAATCATCAAAAAGGAACATCAGATTGGCGAAAATCACTGATCACATTTTTGGATAGAAACGTAACGAGGAATGATGCCTGGAATAAGTACAATGCGACGCAACGAGTTAGATCGGGATTTCCGAAAAGTCCTGGATGTACTGGCTGAATGCCCGGGGATTGAAAAAAGCCTAGCCGTACCCCTTCAGGAATTTACACGGCGCCAATATGCCACTTGGCAGGCATTAGACCAGGCTGACCTGGATGTTGGATTTGTATTTTCGGATGAGCATTACGATGGGGATGTCCCTTATCTAGGCGGTAATACGAATATCACCATCGAGCAGGTAGCTGGAGTCATCGGCAAGGATGGTTTCCATATAATTGCTGGTTTGGAAGGTGGCTATGTATCTGAACAGCTAGCGACGCGTGCGAATGCTAGAGTGCATAAGGTTGAACTGTTACAGCTCGCGGATGAAAAATATCCTATTCGAGCAGAGCGAATCGAAGATGTGCTTGAGCAAGCGGCTGGAACGAAAGTCCATCGGATTGGGTTGCTGACCCCCAGGCAAGTAGTTCCTTGTGGGATCGTAGAGTTTCTGGAACAAATTGTTGGCAAAGAGAATGTGGTCGATGCACAGGTCTTGTATCAAGGCATTCGCTATGAGAAGTCGGACATCGAAATGGCGCTCATCCGGGATGCGGCCATCATTGGCGATGCAATGATGCGTTGCATGTTGGCAGTTTTACGGCCTGGTCTGTTGGAGACCCAGGTAGCCGGTTGGGCATATTGGGCAGCCAAAGAGCTGGGAGCAGAAGAAAATGGCTGGGACGTGATGGTAACTTCTGGAGAAGCGAACCGCACCTTGATCGGCAAGGCCTTGAACCGGCCGATCCTTGAAGGCGAGTATCTCCACCTGGGTGTTGCTCCCAAACGTGATGGGTTGAATGCTTGCGTGCGGCGTTCAATGATTGCTGTGGAACATCCATCCCAGATCAATGCAGGCCAACAATACTGGTTCGATTTTATCGAACAGGCTTACCATGTTGGGGAGGAAGCCTATCGCCGGGTGGCAAAAGAAGGACTCCCCGCCTATTTCCAGGAGCAGGCTTTGGTAGACTTCTTTTCATCCAAGAGTTTAGAAGTATCTCAACGATACGGGAAGATGATCGCATTGGAGTCCCTCAAGCCTTACACAGGAACTCACAACTCTGGTTACACCGAATGCCAGGAATTTTTTGGAGCCATCACATTGGACTCTGTCAATCCCTTGGGAAATCAAATTGTCACCATGTTGGATGTCGCTTTGCGTGGCATTGGAGATCACTGGAATGATGTGGTTCTGCTTGATGTTGATTATATTGTTATCGAGAATACACTTGGTAAGTTTGGGGAACGGGTTGAAGACTTTAATTCCTTACCACTCAATGTACAAGCCCTGATTGGGAACGGTATGTAATGGATCTGTGGGAGATGAATCCCTATTAATTGCCCAAGAGGAGTGAATTCTGGTTCCTGTTCAATTTACCAATCCACCTGTCTAAACTGAAAAAAGGAGAGTAACATGGTTAATACAATTAAGTGTAAGACCCGTTATTACCGTCTCTTCCCCTCAACAGGTTACCTCGGATATGGATTCGAAGACTATGAAGCTGAACATGGTCGATCGGCCTTCCTGGTGATCGATGTGTATGGTCTTGGTTTCCATCCTGACGATCCGGTTCCCGCCTACAATAAGGACGGGCACGGATCGGCGGAGCGTCCGGCACTGGCGTGGCTGAAGAGTTCGGAACACGAGGATCGCATCATCAAGACCGCCCTTTTCCCTGCATTGAACGCCGCGCGGGAAATCAACATGCCTGTGATCTACCTCAACAATAGTGCTCCCAAGATCGGGCTGAGGTTTTCTGAATTCGGCAAGGTGTTGAAGCGCCAACTGAACACCGATATGGAGCACATGTTCGCTGAAGAGCAGGTCGATCCGAAGGAATACCACTCGGGTGATTCCGACCACGTTAAGATCTCCAAGCTGCTCACGCCGCGTGAGAATGAATACTTCGTCCGCAAGCATGTATACAGCGGTTTTGTTGGGACGCGGCTTGACCTGCTGTTACGCTATCTGGATATCAAGAATCTTTTCGTGGTTGGCTTCTCTGCCGACGCTTGTCTGATGACAACCATCATCGATGCCCTTTGGTTGAACTACAAAGTCATTATGCTGCGGGACTGCACGCTGGCGAACGATTTCCCCGAGGAACAGGCTGAGCTACTGGGCACTCAACGGATGGTAAAGATGCTCGAGAGTCTGTATTGTGTCTCCATTACCTCCCAGGAATTCATTGATGCGACTCAGGCCTTTGCAAGCGAAAGTAAGAAGATCAAGAGCATGGCTTAATCACTTTGCGTCAAGAACGACTGTCCTGGGTAAGAGATAACCCATACTGAAGTGATTTGGATGCTGATAACCCGTTACTGCCCGTGGAGTAATGCGAAGTGCCAGAACGATCTGATGTAAATAGTTACACGGTCTTTGTTATCCCTCACACTCATTGGGATCGTGAATGGTATGCCACCTTTCAGCAATTTCGCATTCGTTTAGTGCATGTGATGGATGCTCTGCTTGATTTATTGGAGAGGGATCCTTCCTTTACTCACTTCAACCTCGACGCGCAAACCGTTGTCCTCCAGGACTATCTGGAGATTCGGCCCGAGCAACGGCAGATCCTTCAAAAGTTCGTTCGTGACTGTCGCCTAGGGGTTGGACCGTGGTATGTGCTTCCGGACGAATTCCTCGTAAGCGGTGAATCGCTGGTGCGCAACCTGCTCCTTGGACACCGTCTTGCCAGCGAC
>Ga0111538_10005217_pt1 | contig 17804 bp, 16 predicted proteins | sample SoiMethybrSBSTD1_FD_79669 | JGI IMG/M metagenome (GOLD analysis project Ga0111538, IMG submission 79669) | Bulk soil microbial communities from a Populus tree surrounding site in Tennessee, USA - Soil MetaG P. TD hybrid SBSTD1 (version 2)... | ecosystem: Environmental > Terrestrial > Soil >...
ACTCGGTGAGGCTGTGCGCAATCTTTTGCAAATAGCTCCGGCGGCGGCTCGCGCTCTCGCCGGTGAAGCGCGAAACCGTCGCCGCTTCGTCGAGCTCGAGCGGAAACAGCAGGTACTCGAGCGCGTAGATGCCGCGCGCATTGACCGCGAGCTCGTCGATGTACGTCGCGTCGAGCGGTGTGCTGGCCGCGAGGATCGGTTCGATCGCCGCCGCGCGAGCGGGCCAGAAAACGCCGCGCACCAGGGCGTGGGTTTCGAGCATGGGGCCGGTTCGAAAGCACTCCGCGCGTTTCCAGGCCAAAAGCGCGTTGTGCCAGTCGTTGCGGGCGCTCCGCAGCGTGGCGAGATCGGGAGCGCCCGTGAAGCGGGTGATCGCCTGCTCGAGCGCATTGCTGGTCGCTTCGACTTCGACGACGTCCTGCACCACGACGTCGTGAACGAGGGCCTTCAGCACTTCGTCGCGGGTTTTCGGGCGGCGGCAGGCGCCGAGCGCCGCTGCCAGGGTCATGCCGAGAAATTCGCGACGTTTCACAGGTCCTGCAGAAAGAGACGAAGCCGATCGCGATCGTCGCTCGGCAGCTCTGCGAAGCGATCGCGGGCCTGCTCTGCTTCGCCGCCGTGCCAGAGGATTGCCTCTTCCAGCGTGCGGGCGCGTCCGTCGTGGAGTAGACGCGTGTGCTGGTTGACCTTCGGGATCAGCCCGATGCCCCAGAGCGGCGGCGTGCGCCATTCGCGGCCGTCGGCCTCGAAGGCCGGGCGCCCGTCGCTCAGGCCGTCGCCCATGTCGTGCAACAGCAGATCGGTGTAGGGGTGAATGGCCTGTGCCTCGAGCTCGGGCATATCGGTGGGCGGCTCGCTGCGCAACGTCGGACGGTGGCAGCTCGCGCAGCCGAGCTTCCGGAACAGCGCTTCGCCGGCGATCACCTCGGGGTCGTGCGGCCGGCGGCGCACGGGGACCGCCAGTGAGCGCGCGTAGAGCGCGACGGCGTCGAGCACGTGCGCTTCGACCTCTGGGGCGCCGCCGTTCGGCGCGGAGCGGCACGCGGCCTGCGCCTTCTGGCAATTTTCCTGCGGGAACAGCGACGACGTGAGGCCCATGTCGCCCAGGAATGCGCCGGCGGACTGCTGCCGGACGGTGGGCTGCTCGGCCTTCCAGCCGAAACGGCCCGGTACGATGCGCCCTTTCTCGACGTCGGGCACGCGGTTTACCCGGCCGGAGATGCCGTCGTGATCGCGGTCATCGGGATCGGCCAGCTCGAGGAGCGCGGCCTCCGGTACGCCTTCCAGCAGGCCGAGCCCCACCAGCGCGGGAGCCACGCGCCCCGACATTTGCAAGCCCGCCGCCGGCGCTCCGTAGCCCAGCTGCTTCAGCGAGAAACGCGGCCTGGCCAGGGTGTAGCTCGCACCGTCCGAGAAGCGGCCGGGTAGCGCGTCGTATTCGACTTGTACGTCGGCTTCGGCCGGCACGCCCGGGATCGCGCGGCCCTGGATCTGATCGCCGTACACCGGGTCGCCGAGCGGCGCATTCCCCGCGCTAGTGCGGGGCGGGATGCTGACGCGGAGCAACATGGTTTCCATCTTGCCGCCGGGCTCCGGCGGGCGGCTGCGGCCGTCCTTGAAGTGGCAGGTCGAGCACGACGTCGCGTTGAACAGCGGCCCGAGACCGTCGCGCGTGGCGACCGAGGCCGGAGCCGTCACCCAGGTCTGGTTGAAGAACGAGTTCCCGACGAAGAATTGGCGGCGGTGGGGCTCGGTGAGCCGCGGCGTCGCCTGCGCGAACGCGTCGCGCGTCGCGTCGATCACGCTGTCGGCGCCGCCGCTCTCGGCGATCTGCGAGGCATCGGGCTCGCGTTGCTTGCAGCTCACGGCGGCGGCTGCGACAACGAGCGCCGCGCTCAGGCGACGGACGCCGATCACGGGCCCAGCTTCTGCGGAGCCGCCCGCAGCTCGTACACGGCGGCCACGTCCGTCAGCGTTTGCGTCTGTTTCTCGAGGGCGACGATGGCTTTCTTGATCGCGGTGCGCCCAGGAGCGGAGTCGCTTCCGAGCATCGCCTGGTCGAACGGTGACGGGATCGCCCGCACCGCGGCCAGGCTCTCGCCGATCTCGCGTTCGAGGCGCCGGGCGAGCTCGGGATTGCGAGCGGCCAGCGCGGCGCAGAGCCCTGGCCCCGAAACCGTCGTGCCGTTCGTGCGCCGGTAGCTGCCCGTGCAAAGGTTCTGGATTCCGAGCACGTCGTCGGCGAGGTCGTTCACGGTGTTGTCGCTGAAACACGAGTGCTCGTTTTCCTGATCCTTGGTCTCGTAAGCGACCGTCAGGCGTTCGCCGGCGAGCTCGGGTCCGCTCAGCGAGCCGATGCCCTTGACCACGAGCGCGAGCGCGTCCCGCGGCGGCATGCCGAGAAACTTGGCGCGGTAGTTGTCCGGCCGGCCCTTTTGCCACTCGGCTTCGAGCGAAGCGAGATCGCGCACCAGCTGCCCGATCGACAATTGCAGATAGCGGCCTCGGCGCGCTCCGACCGGCGACTCCTTGCTCACGTAGTCGCTGAACGGGCGATCGCCGGGGCCGTCCCTGCGCGTGTCGCGCCCCCAGAGCAGGTACTCGATCACGTGATAACCCGTGCTGATGCTGGTTTCGCCTTGCTTGCCGTTCAGGCTGACGAGCAGCGGCGCGGTCAGCTCCGGAAAGGTTTGCGTGTCCTCGACGATGCCCGGCTTCGGCGCCGAGACGCCCGCTTCGACGTAGCTTTCGTCGATCGGCCAGGTATTGATCAGAAGCTCGATGCGATCGATCGGCCCATCGTAGAAGCGTAAGACCTCGGTTTGCTGGTACGGCGTCCGAGCCTTCAGCCAGGCCTGCTTGAGCTCCGAGAGGCCTTCGGCGCTCGGAGCGTTCACGAAACTCTCCGCGCTCTTCGCCAGAGCGCGGGCTCCGAGCCCCGCGTCCGCGTAGGCGGCCCAACCGATGTCGGCGTAGCTCGTGAGCGCGGCGCGGAGGGCGCTCGTCTCAGCGGGAGACAGCTCCGCTCCCTGAGCCGCCGGCTTGGGTTTCTGACACCCGAGCCAGCACACGGCCGAGAGCCAGAACACAGCGCCGCGGGGCCGCATGGGAGGTGAACCTACACCGGCGCCGCGCCGCCTCGACAGGCAATGGCGCGGTCCACCGACTTGTCACGAATCGACGTACCTTTCCGCTTGCGTCTGGGTCTTCGCACGGGAGTCCGGGCAACTGGACAGCGCCGGCCGCTTGCTGTGTACGAGCTTCCGGACACCGGCGCAAACAGCCCAGATCCGCCGGGGTTTTGGGGGTGGCACGCGAGTTGCTGAAGGGAAGGCAACGCTCACGGAGGAATGCACGATGAACACTCTCGAAAATCGCTCGGTCTCGCGCTTGTTGGTTCTGATCCTGGTCGCCGCTTCGACGCTCGCCGGCTGCGCCGCGGGCAACGGCATGAACACCGCCTCGGCCTACGACAAGGCCTGCAAAGGAGCGGCGATGAACGACGCCGCGGCGCGCGAAGCCTTCTGGTGCTGGAAAAAGGCCGGCGTGAACAGCTACGAAGAGTTCGTCGCGCTGCGCAACGTCGAGAACAAGGAAACCGACGGCAAGCGCATCGAGGTGGCCGCCTCCAAAGCGGGTGGCGCGCAGTGAACACTGGCCGGCTTCGAGTTTGTCGGTCCGTCACGGTATCTCGCGGACGGATCGCCACGCGCCGGACCGCGCTGGTCCGGGCAAGACGTCCGCGCCGGAGCGCGTGTGGCTCCCAAAACAAGCGCTTCGATACTTCACGCCAGCGCTGGCCTCACCGTCGAGCGCTGGTGAAACGCAAGCCGCCGAGATTCTCAACGTGCCGCTTCGCACCCTGGCCCACGAGATCAAGCTCTACGGGATCGGGCGCAAGGCCCGCGGCTAGCGCGCTCGCCCCTCATCCGGTAACTCCGTGCCCCTCGGACCAGGCGCCATCGTGACGATTGCCAGACCCTTCTTGCCGTGTCGCTCTTCGCTCCAGAGCTCGACGCGCCGGTCGCTCGGGATCTTGAGTCTTTGGCGCGCGTCCGCTTCGAGCTCCTCCAGCGAAGCGAATCCGAAGGTCCTCGGATCCACGGGCGTGCGCCCAGCCGGTAGGCTCGGCACCGGGCTCGCTTCTTCCTCCGGCTCGTATTGCTCGAGATCGACCGCGTCCAGCCGAGTCTGGACGTACCCCGGCGCGACCTCCTGGTAGCTCACCACCGTGCCGTCGTCGGCAACCGCCTCGTGCACCGGTCCCACGTAGGGAACTTCGTCGGCTCGATCTGCGGGCTCTTCGTCCGAAGCGGCGCGCAGCGCTTCGGGGGAAATTCCGTGCCGGGCTTTCGACTCGACCGCTCGTGACAGGGGCGGCCCGCGCATGACCGTTGCCGCGCGGTCGGGTTTCACGAGAGCGTTCCAAGTCGCGGGCAGCCCCAGGCCCACGCCCAGAACCAACGCCAAGCCGATCAGTAATGTCCTTTTGCCTCGAAACATGCGTCGACTCCTCCGCGGTAATATCGGGTTGAAGAGCCAGCTGCAGGCACCGCCCGCGCGTGTGCCTGCAGCTGCTCTACGGGTGCGACCTCAGTAGGCCGCGTCGCGCGTCCGGTTGAGCACGATCTTGGCGTGCGTCGAGGTCATGTCGAAGGTCTTGGTGAACTGGCTCGTGCCCACGTCGGCGTCATCGTAAAGCGACATCTGCAGCCGTTGGTTGCCGTCGATGCAGGCCGCGCCGCATCCCGCTGCCGTCGCGGCGTCCAAGACGCCCTGTCTGAGCTCTGCCTGAATGTCCACGCCATCCACCTCGGAAGAGACGCTGTCGAAGACTCGGTCGTGGTACGTCCCGCCTTCCACCCAGACGTCCGTCACCGCCCACCAGAAGCGCAGCTGAAATCCCGTACCCGAGAGTACCGGACGCACGTACCAGTCGAGCTGGATGACGTAATCGTCGTCGGGCCCGATGACATTGCCCACGCCCGCATTGACATCGATCTCGAAACGCTTGCTGATGCGCATGTAGTCGACGAACCGGTCGGCCGTGGTGCAGGTCCAGCCGAACCTCGGGCAGAAGTCGGTCTTGTTCATCCACACCGTCCGACTCCAGAGCGTCGCCCCGTCCTCACTGTTGGTGTGTCGGAGATTGTCGATGTCGTCGTTGCCGGCGAGCAGATCGGTCACCTTGTCGTCGACCTCGCCGGAGATCGTGCTCATCTTGATGATTGGATTGAGCGCTTTCCTGGCGTCGTCGCCAAAGGCTTTCCGATAAAACTCGCGCTGACAGATGAACGAACTCGTCTTGTTGTCCATGCGCGAGGGCAGCGCGTTCACGGTGCAAACGCGACCCTTCTTGCAGTGTACGACCTGGCCGATGCCGTTGAAGTCCGCGCCATCGAAGAGGTAAAGCGCGACGTCGCTTTCCAACGCCTGGATCTCGACTGACGTGGCATTGTTGTTGGATCCAAACGCGGTCAGCGTGCTGCCCGGGATGCGGCTGCCGGTGCTCGCCCAGCTGCTGTTGTTGGGGCTGCCCGTCGCTTGGGTGGTGGTGACGTCCGAAGAAAGGTAGACGCCGACGCCGGTTCCCGCCGGATGATTCGCGTTCGGATAAAGCGTGCAGGAATCGGCGCGCGCCCTGGACGCTACCGACACCGCCGCAACAGCAGCCAAAGCCGCCAACACTCGACCACAATGTGATGCTTTCACGTTGCCTCCAAAAAGAACTCGAAAAGGTTTGCCCTGCTGGCTTCAGGAGGGCCGGGACCCACAAGGCTGCGGAGCTTCGTGCCGCCCCGGCCCCCCTTCAGCACCTTCAGCAAGCCTCGTGCCCGAGCCGGCGGCCGCCGTGCAGCTTCTGGGAAGATCAACGGCTCCGGAATGGCAAGGTGTTGCCAAGCAGCTCGGCAAGTTCTTGCCAGCGTGCGAGCACGAATCTGCGCCATCCATTCTCTACGCGATGGTCACGAAACGGCCGCGGCCGCGCGCGGACGGTCACAGTGTTTGCGCCATCGTTCCGATCGCGCGCTCCGAGTTTCGCGAACCGGTGGAAACGAGGACCCGGTGGTCTTGCCGAAAGGTGGCGTCACGTTCCTGACGAACAACGGTTGCTGACGGTCAAGCCGCGGTCCTGGCCTCCCGGTAACGCGCGGTCTCGGCCGTCCAGTCGATGGCGCCGCGCACCATCGCCGTCAGCGCGTCGAAGTACCTTCTTGCCACCGCGTTCGCGGCCTGCGAGCCGAAATTCGGTGGGTCGTTCACCATTCGCTCGAGGACGCGGACTTCCGCGTCGCAGGATGCGACGACCGCGTCCGCCGCCTGGTCGATCGACAGGCCGAGCTCCGACGCCAGGACCAGTACCAGATTGTGCGAATCGCCGCTGTAGAGCTCCTTCGCAAACGAGAGTGCATCGTTGTTCCAGCAGCCGATGTTGCACACGGCGAGGTTCGCCCGCTGCAGCGTCGGGTGCTGGCGAACCACGCACGGCAAGCTCACCCCGGCGGCAACCTCGGCGAGGTCGAGATAGGTGCGCACGGCCCCGGCGTAGCTGCGCATGAGCTCGAACACCGCGAGCTCCGGCGTCGCGCCGGCAGCGCGGTTCTCGGCTTCCCACAGGCATGCCTCGAGGTACTCGACGATGTGGCCTGCAAAGCGCGCCAGCGCGACCTGCCCGCCCAGCGCGGCGAAGCGTGAGCACAGCTCGGTCAGCGAGGTCGCGATGCCGTTGTCCGGCGCGGCCTGCTGATACAGGGTCGCGATCACTCGATCGATGAATGCGCGCGTTTTCGCCGGTGACCTTCCGATCGGCGACTCGTCGAAGATGTCGTCGAGCACGAACAGCCAGTTGGTCCAGTCGGCGCCCAACTGGAGCAGCTCGTCGCTCGAATCGGGCAACATTTGCGCTGCGAGAAACGAGTAGCGATTCCGCTCGAATTGCCCGGGGTCGCTCACATGCTCGAAAAGAGCGTGGCTCCGCATCCAGCGCAGGCTTCGCCGCTGTGCGCGTTCCGCCGACGGATGAATACGCCTCGGAAATGGGCAGTAGAAGTCGAGCATGTCTGCCGGCCAAGCATCGGGCGTGCCAGCACTTTGCGCGCTTCGGTGCCGAGCCAATGCGCGGTCGAGCGACAGCTGTCCGGAGCGGCGGACAGGTGGGCTGTGCGAACGACCAGAAACGTTCAGCGTTCAGAACGGCGGCTTCTCGGCCAGGCCGCCGACGCCCGACTTGCGGCCGGTGTTCGCGGCTGGAGGGGGCGCAGCAGTCGGAAAGCGCGCCGACGCCGAGGCCGGGGGCGCGGAACTGAGGGGCTTCGGGTCGCGATTCCTGGAGACCACGGGTTGTCGGGTGGGGCGCGCGCTTGCTTCGGGGACGGGAACGGGAACGGGCACGCGCACGGGCTTGGGCACGGGCTCGCGCTCGGGCTTGGGCTCGCGCACGGGCTCGGGTGCAGAAGCGACGGCTGTTTGCCCCGAGGGCACGGACGAGGGCTGCGACTCGCGGCGGGTCAGGGCGAAGGCGGTGACGGCGATCGCGGTGACGGCGCCGCCGGCATAGAGCCAGTTGCTCTTTGGACGGCGTTTCAGTCGGCTCGACACGGCGTGAGGGCCGGCGGTATCGACGCGCGCCTGGACCTCGCTTTGAGCGATTGGTTTGTCCGCGGAATCGAGGATCAGGGCGTCTCCCGAGCTCGACAGCGCTTCTGGCTCGTTCGATGGCGCTTCGGACCCCGGTGCGCCAAAGCTTCGGGCGCGCGTGGTCGTGAGCTCGCGCATCACTGCGAAGACCTCGCGCAGGTCCTCGGGGCGGCGATTGCGCTCGCGCGACAACATGCGGGCGACGAGCGCGGTGAGCGGCGCGGGCAGGCCGGGAACCACGCGCTCGAGGGGCGTGATGCCGGTCGTCATCAGGTGTTTGACCACCTGTCCCACGCTGTCGCCGTCGATCGGCCGGGCGCCGGACAGCGACTCATACAAGATCACGCCGAAAGCCCAGACGTCGACGCGGTGATCGAGCTCGCGCTCCGCCATCGCCTGCTCGGGCGCCATGTAGCAGGGCGTGCCGAGCGTCGTTCCGGTCTCGGTCACGCCGGTCTCGCCCGCCATTCCGACCGATAGCTTGGCGATGCCGAAGTCGAGCACCTTCACGATGGTCTCGCCCTCTCCGGTGGCCGGCTCGCGGGCGAGAAACAGGTTGTCCGGCTTCAGGTCGCGATGGACTACTCCGAGCGCGTGCGCGGTGCCGACCGCCGACACCGCCGGCAGCAGGATCGAAAGCGCTTCATCGAGCTCGAGCTGGCCCTCGCGGGCGAGCTTCTTTCCGAGCGTCTCGCCGCTCAGAAACTCCATCACCATCACCGGCGTCTCCGCGTCGAGCTCGAAGACGTCCAGCACTTCCACCACGTTCGGGTGCTGAACGGCGCTCGCGGCGCGCGCCTCGCGCATGAAGCGCCGCCGGAGCTCGGGCCGCGCGTGGCTCGACCCTTTGACGAACTTCATCGCCACCGAACGCCGGGTCACGGCATGGGTGGCCGCCCACACCTCGCCCATGCCGCCCTGGCCGAGCAAGCGATCGAGCCGATAGCGGCCCGCCACCATCCGTCCCGTTTCGAGAACGAGGCTCACTGAGTGGGCGGGAGTCTACACCGGGACGGCCAGCGGCTGCGATGGCTCCCCAGCGCGATTCAACAAATCTACTATCGCGCCGTTCAAAGCAGCCCGTGCTCTTCGAGCTTCGCGTACAGGGTCGAGCGGCCGACTCCGAGCAGGCGCGCCGCGAGGCTGCGATTGCCCTTGGCCTGGCGCAGCGCGCGTTCGAGCGCCTTCTTTTCCGCCGCGTGCAGCTCGGCGCTGAGCGGGCCGACCATCGAAGCCGGTCGCTCCACCGCGCCCGCCTGGGTTCCCGAACGCAGCGGCGCCATCGTGCCCGAACCGGGCTGCGTGACGAAGCGCACCTGTTTACCGAGCTCTGCGCGCACGTCGGCTTCGGTGATCTGGCCGCTTTCGTTGAGCACCACCAGCCGCTCGACGAAGTTCTGGAGCTGCCGCACGTTGCCGGGCCAGCGCTGGCCGCGCAACGCCCGGAGCGCCGCCTGGTCCAGCCCGATCCCGGATTTTCCGTTGGCGCGTCCGAACGTCTTGCAGAAGTGTTGCGCCAGAAGCTCGATGTCGTCGCGGCGCGTCCGAAGCGGCGGCAGCCACAGCGGAACCACGTTCAAGCGGTAAAACAGGTCCTGCCGGAACGTCCCGCGTTCGACCATGGTCTCGAGGTCGCGGTGCGTGGCGGCGACCACTCGCACGTCGACCTTGGTGGTCTTGGTCGAGCCGAGCCGCTCGAACTCGCGATCCTGGAGCAGCCGGAGCAGCTTTGCCTGAAGCGGCAGCGTGAGCTCGCCGATCTCGTCGAGAAACAGGGTGCCGCCATCGGCGAGCTCGACACGGCCCGGCTTTTTGGCGACGGCGCCGGTGAACGCGCCCTTTTCGTGCCCGAACAGCTCGCTCTCGAGCAAGGTCTCGGGCAGCGAGGCGCAGTCGATCTTGACGAAGGCCTTGCCGGCGCGCGGGCTCTTGTCGTGGATCGCTCGCGCCACGAGCTCTTTGCCGGTTCCGCTTTCCCCGCGCACCAGGACGAGCGCGGTTCCGGACGCCGCGCGATCGAGCAGCGCCATCGCCTCGATCATCGCCGGCGAGCTGCTCGGCAAAAGGCCCGAGGGCACCGCCGCCGCGGGCGGGTCTTCGACGTGACGCGCCGCGGCCTCGAGCACCTTCTGCAACACGAACACGAGCTCGTCGCGATCGTACGGCTTTTGCACGAAGTCGGCGGCGCCAGCGCGCAGCGCCTCCACTGCTTCGGGCGCCGACGCGCCGGCCGCCGCGAGCACGACCGCCGTTTCCGGAAAACGCTCGAGCACCTCGCCCATGAGCTCGGCGCCGCGCAGGTCCGAAAGCGTCCGGTCGACGATCAGAACGTCGAAGGGCCGTGACTCGAGCGATTCGAGCGCCTCCTTGCCGCTGCCGACGGCGCGTACGCCGAGCCCTTCGCCCATCAGCAGATCTTTCAAGCGGCCGCCCGCCTCGGTGTCCGAGTCCACGACCAACACGGTGCCAGTCAATTGAGCCATCCCTGTGCTGCCCATTCGATTCAGAGAGTGGGAAAGAGCGGACCGCCAGTCTGCCCGACCGTAATCGAGGGCCGGGCTCGTGTCAGCGAGGTTCGAGCGCTTCGTCGCGTTCTCGAGCGTCGTCATGGCGGGCCGCGTCAGTGCGCCGCTCGGGTCGTCTGCGCCGAGGCCGTGATCGGACGCTCCGCGCCCTCGAGCCGCTCGAGCAGGGCCCACTCCTCGTAGCTCTCGGCGCCAACGGCGTTCCAGCACCAGCGGGCCTCGCGTGCAGCGGCCTTCGTCATGTAGACCGAGTGGCAGACCTTGTCGTAGGCGCTGCGAGTGGGTTGCCCGGATTCGCCGGCGCCGGCGCAGCCGGTGAGAGCGAGAGTGAAAACGCCGAACTTGACCCAACGCGAGAACGAAAACATGGCAAGCCTCCTGCTCTGAACGAGCTGTGCGCCTCCTATCGCAACTGTCGTGCCAAGCGGTTTTGGGGCCTCGGCGAGCGGAAAGCGCTCGAGGTGTCCGGTTCTCCGAACACCGCTCCGTTCGGAAATCCGACAGGTGTTCGACTTCTCAATCGAAGCCCTCTGTCGTCTCACTGAGGGACGTTAGAACGTCCCGCGAACGCCGGCCGACGTGGGCAGCACCCAGACGCGGAGCGCGGACTTTGCCGGCTCGGCCGGCTTGGGGGCTTCCACGCCGCTCGAGCTCAGCAGCAAGAACGTGCCGACGCCGATGCCGGCGATGCCGACGCCGAAGCCGATGTTCGAGATCAGCGCATAACGATCGGCGGTGTCGATGTCCGCCTGCTGCTCGACACCACAGACCTTGTCGTCGCCGCAGTCCTGGTGGAGGTCGTCTTCCTTGCTGAAGGTCGCGATCCCGAAAATGCTGCCGATCGTCAGACCGGCGGCACCGACGCCGTAGGCCACGATCGGCCAGGTGTAGTCGCGCCCCGGGGGCGAAGCCGCTGTCCGCGGGGGAGGTGGCGCGCTCGCGCTCTCGGCCGACAGCGCCAGCCGGCGTCGCTCTCCCGGTTTGAAGACCTCGATCACGACCTTGTCGGGTGAGCCCGGTCGCACGAGCACGAAGATGTGCTTGCCGGGATCCAGCACCAGCTCGAAAGCGCCGGGTGGCGGGGCCTGATCCGCTCCTTCGGTTCCCGCAACGTAGACCGGTGGTCCGCCTTTCGACTCGTCGGGCTCGATGCCGCGGCCGTCCACAGTGAGCGCCGTGCCCGCGGGCGCGATCGTCACGCTGGCTCGCGCCACGCGCCGCTCGCTTTCGACGAGATAGCTCTGTGCCTGGGCGAAGAGGTCATCGGTCAGCGTGCCGCCTTTTTGCGCGGCATGTTCGCTCAGGGCCCGCTTGAAGAGCTGCCGCGCCCGCGTGTAGCGCCCGAGCGCCCGCTCGCAGTAGGCGAGGTTGTAAGTCGTAATCGGGTGCGGTTTGAGCTGCGCCGAGCGCTCGAACGCCGCGAGCGCGTCCAGCCACTGTCCCTCTCGCGCGAGCCCGGTGCCGAGCACGAAGGCCTCGCGCGCTCGCGCCAGCGTCGGATCCTCGGCCTGCTCTTCCGGAGCCGCCACGGGCGGAGTCTCGGGCGCACTCTGTGCGAAGGAAACGCTCGAAAGCAGCAGGATCGCGAGGCCCAATCGGAAGCGTGTCACGAGCGGAGCCTACCGCAAGTACACGCGGCTGTAGTCGACTTCGTACGTGATCGGGAGTTCGGCGGCCGGCAGCGTGATGTTCACGTCGGCGACCTGCGTGTGGCCGAAGCCGAGATCGATGTGAAAGTAGAGCTCGACGGCTTCGGCGCCCGCTTGTCCGCCCAGCGCCCAGTGGATGCTGCCGCGCTGCACGACGTAGCCGTCGAAGTAGACGACGTAGGAATCGTCGTTCCGGTACAGCCAGGACCAGGTATGCCACTCGCGCAGATCGCGCGCGTCCTCCGGAACTCCCGCGGCGCTCAGGCCGTTCGGCCAGCTCGCGTAGTCGATCTCGTCGGCGCCGCCCACGGAGCTGACGTGAAAGGCCGCCGGCGGCGGATAGATGTTCGGCGTTCCGAACGACTGCATCACGTTCATCCCCGGGCCCTGGTCGTACTTGTTGCCGGTGCTCGAGATCTGGAACCAGTACGCCCGCGCCGGAACCGTCATGCTAGCGCGCGTCTCCCACAGCAGATCTCTCTCGAGGAGCGCGCCGCCGTTCGCGAGCTTCCATTTGGCGACGATGCTGCCGCAGCCCGCGTCGTGCGCCGAAGCGCTGACCGTCGATTGCGCCGCCGAGAGCGGGCGAACGTGAGCCCGCAGCGCGCCCGCGGTCCACTCGCGGGTGGGACGCGCGGGGTCCTCCACCGGCTGGCCGGCGATCGCCGTCTGTCCGGTCGGAGCGACGATCACGGCGCCGTAGTCGGTGCCGTTGGCGATCGTGTCGAACTGATCGTGAAACTGAAACTCCGCGATCAACGTGTTCGTGTCTTTGATGGTACCGGCCGTGCCGAAGTCCCAGTTTTTCACCAGCACGAAGCTCGTTCCCCCGATCTGCCCGCCTTCGCTCGGCGGCGGACCAACCGCGGGATCCGAGATGTTGCCGGTTCCCACGGTCGGCTTTCCGGTCGGCCCCCCATCTCCGGTGCCTTCGATCGTCAGGTTCAAAACGACGCTCGTGTCGCGCGTGAACGGCTGATTCGGCGGGCTATCCCAGGCGAGCACGGTCCAGCTCGTGCTTCCGCTGTTCAGGGAGCCGGTGTCGATCGTCGTTTGAAATGCGCCATCCGCTGCCGGCGTGACCTGCGCCAGCGGCGGGTGTTGGTGATCGGCGTCCCACACTTCGACGTTGACGAAGCCGTGCGCGCGGCCGGCGACCGTGACGACACCGCTGACGGTTTCGTTGTCTCGAGGCGTATCGACGACGAGCACGAAGTCGGGAGCTCCGGCGGCCCCGCCGGGACCGCTCGTTCCGCCGGTTCCGCCGGCTCCGCCGTTGTTCGCGGTCGGCCCGATGACGGCCGTGGCGCGTTCCGAGCCACAGGCGTAAAGCGCGACCAGCGCTCCCAGCAGCACGGCCTTGCGATCGTTCGAGCGCTTCGGTCGCATCCCGACCTCAGAGTGCCACCAGCAAGCTCAGCGACAAGCTGAGCGCCGGATTACCAGTCTTGCCCGCATCGCGCTCGGCGATCACGACCACGGGGCGCGGAAACACGCCGACCGCCGCCAGCTCGGTACTGAGCGCGAGGCTCCGGCTCAAGCGTGCGATGCCGCCGATCCCTGCGGTCAGGAGCAGCGAGAACACGTCATCGGTCGTCGGCTGATAGGGCGCTGCCGCGGCTCCCGCGGTGTGAAGATGGAAGGCGCCGGCTCCGACCCACACCAGCGCGCCCAGCGGGGCGGCGCTCGTCGCCCAACCCAGGTCGAGTGAAGCGAACTCCTGGCGCACGGACGCGGTGCCCGCCGGCTCGTTCAGGGCCGGAGCGCCGAGCGGCCCGGCGAGCACCAGCCGCCCGAAAAGGCCGCTGCCGATGCCGTGAAATGCCCGCAACGTCGGTCCGAGCGCGAGCCCGATCCCGCGCAGGCCGTGCAGACCCTGTACGCCGACACCGAGCGCGGCACCGTCCAGAAAATCGCCACTTTCCGGCGATTCAGCGGGCAAGGTCGGCTCCACCCAATCGACGACGTCGTGCGGCGCGGCGGGCGCGGGAGCATCGGGCTCGGAGGCTCGCGGCGGCAACACCACTTCGAGCAAGCTCGCACGCAAGAGCTCGAGCGCCCGGATCGCGAGCACCGTGGCCGCCCCCTGCCCACCGCCGACGCGCAACCGGCGCACCACGGTTTTTCCGCTGACTCGATCGCTGATCCAGACATCGGCGGCCGCGCCGGCGCCGGCGCGATCGATCGCGACGGTGGCGACGCTCTGTGTGCGCTCGGCGGCCTTCTCGACTTCGGCGCGCGAATCACCCGGTGCGCGGTCGACTTCGACCACGTCGAAGCCCGCGCTCACGAGCTCGGCGCGAAGCCGGGTGGTCGCCTCGCGCAGCAGGCGATCGCTCGATTCCGTTCGGACCAGCGCGACGCGCGATCGTGCGGGTTCTGCCACGGCTCGCCCGGCACCGGCGAGCCCGATCACCACGCCGACGCACGCCAGCCAGGCGCTGCGCGCCCTCATCGAGCCTGCAGCAGCTCCTTGGCGTAGGTCGCGTGCGATCCACGCGGAAATCGCTTCAGGTAGCGCTCGGCGGCGTCGCGCGCGGCATCGCGGCCCTTCGAGCGCACCAGCGCAACGAGCTTGCGCCCCGACGCTTCTGCGGCGAACGCGCCATTCGGTGATTCGGACAGATAGCGATCGTACCAGTTCATGGCTTCGCTTGGCGACCCACCGTCGTCGGCCATGCGTCCCAGGATGAACGCCGCGCTGCGCGCTTGCGCCGAAGACGCGAAGCGCGTGCGCTGCGCGATCAGGCCGCGCCTTGCCAGGCCCGAATCCCCGGCGTAGCGGGCTGCGTCGGAAAGCGCAGCCACGTCCGCGAGCGAGCCTTGAGACAGCGTCTGTTCGACGCCACGGCCCTTTGCGGCATCGAGCACCGCGCGGAATTTCCCTTTTGCCACCAGCTCGGACCACGTCGGTGCGCGCGGCGCGAGCGGCGCTTCGACCGCTCCGCTCGCCGCGGGCGGAGCCGCCGAGGGCGAAGGCGCGGGCGCGTCCGGGGCCGTCTCCGGCGCGAACAGCGACGATAGCTCGGCTCGGCCGCTCCCCGCGTTGGCAACCAGCCGCTGACCGGCGGCGACACGAATTCCGTCGTGCAGCGAGGGTCCGCGCACGATCACGCTGCCGTCGTGCAGCTTCACGTCCAGCCGCTGGCCGCTGTCCGACCAGCCGACGTCGAACGCGGTGCCGGTGACCTCGATCGCGTAGGGCCCGGCCGCGACGACCCAGCGCGCCTTGGGACGGTGAACGACGCGCGCGTGCAGGCGTCCGCTGCCGAGCACGAAGCGCGCGCCTTCCGCGGAGACGTCGGCGACGCGTCCCTGGCTGCCAGGCCCGAGCTCGAGCTCCGTCCCTTCGGAGAAGCGCAAGGCCGCTGCACCGCGATCGGGCGGAACCCCGAGCCAATCACCCTGCGCGGTCAGCGGCCCGACCACGCTGTACTCGAGCGCTGCGGGTCTGAAGAGACGCCCGATTCCGAGCACGGCGCCCAGCACGACGGCGGCCGCCGCGGCCGCGGCGATCATCCAGTGCACGCGAACGCGCCGCGGGGCAGCGATCGCGACCCGAAAGCGCTCCTTGGCGAGCTCGTCGTGCTTCCGGCTCACCGCGCCGTCGAGGCTCTGCCCGAGCTGGCCCAGGGCCGTGGCGGCGGCTTCGCGCGCGGGAGCGTCGTCGAGCGGCATCACGGCACTCCTTTCACGTACGAGGACAGGCGCGGGTCGCGCTCGGCGAGCCGGCAAACGCGCTGCGCGGCGTCGGAGACGCGGCGCTTCACGGTGGCGAGCGAGCAATCCAGAACCAGCGCCAGCTCGGCGAGCTCGAGACCCTCGACGTACCGCAGCACGAACACCAGGCGCCGCTGGGTATCGAGCCGATCGAGCAACCGGTAGAGCGCGTGCAGCGCCTGGCGCTCCTCGGCGGCGATCGGGTCGCCCGAGCTCGCCGGCTCCGGCAGCGCACCATCGTCGGAGAGCAGCAGCCAGCGCCGCGCCCGACGCCGCCGGAGCTCGCTGGTCGCAACGTGGAGCGTGATGCCGATCAGAAAGCTTCGGAGCGCGCTCGGCTCGCGCAACGATCCCAGATCGCGAAATAGCCGCAGAAAGACGTCCTGGAGCGCGTCTTCGACGTCCGCGGACGGGCCGAGCGTCCGTTGCAGGATCCGGCGCACGACTTGGGCGTACCGGTCCCAGAGCAACCCCGGCGCCCCGGACCCACCCGCGCGGAGCTCCGCGACGAGCGCCGCGTCGTCGTACGGCGGTCGCTCGACGGGCGCCGAAACCACCCGCATCAGGGGCGGGCCCGAGCGGCCGGCGGAAACCGCGGGTTTCGGCATGCTGAGACAGAATAGGCGCTCGAGCCCCCGATCTCGGCTCAGAAATGCGCGAACCCTCCGAGAATTCCAGTGAAAGCAGCAGTTTCGCAGCCTGCGCTACGATCGCTCCCATGAGCGATGGCAGGGTCAAAGTCGACCTGGGACGGGGCAGCGCCGTCGCGCTCGTCACCCTGCTGCCCGTCTGGATCTTGCTGTGTGCCGCGGCCGTCTACGCCGTGGTCGACGCCGAGGAGACCATGGTGGCGATCATCGGCGGCTTCTTCGCGCTCTTCTTTTCGATCCCGCTCGTGCTCGTGCTGTTCCACTTGAAGAAGCTGCTCGCCCCGCGCGGCCTCCTCTTCGACGCGCGCGGCGTGCACTACTGGCAAGGCGAGACCTGGGCGCTCCTGCAATGGGACGCGGTGGCCGCGGTCGGCATCGGTTACGACCAGCCGCCGGATCTGCCGGCCCTCACCCCTCAGGACTACCTGAAGGACAAGATCATCGACGCGCTGATCGACCGCCGCCGGCGGATCGCGATCGAGATCTTTCCCGCGGATCTTCGGGCCGTCGAGTTACAGCCGCTGCTCGCGCGCTACCGCCGTGACGGACCCGCACCCACACAGGGTCTGCCGCGAACGCGCTGGCGCGTCCCGCTGCCGCCCATGGGAAGCCTGGCCGCGAGCGTCGCGAACGGTGTCCAGGGCTTTCGTCCCGAGCGCTGGCTCGGCTGGTTCGAACGGCCGAAGCTCCCCGTTTCGTGAGCCACCGCGAGAGCCCGTCCCGCCCGCTCTCGCCCATTCGCGGCCGACCTTGTCCGTCGAGCAGCAACGCCCGCCGCTCGCCGGCGACCCTTTGTGTGACGAGCGGCGACCCCGCCACTCGGCGGCCCCCCCCTTTGTCCGTCCAACAAACAACTCGCGTCGCTCGTCGCCGACGCTTGTCCGTCGAGCAGCAGCGCTTGCCCACTCGCGCAGACCCCTTGTCCGTCGAACGCCAAGCACTCGCGTCGTCCGACAACCATCCCTGTTCGTCCGACAAGCCAATTTCTCGTCCGACAAGCGTCCCTTCTCGTCCGCCAAGCACCCGCTGCCGCCCGACAAGCATCCCTTCTCGTCCGACAAGCACTCCCCCTCGTCCGCCAAGCAACTCCCTCTCGCCGACAAGCACCCCCCTCCCTTCAACAGGTTTCCGACCGACCTTCTCCGTCTTCGAGCGGCCCGCCCGACCCCTCTTCGTCAAATGATGGCCTAGCAACCGTTGCGTAGACATCAATTGTCGGCTCGGCCCTCCTGCAAAGTAGCTGAAATCCCTGGACAGGCTCGCGGTAGAGCGTCGCTCACCTCGTTTTGGTTTCACTGAAACGGTGTGGAGACCGGCACTTGGACACCGCGAAAACGATGGCCAGGCAACGGTTGCCAAGACAACAGATCCGCAAAAGGGGGAGGTGGGGCTGGGCGAATTTTTGGGGACGTGCAACCGCGAGGTGCGCGGGCGTTTGAGCGGGAGGAGATGGCAGATCGCCCGGTTTGCGCTCGGCAGGGAGGGACTCGAGAGGCGCGGAACCTACAGAGCTTCTCGCAACGCGTGCTTCCGTGACGGACCGACAACCAGCCAGCCGATCCACTTGCGCGAGTTCGCGATCATCGAGAGCGCGCGTCAAGGACGGCTGCTGGCGCGCGAGC
>Ga0111538_10005218_pt1 | contig 17799 bp, 17 predicted proteins | sample SoiMethybrSBSTD1_FD_79669 | JGI IMG/M metagenome (GOLD analysis project Ga0111538, IMG submission 79669) | Bulk soil microbial communities from a Populus tree surrounding site in Tennessee, USA - Soil MetaG P. TD hybrid SBSTD1 (version 2)... | ecosystem: Environmental > Terrestrial > Soil >...
GAGCAGGCGGCGCCGCACAAGATCGGCTTGATCGCCAACGACTCGCTTCGCGTCGAGCCCCATGCCACATCGCTGAAGGTGCAGCCGATCGACGAGACGAAGAAATGACGACGTAGTCGTCATTCCGGGATGGTCCGAAGGACCAGACCTCAGATGCGCAATTGCGCATCGGGGACTCTCGAGATTCCAGGTTCGCATCTTCGATGCGCCCCGGAATGATGAAACCTCCCCACCCATTTTCGGTGGATCGACCAAGGACTCGCCGCCCGGAATGTGCTTTGCTCCGGGCCGCGGGGCGTTTTCCGCGTGGCCCCGCCGCCTTTCGGGGAGTGCGCCATGTCGCTTGGCACGATACTCATCATCATCCTGATTATATTCCTGCTGGGCGGCTTCTCGGGCCGTTTCGGCGGCTACGGCTATGGCCTCGGCCATTCCGGCATGGGGCTCGGTGGCGTGATTTTAATCGTGCTCCTCATCCTGGTACTGCTCGGCAAGCTCTAGGCGGATTAAGTCATTGAAATAACTTGATTTAATTTGTTCCAGGGCGAGCCATGCGCGGATTCATCATCACCCCCGATCTCAGCTTCAGGAGTCGCATTTCTGTCAAACAGGCTTATATTGGGGGTCGAAACGACGTGCACGGCGCGCCGCCAAACTGGCCCACCGTCATCCAATCCCCATTCGCTCAAACGCAAGAGCCAAAAAGATTGAGGTCACAGCCCATGCGTCCCTTCAGCTACGACACCGCCGCCGAATTGTTTCCCGCCGCGATCCGCAAGAAGAAGCGGGCCGGGTTTGCGTATCGGCGCTTTGGCACCGCGGCCGAGGCGGTTCGCTTCGCGATCGAGGAATTGCCGGCGGACTCGCTGAACGGCGCCTACCTGCAGGTCGAGGAAGCCCGCTTCGATCAGAGCGGCATCCGGTCGCTCTATGAAAGCGACGCCTTCCCGCTGCCGCGCCGCCCGCGCGCGCCAGCCAGCGCCGAAGACAAGGCCGACGCCGCCTAAATTGCACGATCGTCAAACGCATTGCCCTCGGATCATCTCCGAGGGCATGTTTTTTGGGGCATGTTTTTGGCGCGATTTTTTTCCGCCATGTTTTTCTCGCCCTGCGCTAACGCGGATGCTTGTCGAGCCAGCGCTTGAGCATCCGGACGTTGCGGACGTTGGCGCGGAACATGACGTCGAAGGCGTCGCCCGCCACCGGCACCAACCCGACCACGCCGTCAACCGCGACATTGCCGAGCATCCGCGCGGTGATGTGCCAGGGCGCGCCGAGCGCACGCGCTTCGCGCACCAGCCACAGCGAAATCGCCGTCGTGATGATGTCGCCGACCACGGGGATCAGGCCGATCAGCCCGTCGATGCCGTAGCGGAATTTGGTGCCCGGCACGATGAAGGCGACGTCCAGCAGCTTTGCGATGGCATCGAGCCTCGCCAGCCGCTGCTCGCGGGTGAGGTTGGCGAATGGATTGGCGCCCGAATTCCCGAATTCGAACCGCAATCCCTCGAACTGCGCGCGCATGCTCGCATCGGGGATTTCGCGCCCCTCCTGGTCGATCACAGGGCCGCGCCCCGCGGCGCGTTCCCGGCCCGCGGCGTGTTCCCGGAAAGACCGCTCCGTGCGCGGGCGCGGCGGCGTGTAGATATCGTCGTTTGACATGCTCATCACATGGTAACGCGGATGCGAGGCGCAAGTTGCGTCAAAATATCGCTGCGCTTTCAGCCTCCCCACCCCGCCGCAGCGTCAGACGTGCCAAGCCATCTCTTGGCGTCGTCCCTGCGAACCCAGGGACCCATAGCCACCGGCCGCAATTGTCTTGTGGGGTCGTTGTTATCCTGTCCTTTCCAATAACAACGGCCGCGGAGTATGGGTCCCTGCGTTCGCAGGGACGACGGACGAGTTTCGGATTCAATAATAAAAGAACTGCCGCACCTTGCGGCCGAGACACCTTTGCGATCTCGCGGGGCAGTGTTGAAGACGTAGGATGGGTAGAGCGAAGCGAAACCCATCGCCATCAGGAGTAAGGTGATGGGTATCGCTTCACCCATCCTACGTGGGTCGTCTTAGGGGACGCGCTATGTCGAAGGCACCGGCTCCGGCGTGTCGGCGTATTTGTGCGCCAGCCAGGACGAGAGCATGGTAGGCACCATGCCGACGATGCCGTACAGGAAAAACTGCAGCGCGCCGGTATCCGGCCCGCGCGAGCCATAGAGCAATCCGGATGCAGTGAAGCCGATGGCGCCGACGATCAGCGTCCGAAGCACGGGGCCAATGCGCCTCACGTGACAGAGAATATCGTCGATCGCGCCAATCATCAGCGCCGGCACGATGCCGAACAAATAGCTGTACTGCAGTGTCCTGAAGAACGCGCCGAGGAATTTTCCAATCTCTGACCAGTTAGTGTCCGTCCAGTAACCCGAGGCCACCGTGGTCGCGAACAGCATCAGAAGGCCGCCAAAGAACGGGCAGATCACTCCGAAGATCAGGTAGCGTTTCATGGCGACCTCTGCGTGAGCCGATGCATCAAGAAACCAGGGTCTCTATCCGATTGAACTCACGTTGTTGTAACCAGATCTGATCCGGGTTTCAAATCAGCGCCTCGACCAGGGGCAATTTCAAGTCCCGTTGGCGCGCAGTCAAGGGGCCGCCCTGCCTTCGGTCACATCGAATGGAATTGCCGGGGCCCGGTACGCGTCGCGTCGGCAACTGTTCCATTCCGGCTGGCGATCAAGTACCGCCGGGCTGCCCCTGTAGCGCAAAGCGGCGTCAACAGGCCGCCTCGACTTCACACTGGCGCGTTCGCCGCCCGCTCGTTCTTCTTTGCAAGAATTCGATCCGAGCCAAATCGAACTGTCCATTGCGCGACCGACAACAACAGGGATTCGTAAATCGCCCCGCATTGGTCGAGCTCGCGTTGCGTGGCCGGTGGGCAGCCGGGCCGATTGCGGACGATCATCGTCGTGGTCGACCAGGTCACCCGGGCCGCCTTGCACGCGACGATCAGTCCATACATCCGGTCGGCATCGAGCAAGGGGGCAATGGCCTCGACCTTGACGTCGGCCTTCAGCGCCAGCGCAGCCACCACATGGGTGTATTCGCCGCGCACCGCAAACCGGTTCACGATTGAATCATTGAGCTTGCCGGCGCGATTGAGCGCGACGACCTCGCTTTGCGCCTTGGTATAGTCGATCGCCTTTGGCCGGGCCACGTTCTGTCCGGCGGTCACCGCGACGGGCCCCCGGGGCTTCTCACGCACGACAGGTCTCGGCGCCGTCAGGAACCGTGCGAGGACCACGTCGGCGACCTTGCCGAGAAGCTCCCGCAGCAGGTTGCCGGGCATGTCGATCCGAAGGCCGAGTTTTTCCGCGAGGCCTTCGTCGCGCTCTGCCCGTCCGACCAGGGTCGCGTAACCGCATTCGGAGAATTTTGCTCCCGCGTTCCGCGCCAACGCGTTGGAGACGTCGACGTCGCCAAACCTCATCAACGCGTCGGTCAGCGCTTCGCTGAGCGCTTTTCTGTCCGATATCGCCAGCAGATGTTGCTGGCCACGGCTTTTCGCGATTTCGAGCAGGTCTTTGTCCGACAGACAACTGGACTTTCTTAAGACCGGCCCAGCCACCAGCGGGTCGTTGTGAAATGCCAATATGCGGATGGTCTGGCGCGGCGCTCGATCGAGTGTGGACAGGGCTTCGCCGAGATGGACCGCGGTTGCTGCCTCCACCCGCCCGATCAGTTTGGCGAGGACGCCATCGACGGCAGCTATCTGGGATTCGTTGAGGTGATCGACATTCGACAGGAACAGGTTCGTCACCTGTCCCAGAATTTGGGCATCGTGCTCGGGTCCATCCTTTTCGGCGCCGTTCAATTCCGCGCGCAGATCCGGCGATACGGCAGGCATGGCTAGTTAGGCTCCATAGGAACGTCCGGCTCACCGCGGCTGAAATTGACCCGCAGCGCCGTCAAGAACGCAGCATTATCTTAATTTCTTAACTTTTCTCATGCCGCCAGAGCCACTTTCCGGAACGCCCCTACCAGCGACCGTTCCAGTTTGCCGTCCATCCCCTCCAGGATCTTGTAGGCGGCTGGCCCGGACATCGGCGCTCGGTACGGCCTCGCCTCGATCAGCGCAGCATAGATATCGGATATCGTCAGCAATCGCACGAGGTCGGATATCTGCGGCGCCGCCAGCCGATCGGGATAGCCGGAACCGTCCAGATACTCGTGGTGATGGCGCACGCCATCAAGAATCTCCGGGCTGAACTCCGGTTGGACCTTCAATATTTCGTATCCGATCACCGGATGGGTTCGCATGATTTTTTCTTCGTCCGGATCAAGGCGTCCAGGCTTGTCGAGAATGGACAAGGGAATATGGGCCTTGCCGATATCATGCAGGGTTGCCGCCAATCCGAGCCGCTTGACGTCTGCACTGGAGAACTTGATAGCCAGAGCGAAGCCGACCGCCACGCCCGTTACCAGCAGGCAGTGCTGGAACGTCCCTTCATGATAGCGGCGCACGTCGTTCAGCCACGAGGTCAGTCCGTTTTGCTCGATGCCGTTGATGATCTCCGATGTGGCGTTCTCGGCATCCGAAAGCTTGAACGGCCTGCCGTTCCGTATCGCCGTGAACATGGACCCGAAGACTGCCGCACTATGCGTCATCTCCGGCGAGGCATTGGGCGAGGCACTGGCCGCGCCGGCTTGCGCCGCCTTGTGGGCGACTTCGATCTCCGCCAGTTTCGAGACGATTTCCTTTGGACGGGAAACCACGCTCGTTGCGCCGAGCGCGAACGCCTGCGCAACCATATGGTGGAGGTGTTTCTGGACGACAAACAGTTTTTCGGAGACGTCATGCAGGTCGTGCAGGGCAAGCTTGAGCTGTTCTACCGGCGCGGCCTTGCGCAGGTCGGCATCGACCATCAAGACGCCGTTCGAGATGACGGGTTTGCTGCCATCTCCCAGCACCTGGGGCGCGATGTCATATTGCGGCCCCAGTATCGCGCGGATGGCCGGTATTTTTGTCGGCTCATCAGTTAGAAAATGAACAAGCATTGAACACCAGTTCGAATAACTGATTGCGCGTGTTGTCGTTTGATCTAAAGAAATGGTGTCGAGGCGTCCCGCAATGACGCCCGATCCTACGGCGACTTCCCTAACCGGGGGTTGCAGCCAGCTTCCTATTTTACCGAAATACTACTGATTAGATGGAACCCGGGCGGCGCCTCACCCATTTGGGGTGGAACTCGGGTTGTAGGGGGTCTCCGAGAAACCGCGCGGAGACCGGCCGACTGCGCTGGATGCGCCCCGGCGCAAGCGCGGGGGTGGCGTTACAGCAACGGATATCGGGGCGTGGAAAGCGCCCCTATTCCCCCCACGTCGCGAACGCCTCGTTGAACGCGCGCTCGCCGGGGGCGCCCTTTTCGATCGCAATGATGGCGCGGCGCTGGTTGACGTAGACCAGCGGGACGTCGAACCAGGAGCGCTCCTTCAGGAGCTGCAGGTTGCGGGCGCGATCGGAATCGACGTTGGAGAGGCCGACCAGGAAGAAGCCGTCGGTGACCTTCACCGCGAGCCCCGCGAGCGGCGTGCCGCGCGCCTGCTCGTTGGATTTCATCAGGATGCCCGGCACGTTGCCGACGCCGCCGCCCGAAAAATCCTGCGGCAGGATGAAGGTCAGTTCGGCGGTGTGGCTCGCCGGCAGCGAACTGTCGGTGTTGCGGCGGAACGACATCGTCATCTTGAACTTGCGGTCGGGAATTTCGATGTCGGCGCGCACGGCGATATCGGGCTTCTGGTTGCCGGTCGCCTTGACCGGTTCGGTGCGCCAGATCACCGAGCCGACATATTGCTTGCCCTTGGGATCGCCCGGGTCCTCGTCATACAGCACCACGCGCTGCGCCACCGGGGCGATGTTTTCCGACGACGAAGGCTGGCCGACGCGATCGGGAATCTTCGGGCGCGACTGCGGCGCGGCCGGGTCCTTTGGCGCTTCCACCACAGGCGAGGATTTGAACAGGCCGCTGACCGCCGTCACGACCGACTTGCCCCACAGGATGCCGGCGCCGACCAGAATAAGCACGATACCGACCGCGATCGCGCTCTTGAACGGAAACGCGGCCATCGCCTTCGAGGGCTTCTTCGGTTCGTGGTCGCGATCCCCCGACAGGCGCGAACGCTCACGTGGCGGCGGCATTTGCGGCGGCTGCGGCGCGTAGCGGTCGGCCTCCTCCAGCGACTCCTCGTATGAATAAGGCGCCTCGGGATCGGCGCCGCGGTTTTCCATGCTCGGCTCGAGCCGGTCGAATTCCGGCGAGGGCGACGGCACGTTGGCGTAGGTTTTTCGCGCCGCGCGGTTGGCCTGCGCCGCGGCCCGGCCGAGATCGTCGGCGTCGGCGGCGATGTCGCGGAAGCCGCGCATGCCCGGCGGTGGCGGCATCTGCGGCGCGCCATTGTCAGGACCGCGGCGGGTGTTGCCCGACCGCTCGCGGGTCGGCGGCAGGTCAGCATCCTGCATCGGAATCTGCGGCGGCTGCGGGCGCGGAGCGCCCGGCGGCGGCGCGTCCGGGCGGGAATTGCGCGGGGGGCGCTGGTCTTCCTGACCGAGCGGCGGACGCGCATCGCGCGACGGAGGTTGACCGGGAGGACGCGGACGTGCCGCACCACCTGGCGCGGGGCCGGACGCGGAAGGTGGTGCGTCCGGCGGACGGGCATTGGCGCGGCGGAAGGCGTCGCCGCCGCGCGCCGCGGCACCACCGCCCGGACGCGAGGCCTCGCGGGCGCGCTGGGCGGCCTCGGACTCGACCTTGCGCACGGCCTCTTCCAGCGACAGCCGCTCGCGGGTGATTTCGGATTCGGAAAGCGGCGGCTGCACGCTGCGCAACTGCGCGATCAGCGCGGTGCGGGCCCGCTCATAGAGCGCACGGCGGCTCTCGCCGGGGGCACTGGGGTCCAGGCCGGCGATGGCGCGTGCGATCAGCGGATAGTAATCAGCCATATCTCTTCAATAATGCTTGCGGCGGTAACATCCCGTTAAGCCTCAAACGGGTTTTGCACGAGTATAGTATCCTCGCGTTCGGGGCTGGTGGAAAGCAAGGCGATGGGACAACCCACCAGTTCCTCGACCCGGCGGACATATTTAATGGCCTGAGCCGGCAGTTCTGCCCAGGAACGGGCGTTGGCGGTCGGCTCCTTCCAGCCCTCGATCGTCTCATAAATGGGCACCACCCGGGCCTGGGCGCCCTCGCCCGCAGGCAGATGGTCAATCTCCTTGCCATCCAGCATATACCCGGTGCAGACCTCGATGGTTTCAAAGCCGTCGAGAATGTCGAGTTTTGTCAGTGCGAGCCCGGTGATGCCGCAGGTGCGGACGGTCTGACGCACCAGCACCGCATCGAACCAGCCGCAGCGGCGCTTGCGGCCGGTGTTGACGCCGAACTCCTTGCCACGGCGGCCGATCTCCTCGCCGATTTCGTTGTTGAGTTCGGTCGGGAACGGGCCCTGGCCGACGCGGGTCGTATAGGCCTTGCAGATGCCCAGGACATAACCGACCGCGCCGGGGCCCATGCCGGTGCCGGTCGCCGCCTGCGCCGCCACCGTGTTGGACGAGGTGACGTAGGGATAGGTGCCGTGGTCTACATCCAGAAGCGCGCCCTGCGCACCCTCGAACAGGATGCGCCTTCCCTCGCGGCGCTTGATGTCGAGCAGCCGCCACACCGTCTCGGCGTAGGGCAGCAGCTTTGGCGCCAGCGCGGTGAGCTCCTCAAGAATGCCGCCGCCGTCGATCTCCTCCAGATTAAGCCCGCGGCGCAGCGCGTTGTGATGCGCCAGCAGACGGTCGATCTTGTGCGGCAGCGTATCGAGGTCGGCTAAGTCCATCAGGCGGATGGCGCGGCGGCCGACCTTGTCCTCATAGGCCGGGCCGATGCCGCGGCGGGTGGTGCCGATCGCCGTTGCCGCGTTGGAGGATTCGCGCAGCGCGTCGAGCTCGCGGTGCAGCGGCAGGATCAGGGTGACGTTCTCAGCGACGCGCAGGTTTTCAGGGCTGATGACGACGCCCTGGCCTTTCAGTTTTGCGACTTCGTCCAGGAAAGCCTGTGGATCGAACACCACGCCATTGCCGATCACGGCCAGCTTCGAAGGCCGCAGCACGCCCGACGGCAGCAGCGCCAGCTTGTAGGTCTCGCCATTGATGACGAGCGTATGGCCGGCATTGTGGCCGCCCTGGAAGCGCACGACGATATCGGCCTGCTCCGACAACCAGTCGACGATCTTGCCCTTCCCCTCGTCACCCCACTGGGCGCCGACGACGACAACATTGGCCATTTCTAAGGTGTTCCCTGCAATCCTGTTGGTCTCAGCATGAAGTCTCCGGCAAACCGGTAGCCATTTTTCCGGATCATACGCTAGCCTGCCCAGCCAAAATTACGGCCGGGGCCGTTCGCATGCGAGGCAACCCCACCGGATAAAGGAAGCGGGTGATCTAGGCAAGCAAGAAGGCGGCTTTATGGGGACCTTAGAAGGTCTACAACCCATTGATATCCCCTGAAAATTCGTAGGCGGCGGCGGGCGTCCCGGGCGCCATCGCATTAACATTTGGCAACGACGGAACGGCAATGTCCAAAACCACCCGCGCAACCCAGATGCTGGAAAAGCTTGGCGTGAAATTCACCCTGCACGCCTACGAATACGATCCCGACGCCGAGAGCATCGGGCTGCAGGCAGCCGAATCGCTCGGCGTCGAGGCGGCCCGCGTGCTCAAGACGCTGATGGCCGAGGTGGACGGCAAGCCCGTCTGCGCCGTGGTGCCATCGGATCGTGAAGTCAGCATGAAGAAGCTGGCCAGTGCCTTCGGCGGCAAGGCTGCCAAAATGATGCGCCCGGCCGACGCCGAACGGCTGACCGGCTACCATGTCGGCGGCATCAGCCCGTTCGGCCAGAAGAAGCGCGTGCCGGTCGCGATCGAGGCCGCCGCTCTCGGCCACAAAAGCGTGTTCCTCAACGGCGGGCAGCGCGGCCTGCAGGTCGAACTCGACCCGAATGACGCCGCACAGGCGGCGGGCGCAATCGCGCGGCCGCTGACGGCGTGAGCCTAGCTTCCGGCCGCCCTGGATGTTTTCCGAAAGCGCCCTATTCGGAGAGCTTGGGTTGCGTTTGCGCCCACCGCATCGCCTCGACGATCGCCTCGCGCAATTTCGGGCGCAACCCGTCGTCGCACTCGATGAATGCAAGAATGGAATTGGCGCGAACGGCGAATTGATGCCGCGTCTCGGCTTCGGCTTGTTCGGCCGACAATGGCTTGCTCAAGGAAATGACCCATCGGTTGCATGATTCGACCTCACGGGCAGGCGAAGCTTTTGAATCAGTAATCGCCTGCAGCCGTGGTCCAACGATCGAACGGACACCTGGAGCATGATCGGTTCGGATTGAATCAGGACCGATCATGCTCCAGATCTTGTTTTGGCGCGTTTTCTGCGCAGAAAAGTCCACGCAATCTGCGTAAACTTGATTGCTAGCGAACCGGTATCCATCCCCGGATCAAGTCCGGGGACATGCTTCGCTGGAAAACGCTGTAATGACTCGGAAAAACAGAACGCCACGAGGAGATCCACCCTCGGGAGAAATCCAAGGTTGGATCAAGTAGAATAATCTTCCTTAGATTGCATATTTGCAGCCGTCTTGGCAACTGCAAACAAAAGACAGTGCCGCCCCGCATGGGCGCGATGCGTCTTCGCCATTGATGAACCGGCCAAATCCGTGTCTGTGACACTGGCCGGGCCACATCTCCGGCCCGGCGGGCCTTCGCCGGGCGAGCCGCGGCGCCATGAACCGGGCCCAGACGTTGTTTGACGCGTTTTCTTGACGCGAACCGGTGTCCACTTCGCTCGAAAACGCTATGGACCTCGAATGTCGGCTTCCGAACCCACCTCGTCCGCGCTATCCGGAAACTGGCTCGCCAACCAGCCTTATCTGCTGCTCAGCATCACGGCGCTGTGCTGGGCCGGCAACGCCATTGTCGGTCGGCTGGCCGCCGGCCACATCCCGCCCGTCACGCTTTCTTTCCTGCGCTGGTCGTTCGCGTTCCTGATCATCCTGCCCTTTGCCTGGAAACATCTGGTGCGTGACTGGGCCGCGATCCGCGGCCGCCTCGGCATCATGATCGTGCTCTCCGTCACCGGCATCGGCGCGTTCAACACCCTGCAATACTGGGCGCTGGAGCATACCCAGGCGCTCAACACGCTGCTGTTGCAATCGGCCGGGCCCCTGGTCGTCGCGGTGTGGTCGCTGGCGCTGCTCGGGATACGGCTGACGCTGGCACAGGCCGCAGGCGTCATGCTGTCTATGGCCGGCGTGCTCGTCATCCTGATGCATGGCGACCTCACCAAGCTTTCGAATATCGAGTTCAACCGGGGCGACCTGATCTTCATCGTGGCGCTGGTGATCTTCGGGCTCTACTCGGTGCTGTCGCTGAAGCGGCCCGACATCCACGCATTGTCTTTCGTCGCCTTCACCTTCGGCGCCGGCGCAGCCTGCCTGATTCCGCTTTTCATCCTTGAACTGTTCACGCGGCCGTTGATGCGGATCGACCCTGCGAATTTGCTGTCGCTGTTTTATGTCGCGCTGTTTCCCTCGACGATTGCCTATCTCTGCTTCAATCGCGGCGTGCAGCTGATCGGGGCCAACCGCGCCGCGCCGTTCTTCCATGTGGTGCCGGTGTTCGGCACCGTCATGTCGATCGTCTTCCTCGGCGAGCACCCGCAGGCCTTCCACTTCATCGGCTTCGCGCTGGTGCTGACCGGGGTGTTTGTGGCGTCGCAAAAGCCCAAGACTGGCTAATTAAGGGCTGGCTAGTTAAGGGCTGGCTAGTTCCGGTGACTTGCCGCGGCAAATCCGCTATCTCTTTGTTATCCCCATGGGACCGCTTTGCTTGGGCATTTCGTTGAGAGCACGCGCCAGCAATCTGATGATCGGCACCCTGACCCTGGCCCTGATCGCCGGGTCACTCGGCGCGTTCCTCGGTTATCAGAAGCTCGCCGGCATCAAGCAGCAGGTGCCGTTCCGGGTGATCTTCGAAGGCTCGGCCTCAGGACTGCGCCAGGGCGGCAGCGTGAATTTCGCCGGCATCCGGGTCGGCGAAGTGGTATCGCTGAAGCTCGACCATCCCCGCCGCGTAGTGGCGCTCGCCATGATCGACGGCAACACGCCGGTGAAGAGCGACACGCAAGTGGGCCTCGAATTCCAGGGGCTGACGGGCATCGCCGCGATCTCCTTTACCGGCGGCTCCGACGAAGCGCCGCCGCCGCGAAAGGGCGCGGACGGCATTCCCGAGCTGACCGCCGATCCCGACGGGACGCTGAACACCCAGGAAAAGATCCGCGTGGCGCTGCGCAACGTCGACAAGGTGATCACCGACAACGAGGTGGCGGTGAAGGACACACTGCGGAATTTCGAAACGTTTACCGCTTCGCTCTCCAGCGATGGCGAGAAGATCACCAGCATCATCTCGACCGCCGAAGACAGCATCAACGGCGTTGACGGAGCGCTGGACAAGACCAAGGATTTTCTGGGCGGGCTCGCCAGCGACAAATATGGCGGAGAGTTGCTGCCGACCGTGATCTCGCTGCGCGAACTGATCGAGAGTTTCGACAAGAAGTCCGGGACGGTCATCGCCGAGACACGAAAAATGCTTGGCGATGTCAGCCAGTCCATCAACAACAGCAAGTTCGGCAGCGGGCCTCCCGCCTCGCCCGCCAGACGATAACGTGACTTCCTGATAATAACCAAGAACAACGGAACGCCCGACGTGCTCGACAAATCCACGACTGTTGCCCCTCCGCCGACGACCGTGACACGCACCCAGAACGCAGTGCCGCGGGCGTTGAAAAAATATCTCTCGCTCGACGATTTCGAGCCTGTGGCGCGGCGCCGGATTCCGAAATTCCTTTACGGCTATATCTCCGGCGGCGCCGAAACGGATGCCGCCGTGCGCGACAACCGAAAAGCCTTCGACGAATACGGCTTCGTGCCGCGCGTGCTCAACGACGTCTCCGGCCGCGACCAGAGCACGACACTGTTCGGCAGGAGCTACGCCTCGCCGTTCGGCATTCCGCCGATGGGCTCATCGGCGCTCTGCGCCTATCGCGGCGACATCGTGCTGGCGCGGGCTGCGGCCGCAACCAACGTGCCGATGATTCTCAGCGCGTCGTCGCTGATCACGCTGGAAGACGTGCGGCGCGAGAACAACGCCGCGTGGTATCAGGCCTATCTCGCCGGCCGGCCGGAGCGCATCGAACCGCTGGTCGACCGGGTCGCCGCCGCCGGCTACGACACCTTCGTCGTCACCGCCGACGTGCCGGTGCCGCCCAACCGCGAGAACAACATCCGCAACGGCTTTCAGGTGCCGCTCGCGATCACGCCGCGGGTTGCCTGGGATACGGTGACGCATCCGCATTGGCTGTTCGGCACCTGGGCGCGCACGGTGAAGAATTTCGGCATGCCGCATTTCGAGAACATGGACGCGCAGCGCGGACCGCCGGTGCTCGCCAGGGATCTGATGCGCAATATCGGCCACCGCGACCAGCTCGCCTGGAAGCACGTCGAACTGATCCGCAAGAAGTGGAAGGGCAAGCTCGTCGTCAAGGGACTGGTCTCGCCCGCGGACGCCAGGATCGCGCGCGAGAGCGGCGTCGATGGCGTGATGCTCTCCAACCATGGCGGCCGCCAGCTCGACTACACCATGTCGGGCCTGCGCACGCTGCCGGAGATCGCAGCCGTTGCCGGGGGCATGACGGTCATGATCGACGGCGGCATCCGCCGCGGCACCGACGTGATCAAGGCGCTCGCGCTCGGCGCGCATTTCGTCTGGGTCGGCCGTCCCTTCCTCTACGCCGCGATCGCCGGCGGCGAGGCTGGCGTGCAGCGAGCGGTCACGCTGCTGCAGGCCGAAATCGACCGCGATCTGGCGCTGCTCGGCATCCGCGCCATCAGCGAGATCACGCCGGATCTGGTAAGGAAGTTTTGAGACGCGATGGTCTCACCACATCATTGCAAGCCGACGGCTGGCAATGACGAAAACATCTACCCCACCTTGAACTTGCTGTAGGCCTCCTTGGTCGCAATGATCACGTGCTCGGCGCAGCCATTGGTGCGGTGCGGGTCGCAGCGCTGTTCGTAATCCTGCGACGTCATCATGTCGATGAAGGCTGACACATCAGGATAATACACCAGCGCCAGATAGTCCCATTGATTGCCGTCTTGACGCCCGAGCGCGACCGCCTTGGCGTCGCCGGTCCATAACAGCGTGCCGCCGCGCGCCTTGATCATCGGCACGGTGAGCGCGCTGTAGCGCAAGTAAGCGTCCCAGCCCGATCCGTCGCCGTCGAGCGAGCGTTCGCGGAAACGCATCAGGTTCAGCATCACCACCGGCGCCCGAAGGTCCAATTTCTCAAGACCGCTGACATTCAGTAACTCCACGCCCATGACCGGCACTCCACGTCATCACAAGAACAAGCCTGCGGCATTGTAGCATTGCACGCACGGGACTTGTCGCGCGGCGGAAAATTTGACCCTACTCGGCACGAGATCATGACCGAGCCCGCACCAGCGCCACCTGCCCTTCATCCGGTCCGGTGGCTCAACAACCAGCCCTATCTGCTGCTCAGCCTGACCTCGCTGTTCTGGGCCGGCAACATCGTGCTGGCGCGCCATGTCGCCGGCCACGTGCCGCCGCTGACGCTGTCCTGCCTGCGCTGGGTCGGCACCCTTCTCATCCTGCTGCCCTTCGCCCGGCCGCATCTGAAGCGCGACTGGCCGGTGCTGCGCGCGCATTGGCCGATGATGGTCTTCCTGTCGGCGATCGGGTTCGCCTACAACAATGCGATTTCCTACTGGGCCATGCAGTATACCGAGGCGCTCAACGCGCTCTTGATCCAGTCGGCGGGACCGCTGTTCGTGGCGATGTGGTCGCTGGCGCTGTTCGGCGTCCGCCTAACCGGGGCGCAACTCGCCGGCATTACCATCTCGCTCGCGGGCGTGCTGATCATCATCCTGCGTGGCGATTTCAGCGCGCTCGCCGGCATCGGCTTCAACAAGGGCGACCTGATGTTTGCGAGTTCGCTGGTATCGTTCGGGCTGTATTCGGCGCTGATGCCCCGGCGTCCGGTGACGCACGCATTGTCGCTGATTTCATTCACCACCTGCTGCGGCGCGATGATGCTGGTGCCGTTCTCGGTGTGGGAGTTCTCGACCGGCGTCACGCTGAAGTTCGACCTCATTTCGATGGCGACGCTGGCCTATGTCGTGATCTTTCCTTCCACGCTGGCGTATACGTTTTTCAACCGTGGTCTGGCGCTGATCGGGCCGAACCGCGCTGCGCCGTTCTTTCACCTGGTGCCGGTATTTGGTTCTGCGATGGCGATCCTGTTGCTCGGCGAGCAGTTGCGGCTGTTCCACCTTGTCGGCTACGCCCTGGTGCTGGCCGGCGTGGTGATCGCGTCGCGCCGGGCCTCGGCGAAAGCCTGAAAAACGCATGTGTTCGGGGGATGCGGCGTGGCGTCTTACCGGCTTCCACTTTGATCCCGGGCAGGCTAGCTTGCCGGCCAAGCGACCTAAAAAACAGCTGAGGAAACGACTATATGTTCGAACGATTGAAGCGGTACCGGCACGTCGCGGCGGCGGGCCCCCTGATGTTTGCGCTGGTCGCAACAGCGTCCGCGCAGGCCCCCTACCCGAGCCGCAACATTACGCTCGTGCTGCCGTTCGCCGCCGGCAGCGGCACCGACACCACGACGCGCCTGATCGGCAAAGAGCTCGGTGTCGCGCTCGGCGTCAGCACGGTGATCGACAACAAGGCAGGGGCCAACGGCTCGATTGCGGCGAGCTATGTGGCGCGCTCCGCGCCTGACGGTTACACGCTGTTCGTGACGACCAACACGACGCATTCGGCAAATCCGTACTTGCTGAAGAATATGACGTACGATCCGATCAAGGATTTCACGCCGATCGCGCGAACCGGCGACCTGCCCTTCATGCTGGTGATGCATCCGGACATTCCGGCAAACTCCGTGGCCGAGCTGATTGCGCTGGCCAAGAAGGAGCCGGGCAAATACTCCTACGCCAGCGGCAGCTCCTCGGCGATCGTGTCGGGTGCAACCTTCGCGCGCCTCGCCGGGATCGATCTGCTGCACGTCCCCTACAAGAGCTCGCCGCCGGCTCTGACCGACGTGATCGCCGCCCGCGTCTCGATGATGTTCATCGACGTTCCGACCGGCCTGCCCCACGTCAACGCCAAGGCGCTGAAGGCGCTTGCGGTCACGACAAAGAAGCCTTCGGCCTTGTTGCCGCATTTGCCCACCATGGACGCCACGGTGAAAGGCTTCGACATCACGTCGTGGCAGGGCTATCTCGGGCCGGCCAATATGCCCAAGGATATCGTCGTCAAACTGAATGCGGAAATCCGCAAGATCATCGAACGGCCGGACATCAAGAACCAGCTCGCCGAGCGCGGCATGGAGGCGTTTTCAGGCACGCCGGAAGAGTTCGACGCCTTCCTGAAAGAGCAGCTGGTGCTCTGGGAGAAGCTGATCGCGGATGCCGGGATCGAAAAGCAGTAGTTGCCGATCCTTATGGCGGGGAGCGCGCACTTGCGCGCGTCTCGAATCATGAGGCCCCGCACCTCAAGGCCGCAGGTCGCCTTCCAACGATCACGCCGCGGCCATCTTTGCAAGCACGCGCTGGACCAGGGTTGGATCGCGATATACAGAGCGCGGCTTCAATAGATGTTGGACTTCGACGGTCAGCTTGTGGACGTCCGGATCTTCTGCCGCGAGCTTGGTTAGCGCGATACCGAATCTGAGCGTCGTCTCAAAATCCGCCGGACGTTGCCCGCGAGTATCGGGAAACGCGAAGTCGAGCATAGCCACCGACCACGGCGTCTCGATCAACGTCTGCACTTCGGCGAAGAAAGTCGGTGCCAGCGCGGCGATCGGATCGCCATCTTCCGCTGGTTTCTCGAGCAGCCTCCGAAGCAGGCACGCCTCCAGCGCCGCCACGCTCATACCTTGGCCGTAGACCGGATTGAACCGGCAGATTGCGTCGGCGATCGGCAAAAGCCCGCGCGGGAAATCGTCAAGTTGCTCGAAATGACGCCGTACGCTGTCGGGGAAGCCGTAGCGCGCAACCCCATCCAGGCGGTTGGCGTGGCGGATCGCGTTGTAGATCGTCTGCGTCCGAAGTGCCTTGGCATAAGCCAGGAATCCCTCCGCATCGCCAGGCGGCACGTCACCATGGCGCCCACCGATGGTTGCCATCCAGCGATTGCCCTCAAGCGGCAGCAACAGGCCACCGCGGCTGTTCTTGGGCGCCTCCCCGAAACTCATGACCCCTTTCCAATCGGTCGTGGCGTCGTCGGGTGTAGCAAAGATGCATGTGGCATAGCCAAGATCGATGCCAATTGCGGTCTCCTCAGGCAGCCGTCGGCCGATCGACTGCAGCAGGGCTATCGTGAGGGCGCCGCGTCCAGAAGCGTCGACCACGAGATCCGCCGCAATGGTCTCGTTCGCGCCGTTGCCGTTCTCGTAGCGCACACCGGTGACTGCCTCTCCGTTTGACGTCGCCAGGATTTCCTGCACCCGGCAGCGCTGGCGCAGCGTGATATTCGCGCGGCTTTCCACCCGCTGTCGCACGGTGTGCTCAAGGGCCGGCCGTGACACGGCGTAACTGAACCAACCGAGATCGCGTTGCGGGAAGGGATCATAGCCGGCGCGCTCTATCCGAACATCGAAACCCGTTCTGAGCGGTACAGCTCCTGCCCGCGCGAGATCCTGCTCAAATCCCGGGAACAATTCGCTGAGGGCGCGCTGGCCGCTGAGCAGCAGCGCGTGGACGTGCCGCGCCTGTGGCGTCCCCGCGCGATAGGTCGGTTCCGAGGGCAGAGTATCGCGTTCGAGGACAACCACCTGATCGAAGCGGTCGGCGAGCGCCCCCGCCGCCGTGAGCCCGCCAATTCCCGCGCCGATTACGACGGCCTGTTTGCCGACCAGAGTTGACACCATCGCCATCTCCTCCCGCAGCAGAGGTACCTACGCCAGTCGAACATATCGCCACGCGCCGACGCGTGGAAGCGGAGAATCAAGGGTCAGCATCGACGAGATATCAGATATCGAAGGCTCATTCTGCGGATCGGATGCCCCGCAGGTCGATACCTCGTTCGAGGCGACATAGTCGACCTCTCCCCGCGTAGCGCCTATGTCCCACAGGAAGCACGCGAATCTGCGTCATTGACTCGTGTGAAGCATCTGGAGCTCGGCAATGCGATTGTCGGCGCGACGGAGCCGCCGGCAAAGCTCGCGGTTGATATTCTGCATCACCATCACATACGCATGGATGTCGGCCTTGTAGCACGTGTAGAGTTTTCCGGCCGTGAGCTCGTACAGAACGGTTGGGCTCTCCGCGACGACAGTGGCTGATCGGTTCTGCATTTCGATCAGCGTCATCTCGCCGAAAAAATCACCGGGCTCGAGGCGCGCCATGCGAATGACGCGCCCCGCATCCGCGAGCTTGCTCACCACGAGCTCGCCGGAGTGAACGATGAACATGGAGCGCCCCGGTTCTCCTTCCGCCACGACAGTGGCGCCGGAGCCGAAGCGTCGCTCGACCAGCATTGAGACCAGGAGCTCGAGGCCAGCGTCTGAAAGGCCACCGAAGAAAGGTGTGGCAAGCAAGAACGCTTTCAGATCGGGCGAGCTGACAGCCATCGAGCTAATATATCCCCGCTCCCGGCGGCGGCAAGCGGGCCAGGCCCGA
>Ga0111538_10005219_pt1 | contig 17797 bp, 19 predicted proteins | sample SoiMethybrSBSTD1_FD_79669 | JGI IMG/M metagenome (GOLD analysis project Ga0111538, IMG submission 79669) | Bulk soil microbial communities from a Populus tree surrounding site in Tennessee, USA - Soil MetaG P. TD hybrid SBSTD1 (version 2)... | ecosystem: Environmental > Terrestrial > Soil >...
CCGCGCCGCCGGCGCGTCGATGCTGCGCGGCGGGGCGTTCAAGCCGCGCACGTCGCCGTTCGCGTTCAAGGGGCTCGGGCCCGAGGCGCTCGAGATCCTCGCCGAGGCCCGCTCGGAGACCGGCCTGCCGGTCGTCACCGAGCTGCTCGACGCCCAGCACGCAGAGGCGGTGAGCGCCCACGCCGACGTCGTCCAGATCGGCGCGCGCAACATGCAGAACTACGCGCTGCTCGAGGTCGCGGGCAAGCTCGGCAAGCCGGTGCTGCTCAAGCGCGGGCTGTCGTCTTCGCTCGACGAGCTGCTGATGGCCGCCGACTACATCCTCAAGGAGGGGATGGAGAAGGTGATGCTGTGCGAGCGCGGCATCCGCACGTTCGAGACGGCGACGCGCTTCACGCTCGACCTCTCGGCGGTGCCATGGCTGAAGCTGCACACGCACCTGCCCGTGATTGTCGATCCGAGCCACGCGTCCGGCGACCGCCGGCTGGTCGAGCCGCTGGCGCGCGCCGCCGCCGCGGTCGGCGCCGACGGCATCATCGTCGAGGTCCACCAGGACCCCGAGGAGGCGCTGTGCGACGGGCCGCAGGCGCTCTACGCGCGCGACTTCGCGGGGTTCGCCGAGCGCGTGGTCGCCCACGCGGCCTTGACGGGCCGCGCCGTCTCCTGACGGGCGGCGAGGTTGGCGCCGACCAGCGCCGCGACCGTGAGCGCGGCGCCACCCAGCTCGGCGCCGTCCGGCTGGTAGCCGCGGACGATCGCGATCGCGAACGCGACGACCGGCACGAGGTTCATGAACAGCGCGGCGTTCGGCGCGCCGAGCCGGCGCACGCCCTCGTTCCAGCACAGCACGGCGGCGAGCGCACCGATCGCGATCACGTAGATCATCTGCCACCAGATCGCGCCGATGTCGCCGATCGACGGCGCGCCGTACCAGCCGGCGAGCGTCGCGATCTCGGTCACGGCGACGACCGTGATCGTGCCCAGCGGGGCGCTCAGCGCCGTGTAGCGGAGCGCCGACCAGTCGCCGAAGCGGCGCGCGCCGAGCGTGTAGCCGACGAAGCTCACGGTCCCGAGGAAGACCAGCAGGTCGCCGCCGTTCACGCCGCCCTCGAAGACCGTCAGCGGGTCGCCATGGCCGATCACCAGCAGCAGGCCCGCGAGCGCCAGGACGGCGAAGCCGAACGTGGTCTTCGACGGCGCCTTGCGGGCGAGCGCGGCGGACGCGAAGAGCGTGATCATCGGGCTCGTCGCGACGATCAGCGCCGCGTGCTCGGGCGTGGTGTGCTCGAGACCGGCGAACGCGAGCAGGTTGAAGCCGGCGAAGCCCGCCGAGCCGTACAGGAAGAGCTCGAGGCCGCGACCGTCGAGCCGCAGCGCGCGGGCGCCCTCGAACGCACGCAGCAGGGCGAGGAAGGCGATCGACGCGATCAGGTAGCGGATCGCGGTCAGGTGGAACGGATCCACGTGCTTGATCGCCGAGTCGGCGATCGGGAACATCGCGCCCCAGCCGAAGGCGGGAACGAGGCTGGGGAGGTATTTCGACGAGCTTCGAAGCACGGCCGCTCACGGTATCACGATTGCTACGATGGTGATCGAAATATGGGAGCTAGCCTCACCCATCCCTCCTGTAACGAGATGACGCTCGCGGCTGTGATGGACGCGTTGAGCGACCCGGTGCGCGTGGCGATCGTCCGCGCGCTCGCGTCAGAAGGCGAGACGCAGTGCGGCGTGCTCGACCTCGGCGTCTCGCCGGCGACGCGCTCGCACCACTTCCGTGTGCTGCGCGAGGCCGGGATCACGCTCACGCGCCCAGAAGGGACGCACCGCTTTGTCTCCCTGCGCCGCGACGATCTCGACGAGCGCTTCCCCGGCCTGCTCGACGCGGTCCTCGCCGCGGCCGAGCGCGAAGCGCTTCAGACGAGCCCGGCTTCGTAGGCGAGCGCCACCGCCTGCACGCGGTCGCGCAGGCCGAGCTTCTGCAGCACGTGCCGGACGTGCGTCTTGACCGTGGCGGTCGAGATCACGAGCTCGCCGGCGATCTCGGCATTGGAGAGCCCGCGACCGACGAGCCGGAGCACCTCGGCCTCGCGCTCGGACAGGTCGGCGAGCGGGCCGTCGAGGCGCGCGGCGCCCGGCGGCGGCCGGTGCACGTAGTGCGCGACGAGCCGCTGCAGGACGGTGGGGGCGAACAGCGCCTCGCCGGCCGCGACGGTCTTGACGGCATCGACGAGCCGCTCACGGCCGGCGTCCTTGAGCAGGAACCCGCTGGCGCCGGCGCGCAGCGCCTCGTAGACGTACTCGTCGAGGTCGAACGTCGTCAGCACGAGAACACGGCTGTCGAGGCCGGCGTGGGCGATCCGGCGCGTCGCCTCGATCCCGTCCATGACCGGCATGCGGATGTCCATCAGCACGACGTCCGGCTGCGTGGCCCGCGCGAGCTCGACCGCCGCGCGGCCGTCGCCGGCCTCGCCGCGGACCTCGAGGCCCGCGAGCTCGAGGATCAGCCGGAAGCCGCTGCGGACCAGCTCCTGGTCGTCGGCGAGGACGACGCTCGTCATAGCGGGAGCTCCGCGTGGACCTCGAAGCCGCCGCCGGCGGCCGGGCCGGTGCGCAGGCGGCCGCCGTGGATCCGCACCCGCTCGCGCATGCCGACGAGCCCGTGGCCCTCGCCGTGGCCGTTCGGGCCCGGGCCCTGGTCGCGGACGTCGAGCTCGAGCACCGTCTCGCGCCAGGTGATGCGCACGCTCGTCGGCGCGCTGCCGGCGTGCTTGCGGACGTTCGTGAGCGCCTCCTGCACGATCCGGTACGCGGCGAGGTCGAGCGACGCGGGCACGGCGACCGGCTCGCCTGTCACTTCGAGCGTCGCGTCCGCCTCCGCGATCAGCGCGGGCAGCTGCGCGAGCCCGGGCTGCGGGCCGCGCTCGTGCGTCTCGCCGAGCACGCCGACCATCCGGCGCATCTCGGCGAGCGCGTCCTGCGCAGAGCCGCGGATGCTGCGCAGCGGCGTCGCCGCGCGCGCCGGGTCGTGCTCGAGCGCCGCCTCGGCGGCGTCGGCCTGCACGGCGATCACGCTCACGCCGTGGGCGACGACGTCGTGCAGCTCGCGGGCGATCCGGGCGCGCTCCTCGCTCACCGCCGCCTGGTGCGTGCGCTCGCGCTCGCGCCGCACGAAGCGGCCGACGGCGACCGGCGCGCTGACCGCGAGGATGCTGCCGAGCCATTCGCCGATCGGCTCGTCGCTGCGCAGCAGCGCCGAGACCGAGATGCCGAGCAGGATCACGGGCGCGGCGACGACGATCCGGATGTCGTCGACCGCGACCGCGAACGAGTACAGGAGCAGGAAGACCGCGACGTACCCGACGATCAGGTAGCCGTCGGTCGGATACACCCACCACACGGTGCCGGCGATCAGCGCCGCGACCGGATGCGTGCGCCGGAACGCCACCGGGACGGTGGCGCTCAGCGCGATCAGCACCCCGACGCCGCGCGGCGCGATCGGCATCACGAGCACCTGCACGATCGAGACGGCGGCCAGCACCGCTGCCACGACGGCGTCGGTTCGTCGCGAGGCGAGTGCCGGCATGCCGCCGAACCTAACCGACCGCCAGGAGCCGCGGGCGGATTGCCCGGCGCGCGGCCGTCACACCGAGCGCGGCGGTCGCGGCGACGATGCCGAGCTGGATGAAGCGCTCGGCGGCGGTCAGGTCGGCCGCGTACGAGCCGTCGCTGAAGCCGGAGACGACGCTGACGAGGCACAGCACCGTCAGCACGCCGGCGGCGACCCGGTAGCGGGTGGCCGCGAAGACGATCAGCGCCTGAACGGCGACGAACGTGAACGGGGCGTTGATCGGCGTGCCGACGAGCAGCTTGTCGCCGAGCGGCTCGCCGGAGACGGCGAGGCCGAGGATGTCGAACGCGAGCACGAGGGAGAAGAGGCGAGTGAGAGTCATGCCGGGATGGTGCGGCCGCGAGCCGCGCCTGCCATCAGCCCCAGGGCTGATTCGCGCTCAGCCCAGCGAGGAGATGCGCTCGACCAGCAGGTCGAGGAACGCACGCCCGTCGACCTGGACGCCGACGTGCGCGTTCGCCTCGCGGCCGGTGACGTGCCACAGGTCGACGACGGTGCGGCCGAGGCACAGCTCCGACGCGCAGTCGATCGCGACGTTGCGGCGCTGGGTTTGCAGCAGGTCGTCGCGGATCACGTGCGCGACGGCGAGCGCGTCGTGCACCGGCGTGCCGGGCATGTCGTAGACGCGTCTGTGGTGCTGGTGGTAGAAGGCCCACAGCTCGGCGACGACGGTGCCGACCCGGCCGCTCGCGCGCAGCGCGTCGGCGTGCTCGGCGGTCATCAGCGCGCGGTGCGTGACGTCGAGCCCGACCATCGTGATGTCGAGCTCGCTCGCGAACACGCGCGCCGCCGCCTCGGGGTCGACCCAGATGTTGAACTCGGCGGCGGGGGTGACGTTGCCCTCGGCGATCGCGCCGCCCATCAGCACGATCCGTTCGATCTGCGGAGCGATGCCGGGGTGCTGGGCGAGCAGCAGCGCGATGTTCGTGAGCGGGCCGGTCGGGATCAGCGTGACCGGGCGGTCGGCCGCGGCCAGGCGCTCGGCGAGGAAGTCGACGGCGTGCTGCTCGACCGGGGAGTTCACGGGCGCGGGCAGGTCCGGCCCGTCGAGCCCGGTCTCACCGTGCACCTCGGCCGCGACGCGCGGCTCGCGGATCAGCGGCCGATCGGCGCCGGCCGCGACGGCCACCTCGCCGCGACCCGCGAGCTCGAGCACGCGCAGCGCGTTCGCCGTCGTCTTGTCCAGCGTCTGGTTGCCGTGCACGGTTGAGACGCCGAGCAGCTCGAGCTCCGGGCTCGCGAGTGCGAGGAGGAGCGCCATCGCGTCGTCGTGCCCGGGGTCGCAGTCGATCAGGATCGGCGTGGCCACGAGGCCGGGCAGACTACCCGGCGCCGGTTCGCCGCGTCACGTCTTGCACGGCCAGGTCTTCTTGACGCCGTCGGGCCGCCAGCCGACCGAGCAGAAGATCTGGAACACCGGGCGCTGCCACAACGGCTGACGGGTGGGGGTCGCCGGTCCGCGTCCGCCCGGCGCGTCGGCTTTGTCGATCGTGGTGACGAACTGCATGCTGTCCTTGGCGCCCCACGTCCCGGGGAACGTCATCGGCGGCGTGCGACGGTCGACGAGCAGCAGCTTCTCGGGCATGTACGTGACGCCCGAGCCCGTGCGGTCGCGGATGTTCGAGACATAGCTGAGCAGTGCGACGGCCTCTCGGGGGATGCCCTGGCAGGTCGACCAGTCCGGGGCGCGGTTCGAGAGCCGCGGCGGATAGTTGGCCTGGGAGCCGACGGCAACCTGGACCACGGGGTGGGTCGGGAGAGTGCGCGCCTCCTCCCAGGTTTGCGGGCCGCCGGTCTCGCGCGAGAGCTTGTAGCGCGGGCCCGGCTCGACGGCGACGTCGGCGGCGAACCGGCTGCCGCTCGTGTCGGTGAGCGCCAACCGCTTGGACCACTTCTGCCAGACCCCGCCGCAGTGCTCGGAGAAGCCGACGAACAACGGCTGGTCGTCTGCGAGGCCGACCGTGACCGCCTCCCAGTCTCCCTCGTGGCGCTGGACGAGGCGCCCGCCGAGCACCGGTGCCACCCACTCGTCGTAGTCGTAGAAGAACCAGTACTGCACGAGCGTGGTCAGCTGGTCGATCATCGGACGCGGCCCGAACGCCTCGAACGGGTTCGGCTCGCCCGCTACGAGCCGGCCCTTGCGAGCGACGCGGACGTAGAGGCCCTTGTCCGGCGGTGGATCGGCGGTGCGCTCGAGCGAGCACGGGCTACCGTCGTCCTTGTCGGCCCGCGCGCAGCCGAGCGTGAGCGTGCGGCACGGATCGGCCTGACCCTCGGTGCACGGGTTCACGAGGTCGGCGAGGGTGGCCTGCCGAACATGCTGGCCCGGCCCGGTGAGCTTCGCCCGCCCGACATAGCTGTCCACGAACTCCGGCGTCCAGCGCGCGCGCTCGTCGAAGCGCAGTACGGGCAGGAACGCGAGCGCCAGCGCATCGTCGGACCAGTCGGCAAAGCGCATGCCGGTGACCGCGGTCGCGCTCGTGAGGCCCTTGGTCGACTGCTGGGCGCTCGCCTTGATCTCGATCCCGCCCCAGAGGAGCGCGAGTGAGATGAACACCATCGAGGACACGGCGAGTCCGAACCCGATCGCGGTGGGATCGGAGAGCTTGACCTCCGCCTTCGTCTTCTCCTCCTGCTTCTCCTCCGCGGCCTCACCGGCCGCGATGGCCTCGGCGAGGATGCTGACCGCGGTTCCGCCGGCGAAGATCGCGACGAAGAGCGCAAGCGTCGGGTCGGCGTCGAACGGGACTTTGGCCACGAGGACCCCGAACGCGAGCAGAGTCCGCACGATCAACGCGAGCGTGACCACGACCGTGAGGATCCGCCACCGCGACGATCGCACGGCGTAGCCGATCAGCCGGGCCGCGAGCGCGATGCCGAAGGTCACCAGCGCCGTGATCGCGAGCGCCGATGGAATGCCGCCGCTGTCGTCGTACTCAGGGAGGAACGTGAGCCTGATCAGCACGACGACGCAGATCGCTACGCCGGTCAACGCGCCGATCAGCCCGAACCTGAGCAGCCGGCCCCTGTGGTCGAACTCGCCCGCGTACACCCAGTGCGCCAGGATCGTGCCGATCGCGGCGCCGATGGCGACCTGGACCAACGGCAGCGGCGTCGTGAACGCACCCACGATGGCCACGACCGCCACCGGCGGCAAGACGCCGCGCAGCGCGTCCAGGAGATCCGCGACAGCGGTGCGCACCGCCGCGGACCACCGCGTTCTGATGAATAGGAGGATGGCGAAGACGAGCGTGCCGATGAGCCACTTCGCGTCCCACAGGCTGCTCCACACCGTTGCGAAGGTCATCGCCGCATCTGCACAACGCTACCTGCACGGTCAGCCGATTTCAGTAGAGAATCGGCAGGCGGAAGAGCAGACCGCTAGTGGTAGATGACCCAGACGCGGAGATTGCCGCGCGGATCGAACAGGTACCCGCCGTCGCCGCGGGCCTTGTCGTCGTACGAGATGTTGTCCAGCGGCGGGGTGGAGAGGCCCCAGTAGAACGTGTCGCGGGTGTTCGTGCCGTGGCCCATGTGCAGCGTGACGGCGCCGCCGGCGGGGATCACGGCGCCCGCCGGGAACGCGAAGCGGCGCAGGTCGGAGTCGCGGAACCACCAGCCGTGGAGGTTCACGGGCTGCGCGCCGGTGTTGCGGATGCGCGCCCACTCGCCGTTGACGTTGTCGTGGTCGTTGTGGGGCGCGTCCCAGTTGAGCTGCATCGAGAGCTGGGCGGCCGGGCCGGCACCGCAGCCCTGCGGGTCGAACAGGCGCAGGTGGTTGGCCGCCGCGCGGTCGGTGGCCTGCGCGTAGGCGCGGTTCCAGGCCCACTCGATCGGGTTGCCGAGCCACAGGGCGTGGCCTTCGGCGACCATGATCCGGCCGGCGTCGATCCACTTGCCGTGGCGGCGGACCGAGATCTGCCGGCGCAGGCGGACGTTGGAGTGGCTGCGGCGGTCCTGGGCGGCGAGCCGCACGCGCCAGTGGCTGCGGCGGATCAGCTGCTCCATCCGCGCGGTCGCCTCGACGCCGTGGCAGTCGCCGCGGCGGCGCGACGGCGTGTGGCTGTACACGCGCAGCTCCATCGCGTTGATGCCGGTGACGCGGACGCGGCGGGCACGGTGCGTGCCGTCACCGTCGATGTCGACGTCGATCGTGTCGCCGTCGGCGACGAACGTGACCTTGCCGGTCCAGAAGGTGCAGGTCGGGCTCCAGCCCGCGCCGGCAACGCACTTGCCGGTCGAAGCGGACGCCGGAGCGGCGAGCACGAGCGTCGCCACGACGCTCGCGAAGAACAGTCGAACCCCCATCTCCCATGTGATCGGCCCCGCCACCCGCTGCTTAAGCCTAGAGGGGGGTCAGACCCCCCTCACGCTCATCGTCCGGCGACGAGGTACACGCTGTCTCCCTCCGCGGCCGACAGGAGCAGGTCAGGCCGCCCGTCGCGGCTCACGTCGCCGACGCCCACGGCGTCGAACCCCAGATTCTCGCCCGCGGTCGTCGAGGTGATCGTGCGCAGCACGCGGCCGGTTCGGCCGGAGCGGACGTCGACGCGACCGGCGGCCGGTGCCCCGTCGCTCGCCAGATACGAGCCGACCGCGAGGTCCATGCGCCGGTCGAAGTTCACGTCGCCGGCCTCGCGGCCCGGTCCCGTGCCATCGCCGGGCCCGCCCGGCCACGCGTGGATGACCGATCCGTCACGGCCCGAATAGACGGCGGCGTAGCCGTTGCGGCCCGCGGCCGCATAGTCAGCGGCGTAGACGTCGGCGATGCGGTCGCCGTCGACGCGCCCGACGCCGGCGACGAAGAACTGGCCGAAGACACGGGCGCCGAGCGGCGGGGCGAGCGAGAACAGCTCGCGGCCGCTGCGGAAGACGTGCACGGCGCCGCCGCCGTTCTCGGCCATCGCTCCGATCACGACCTTGTGCGGCGCCACCCAGTCGGCGCCGGAGCCGAAGTTGTCGCCGCCGTGCGCGCCCTCGTAGCGGCGCAGCTCCTTGTACGTGCGACCCGAGAACACGTACGCGGCGCCGGAGTCCACGCCGACGCCGTCGACGCCGTTCGCGCCGACCAGCACGTCGTCGAAGCCGTCGTGGTTCACGTCGCCCGCGGTCGCCACCGCCGCGCCGAGCTGATCGTTCCCGCCCGTCCCCTCCCACGTGTGCAGCAGCCGGCCGCTCCGCCCGGAGTACAGGTACGCACGCCCGGGACCGCCGTTGCCGGAGCCGCCGATCGCGCCGCTGATGATGTCGTGCACCCCGTCGCCGTTCGTGTCGCCGGCGTCGGCGATCGCGTTCCCCTGGAAGTCGCCCGGCTCGCCGGGCAGGCGGTAGATCTTGCGGCCGCTGCGGCCCGAGTACACCCATGTCCGCCCGCCGTCGGCGGTGGCCGGCTCGCTGATGATGAGATCGGTCGCGCGGTCGTGATCGATGTCGGTGAGCTCCGACACCGCCCAGCCGAAGTACCCGTTCGGCTCACCCTGCCAGCGGTGCAGGACCCGGACCTGCTCCACGAATCCGTCGTCCGCGACCGCCGCTGCCGGCGCCGCCAGCGCCAGGCCGAGCGTCGCGAGCATCACGCCGCGCCTCACCATACCGTCCTCCTCCGTCGAGACCAGCGCGGTTCTACGCGGCGCCGCTGCTGACCGCTTCCACGATCGTGCGCAGTTGCGCGCCGCGCACCGCCGAGGGCGGTCGGCCGAACGCCGCGCGGAAGCGGTCGCAGAAGTGGCTCGGCGAGTAGTAGCCGAGCTCGACGGCCAGGCGCGACAGGTCCGCGCTCGGCTCGGCGGCGAGGCGGTCGACGGCGGCGCGGAGCCGCAGGCCGTGGACGTAGCCGGACAGCGAGAAGCCGGTACGCGAGCGGAACACGCGGGCCAGGTGGTACGGGGACACGTGCAGCGCGGCGGCGAGCGCCGCGAGCGAGAGGCGCTCGGCCATCCGCGCGGCCAGCAGCTCCTTGGCCGCCTCCGCGAGCTCGGCGTGGTCGCGGCGGGTGCGCTCCCGCCGCGCCACCGGCTCGCCGTGGCGGCAGCCGAACGCATCGGCGAGCAGGCGCATCGCCGCCTCCTCGGCCAGCAGCCGGTCGGGCACGTCGGTGAGCAGGTGCCGCGCCACGGCGACGGCGAGCAGGTACGTGCGGGCGTCCGACGGCACCGCCGGGCCGGTCGGTGCGCGCTCGAACAGCTCGGGGGATACCTCGAGCCACAGCGAGCGGTCGCCGCGGGCGTCCCGCAGTCCGCGCCGATAGCGCTGGTGCGAGCGGTACAGCACGACGTGGTTCGGCGTCGCCAGCACCGGCTCGGCGCCGTCCTGCGCGATCAGGACATGGGTGCGCGGAAAGACGACGTGTGGCTGCGGGCCGATGTCGTTGACCTCGTCCCACATCCGATCGCCGGACGCGCATGCGAAGTCGCCGAGCGTCAGCTCCGGCATCTCCAGCAGCACGCGCGACCGCACAGCGCCACTCTACGTCCGTGAACACTCTGCCGGCGATCGGTGAAGACGCTGTGGTGATCGACACGCAACCACAGACGGAGCGCGAGACCGACGCCGTGCTGATCGAGCGGTCGTGGCGGATGCCCGACGTGTTCGCGGCGGTGTTCGACCGCTACTACGCCGAGATCCACGGCTTCGTCGCCCGCCGGCTCGGCCGCGGCCGGGCCGACGACCTGGCGTCGGAGACGTTCCTGATCGCGTTCGACCGGCGGCGGCGCTACGACCTGGCGCGCGCCGACGCGCGCGCGTGGCTGTACGGGATCGCCAGCAACCTGATCGCCCGCCACCGCCGCGCCGAGGTGCGCCAGCTGCGCGCGCTCGCCCGTGCCGACCGCCGCGAGGTCCTGCTGCTCGTCGCGTGGGCGCAGCTCACGTGCGAGGAGGCCGCGCAGGCGCTCGGCATTCCCGCGGGCACGGCGCGATCGCGGCTTCACCGCGCGCGGCGGATGACGCGCGCGGCGCTCACCGGAGAGGACACGCCATGAACGATCTCGAGACCCTCAACGACGCCTGGGAGGCTCCGCCGGCGCCCTCGCACGAGGCGTACGCCGAGGCCCGCGCGGCGCTGCTCGAACGTGCGCGGCCGCGGCCTCGCCGTCGGCGGGCGCCGCTGCGGGTCACCGCAGTGGTCACCGCCGGCGCGATCGCCGCCGCGTTCCTCGTCGTCGTTCAGAACCTCGGCGACAACCCGCGCGCCGTGCCGCCGGCCGCTGCCGAGGTGTTCGAGCGCGCGGCGCACGCGGCCGAGACGAAGCCGTTCACCGCGCCCCGTCCCGACCAGTGGGTCTACACCGAGGACCGCATCACGACCTCGGACGCCGACGCGCCGACAACCCGGCGGATGTGGCACCGCGTCGACGGGGGCGCGATCGCCTTCCTGGACGAACGCGGCGAGATCGCCGTCGAGGAGTTCAGCGACGCGGAGCGGCCACCGCGCGGCGGCCCGTTCGACAGCAACGAGCAGGTGGCGAAGCTGCCGCGCGATCCCGATGCGCTGCTCAGCTGGGCCTACGAACAGGCGAAGCACGTCGAAGGCGCCGGCCTGACCGAGGACGGCGACGTCTACGCGATCCTGAGCGGCCTGCTGGCGGCGAACGTGCTGCCGCCCGACCTCGAAGCCGGGATCTTCCGCGCGATGAAGCGCGTCCCGGGCGTGACCGTGAGCACGGTCGACGTGCTCGGCCGTCGCGTCCTCAGCCTGGCGCAGACCGAGGACTGGCTGCGCGAGGAGCTGTTCCTGGATCCCGCGACCTACACGTACGCGGGCAAGCGCGGCACCGTGGTGCGCGACGGCGAGGTCGAGGCGGGCCACACGGCCACCTCGATCCGCGTCGCGGCCGAGATCCAGGACGAGCCGGCCGAGCGGTAACGCGCCAAAATCGAAGAGCGGTGTCGGGTTGCGCGGACCTCGCGCGTCGGGGGGATGAAACGATCCCCCAAGGAGGTCCGACGATGCAGTACCTGCTCCTTCTCACCTACCGCCCCGAAGACAACACGCAGCCAGGCCCCGAGCTCGACGCCGAGATGGAGCGCTGGAGCGAGCTCACCGACGAGATGCGCCAAGCGGGGGTCTGGGTCGCCGCGGCCGGCCTGACGTCCGATTCGGCGACGACGGTGCGTGCGCCGTCGGGGGACACGGTGATCACGGACGGGCCGTACGCCGAGACCAAGGAGGTCCTGTTCTCGTTCATCGTGATCGACGTCGAGGATCTCGACGCCGCGATCGCGTGGGCCGAGAAGACGCCGGCGGTCACGTACGGCTCCGTCGAGATCCGCCCGATGGACCGGCTCACGCTCAAGTGAGCGCGCTCGAGCGGGCGTATCGCGACGAGCGCGCCGCCGTGCTCGCCACGATCACCCGCCGGCTCGACGGCGATCTCGCGCTGGCGGAGGATGCCGTCCAGGACGCGTTCGTGGCCGCGGCGGTCGAGTGGGACCGCCGCGGCGTGCCGGATCGTCCCGGCGCCTGGCTGACCACGACGGCGTGGCGCAAGGCGCTGGACCGCCTGCGCCACGCGCGTATCGCCGAGGCGCGTGCCGCCGATCTCGCCCAACCCGTGAGCTACGACGCCGACTTCGACTTCGAGCGCTCGTCGCTCGACGACGACCAGCTGCGGATGATCTTCACGTGCTGCCATCCCGCGCTGGCGCCGGAGGCGCGGATGGCGCTCACGCTGCGCAGCGTGGCCGGGCTCACCGTGGCCGAGATCGCCCGCGCGTTCCTGTCGAGCGACAGCGCGATGGAGCGGCGCCTGACGCGCGCGCGGCGCAAGGTCACCGAAGCCGCGATCCCGTTCCGCGTCCCGCCCGACGACCTGCTGCCGGAACGGCTGGCGGGAGTGCTACGCGTCGTCTATCTCATCTACACGGAGGGCCACGGGAGTGTGCGCGGCGACCTGTGCGAGGAGGCGATCCGGCTCGCGCGCCTGCTCGCGCGGCTGATGCCCGACGAGGCCGAGGTGGCGGGGCTGCTCGCGCTGCTGCTGGTCACCGAGGGGCGTCGGCCGGCGCGGGTCGACGACGCCGGCGCCCTCGTGGCGCTCGAGGAGCAGGACCGCGGCCGCTGGGACCGGGCCGCGATCGCCGACGGCGTCGCGATGCTGGAGCGGGCGCTGCGGCTGCGCCGGCCCGGGCCGTACGCGATTCAGGCGGCGATCGCCGCGCTGCACTCGCAGGCCGCGACCTGGGAGGCCACGGACTGGCCGCAGATCGCCGGCCTCTACGCCGAGCTCGCGCGGCTCGACCCGTCGCCGGTCGTCACCATCAACCGCGCGGTCGCGGTGGCGTTCGCCGCGGGTGCCGCGCACGGCCTCGCGATCCTCGACGACCTCGGCGCCGACCCGCGGCTGGAGAGCTACCTGCCGCTGCACGCGGCCCGGGCCGAGCTGCTGCGCCGGGCGGGCGACGCGGCCGGCGCCGACGTCGCCTACGCGGCGGCGATCGCGCTCGCGCACAGCGACGCCGAGCGCGCGGCCCTCGAGCGCCGCCGCGACCGCGTCTAGGCGGCGGCGACCACCTCGAGCTCGACCAGCCAGTCGTCGGACAGCGTGCCGACGACGACGGCGGTGGTCGCCACCGGGCGACCGCCGAGCGCGGCGACGCGCGCGGCCGCGTTCGCCTCGGCGAACGCGCCGTCGCGCAGGTAGCTCGTGACGCGAACGATGTTGTCGGCGGTCATGCCGGCCGCCGCGAGGATCGCGCGCAGGTTGGCCCAGACGAGCGCGAGCTGCTCGGCGAGCGAGGCGCCCGCCGAGCCGGCCGGATCGAGGCCCATCGTGCCGGCCGTGAACAGGAGGCGCCCGGCACCGCGCAGCTCGACCGCATGGGCGTAGTCCGCCGTGGGCGCGTAGCTGCCGTCGACAGCATCGTGGGTGATGGTCTCCATCCCCGGAGCCTCTCGCGGCGTTACGGGGCCGGCAAGCCGAGGTTGCGTCACGCGGCCGATTCGCGCAATGATCGCGCGATGGCCGCCGCAATCGACGAGATTGATTGCGCGCTTCTGGCAGAGCTGCAAATGGCCGGAGACGCGCCGAACGTCGAGCTCGCCCGGCGCGTCGGCCTGTCGCCGGCCGCGACGCTGCGCCGCGTGCAGCGGCTCCGGGGCGACGGCGTGATCGAGGGCATCCGCGCGGTCGTCTCGGCCGAGCACGTCGGCCTTGCGGTCGAGGCGTTCGTGCTGGTCACGCTCGCCGCGCACGGCGCGCGCAGCGAGGCGGCGTTCGCCCGCCACGTCGCCGATATGCCGAACGTGCTGCGGGCCGATAGCGTCGCGGGCGACGAGGACGCGCTCCTGCATGTCGCGGTGGCGACCCCGGCCGAGCTGCACCGGCTGCTGCTCGCGCTCAAGCGCGCGGGCGCGTCACATGTGCGGACGATCCTGCGGCTGCAGACGATCAAGCCGCCGAGCGCAGTGCCGGTCGGCTAGGCGACCAGAACGCCGCGTCGGCATGGCCGAGCGCGGTCTGCGGGGCGGCCCCGGCGTGGTACTCGCGGCCGAGGGCCGACCAGTCCGCGCGGGCGCGCAGCTCGCCGAGTGTGGAGAACACGAGGCCCTCCATGCGGCGGATCAGCAGCGCCTGCGGCGGGAGCGACATCTGCCGCAGGTCTTCGAAGTACTCCGAGCGCGGTGAGGACGTGCGCTCCACGAGGTCGCTCACGTAGGCGGGCGTGATGCGGCGCGGGCCGGGCTCGAAGTACCACTCGCCCGCGAGCCACAGCTGCTCGAGCAGCCGGCGCGGGTCGAACGCCGCCGGATCCGGCAGGTAGCCGAGCGCGGCCATGCCGGCGTGGACGGCCGCGGCGTCGCCCGCCTCGACGGCGCGCGCCAGCTCGCGCTCGCCCTCGAGGTACGCGGGGTCGACGAGCCGCATGAGCCCGAAGTCCAGGAAGCCGACGCGCCCGTCCTCGAGCAGCAGGTAGTTGCCGGGATGCGGATCGCCGGATGCGCGGCCGAGGTGGGTCAGCGTGCCGAAGAAGAAGCGGAAGACGATCTCGGCGAAGCGGTCGCGATCGGGCGCCGGGAGCCGCTTGACCTCCTCGAAGCGATGGCCGACCAGCAACTCGGTGACGAGCACGCGGCGGGCAGACAGCGCGGTGTCGACCGCGGGGACGTGCACGTACGGGTGCCCGCGCCAGCCGCGCTCGACCGTGCGGTGGTTCGCCGCCTCGATCTCGTAGTCGAGCTCCTCGGCGACACGCTCGCGCAGCTCGGCCGCGAGCGCCGACGCGTCGAGGCCGGGGGCGAGCCGCCGGAGCAGCGGCAGCAGCAGCCCGAGGTTGCGTAGGTCGGTCTCCACCGCCTCGGCGATGCCCGGGTACTGGACCTTGACGGCGACGGCGCGGCCGTCGTGCGTGACCGCGCGGTGGACCTGGCCGATCGAGGCGGCGGCGAACGCGTCCTCCTCGAACTCGGCGAAGTAGCGCGCGAGCGGACCGCCGAGCTCGGTGCGGATCAGCCGCTCGACCTTGTTGAACGGGAGCGGTGGCACATCGTCGCGCAGGGCGGCGAGCGTCTGCTTGAACTGCTCGCGCTCCGACGGCGGGATCGCGCTGAAGTCGATCGTCGACAGCACCTGGCCGATCTTCATCGCGGCGCCGCGCATGTGCCCGAGCTGCTCGACGAGCTCGCGCGCCAGCGCGGCGGCGCGCTCGCCGCTCGCCGCCTCGGCGCGCTCGGGCGAGCGCACGAGGTTGGCCGCGCGCGTGCCGGCCCAGCGCAGGCTCTGGCCGGCGACCAGCCCGCCGAAGCGGCTGGTGCGGGCGAGGCGCGATGTCGGCGGCGGTGCGGTCACGTAGCGAACGTACGCAACCGCACGAGCGCCGCCTATACGGGCAACCCCCTGCCGACCCCTGGCCTGACCGAACCTAAGGGGTCAGACCCTTTATGTTGCGACGTCGTGCGTTTCACTCGTGAGGTCTCCCAAGCGCTGGAAGAGGGCCGCCCGGTGGTGGCGCTCGAGAGCACGCTGATCGCCCACGGCCTGCCGCGGCCCGAGAACGTCGAGATCGCGCGCATGATCGAGGCGGCGGTTCGCGACGAGGGCGCGGTGCCGGCGACGATCGCGATCGTCGAGGGAATGGTGCGGATCGGGCTCGACCGCCAGGCGCTCGACGAGATCGCCGAACACGACGTCGCGAAGTGCAGCGCGCGCGACCTGCCGATCGTGATGGCGCGGCGCACGACCGGCGCGACGACCGTCGCCGCCACCGCCACGCTCGCCGTGCGCGCCGGCATCGGCGTGTTCGCGACCGGCGGCATCGGCGGCGTGCACCGCGAGGCCCGCGAGAGCTGGGACGAGTCGGCCGACCTGACGACGTTGGGGCAGACGCCGATCACGGTCGTGTGCGCGGGCGTGAAGTCGATCCTCGACGTCGAGGCGACGCTCGAGCGGCTGGAGTCGTTGAACGTGACCGTGCTCGGCTACGGGACCGACCGCTTCCCAGGCTTCTACCTGGAGGACTCGGGCTTCCCGGTGCCGTGGCGGGTGGACACGCCGGAGGAGGTCGCCGACGTCGTGCACGCGCGTGCGGAGCTCGGGCTCGGCGCGATCGTCGTCGCCAACCCGATCGACGAGCCGCTCGACGCGGACCTGCACGACCGCGTGCTCGCCGAGGGCCTCGCGGCCGCCGCGGAAGCCGGCGTCCGCGGCAAGGACATCACACCGTTCCTGCTCGACTACTTCCATCGCCAGACCGACGGCGCGAGCCTGGAGGCGAACGTCCGGCTCGTGCTGCGCAACGCCTCGCTCGCCGCGCAGATCGCTCGCGCGACGGCATGACGCTGGTCGTCCTCGGCGACCTGATGGTCGACGTCGTGGCGCGGGTGTCGGACGCGCTCGCCACCGGGAGCGACACACCGGCGCGGATCAGCGTGCAGGGCGGTGGCTCGGCGGCCAACGTCGCCGCGTGGGCGGCGCACCTCGGCACGCCGGTGTCGCTGGTGTGCCGCGTCGGTCGCGACGACCGCGGCCGGGTGGCGGTCGACGAGCTGCGGGGCGTCGACGTGAACGTGACGGTCGACTACGAGCGGCCGACCGGGACCTGCGTCGTGCTGGTCGAGCCGGGCGGCGAGCGCACGATGCTGCCCGATCCGGGGGCCAACGACGCGCCGCTCGGCGAGATCCCGCTCGGCAAGCACCTGCACGTCGTCGGCTACGCGCTGCTGCGCGACGGGCCGCGGGCGAGCGCGCTGGCGGCGATCGAGCGAGCGCGGGCTGCGGGGATGACCGTGTCGGTCGACCCGTCGTCGTGGGCGCTGCTGCGGCCGGGCGCGATCCCGGACGTCGACCTGCTGTTCCCGAACGAGCGCGAGGCGGAGCTCGTGGAGGGCGAGATGGTGGTCAAGCTGGGCGCCCGCGGGGCGCGCTGGGGCGAGCTCGAGGTTCCCGCCGAGCCGGTCGAGGTCGTCGACACGACGGGGGCGGGCGACGCGTTCGCCGCCGGCTTCCTCAGCGCGCGGCTCGACGGCGCCGATCGCCGCGAGGCGCTCGAGGCCGCCTGCCGCGTGGCGGCGCGTGTAGTGGCACAGGTGGGCGCCCGGCCCCAGTACGATTGACCGATCGGTCAGTCAATGGAGAGCCAACATGCCTGAAGCCGTCATCGTCGACGCCATCCGCACGCCGATCGGGCGCGCGGCGAAGGGATCGCTGCGCGAGATCCGCGCGGACGACCTCGCCGCCGTACCGCTGAGGGCGCTCGTCGACCGCAACCCCGGCGTGGACTTCGGCGAGACCGACGACCTGATGATGGGCTGCGGGTTCCAGATGGGCGAGGCGGGCTACAACGTCGGCCGCAACGCCGCGCTGCTGGCCGGACTCGATCATCACATCCCCGCCACCACGGTCAACCGCTTCTGCGCGTCGTCGCTGCAGACGATCCGCATGGCGTTCCACGCGATCAAGGCGGGGGAGGGCGACCAGTACGTCGCCGCCGGCGTCGAGGCCGTCTCGCGCTTCCCGCAGCACGCGCCGTTCGACCCGCACCCGCAGCTCTCGGGCGGCGACGACGCGCCGTACAACGTCTACATCCCGATGGGCCTGACGGCGGAGAACGTCGCCAAGGACAAGCACGTCTCGCGCGAGTCCCAGGACGAGTGGGCGGTCATCTCGCAGAACCGCGCCGTCGAGGCGCGGGACAGCGGCCACTTCGACGCCGAGATCGTCCCGGTGGCGGTCA
>Ga0111538_10005221_pt1 | contig 17795 bp, 14 predicted proteins | sample SoiMethybrSBSTD1_FD_79669 | JGI IMG/M metagenome (GOLD analysis project Ga0111538, IMG submission 79669) | Bulk soil microbial communities from a Populus tree surrounding site in Tennessee, USA - Soil MetaG P. TD hybrid SBSTD1 (version 2)... | ecosystem: Environmental > Terrestrial > Soil >...
CCCGTATTTGCAAGAGATGTAGGCGCGTAGCTCAGAGGTTAGAGCGCCTGCTTGACACGCAGGAGGTCGGTGGTTCGAGTCCACCCGTGCCTACCAAGGCGCGTTCTACTTCACAGATGCACGATCAGCTTTCGGCTCTCAGCTTTCAGCCTTCACTTCCTCAGCAGCTGTCTGAATCGCCTTCCAGTTTCGACGCGGCGGTCACTCGGCTCGTCTTGAGAGCTGAGGGCTGACAGCCGAGAGCTTTCCCATCCACACCTGATGTCCGAAGTGCTCGTCACTCTTCCCGATGGTTCCAGTCGCGCCGTGCCCGCGGGCGCGCCCGTCCGTCGTGTGGCCGAGGACATCTCTCCCGGACTGGCCAAGGCGGCGCTCGCCGGCAGTGTTGACGGTCGCCTGGTCGATCTCACCTACCCGCTCGAACAGAACGCCTCGGTCAAGATTCTCACCGACCGGAGCCCCGAAGCGCTGATGATCTACCGCCATAGCACCGCGCATCTGCTCGCGGCGGCGGTCACCAACCTCTTCCCCGAGGTGCAGTGCGGCATCGGTCCGCCCACCGAGGAAGGCTTCTTCTACGATTTCGTCGTCCCGCGTCCGTTTGTCCCTGAAGACCTGGATGCGATCGAACAGAAGATGAAGGAGTTGGCGGCCGCGGATCTGATCTATGAACGCCAGATGTGGCCGCGCGACGAAGCGAAGGCGTTCTTCGCGGCGCGCGGTGAGCCGCTGAAGGTGCAGCTCATCGAGGAGAAAACCGAGGGGCAACGCGAAGTCTCCTGTTACACGATCAAGGACAAGGAAACGTTTGTCGACTTCTGCGTCGGCCCGCACGTGCCATCGACCGGCCGGCTCAAGGCGTTCAAGCTGCTCAGCACCTCGAACGCGTATTGGAAGGGGGATGCGCGCAACCAGCCGATGCAGCGCATCTACGGCACCGCGTTCTTCTCCGACAAAGATCTCAAGGCGCACCTGACCCAGATCGAAGAAGCGAAGAAGCGCGACCACCGGAAGCTGGGGCGCGACCTCGGCCTCTTCATTTTTCACCAGTGGGCACCCGGGTCCGCCTTCTGGCTCGGCAAAGGCACAACGCTCTACCACACGCTCGCCAACTACATGCGGGCGATCCTGTTCCCGGCCGGCTACGTCGAGGTGAAGACGCCCATCATCTATAACAAGGCGCTCTGGGAACGGTCGGGGCACTGGAAGCACTACCGGCAAAACATGTTCTTGATCGAGCCGGGCCTCAATGGCCCGGCTGGAAGCAACGCCGACGAGACGATGAGTGTGAAGCCGATGAACTGCCCGGGGCACTTCCTGACCTTTGCCAGTGAAGTCCGCAGCTATCGCGATTTACCGATCCGCTTTCACGAGCAGACACCGCTTCACCGGAACGAGGCCTCTGGTGTGCTCTCGGGGCTGGTGCGCGTCCGGCAGTTCTCTCAGGACGATGCCCATTGTTTCGTCACTCCGGAACAGATCGGCGAAGAGGTAGGGCGGCTGATCGGCCTCGTGCAGCGTGTGTATGCCGACTTCGGGCTGCCGTTCACCGCGAAGCTGTCGACCCGGCCGGACGAGTTTCTCGGCGAAGTGGCAACCTGGGACCGTGCGGAGGCGCAACTCAAGGCTGCGCTCGAGCAAGCCGGCCTGGAGTACAGCCTCAACGAGAAGGACGGGGCCTTCTACGGCCCGAAGATCGACTTCGACGTCACCGACGCCATCGGCCGGAAATGGCAGTGCGCGACGATTCAGCTCGACTATGAGCAACCGGAGAATTTCGACCTGAAATACATCGGCGCCGACAACGCCGAGCACCGGCCCGTGGTCATTCATCGTGCAATTTTCGGCAGTCTGGAGCGCTTCATCGCCATACTGATCGAGCACTATGCCGGAGCGTTTCCGCTCTGGCTGGCCCCGGTGCAGGCGGTTGTCATCCCGATTTCGGACCGGCATCTGGCCTATGCCGGGGCGGTGCTGGACGAGTTGAAGGCCGGCGGGCTCCGAGTGGAACTGGACGAGCGGCAGGAGAAGATTGGATATAAGATCCGAGAGGCCCAGCTTCAGAAGATCCCCTACATGCTGGTCGTCGGCGATCGGGAAGTTGAGGAGAAGACGGTCTCGGTGCGTACGCGGGCGGGTGGCGACCAGGGGGCACGTTCGATCGGCGCCTTTCTGACCGATGCGCGCCAAGAAATCGACAGGAAGACCTAGGAGGTCGTTATAGCTTTCGATAGAAGTCCTCGACGTGATGACCGGACGCGCGTCAACGAACGCATTCGAGTTCGCGAGATTCGCGTCATCGACGACACCGGCCAGCAGCTCGGCATCATGCCGCCGCCGCAGGCCCTGGCCATAGCGAAGCAGAAGGGACTCGACCTGGTCGAGATCTCGCCGACCGCCGTGCCGCCGGTCTGCCGCATCATGGACTTCGGCAAGTATCAGTACCAGGAGCAGAAACGCACGCGCGAGGCCAAGAAGCACCAGAAAGTGATCCTGGTCAAGGAGATCAAGTTCCGACCGAAGGTGGACGAGCACGATTATCAGTTCAAGAAAAAACACATCGAGCGCTTCCTGGAAGACGGCGACAAAGTGAAGGCGACGATCTTCTTCCGCGGCCGCGAAATGGCGCATCCCGAGATCGGCCGGCGTATCCTCGAACGGCTGGTGCAGGAACTGGCCGAAGTGGCGGTGGCGGAATCGATGCCGCGCATGGAAGGCAATCAGATGCACACGATTCTGAGCCGCAAGCCGCACTCAGGCGGCGGCAAGGCCAAAGCGGCGCCGGCGGCAGCTCGGTAAACAACGATCACCGCAGAAATCGCCGCGCACGCAGAGAAATCTGCGAGTTCTGCGCGTTCCGCGGTTCACGTGGGGAGATGATGGCCAAGAAAATCAAAATCAAAACGCATCGGGGCGCCGCCAAGCGCTTCAAGCGCACGAAGAACGGCAAGTTCCTGCGCGGGAGTGCCTTCAAGCAGCACATCCTGAGCAGCAAGAGCACCAAGCGGAAGCGCGGGCTTCGCGGCACCACGACCGTGGCCGACGTCGACGCGCCGAAGCTGGCCCGGATGCTGCCGTACAAATAAGAGGTTAGAGGTTGGGAATAGGGATTAGGGATTAGGGACTGGATCGTAGGCCCGAGCTTCAGCTCGGGCGATGCAGGGAGAATTTCAGATGCCTCGCGTGAAGAGAGGAACCGTCCGCCGCGCCAAGCGCAAGAAACTGCTCGGCCTGGCCAAGGGCTATTACGCCAACAAGAGCAAGTTGTATCGTGCCGCCAAAGAATCGGTCGATACGGCGCTCAAGTACGCCTTCGTTGGCCGTCGCCGCAAGAAGCGCGACTTCCGCCGCCTCTGGGTTGTGCGCATCAACGCCGCCGCGCGCGAGCACGGGCTCACCTACGGCCAGTTGATCAGCGGACTGAAGCAGGCCGGCGTCACGCTCGACCGAAAGAACCTGTCGGAACTGGCGATCTCGAGTCCCGCGGCGTTCGCGACCCTGGCCAAACAGGCCAAGGCGGCCGCCAAGACCACGGCGCGCGCCTGATCTCTTCACGACTTCTCACTCGCGAAGCGGCGAAGACACGAAGGCAACAAATCCTTCGTGCTCTTCGTGCCTTCGTGATTAACTGTTTCCCCGATGAGCATCCCCGACGAGCGTGAGGTCAACGCCCAGGTCGCCGCGTTCGAGGCCGAGTTGTCGAAGGCGACGTCGGCGCGCGAGGCTCAGACCGTCCGCGACCGATTCCTCGGACGCAAGAACAGCGTGGTCGCCTCCTGGATGCAGATGATTGGCGACGCGCCCGCCGAACAGAAGCGCGCCATCGGCCGGTTCGCGAACGAATTGAAGCAGGCGATCGAGACGCGTTGGACCGCGTTCCTCGACAGTGGACGCCTTCAGGAACGTCCAGCCGGGGCCGTGGATGTGACGTTGCCCGGCCGTCTCCCGGCGCTCGGCCATCGACATCCGCTCACCGTCGTCCGCGATCGGATGGAAGCGATCTTCACCCGCATGGGCTTCGGGATCGTGGAGGGACCGGAGATCGAGGACGAGTGGCACTGCTTCGACGCGTTGAACATGCCGGCCGAGCATCCTGCGCGCGACATGCAGGACACCCTCTATCTCACCACACCGGTGAAGGGTGAGACGGGGCGGGAGGATGACCTTCGCACGCTCCTCCGGACACACACGTCCGCCGTGCAGATTCGCTACATGAAGGCCCATCCACCGCCCGTTCGAATCGTCGTACCGGGCCGGGTGTACCGTCGCGATGATCTCGACCTCACCCACTCCCCTGCGTTCGGCCAATTGGAAGCGCTGGTGGTGGGCGACGGGATCTCGATGGCGCATCTCAAGGGCACCCTCTTGGCATTTGTGCGGGAGATGTTCCTGGCGACTTCGCGCGTCCGGTTTCGTCCGAGCTTCTTCCCCTATACGGAGCCGAGCGCCGAGCTCGACATCAGCTGCTGGCAGTGCGACGGCGCGGGTTGCCAGATGTGCAAGCGCACCGGGTGGATCGAGCTCGGTGGCTGCGGCATGGTGCACCCGGCCGTTTTCGAAGCGGTGGGCTACGACGCGGAGCGCTACACCGGTTTCGCCTGGGGACTGGGTATCGAGCGCATCGCGATGCTGCGCCACCAGGTGCCGGATATCCGGATGTTTTACGAGAACGACTTGAGGTTCCTGGAGCAATTTCCGTACTAGGAGCCACGAAAACACGAAAATCACGAAAAAGCAGCGACCTGGCTAAACCTGTTTCGCGCTTTCATGCTTAGATGCCACGAAAACACAAAAACACGAAACGAAGCAACTTGGCTAAGCGTGCTTTGGTGGCGTTACTCAAAACCCGTTTCGCGCTTTCGCGCTTTCGTGGCGTTAACAAACACCTGTTTCGTGCTTTCGAGCTTTCGTGGCTAACCGAATGCGACTCCTGATCTCCTGGGTTCGTGACTTCGTCGACGTGAAGGCGTCGCCCGCCGACATCGCCGAGACGCTCGCGCTCCGCGGGTTCGAGGTGGCGTCGATCGAGCCGATCGGCAGCGATGCGGTGATCGACTTTGAAGTGACGGCCAATCGCCCCGACTGCCTCAGCGTGATCGGCCTGGCGCGCGAGATTGCCACGGCGTACGCCCTGCCGCTGCGCCTCCCGTCCAGCGACGCCGGCGCAATCGTGAAACTCGCCGACAGTCCGTGTGGGACGCCCGACGGCATCAGCGTCGCGATAGAAGATGCGGAGCTCTGCCCGCGCTACGCGGCCGCCGTTGCGGCAGTCACGCCCGTCGTCTCGCCAGAATGGCTGACCGCACGTCTGAAGGCCGTTGACGTGCGCCCGATCAGCCCGTTGGTCGACATCACCAACTACGTCCTGATGGAGCTCGGACACCCGCTCCACGCCTTTGACCTCGCAAAGCTCGCCGGTCCGGCCCTGCGCATTCGTCGCGCCAACCCCGGGGAGAGGATCACGACGCTCGATGGCGTCGACAGAGCGCTCGAACCGGACATGCTCGTCATCGCCGATCGGTCACGTCCGCAGGCTGTCGCCGGCGTCATGGGAGGGGCGGCATCGGAAGTCTCGTCGTCCACCCACACCATCGTCTTCGAAAGCGCGTATTTCAAGCCTGCCTCAGTTCGGCGCACGAGCAAGCGGCTCGGGCTCAAGACCGAAGCCTCGTCGCGATTCGAACGGGGCGCGGATATCAGCGCACCGGTGGTCGCGCTTCAACGCGCCATCGCGCTGATGCAGCAGATTGGTGCCGGGCGGCTGATTGGCCCCATCGCAGACGTCTGTCCACCACCACAACAGCCGCGCGGGCCGAAGCGGGTGCAGCTGCGACGTGCCCGACTGGCGGGCCTGCTTGGGCTGGCCGTCCCGGACGCGGCGGTGGGCCGCATCCTCCAGTCGCTCGGGCTCGAGGTGACGGCCGTTCCGACGGGCTGGGATGTGCTCGCACCCACGTTCCGGGTCGATATCGGTCGAGAAGTCGATCTCATCGAAGAAGTCGGCCGACACTATGGCTTTGAGAAGCTCGACTCGAGCTTCCCCGCCGCGGCCGAGGCGGCGCCCGCGCCCGACCCTCGCGTGGCGCGGGACCAGGCCGTGCGGCGCGTGATGACCGCGGCCGGCGCGAGCGAAGCGATCACGTTTGGCTTCATCGAGGCGAAGGCAGCACAGGCGTTCATGACCGACGCCGACGCCAGCGGGCTCATCGGCATTGCCAACCCGCTGTCGGCCAAATTCAGTACGCTTCGGCCGTCACTCCTCCCCGGCCTGGTCGATGCGGTGGCTCACAACCGGCGCCATGGCCGGCGCGACGGCGCCCTCTTCGAGATTGGCGCACGCTTTCATGTGTCGACCGTGGATACGCGCGGTGTGGCTCTGGCGTGGACCGGTGCGGCGGCTGCGGAACACTGGTCGGGTGGCGCCCGTGACGTCGACTTCTTCGACATCAAAGGCATCGTCGAGCAACTGTGCGACGTACTTGGTTCGCCGCTTCGATTCACGCCATCCACGCGGCCATTTCTCGTCCCCGGTCAAACGGCCGAGCTGCTTGCGGGCGACGGACCGATCGGTGTCGCCGGCCTCGTCTCGGCTGGGTTGACCGAAGAGCGCGGCGTCCCGCGTCACGACAAGGTGTTCGTTGCGGAGTTGAACCTGGATCGCCTGTTTCTGATGGCGGAGATGCGCCGCAGCGGAGACTTGGAGCACGTGCAGCCGCTGCCACGGCATCCATCGGTCGTGCGCGACCTCTCGATCGTGGTCGCCGATGCCTTGCCTGCCGAGATCATTCGTGGCACCATTCACTCCGCTGGAGCGCACGGGCCCGCGCCGCTCGTTTCGGCAGAGTTTTTCGATCGCTACAAAGGTAAAGGTGGCCAAGGTGGCACAGAACTGGACCGAGAATCGGTGAGTCTTTCGGTGCATCTCACGTTTCAGGCACCGGATCGGACGCTGACCGACGCGGAAGTCCAGCATAGTGTTGACACGATTCTCGCCGCGCTCGTACGGGAGCACGGCGCCGTGCAGCGATAGATGCATCGGGTCATTGAATCATTGGGTCATCGGGTCAATGATTCAAGAACTCATGATTCACGATTGCAATGATCCAATGACTCAATGACCCAATTCAGGAGTGCGTGTGATGCCGAGAACAGCGACGCGGACCATCGAGCTCGAACCGATCGACCGGCTCGAGGAAAAAGTAAAGCTCCTCGTGGGCCTGGTGGAGCGGCTGAAGGCCGACCAGGCCAGCGCCGCCGAGGAGAATCAGCGGCTGGCGCGCGAGCTCGAATCGATGCACGACCGCCTCGCGGCGGGCGTGACGGCGACGAGCGAGCTCTCCACACTCAAAGAAGAGCGCGACATCATCCGTTCGCGGGTGAGCGACATGCTCGAGCAGCTCGAGGCGCTGAATCTGTGAGATCGAGCACGCCGCGGGCACTGCGCTGAGAATTCATGGCAGACAACGGTCACGTCATCTCCGTCGAGATTCTCGGACACCGCTACCCGATTGATAGCGCCTTGGAGCAGGACTACGTGGTGCGCCTGGCCAAGTACGTCGACGAGAAGATGCGAGCCGCGACCGAGACGACCCCGAACGCCGATTCGCTCCGACTGGCCGTGCTTGCGGCGCTGAACATCGCCGACGAGCTGTTCCGCTCCCGCGACGCGAACAAGGATCGCGACGGGCTGTTGGCGGAGCGGGCTGGTGAGATCGAGCGGATGGTTGATCGGGTGCTGATGGCGTAGCGGCGTGCTCGGGTGCTAGGGTTCGAGGTTCTACGGTTCAAGGTTCTACGGTTCTACGTTCTAGGTTCCACAGTTCTACGTTTTGGCACCCGAGAACCCTAGAACCCTAGAACCTTGAACCCTAGAACCTTGAACGGGGTCTCCGTCTCGACTAAGATTCCCTCAGCGTTTGGGTTCCCTGCTTTGCGCGTGATGGCGGTAGGCTCGTTTGAGCCAACGTTTCATCAAAGTGAGTCGCGACGCCGCGTGGTGTGCATGCCTCTGTATGAGGAAGCCTGAAGCGCGGCTTTTTTGAGCGGTTCCACCTGCTTACGCAGGTTCATCGACCTCCCCACACGGCAAAGCGGGGTCTCTTCGTTCCGCTTCCATCCCGAAATCTGTCGCTGTTACGTCTCGAGGGACGTTACGCGTGACGATATATGGCGCGCTGATCGTTAACGCTCTGCTCACCGCGGCACTCGCCGCAATTGTATTTTTCATTTGGCTGGCCAGCCGCAAACGGATCGCCGCCGAAACCATCGGCCGGGCTGAGGAACAAGCACTTCGAATTGCCAAGGAGGCCGAGCGCGACGCCGAAACCCGCCGCAAAGAGACGCTGCTCGCCGCCAAGGAAAAAGCCCACGAACTGCTCACCGAGGCTGAGCGCCAGGCGCGTCAGGAGCGACAGCAGGCGCAAGCGCTCGAACAAACCCTCTCCCGCCGCGATGTCGCCCTTGTCGAGCGCCAGGGCGTCGTCGATCGGCTCGAAAAAGAGCTGCAGGGGCGCGAGCGCGCGATCGGCGATCGGGAAAAGCGAGCGGAAACCGCCGCAGCAAAGTACGAAAGCCTGGTCGCCCGTCAGCAGCACGAGCTCGAGCGCGTCGCCAGCCTGACCGCGAAAGAGGCCAAAGAACTCCTCATCAAGCAGATCGAGGGCGACGCCCGACACGACTCGGCGAACCTGCTCAAACGCCTCGATGCCGAAGCGCGCGAAACGGCGAGCGACCGCGCCAAGCAGTACATCACGGAAGCGATCCAGCGCTCGGCCGCCGAGCATGCCATCGAAACCACCGTGTCGGTGGTCGATCTGCCGAGCGACGATCTCAAAGGGCGCATCATTGGCCGGGAGGGCCGCAACATCCGCGCGCTGGAACTGGCCACCGGCGTGGATTTGATCGTGGACGACACGCCGGGCGCCATCATCCTGTCCGGGTTCGACCCCTATCGTCGCGAGATCGCCAAGCTCGCCATTCAACGGCTGATTGCCGACGGGCGCATTCATCCCGCGCGCATCGAAGAGGTCGTACAGAAGGTCAAGGACGAGACCGACGAATCGATGCGGAAGGAAGGCGCCGCCGTGGCGTTCGAGCTGGGTCTGCACGATCTCCATCCGGAGATCCACCGTCTGATGGGCCGCCTGAAATTCCGCACCAGCTACGGGCAGAACGTCCTCTCCCACTCGGCCGAGGTCGCCCGGCTGGCCGGGATCATGGCCAAGGAAGTGGGCCTGGACGCGCACGTTGCGGTGCGCGCCGCTTTCCTGCACGACATCGGCAAAGCCATCGATCGCGAAATGCAGGGCACGCATCTCGAGCTCGGCATCGATTTCCTGCGCAAACACGGTGAAAGCGAGCCGGTCGTGATGGCCATGGCGGCGCACCACATGGACATCGACTGGCCCTCACTCGAGGCGATGATCGTCCAGGCGGCGGATGCCATCTCAGCGGCGCGACCCGGCGCGCGGCGCGACATCCTCGAGTCGTACGTGAAGCGCCTCGAAAAGCTCGAGGGCATTGCCGATTCCTTCAAGGGAGTCTCGAAGTCCTTCGCGCTGCAGGCCGGACGCGAGATTCGCATCATGGTCGAGAGCGAAAAGATCTCGGATGAAGAAGCCATCTGGCTGTCCAAGGACATTGCCCGTCGGATCGAGAACGAACTGGAGTACCCGGGCCAGATCAAGGTGACGGTCATCCGCGAGACCCGCGCGACCGACTATGCGAAGTAACGAGGCGTGAACACGGTCGACGATCTCACCGAGCGCGAGCTGATCGCGCGCATTCAGGCTCGCCTCCCTCCTCCGCCAGACTGGCTCCTCGTCGGCATCGGCGACGATGCAGCGGTCGTCGAACCCGAGCGGAACCGCCTCGACGTGCTCAGCGTGGACGCGCTCGTCGAGGGGATTCACTTCGACCGCCGCTTCACACCCGCAGCCGCAATCGGCCATCGCGCGCTCGCCGTGAACCTCAGCGATCTCGCAGCGATGGGCGCGGCTCCTCGCCTTGCGCTGCTCTCGTTCGCCTTGCCCGCGTCGCTCTCCTGCGGCGATTTCGACGCGATGGTGGACGGGATCGCCGCGCTGGCGGTGCACCACCGCCTCCATGTCGCGGGCGGCAATCTGACGCGATCGCCGGGCCCCCTGATGATCGACATCACCATTGTCGGGTCGGCCAAACGACGACAGGTCTTGACCCGTCGCGGCGCTCGCTCCGGCGATGACGTTTACGTGAGCGGATCGCTGGGCGGCGCCGCCGCCGGGCTGCAGATGCTTCGCTCGAGAACAAGCACGACCACGACGGCCACGGATACGAACGGAGGGTACGGTCTAAAGCCAAATGAAAAAGTGGTGGAAGCTTGTGTCCAACGCTACCTCTACCCGGATCCGCGCGTGCGGCTTGGCCTTCTGCTCGGCAGGAACCGTGCGGCGTCGGCGTGCATGGACTTGAGCGATGGGCTGGGCGACGGGGTGACTCAGATCGCGGCTGCAAGCGGCGTCGGCATGACCATCGAGGCTGGTGTTCTACCAATCGACGCGTGCGCGCGCGAGTGGTTCTCCGCGCACGGCGGTGACGCGGTCACCGCGGCGCTGACCGGCGGCGATGACTATGAGTTGCTCTTCACAGTGCGGCCGCGTCAGCGCGGACGCCTGCGAGCGGCCAGCCGACACAGCGGCGTTCCGCTCACCCGAATCGGCGTCTGCACGAGCGATCGCGCGCTCCTCCTGCGGTATGACTCGGACGGATCGTGGACGGACACGCCGATTCCCGGAGGGTTCAGCCACTTTTCAAAGACGTGAAAGTGCAGAGCGCAGAACGCAGACTTCAGATTGAATTTGTGGATGGCACTTCTGCACTTGACTCTGCACTTTGCAATTTCAATCTGAACTCTGCAATCTGAACTCTGCCGTTCCGTCCTGCAATTTCACAACTCTGCAATCTCAAGTCTGCACTCTGTAATTTCACTCTGCAATCCGCACTCTGCCATCTACAATTTCAGAATGCGGTTCCTGTCGCAGTCGACGTGGCGCAAAGGGGCGGCGACGGCCGCGGCCGTGGCGGCATTTGTCGCGCTCTACGAAGTGCAGGTGCGTGACTCGAAGCCGCTGGATCCGGATGCGGCTCCTGGCCCCGGAGCCAGGCTGACTGTCAGCGCAACCGCCTACTGCAAAGGGTCGGTGACGGCGGCGGGCGTCGCCGTGCAGAACGGCGCCGCCGCGTCGGATCGCTCGCTGCTGCCATTGGGGTCCGTCGTTCAAATCGACACGGGCGACTCGCGCTACGACGGGATGTACACGATTCTCGACACCGGCCCGCAGATCAAAGGCCACGAAGTGGACATCTATATGTGGAGCTGCTACGACGCGCTGGCGTTCGGTCGGCGGAAGGTCCAGGTCACGGTGCTTCGCCAGGGATGGAATCCGCGCGCCACGCCACCGGTAGAGCCGACCCTGCTGCAGCGGCTGCTCAACCGTCGAACGCCGGCGCGTCCTCAGGAGCCGCTGCCGTCTCGACCTCTGGTTCAACCTCCGCAAGGCCCATAGCACCCCTCGCGGGTCCCGCGAGGGCACCGCTCTTGTACTGCAGCTCGAACAACTTGAAATAGATGCCCCGGTGAGCCAGGAGCTCCTGGTGCGTGCCCGCTTCGCGCAGCGAGCCCTTGTGCAACACGAGGATCTTGTCCATGTCCTGAATCGTCGAGAGACGATGGGCGATCGCAATCGTCGTCCGCCGAGCCATCAGGACTCCCAGTGCCTCGCGAATCAGGATTTCCGTCTCGGTATCAACGCTTGACGTCGCTTCATCCAGAATGAGCACGCGCGGATCGAACGCCAGCGCGCGGGCGAAGGACAGCAGCTGCTTCTGTCCGACAGAAAGGGTGGACCCGCGTTCGGCCACCGGCGCCTGATAGCCGTCCGGCAATCGATCGACGAAGACGTTGGCATGCACGGCGGTCGCGGCCGCGCGGACATCTTCGTCGCTGATGGCTGGGTTGCCCAGCCGGATGTTGTCGGCGATCGTACCGGTAAACAGGTGCACGTCCTGCAGGACGAGACTGAAGAGGCCGCGAAGCTCGGCGAGGTCGAGGTCGCGCACGTCCACGCCATCCACGGTGATCCGCCCGCGTCCGACATCGTAGAAACGCAGCAGCAAGTTGATGAGCGTCGTCTTTCCGGATCCCGTGGCGCCCACAATACCGACGCGTTGGCCGGGCTTTACATCGAAGGAGACATCACGCAGAACCCAGTTGGTGTCGTCTTCCCCACCTGGCCCACCTGCCCCACCTGGCCCACCCGGCCCACCTGGCCCACCTGGCCCACCTGGCCCGTTGTAAGCGAACCACACGTGGTCGAACACGATATGTCCCAGGGCGGATCCCGAGCGAGGCACCGGCGCCTGCGGCGATGTGATCGCGATGGGTTCGTCAAGCAACTTGAAAATGCGCTCAGACGAAGCCATCGCCGCCTGCAGGACGTTGAACTTCTCGGACATGTCGCTGATCGGCCTGAAGAAGCGCTGTGAGTACTGGACGAACGCGACCAGCGCGCCGATCGTCAGCGTGCCGCTGAGGACGCTGAAGCCACCGTACCAGATGATCAGTGCGGTCGACAGCGCCGCAATCGCCTCGATCGCCGGATAGAAGACCGCGTAGTAGAAAATCCCATCGATGTTCGCATCGCGGTGCTTCGCGTCAATCTCGTCGAACCGCTGGAAGTTCAGCGCTTCCCGCCGGAAGAGCTGGACGGTCGACATGCCGGTGATGTTCTCCTGGAGAAACGCGTTGATCCGCGCAATCCAACCGCGGACCACGCGATACGACTCGCGCACGTTCTTCCTGAACCACTGCGTGACGATCGCGATGAGCGGCAGCACCAGGAACGTCACGAGCGCCAGCCGCCAGTCCATCCCGAGCAGGATCACCATGATGCCGACGAGGGCGAACACATCGCTGAAGATCGTGACAACCCCGGAGGTGAAGAGCTCGTTCAGGACGTCCACGTCTGATGTCACGCGAGTCATCAGCCGTCCGACGGGGTTGCGATCGAAGTAGCGCAGATCGAGCCGCTGCAAGTGGCCGTAGATTCCCATTCGGAGGTCGAACATGATGCGCTGTCCCGTGATCTGCATCGTCCAGGTCTGCAGATATTCGGCCGCAAACGCGGCCAGGAGCAGCGCACAATACAACGCCGCCAGGCTGCTCAGTCCTTCGAGCTGTCCGGTCGCGACGTAACGATCGATGGCCACTTTGACGAGATACGGCTGCGCGAGCGACACCGCCGCTCCGACGGTGATCGCGGCGATGGCCACCGCGACCTGCCGCCAGTACGGCCGCAGGTACGCGAGCAGCCGACGCATCAGTCGTGCGTCGTACGCTTTGCCGAGGATCTCATCGTCGTGGTGGGTACTCACGAAGCCGCGAGCTCCTCTTCCAGCAGCTGCTGGCGGTGAAGCTCCGCGTACAGCCCGTTGTGCTGAATCAGCGCGTCATGCGTCCCGCGCTCCGCGATGCGCCCGCCATCGAGCACGAGAATCAGATCCGCGTCGCGCACGGTCGAGATCCGGTGCGACACGATGATCGACGTCCGCTGCCGCATGACGCCGCGCAGCCTGACCAGAATCTCTTCCTCCGTGTACGTGTCCACGGCTGACAGCGCATCGTCCAGAATGAGGATGCGCGGGTCGACGACCACGGCGCGCGCAATCGCCGTCCGCTGCTTCTGACCTCCGGAGAGCGTGATGCCGCGCTCGCCGACCATCGTCTCGAACCCCTTCGGGAAGTCCGTGATGTCCTTGTCGAGCCGCGCGACAGCCGCAGCCGCCTGGATTTTCGCGATCCGCGCGGCGGCCGCATCGGGATCACCAGCCCCATCATGCCCACCAGCCCTACCAGCCGCACCCGCCCCAATCAGGGCATCGAGCCCGAAGGCGACGTTGTCGGCCACTGTGTCGGAGAACAAGAATGGCTCCTGCGGCACGAACCCGATCGCACCGCGCAGCGCCGCGAGCGGCATCTCCCGAACGTCCACGCCGTCCACGAACACGGTTCCTGGCGGCGGATCGTGGAGGCGCGCGAGCAGACTGATCAGTGTGGACTTCCCTGATCCAGTCGGGCCAACGAGTGCAGCCGTCTGTCCGGCCTCGATCCGTGCGGATACCTGCACGAGCACAGGCGTATCGCCGTACGAGAACGAGAGATTCCGGAACTCGATCTCGCCGCGAATCGGCTCCAGGCCACGCCTTCCGATCTCAACCGCGGAACCCGCAGAGGTCGCAGAGATCATTTGGCTCTGCGTGTTCCGCGAGTTCTGCGGTGATTCACAATCGCGGATGGCCGGCTCGATCTCGAGCACCTCCAGCATCCGCTTCCAGGAAGCCATTCCGCGCTGCGCCATGCTGGTCACCCAGCCAAACGCAATGACCGGCCAGCTCAGCATCGTCAGGTACGCGTTGAATGCGACAAATTGGCCAAGAGTGATGCGACCAAGAATTACTTCGCGGCTGCCCAACCAGAGCACGAGCATCGCTGCGAGGCCGAGAAAGAGCGCCATGCTCGGGAAAAACATGCCCTGCAGCACAATCAGGCGCCGGGTCCGTCGAAGGTACTCTTCATTTGCGCGCTGGAATCGCACCAGCTCGGCCGACTCTTGACGGTAGGCGCGGACGACCCTTACGCCCGACAGCGACTCCTGAACGACGGCGCTGATCTCCGCCAGCTGGGCCTGAATCTGCTCCGATCGTTTGTGAATGGCGCTGCCGAAGTACCACACGGAAATCGAGACGCACGGCAGCGGGATCAAGGCAACCAGCGTGAGCCGCAGATCGATCGAGAGCATCAGCGCGAGCGATGCCACGAAGCCGAGAATGGTACTCGCGGAGTACATCACCGCGGGGCCGACCATCATGCGTACGGCGTTCAGGTCGTTGGTGGCGCGCGACATCAGCTCGCCCGTCCGATGTGACTGGAAATACGACAGCGGCAGCTTCTCCAGATGGGCGTAGAAGTCGTTGCGCATGTCGTATTCGATGTGGCGCGACGCCCCGATCAGGATTCGACGCGTGTAGAAACGGAACACGCCGCCAGCGACGCCAACCGCGAACAGAAGGCCCCCATAGAAAAGCAGCTTCCCGCGGGTCACGCCGCCCGTCAGGTCGTCAACGGCTGCCTGGAGAATCCTTGGTGCCGAAACGACGATGGCCTGGGTGAGAACGATGGAGGCGAGGCTGGCCAGAAACGCCCCCCGGTAACGCAGAACATAGCCCTGGAGGCGGCGAAACGAGGACACATCGCCAGTATATCTCTCGAATTCCAGGCCGCGGCCGGGCTTCACCCGCGTCGAGTACCGCGATAGAATGCGCCTCATGCATGCTCTCTATCTCGTCATCCCCACGCTCTGCATATTGGCGATTGCGTACCGCTACTACAGCGCCTTCATTGCGGCAAAAGTCATGGTGCTGGACGATACCCGCAAGACTCCAGCCCATTTGAAGTACGACGGGGCTAATTACTATCCGACCACTCGCTGGGTGCTGTTCGGTCACCACTTTGCGGCCATCACCGGAGCCGGACCGCTCATCGGCCCGGTGCTCGCCACGCAGTTCGGCTGGGCGCCCGGGTTCATGTGGTTGCTGGCCGGTGTGTGCCTGGCCGGCGCGGTCCACGACTCGGTCACCCTCTGGGCCTCCACCCGCCGGGGCGGCCGATCCCTCGCCGAAATCGCGCGTTCTGAGATCGGCACCGTCGCCGGGAACACCGGCATCGTCGCCATTCTCTTCATCCTGGTGATCGCGCTTGCCGGCCTCGGCATCGCCTTCGTGAAGGCGCTGGCGGAAAGCGCGTGGGGCGCTTTCACCGTCGGTGCGACCATCCCGATCGCCATCTTCATGGGCTTCTATATGTTCGTGTGGCGCAAGGGCCACATCAAGGAAGCCACGATCATCGGCGTCACGCTGATGTTCCTCGGTGTCATCTTCGGCAAGAACGTCGCCGAGTCGTCGTTCGGGCATTTCTTCGTGCTGACGCCGCATCAGATCACCTTCGTGCTGGGCATCTACGGCTTCGCGGCCGCGACCATGCCGGTGTGGATGCTGCTGACGCCGCGCGCGTACCTCAGCACCTACATGAAGATCGGAACGATTCTCTTCCTCGCGTTGGGCGTCATCATCGTCAACCCTGAGCTGCACGCGCCGAGCTTCTCGGTATTCACCAGCGGCGGTGGACCCATCATTCCTGGTCCGCTATTCCCGTTCGTGTTCATCACAATCGCGTGCGGCGCCATTTCCGGCTTCCACGCGCTGATAGCGTCGGGCACGACCTCCAAGATGGTGGACAAGGAGTCGGATATCCGGTCCGTCGGTTATGCCGCGATGCTCTTTGAAGGCCTGGTTGGTGTGATGGCCCTCATTGCCGCATCGGCCCTCCATCCCGGCGACTACTACGCCATCAACACGACGCCGGCAGTTTATGCTGGGCTGCAGCAGGCGCACACGGATCTCGGAATGGTCAACCTGATGGACCTGCAGGCCCAGGTGGGCGAAAACGTCATCGGCCGAACGGGCGGCGCCGTTTCGCTGGCGGTCGGCATGGCGCAGATCTTCGCGAGCATCCCTGGGCTGCGGGGCCTGATGGCGTACTGGTACCACTTCGCCATCATGTTCGAAGCCATTTTCATTCTGACGACGATCGATTCGGGCACTCGCGTCGGCCGGTTCCTCCTTCAGGAGGCCGGGGGACGAGTGTGGAAAAAATGGGGTGACACGAACTGGCTGCCCAGCGCGATGATCTCGTCGGGGATCATGGTGGTGCTGTGGGGCTACTTCATCTGGACCGGCAGCATCGATACGATCTGGCCGATGTTCGGCGTCGCCAACCAGCTGCTCGCGTCGGTCGCGCTGGCAGTCGGCACGACGATTCTCATCAACGCCGGCCGCGCGCGTTATGCGTGGGTCACGATGATGCCGCTCGCGTTCCTCTCGGTGTCCACGTTGTACGGCGGATACCTCAGCATTCGCGACAACTACTGGCCGAAAGCGATCGGCACCAACCCCGCGCTGCACGTACAGGGGTACGTCGATGCGATCTGCACCGGCATCATGATGGTCTGCGCCGTGATCATTCTCACCTCAGCCGCGCGTCGCTGGGCGCTCGTGCTGACCGGCAAAGTGCCGACGATGGACCTCGCAGAAGCGCAAAGCTAGGCAGCTAATTACCGAATCAGGGCTAAGGGCTAGAGGGCTGAGGGCTAACAACAGCCCTTGGCCCTTTCTGCTCTTCCCCAGCCCTCAGCCCTTCTATATTCCCGCAGCCGTCAGCCCTTCTGTTCCCCAGCCCTGAGCCCTTTCTGCATTCTCCTAGCCCTTAGCCCTATTCTTCGTAACTCTTCATCCTCTAGTACTTCTCCCGGCCCTGTGCTATTCTGAACCCGCCTACCCCAGCAGGCTTCGTTTTACTTCTTCCGCGGAGACAAATTGTTCATGCGCAAGAACGCGATGACACGCCTGTACGCTTCTGTACTTTTCGCGCTTGGCGCCCTCGCCGGAACCGCAACCTCTGCCAGCGCGCAGTTCGAGCCGCGCACGGTCGATGAGCCGGTCGTGGGCGAGAAGTACTTCATCGAAGGCTCGTCTGGTTTCTGGAGTCCCGGCACCTCGATGTCGATCTCGAGCGAGTCGCTGGGCATTCCCGGCGACATCATTGATTTCAGGAAAGACCTGGGGCTGACCAACCACCGGTTCAGGGAGATGCACCTGGTGCTGCGGCCGGGGAAGCGCCACAAGCTCCGGTATCAGTACATTCC
>Ga0111538_10005225_pt1 | contig 17787 bp, 12 predicted proteins | sample SoiMethybrSBSTD1_FD_79669 | JGI IMG/M metagenome (GOLD analysis project Ga0111538, IMG submission 79669) | Bulk soil microbial communities from a Populus tree surrounding site in Tennessee, USA - Soil MetaG P. TD hybrid SBSTD1 (version 2)... | ecosystem: Environmental > Terrestrial > Soil >...
GAGGGCAACTGATCCCACACCTCGCGGGCGATCACCTGCGTCGTCGTGGCGGTGCGCGTGTCGACAACTGGCGCATCCCCGGTGACGGTGATGGCCTCCTCGACCGATCCGACGCGCATCTCAGCGTTCACCGTGGCCGTGAAGGACGACGGGAGGTCGAGCCCTTCCTGCCGGAACGTATTGAACCCGGGCAAGGTGAAGACCACGACGTACTTCCCGGGCCGCAGGTCGACGATTCGGTACTGTCCCTGGTTGTCCGTGATCGCCGATCGGACCTTTTCGATGAGCACGTCGCTGCTGGCTTCAACGGTCACTCCCGGCAGGACGGCGCCCGTCGAGTCCTTCACGACGCCCGCAATGCCGCTCTGAGCTCGCGCTCCGGCCGGCAGGACGAACAGAAACCCCAACAACAGCAGCGCTGCCGTAATCACTTTGTGCTTCACGGTTTGTTCGCTCCTTCAGGAAAGGCCGTCCGAAGCTCGGATCCTGCTCTGCTGACCGGCGATCAAGGTTGCGGAATTGCCGCGTCCGGAGCGGTCGAAGGGCAGTTGCCCGGCGGTCAAATGGACCACCCTCGGCTGTCCGGACGGAACGACACCAACGCCACGACGAAGTAGGGATGAATGAATGCCGTCGCGTTGTCCAGGTGCTTAAAATGTGCGCGGATACTGGCACATTCGCCAGTGCTGGGTATCCCCGAAAGCAGGGATTTGCCGCGCAGTTGCCGGGTCGGCGATCCATCTTTTTCGATCGCTGCCGCGGACGTGAAGCGCTGCTACGGAGGGTACTTGCCCCGCGGTCTAGCGACATGATGCCCTGCCGACCGTTGACGGTGCCTTCCGTCAGGAACTCCGCGAACGCGCGGTGAACCGCCTGGTGATTTCGTTCGAAGAGCAGGCGGTCGAGGGGAGCCTGGCGAAATCGCGAGCAGCCCATGACAACGCCGAATGCTCGCCCCAGCGCGGAAATTCGCGGCAGCGCACAGGCGCTCGATTTATCCCGCGGCTTGCCGTTGAACGCTCTCGCGTTGCCCGCTAATCCACTCCTTTACTCGAACCGATTAACCGTACGGTCGCGCTGGTCTGTTTTCTGGAGGTCGAAGAGTGGATCGCTGGGCCGGGGACGGTGACGCACTCTGGGACTGGAATCTGGCGAACGACCGTATCCATTTCTCCCCTCGTTGGCATTCGCTCGTCGGATGCGACGCGCACGAAGTCGGCACCACCACGGACGAGTGGTTCCAGCGAGTGCATCCTCACGATCTGCCCTCCGTTCGTCACGCCATCGAGTCGGCGTGCGCGACCGGTGCTTCCGAGTTCACGTTCGATCACCGCCTGCGCCACCAAGACGGCATGTACCGCTGGACGTCGTGTCGCGGGGTCGTGCTCCGAGACGAGGATGGGCAGCCGAGTCGGGTGATGGGATCGCACGCCGACATCACCGGCGTCACGCTCAGCGATCCCGTCACCGGGCTTCCGAACCGACAGTTGTTTCTCGATCGGTTGACGCAGTCCGTCGACAGGGCCATCTCCCAACCCGGCTATCGCTTTGCCGTCCTGCTCGTCGAATTCCAACCCGCCGCCTCAGCCGCGATCGCCGCCATCGCAGAGATTGATGCGCGCCTTCTCGCTGCCGCCGCACGTCGGTTGGAAACCTGCCTCCGCTCCGAAGAGTCGACTCCGCGTTGGCGCGACGACGACCTCGTGGCCCGGCTGACCAGTGACCGCTTCGCCGTTTTGCTCGACGGCCTCAAAGACGTGAGCCGAGTCGAGGCTGTTGGCCAGCATCTTATTCGAGAAGGGCTCAGGCCGCCGATTGTCGCGGGAAGCGACATCACCCTCTCGGCGAGCGTCGGCATCGCGGTCAGCAATAGTGGCTATCTGCAGGCCGACGATGTGCTGGGCGACGCGGAAACCGCCCTGCATCGCGCCCGCGTGCTGGGCGGATCGCAGTGCGCCGTGTTCGATACCGCCGCGGTGCAGTGGGAGCGCCTCGAGCGCCAGCTCCAGGCTGAGATGCCGGCGGCCCTCGAGCGCTGTGAGTTCCGCGTCGTCTACCAGCCGATCGTTGCCGTCACCTCGGGTCGGATCGTGGGGTTCGAGGCCTTGGCGCGCTGGCAGCATCCAACGGCCGGCGAGCTGGCCCCGGCCGACTTCATCCCGATCGCCGAGCGGACCGGTTTCATCGTGCCGCTGGGGATGTGGGTGCTGCGAATCGCCTGCTTGCAGCTGCGATCGTGGCGAGAGACGCTTCCCACCGCTCACGATCTATGGGTGTCGGTCAACCTCTCGACGGTCCAACTTCGTTATCAGGGATTGAGCGAGCAGGTCCACGACGCGTTGCGCGAGTCGGGGCTCGACCCGACCTCTTTGGTCCTGGAGCTCACCGAGAGCGTGGCGATGGAGAATCCGACTGCGGTCAGGACCGTCCTGATGCAGCTTCGCGCCATGGGCGTCCGCATCAGCATCGACGATTTCGGCACCGGTTATTCGTCGCTCGCCTACCTCAGTCAGCTTCCGGTCGACGCCCTGAAGATCGACAAGTCGTTCATCCACGGCATCGACACGCACAACGACAAAGCGCATATCGTCGCAACCTTGACCGAGATGGCCCAGCGCCTGAAGCTGCACATCGTCGCCGAAGGCATCGAGAGCGAGGACCATCTTGCCTGCCTGCGCAGCCTGAATTGCGATTCTGCGCAGGGATTCCTGTTTGCCAAGCCGGTTGACGAGCAAGCGGCGACGGCGTTGTTGAAAACGGGATTCCTTCGACAACCGGCAGCGCCGGTGCCAGTCATGTCGTTGCGCGCCTGGGCGGTGGCGCTGGCGCTGCTGCTCTTCTGCAGCACACTGGTCTGGAACAGCTACGACGGTCAGCGGCCGGCGCCGGGGCTTCGTGTGATCACCGCGGGAGCGGCAGCCACGAGCAGCCGGACTGAAGGAACGACAGACCCATCCGCGGCTGTGCCCCCCGCCGATGCACCGTCGCCGCCAGCAGACGACGAGCCGGTGTCTCTCGCGGTGTCTCACCTTCACCGTTTGGGCAATTGCGAAGGCCGCCTACTGGTCTCCCGCGGCGGGATCGCATTCGTGCCGTCGGCCAAGACCGGACCGGACGCATTCAGCTTCGAGTACGGCGAGTTCCTCTATTCAATGCGGGACGAGACGCTGACAATCACCTCGGTCAACCGGGACTTTCGATTCCGCGCCGCCAAGTCCGTCGGCAAGCGGAAGGGCGCCGGCAAGCTGCGCGACCTCGTCAAGACGCTCACCCAATCGGCGTCTCTGGCGGGCCGATAGGTCGCGTTCGGCGAGCACGCCGATCACCTCCAGGAACCCCACGCGAGCAGCGGATGCGCACCGGGTATATAGTCCACCCTCGTATTGCGTCTTTCCAAGGAGCAGTCATGCGGGTTCGGGCGGTGATGATGGCAACGGTTTTGGCTGTGGCGCTCGGCGCGTCGGTATCAACCGAGCAGCGCGTGCCAGAGCTGATCGGACCGTTCGACTATGACGTGGTGCCGAACTGGTCGTTGCCGTACCCGAAGGCAGGCTACGCCTGGGGATCCGTACCCGGCATCTTCGTCGAGTCCGACGACCGCATTTTCATTGCGAGCCGCGGTGAGATCAAGGAGCCAAACCCGCTGCCCGCGGGATACAAGGGTTTCCTCGGCGGGTTCCGGCAGGTGCTCAACGCACCGGACAACGAAGTGCGGGGCTGTCTGCGAGTCGTCGATAGCAACGGCAAGGTTCTGGAGATCTGGTCGCAGTGGGACAAGTTGTTCCAGGGCACGAACGGCCCGCACAAGATCAAGATCAGCCCGTACGATCCCGAACACCGCGTCTGGGTGGTTGGCGAGACGAAGAACGTGATCTACGTGTTCTCGAACGACGGCAGTCAGCTGCTGAAGACGCTCGGCGTGGAAGGCGAGACGGCCGAGGACGAGACCCACTTCGGCAAGCCGCAGGATCTGGCGTTTCTTCCCGACGGCAGCGTCCTGGTCGCCGACGGCCTGACCAATGCCCGCATCGTGAAGCTCGACAAGAACGGAAAGTTCCTCACCGCCTGGGGAGGCCACGGATCGGGAAACGGTCAGTTCAACGCCGTGCACGGCGTGGACGTCGATCGGAACGGCCGCGTCTACGTCGTCGATCGCTTGAACAAGCGCATACAGGTTTTCGATCCGGCCGGCAAGCATCTGGCCAACTGGCCGAATATCCGCTTTCCGAACCACGTCCTGGTCACCGACCCGGCGCCCGGCGACACGACCACCGGTGGCGAACAGATCGTCTGGGTGGCCGACAATCAGACGACCGACGTGATGAAGTTCGACACGGAGGGGAACCAGCTCTACTCATGGCACGCGAGCGGCGCGGTGCCGGGTGGCTTCGGCGAGCTGCATCAGTTCTCGCTGGACTCGAAAGGCAACGTCTATACGGGTGACAACGTCATCGGCCGTCCGCAGAAGCTCACGCCGAAGGCCGGCGCCGACTCGAGACATCTCATCGGCCAGCCCGTGCGCCTGGCGCCGAAGGCGAAGTAATCCCGTGTCGCGTCACTGACGCGAGGGAGGACCTGATGACCCGCGACCCCATCGCACGCAAGATCCGGCTGGGAGCCCTGGCCGCCCTCGCTCTGCTCGCCGCGACCTCGACGGTTCGAACTCAGGACGCGAGGACGCCGCGAACCGCCGCCGAGTTCGACACCATGTTCCGGGAGATCAACAACTGGCGCCGCTGGGGTGCCGACGATGAGCTCGGGACGATGAACCTCGTCACCGCGCAGAAGGTCCGCGAGGCGGTGGCCCTCGTCCGCCGCGGCGTCACCGTGTCGCTTTCGCACAATCCGATGACCGACGAAGCACCGGACAATCCGGCCGGCGCATTCAAACACACCATGGGTGCAGCGAGGCGGACCGACACCTACGAGTTCACGTATCACGGTTACGGCGTGAGCCACATGGATTCGCTGTGCCACTTTCTCTGGAACGACCGCCTCTACAACGACGTCGCGTCTTCCTCGAACACGGCAAAAGGGTGCGGCCGGCTCGGGATTCAGAACCTGAAGCGGGGCATCGTCACGCGCGGCGTCCTGCTCGACTTCGCGCGCCTCAAAGGTGTGCCGTACCTCGAGCCCGGAACGCCGATCTACACCGAGGACATCGAGGCGTGGGAACAGCGGACGAAGCTGAAGGTCTCGTCAGGCGACGCGATTTTCGTGCGCACCGGCCGTTGGGCGCGCCGCAGCGCGCTCGGCCCGTGGCAGGTGTCGACGAGCAGCGCCGGGTTCCATGCATCCGTGCTGCCGTGGATCAAAGCGCGGGGCGTCGCCATTGTCGGCAGCGATGCCGCGACCGACGTCATGCCGTCGCGGGTGGAAGGCGTGGCGCAGCCGGTCCACACCATGTTGCTCGCCGGGTTCGGCACGAACATCTTCGACAACATGGACCTCGAAGCGCTGGCCGAGGCCGCGGCAGCCGAGAACCGATGGGAGTTCATGCTGACCGCCGGCCCGATTCCCGTAGACGGCGGCACGGGATCGCCGCTCAACCCGATCGCGATCTTTTGAGCACGCTGGAGCGAATCGATGACTCCATCAACACGGCCGTCACAGAAGCCGCGTAGGTGGCCTCTCGTGGTCACGCTGATCCTGGGATGCCTCGCCGGCGCGGGCCTCACCAACGTCCTCGTCTCGGCGCAGCAGAACTCGGTGCACCCGCAGCCTCGTGCCGACGGGTTGTCTGCTCCGACGAAAGCCACCGCCAACCAGAATCGACGGGTGCCGCAACCCGAGGGCATGTTGCCGAAGGTCCCCGCCGGATTCACGGTGGCCAGCTACGCCGAGGTGCGAGGGCCGCGGATGATGGTGTACGCGCCGAACGGCGATCTCTTCGTGAGCTCGCCTTCGACGAATTCGATCTACGTCTTGCGCGACGCCAACAACGACGGTGTGTTCGAAGCCCGTGGCGTCTTTGCTGACGGCAACACGGCGCCGGCACCGCCGCCAGCACCGGCACCGGCAGGTGGGCGGCCGGCACCAGTCCTCGGGGTTCTCGAGGGTCCGCAGTCACTCGTGCCGAACCCGCCGGCCTGCACGCCGCCGCCGGACTATCAGCGCCGTCGTCCGGGCGGATTGCGTCTGCCGTTCGGACTCGCCCTTCACGGCGATTACCTGTATGTCGGCAACACCGACTCGATCGTCCGGTTCGAGTACCGAAGCGGCGATCTGCAGGCGCGCGGCGCCCCCGAGCAGTTGCTCGAGTTGCCGACCGGCGGCCACTCGACCCGCAACATCGTGTTCAATCGCGCCGGAACGAAGCTGTACGTCGCCGTGGGTTCGGCATCGAACAGCGACGCCGGCGAAGATTGCCGGCGTGCCGCCATTCTGGAGGCCAACCCCGACGGGACGGGCGCACGGGTTTATGCGTCGGGCATTCGCAACCCAGTGGGGCTGACACTGCAGCCCGGAACCGACGTGGTCTGGGCCGCGACGAACGAACGCGACAACCTCGGCGACGATCTCGTGCCCGACTACGTGACGTCGGTGAAAGACGGGGGGTTCTACGGCTGGCCCTATTCGTACATCGGCCGCCATTACGATCCGAAGTACGTCGGCGCGTTCCCCGATCTCGTCAACCGTGCGATCGTGCCGGATGTGCTCGTGCCGGCGCATTCGGCCGCGCTCGGCGTCGCGTTCTACAGCGGCTCGCAGTTTCCCGCGAGATACCGCAACGGCGGGTTCGTGGCGCTGCACGGCTCGTGGAACCGGACGGTCGCGGCAGGATACCGAGTCGTGTTCTTCCCGATGGTGAACGGCAAGCCGGGCCCGATCGAAGATTTCCTGACCGGCTTCCTGGCCAGCACCGGCGAGAACGGCACACCCGTTCAGCAGTGGGGACGCCCAGTGGGTGTGACCGTTGCTCCGAATGGCGACTTGCTCGTCTCCGACGACAGCGGCAACCGGATCTGGAGAATTGCCGCGTCGAGATGATCACGCGCCTTCGATCTAGGGCCTTGCGAGCCAGTCCTCGTCCACGTCGCCGATGGGCGCGCCCGGCGGCGCCGGCTCGGCCGGCATGATCTTCGACGGGTCGCCTGACGGCCGCTCCAGGAATCGCTTGATGTCGGCCGCGAGCAACGTGTGCTGCGCGCGATCGGCCGCAGACGTACCTTCGGAGGGCGCCCGAAGTCGCGCGGCGAGGTTCTGGAGCTTCAGCGACGCCACGGCTCGCACCTGACCGTTGCCGGCGGACATGGCCAGCCACGTCAGCCGATCGACCAGGACGCGCTCTTCGACGCGACGCACTTCAGCTTCGTAGGGCGTCGTGGCTGGCGCATCGAAGGTCGCCTTCGTCAGCCGATCGATCACTTCCGCGAGCCCGGGCAGCGTGGGATCGACGGCGTTCTGCGCGACCATTCGCGCCGCCCGTTCGCTCTGAAGGACGAAGCCGATCGTCACATCCGCCGCGACCGTGGCCGGACTCAACGGATCAAACCCTTCTCCGGTGGTTCGCGGGAAGAGCTCACGATGCATGCCGAACCCCGGCGGTCGTGGCGGGATCAGGTCGAGGATCCGTTTCGGTACTGTCAGCTCCGCCGGCTTGAGCGTGGCGGCGAGCGCGTCGAGCGCGTTGCGCTGGTTCACCGCCGACTCCCATTTCATGGGTGTGCGCCCGTCGCCACGCATCGCGTAGATGAAGTCCTGCCCGGCCACCATCGACGCCGCACCTTCCACCGCGTAGCGGTGATACATCCATATCGGCACGAGCGGCTCTTCAATGGTCACTGTGGGAGCGCCGGCGCGAATCGTCTGCTCGCCCATGCGGTTGAGCGCGGCGCGCCGCACTTTCATCAGCCGGTTCAGCTCGTCGGCCTGGTTCACGCCGTTCGACCACTGCTCGACCCGCGGATGGATGTCGGTGTCCTGGTTGGTGAAGTACTTCAGATCGGCCTTCCACGCGGCGTCGAGAATACCGGTGAGCGCCGCGGCGTCGTCATCGGCGCCGGCGAATTCCCGGTATCCGTAATCGATGGCCACCTTGTCCCACTCGCCGATCCGCGCGGGATAGGCGTTCGACAGATCGATCGTGCCGTCGGCCCGCAGTGCCTCGAGCGGATGCGGATAGTCCATCACCGAGATCCACCCGTGCGAGCTGTCGTAGTAGTTGTGGCCGAGCCCAAGAGTGTGGCCGACCTCGTGCGCCGAGAGCTGGCGGATGCGCGCGAGCGCGGTGTCATACAGCACCGCGGGCCGTTCGTTGCCGTTCGCGTAGGGCGAGAGCAGGCCCTCGAAGATCATGTAGTCCTGCCGATCGCGCAGTGAGCCGAGCGTGACCGTGGCCTTGATGATCTCGCCGGTGCGCGGGTCCGCGATTGTGGCGCCCGAGCTCCAGCCGCGCGTCGAGCGGTGCACCCAATTGATCATGTTGTAGCGGATGTCCATCGGGTCGGCGCCCTCGGGCAGCACGGCCACCCGGAACGCATCGCGAAATCCTGCCGCCTCGAATGCCTGATTCCACCAGCTGGCGCCCTCGACCAGGGCCTTCTTCACGTCGTCCGGCGCGCCCGGATCCACCCAGTATTCAATCGGCCTCACCGGCTCGCTGACGGCGGCCGACGGATCCTTTTTCTGCAGCCGATGCCGTCGGATGTACTGGATGAGAGTCTTCTCGCTGATTGGCTGACTGTAGTCCACGAAGCTCAGACCGCCGTACCCGGCGCGCGGATCGCTCACGCGCGGGCGGAAGCTTGCGTCGGGCAGCTCCACCAGCGACACGTGCTCGCGCATCGTCACGGAATCCGCCGATGGCGTGACGCTGGCGATACTGCCCGAGAAGAGACCGCCGCCGCCCCCGCCGCCGGTCTCGCCGATGGGCCGCGGTCCCTGCACCGGACCGCCGCCGCCGCCACCGCCGCCCGCGTTCTCATTGACGAACGTCAGCGTGAAGTCGACCTCGGTGTTTTTCGGGAAATTTCTGGTGTTGGGCAGATAGAACGCGCTGCGCGTGCGATCGACGCGGAAGGGTCCCGGCCGAAGCGAGCGGCCGGCGCCGTGAACGTCACGCAGGAAGAACTCGGTTCCATCCACCAGCACGCGTCCACGCGACTCGGCGACGACCGCGAATCCCCACAGGATCGACTTCGCGAACGAGTCCTCGACGGCCTCCCGTTCCAGCGCGCTCGCGCTGCTCGAGCGGAACGTCTGGTTGGCCTGCGTCATCATCACGCGCGGACCGACGCGTTCGAACCGGACGATGCGGCCGGCGCCGCTCTGACCGCGATCGAGTCCGATGTCGTTCGAGCCGAGACCGGCAGACAGCCCCGTTGAGATGAGGAAGTCGGTATCGAGCCGCGGGATCTCCACGAAGAGCGATCCCGTCTGCTCGTCCCAGTAGAGCGGGAAGTACCCGTCGATCTTCCGCATCCCGTTCGTGCGGTCCTCGATCGACGGAATCGGCGCGGGGCGCGGCGGCTGAGGCTGAGCGTTCAGGCCTGCGGCCAACAGCACGAGTGTGGAGACAACGAGCGCGCAGAATTTCGACATGCTTGTCCTCGCGCCGCCATCTTACGACGCCGAGGACTGTCGAAATCCCGTTTCCCTAGCCTAGTCCCCGGTCCCCATCCCCGTGTTCAACAGCGGCTTCAGCGCGGCCGTCCAGATCCTGTAGCCCTCGGGCGACATGTGAAGGCCGTCGGCGACGAGCAGCTCGGGCCGCGGCTTGCCTTCGGCGTTGAGCATCTGCGGCACGATGTCCATGTAGACGAGATTCTTGTGTTTGCCGATGTAGTCCTTCACGAGACCGTTGGCGGCGGTAATCTTGTCCATGAACGCGAACCGACGGAGGCTCGGCTTGATCGCGATGAAGATGATCGTCGTGTCGGGTAGGGCGGTGTGCACTTTCCGATCGAACTCGGAGAAGCTCGCCGCGATCTGCTCGGGCTTGGTCGGGGTTTCGACGTCGTTGTCGCCGGCGTAGAACACGACGATCCGCGGTTTGTAGGGGATCACGATGCGGTCGGCATAGTAGGACGAGTCAGCGGCCAGCGATCCGCCGAACCCTCGATTGATCGCCTTCGCGCCGAGCTCAGGAAAATACTCCGGCAGGTTCCAGCGGACGATGCTCGAGGCGCCGACGAACACGACGCCGCCGCTGGGCGGGGGGGCTGTGCGATCGGCGGCTTCGAACTTCGCGATGGTTTCTTCCCAGACCGACGGCGGCCGGATTTCCCGGTTTGCGACGGTGGGCCACGCCTGCTGAGCCTGCTGCGCGGCCAGGGTGAGCGACCCGAGCGCGAGCACGACACCAACGCTGAGGACTGTCACAAAGCGACGGATGTAGTGAGCCATCATCACCCTCGAAGAAAGGCTGTCGGGCATCTGGTGCAACGCGTGGACCCTAAGCATATACGCGATTCTGTGCCCTGCGTGGTCGACGGGAAGATCTCAGCTCATCAGAAATCGAACAGGTTCGTAAACTTCACCGTCAGTCCGCGCGCGAGGAGCGCGCCGGATACTGTGCCGCGCTGCTCGTTGTACACGACGTAAAGATCGCTCAAAGGCCGGTGGATGATGTTGAATCGTGTGTTCGCGCTGAACTCGTTCGTCGTGGCGTTGTACTGCAGGAACGAGTTGAAAAACGCATTGCTGGTGAAGGCGTACAGAAAGCGCAAACCGAGCAGCGTCGTGGTGAAATGGCCCGCAGGAAGGTCTACCTGATTGCGGTCGAAGGTCAGGCTGACGTTCAGGTGATAGTTGGGCCGCAGCTCGAAGCCCCCGGCGGCCGACCAGCTCCGTCCGTCCCAGAATTCTCCTGAACTGACTTTGACGTTGCCGCTCACGGCCCTGCCACGATTCGAGCTGTAGTCGAACCCGTAGCGCCGATAGTTGTAGTCTCCCACCGGAATGATCACCGTCCGTTGGATGGCGAATGGCGACACCAGCCGATCGAAGGTCTGCGTGACGTTGAACGACAACGTGGAGCTATTCTGAAAGGCGATGCCGGCACTCGCGGTCTCTTCACGGGTCTCGAGACGACCAGCGGGGTCTTTGTAGAGATCGGCCAGGACACCGAGATCGAAGTTTCTTATCTGCGTGATTCGGCTCGGCCGTGGTTGCCAGGACGCGTCGCCAGCGTAGTGCGTTGCGTTCCTGCGGCGGATGAAGCCCACCTCGGGGTTGAAGTTGGGCTGCACGGTGTCGTAGCGGGCGCCAACGGAGAAATCGTTATCGCGCCAGGCCGCGTCGACGAGGCGAGCGTAGTTGGAGCCCTCCCGTCCCGGCGTGTCCGTGCCCAGCAGATACGCTGACAGGTCCAGCTTTCTCTGGAAGAAGCGCAGCAGGGTATCGACGCCGTACAGCTGACTGTGATCGCCCGACTGCGTCGAATCGCGCGATGTCAGGATGGCACCGACGGACGACGTCCCTTGAAAATTCCTCCGAACACGGCCGACCACGAACGTGTTCGACGGAATGTTCCCGTCGCGCTCGGTCTTCATCGTGAGCAGTCCGATATCGTAGGGCCCTGACGAGCCGGACAGGCGGGCGCCGCCGACGATTGGAATGGGCGTACCAGCCGGGCTCAGGCCGATCCGGCGACTGAAGAACGGGAAGATATTCGTGCCTCCCCCACCGATCGCACCGGTTCCCGCGGCGACCGCGAAAACACCGGAATTCTCCAGAAAGAATTCCCGCTTCTCGGGAAAAAGGACATTGAAGCGCGTCAGGTTTACCTGCTGCTGGTCGACTTCGACCTGTGAGAAGTCGGTCCGATACGTCAGATCGAGCGTCTGGGACGGTGTGAGGCCGTACTTCAAGTCGACACCGGCGTTGGCGTCGACGTCACGCGCGAGCCCGGTTGCCCCCAGCTCGCTGACGCTCGCGATCCCATAGGGCTTGATCTTGAGGTTGCGGCCCTGCCGGACGTCCTCGAAGCCGGTGATCGTGCCAGACATCGACGGTCGCATCGTGCGATACCGCCGCGGCAACGGCGACCAATACGAGTCCTCGTTCTTGCGCTTGACACGCCGCAGGATATTCAAGCCCCATTCCTGGCGCGGAGAATTGGAAAAGCGAAGCGTCTTGAACGGGATGACGAACTCGGCGGCCCAGCCCGTCTCGCCGGTGGTGACCTTGACCTCCCAGACGCCATCCCAATCCACGCTGCGCTGGGCATCGTCCTGGAAGATTTGGACGTCGCGCCGCGCACCCGCCGGGTTCGTCCAGAACGAGAAGCCCGATTGCCCATCGTGCAGTGAATCGATGAGGATGGCGAGGACGTCTTCTTCCCGACTCTCGAAGTCCTGTTTCAGCTCGTGGACCGTCAGGGAGCCCGAATCGGAGTCCCAGCACCGGGCGCCAATGTACAGATTGTCGTCGTCGTACAGAAACCGCACCTCGGTTCGTTCAGAGGCCGGCATGCCGGGATGAGGCTCCCATTGAGTGAAATTCGTCGCGGGCTCCACCTGCGCCCACACCGGTTCGTCCAGACGGCCGTCGATCGTCAGACGCTCCGTGATGCGGAGCACATGGACGACCCGCTCGAACCGCGCCGTGGCGAAGTCGATCGGGGGCGCCGATTGAGGTCCGCTGGCCGGAGGATCCTGATCTTCCGAGGCGAGCGGCCTGCCGCTGGCCACGCCGAGGGTCGCGAGGACGGTCACCACGCATGCCGTACACCGCCAGGCCGTGGCGACCGTCCAATCCAGACGGGTATCTCTGGATCTGCAGCCACCCAGCATGCCATCGATGCGGATCGCGGAGGCGCCGAGGCGAACGCCAAGCGTGAGTGACACGTTGCCGCGGGCTGATTATACGGAAGGGGTCTCTCGAGGCAGGCTTGCCTAACCAGTTGACAGGACCTGCTTTATTGCGTAGGTTTTGCCAGTTTGGGGGCGTGTACCAAGTTTGGGGGGGCGTGTATATGAAGAAGGTGCTCTCACTCGTCGTTATGGGCGTCGGCGTCCTGGTCGCCGCTACGGCGTGGGCACATCACTCCTTCGCCGCCGAGTACGACCAGAACAAGCCGGTCACGTTGCGGGGAACGCTCAAGGAGGTCGAACTGACGAACCCGCACGGATGGATCCACATGGATGTGAAGGGATCCGACGCCAAAGTGGTGAATTGGCGGGTTGAGACCGGTCCCACGAACACGCTCATCAGAGGAGGCCTGAGAAAGACCGACTTCGTTCCGGGAACGGAGATCGTGGTCAAGGGCTTTCTCGCCAAGAATGGCACACCGACGGTCAACGGCAGAGAAATCACCTTTGCCGATGGACGCGACTTCTTTCTGGGCTCGTCGGCCGGCGCTCAGGAGGGCGCCCGCTGAGCGGCACCCGGGTGCCGGAACCACCACGCGCGGCAACTGAAACACCATCGCACGCGGTGCAGGCGACCCCGATGAAACTGGACCGTGCCGCGCTGCGGAAAAGGGTTCTGTCCACGTGCTTGCCGGTCGCGGCGCTGTGTCTCGGCTCGCTGCTTCCTGCCGCGGCCGCCGGGCAAGTGACCGCATCTCAACCCGACGGTGTGCGGCGGACGGCCGATGGCAAGCCCGATTTCTCAGGCATCTGGCGGACGATGAATGCCGCCGCATGGAACATCCAGGACCATGCCGCGGAAAAAGACGTCCCCGCAGGAAGGGGAGTCGTCGAGGGCAACGACATCCCTTACCGTCCGGAAGCGCTGGTCAAGAAACAGGAAAACTTCAAGAACCGCGCGACCGCCGATCCTGAAACGAAATGCTACCTGCCGGGCGTGCCTCGCATCATGTACATGCCCTATCCCTTTCAGATCGCGCAAGCACCGACGCAGATTTCGATCCTCTTCGAATACGTCCACGCCGTTCGCAACATCTTCATGGGGAGCGCCCCGCATTACCCGGGGCACATCGATTTCTGGCTCGGCGATTCCCGCGGCCGCTGGGAAGGCGACACGCTGGTGGTCGATGTCATCCATTTCAACGACCAGACCTGGTTCGATCGCGCCGGAAATTTTCACAGTGACGCCTTGCATGTCATCGAGCGGTACACGCCGATGGGACCGGATCACATCAGGTACGAAGCGACCATCGAGGACCCGCAGGTGTTCACGAAGCCGTGGAAGATGAGCATGCTCTTCTATCGTCAGAAAGAGGAGCATGCGCAGCTGCTGGAATACGAGTGCTTCGCGTTCCCCTGACCATCATCGCAATCGTCGGCCAGGTTGGCCCGCGCGTCGCGCTCGCCGCAGACGCTCGCAATGCCGCAACACGCTGGCGCGTGCGAAGGAGATTCGCCATGAGATACCGCTTGTTCGACTGCGCGGTGCGGACCGCGATAACCCTGGCAGTCGTCGTGTGGATCTCGCCGTCGACCGGCGCCCAGATGCGGAAGCCCCGCCAGGTGGCCGGATGCCCGTCGACCGCGGCCGCCTTTCATCTCTGTGCGCTGGCCAAGGCGAAGACCTTCAATCCTCCGCGCACCCCGGATGGTCAACCCGACCTGCAGGGAGTCTGGGAAACGCCGATGGCCGGCGGCTTGGGAAACATTGAAGGCCGGAGGGGTGGCGATGCCGACAACCCAGCCGCAGTACCGAACTCTCTGGTGGTGGACCCGCCGAACGGGATGATTCCCTATCAACCGTGGGCGAGAGAACAGCGAGCCGAGAACGTCGCCCGTTATATCGATCCGTACACGCATTGTCTGCCAATCACTGCGCCTCGCATCATGGCCAGCCCACGGACCCGTCAGATTGCTCAGTATCCGGGATACCTGACCATCGTCAACGAATCGGGCGGGCACCCCTTTCGGGTGATCTACATGGACGGGCGCCCACATCTACCGGCCGATATCAAGCTGTGGAGGGGAGACTCCCGCGGCCACTGGGACGGCAATACCCTGGTCATCGAGACGACGAATCTGACGGGCCTTGCGTGGTTCGGCAGCGGCGGCGATTTCTTCAGCGACGCGCTGAAGATCACCGAGCGGCTGACCATGGTGGATGCCGACACGATTGACTATGCCGCGACGATCGATGACCCGAAAGTGTCGACCAGGCCATGGACGATGGCGTTCGCTCTCGAGCGGAACAAGGAAAAGGGTTACGAACAGATGGAGGAGGGTTGCTTCGAGAGCGACCGCGACACGGCGGATCTCCTCCTCACCGGGTTTCTGATGTACACCGGCCCAAGATTTCCCAAGTAGAGAGCAGCCTTTGTCTCCAACGCGGTCAGCACGGTGACCAGCGAGAGGGGCATCGTCGAACAGGGATCTGAGCGAAGGCTGAGAGCGCCGGTCTGCTAGCGCGCGCCAGCAATACTCTCCGCCTTCGCGTCACGCCGTCTTATTGAACGGTGACGGTGCCCACCATGCCGGGATGAATCGTGCAGTGATAAACGAAGCTGCCCGCCGTCGAGAACGTCACGCTCGCCGAACTGCCCGGCGAGATGAGGCCCGTATTGAAGGAGCCGTTATCCGCTCTTGAGTCATGCGTGGTGATGTCGTTGTTCATCCAGGTGACCGTGGTACCGACCGGGACGCTCAGCGGGTTCGGCGAAAATGCCGTCGTCGAAAGATTGAAGGCGCCGTTGACCATGGAGACGCTTGCTGTCGAGCCTGATGGTGTGGGCGTTGGCGTGGGAGTGGGCGTGGGTGTCGGAGCCGTATCGCTGCCGGAGCACCCAGTGAGAAATAGACCGAAGAGAATGATCGCACCGAATCTAATGGACATGTGACATCAGGCTGCAAAGGTCCTGCCCACGACATCCCTCAAGTTTCAGGCCCATCCCACGTCAAGAACGCTTGCAGCCGTTTCGTGAACCTGAATCGCTTTCAGTCCGCGTAACTCAGCGACTGACAACTCTGCGGCGGGCAGCACCTGGCGCTCCCCCCAACTATTACGCCATCCTCACCGCGCGCTTACGACGTCAGGTCAGCCGTGCGCCTACGATGCAGAAGTGCTCGTAGCAAAACGCTCATAACCGTCGGCCACGTCTCATTTTTTATCGGAGCACTTATGTCACTGATCAAGGATGTCAGCGGAACGGCCTTCGTCGTAGCGGAGTTCAGGGCAGAAGAAAATCGTGAAGAGACGCCGCTCTACCGGGATCCCGTTGTCGACCTGTTCCTCAGCGACGACAGCCGGATCGCTGCTCGGCGAGTCGCCGCCAGCTTTCCACCCGTCAAAGATCTGGTCAGGATCCGCACGAAGTACTTCGACGACATGCTCGAGCGACAGCTCCTCTCGACGTTCCGCCAGGTAGTGATCCTGGGTGCAGGCCTGGATACACGGGCCGTGAGGAAGCAGGCGCCCGGCGTCACGTACTTCGAGATCGACGATGCGGCCACTCTGAAACTGAAGGAGAGATGCTATGACGAACAGGGAATTCAAGCCCGCGTGAGATTCGTTCCTGGCAACTACGTGACCGACGGTTTGTTCGATCTGCTGCTACAGAATGATTTCGATGCCGAGGCGCCGACGTATTTCATCTGGGAAGGCAACACCATGTACCTCCCGATGGAGAACGTCAAAGGCCTTCTCCGCGAGTTGAAGGCATCGCTGCGACAATTCCGGGTCTCGTTCGACTACATGGCCGAAGCCGTTGTCTCGAAGACGACCGGCGATCCAGGCATCACGAGTTTGGTCGAGAGTTTTGCCGCCATGGGTGCGCCGTGGTTGTCGGGGATTCGCGACATCCACGCTCTGGCGAGTGAACTGCACCTGAGCGTCATCGAGGACTTCAAGACCGCTGAACTCTATCGTTCGTACTGGCTCGACCGTCCGATCACCTCCCCGATCTTCGTTTTCTATTCCGTCTGCACCCTCGGGTCGTAGTCGACGCGCGGATGAAGGGACCGTCGACCGCCTGGTGGCGACGGTCCCCGTGCCGATCTTGTCCGCCAGCCTGTGCGTTTCGCCAAGACCGTCAATCGGCGAGAGCCGGACGCGCACGCGCCCCCCCGCTGGCTCGCGTATAATGAGCGCCTTCGAGCGCCGTAGAGTTCAGGCGTCCTCGCCAATGAGCCGGTTACAGGAGAGATGTGATGAAGCGACGATTTCTCGAGTCGCTGGGCGTCGCGGTGGTGATGGCGGGCGTAGTTCTGTTGCTGCACCAATCCGCTGCAGGCCAGGCCCCGGCTGCTCAGCCGCCGGCGGCGTCGACTGAGGTTCCCAAAACGGCGTGGGGCCATCCCGATCTGCAGGGGATCTGGCTCGACGAGTTCGATACCCCGCTCGAACGGCCCGCGAAGTACGCCAACCAGGAGTTCTTCACAGATGCGGAACGAACCGCACAAGACGAAGAGCGTTCGGGCAACGTCGGCCGCAACCAGCGCGCTGAGGTCGGCAGCCGGCAAGACGTGGCCGGCGCATATAACGCCGTGTTCACCTCGGCGAAGCCAACCGGCCGGCGGACGTCGCTGGTCGTCGACCCGCCAACTGGCCGACTCCCATCGTTGACGCCGCAGATGCAGGAGCGGAACCGTCTCGACCGGGAGTTCCGCCTGGCGCTCCTGCAGAACACCGACACCTGCAAGAACAAGATGTCGGGCTGCGTCGGCGGGAAGTACGGTCCGCCATCGCCGGCCCTTAACCAGGTGCCCCCGTTCTACAACACGCAGCGGATGAACCGCCACGACGGCCCAGAGGATCAGAGCATGGGCGACCGCTGCATGTTGGGAGCGGAACCAGACTTTACCGGGTTCCGCCGCATCGTGCAGGGGTTGGACTCGATCGCGATTGGCGTGGACACCGGCCAGGGACAGGGATTCCAGCGCATTGTCTATTTGAGCGGGAGCCACCCGCCGAAGACCA
>Ga0111538_10005227_pt1 | contig 17781 bp, 11 predicted proteins | sample SoiMethybrSBSTD1_FD_79669 | JGI IMG/M metagenome (GOLD analysis project Ga0111538, IMG submission 79669) | Bulk soil microbial communities from a Populus tree surrounding site in Tennessee, USA - Soil MetaG P. TD hybrid SBSTD1 (version 2)... | ecosystem: Environmental > Terrestrial > Soil >...
AGCGACGTGCCGTCGAGCAGCCCCTACTTCCGCGACATCGAGACCCTGCTCCACCGCGGCGTGACCAGCGGCTGCAGCGCCTCCACCTACTGCCCGGCCAACAGCACCAGCCGCGACCAGATGTCCGTGTTCGTGCTGGTGGCCAAGGAGGGCACGGGCTACACGCCGCCCGCCTGCTCGCCGCCCAACACGTTCAGCGACGTGCCGGAGACGAGCCCCTTCTGCCGCTGGATCGAGGAGCTGGCCCGGCGGGGCGTGGTGGGCGGCTGCGGCGGCGGCCGCTACTGCCCGACCACCGCGGTCACGCGCGAGCAGATGGCCATCTTCGTGCTGCTCACGCTGGACCCGACGCTGGACCCGCCCGCCTGCGGCACGCCCATGTTCCCCGACGTGCCGGCCAGCAGCCCCTACTGCCGCTGGATCGAGGAGCTGGCCCGGCGCGGGGTGGTCAGCGGCTGCGGCGGCGGCCTCTACTGCCCCACCAGCCCCGTCACCCGCGAGCAGATGGGCGTCTTCATCAGCGCCACGTTCGGCCTCACGCTGTACGGACCTTGATGCGTAGGGCCATGCGACCTTGGGGGTCTGGGGGCGGTCCGGGCTCCGCCCGGACCGCATAGCACTAAGCCGCCTTGAGGAAGAGCAGGAGCTGGTAGGGGTCGGCCCGGCTGGTCCCGGTGCCGGCCAGCTCCCACTCCGTCCAGTTGCGCCGCACGTAGTCGAGGGACATGGACGTGTCGCCGAAGGTGACGTCGCCGTCCACCGGCGCGCGCACGTGGGGGATGAAGGCGTAGCCCGTTTCGTGGTGCCGCCGGATCATCGCCTCCGCGTCCGTGCCCTCGGGGAAGCCGGCGTGGGCCCCCCAGTATTCGGGCGGCCGCACGGTCACGACCAGCAGACCTCCGGGCGCGAGGCGAGGCCGCAGGGCGGCCAGCACCGCGGTGGCGGTCTTCTCGGAAAGATGGGTGAACACGGAGAAGGCGTACACGAGCTCGAACGCGACGCCGGGGAAGGGCAGCTCCCGCGGGACCTCGTCGCAGGACGCCAGGTGGCCGCGCACGCGGCAGGCCCGGCTGGCCTCCAGCGACGCCGGCCAGGGGTCGAGCCCGTACAGCCGTGAGGGGTCCGAGAAGTGGAGCATGAGCCGCAGGATGCGGCCCCAGCCGCAGCCGTAGTCGAGGATGGCGGCGTCCTCCAGGGGCCGCCCGCACAGCCGCCGGAACCCCTTCTCGAGGGAGGCCACGAAGGCGCGGGTCTGCACCAGCAGCGCGCGACCCGAGCTGCCCGTCCAATCCCGCTGCACCTGCTCGGACGGCATCACGGGCAGTGCCTCCCGCAGGGCCGGGAAGCGGCCAGGAACGTCCAGCAGGAGCCGGCCCAGCTGGCGCAGCGACAGGCGGCGCAGGGCGCGAAACGCCTCCGCCTCGTGGCCGGCGTCGAAGAGGCGGTCGGCCTCGCGCAGCGCCCTGCTGTGGAAGAACACGTCAGATTCTCTCCCGCGCGGCCGGCAACGCTATCCTCCGCCCCTTCACAGGACTCCCAGCGCCTGCAGCCTTGCGCGGGCCTGCGCACCGGCCGCGGCCAGGCCGTGCTGCGCCTCCACGCGCGCGCGCCCGCGCTCGGCCAGGGCCGCGGCCCAGGTGCGGTCCTCGAAGACGCGCCGCATGTGCGCGGCCGCCTGCGCCAGGTCGGGCTCCGCCCACTGCTGGCCTTCCGCGTGCGGGTACTCGCCCGGCTTCACGTCCACCAGCTCGTAGTCCACGACGCAGGCCGTGTCCGCGTCCGTGAAGTCCACGTTGCCCGAGTAGCCGGTGACGATCACCGGCCGGCCCAGGAGCATGGCCTCCGCGATGCCGCGGCCGAAGCCCTCCGAACGGTGGAGGGAGACGAAGCAGTCGCAGCGGGCCCAGAGGCCCAGCAGGCTTCCGCGATCGAGCACGTCGTCGATGACGGTCACCCGTGGGTCGGCCAGCTCCGGCCAGGCGCGGAAGGCCCGCGCGTCCTCGGGCCGCAGGGCGGCTCCGTTCACCTTGATGACCAGGCCCACCGCCTCGCCGCGCGCGGCCGGGAAGGCGGCCTGGAAGGCGCGCAGCGCGCCGCGCGGGTTCTTGCGCGTGATGTAGGACGTGAAGTCGAAGCCGGTGACGAAGAGGAACGCCCGCTCGGGCAGGCCCAGGGCGGGGCGCGCCAGCGGGCCGACCCCGCTCGCGTCGACCGGGTGCGGCATCCACGTGACCGGGAGGGAGGTGCCCGCCGACAACGTGGCCTGGATGAAGCGCGAGGACGCCCACAGCTCGTCGAGGCCGGCCAGGGCGCCGCGCCAGGCGTCGGGGAAGCGGCTCAGCTCCCAGTGCCAGCAGGCCACGTTGTAGCGATCCGCGAAGAACGCGCGCCCCAGGTGCCGGCGGGCTTCGGCCATCTCGTCCGCGTTCATCTGGAACACGTTCACGCGGTGCGGGCGGCCCGTGGTCAGGCGGTCCCAGAAGGCACCGCCGTGCTTGGGACGCAGCTCCTGGCCGAAGTCGAAGGCGTTGCGCACGTGGAAGGGCACGCCGGCCGCCTCCAGCGCGGCCGCCGTGGAGCGCAGGTACTCCCCCACGCCCAGCACGCCGTACGGGTGCCCCACCAGCAGCACGCCCGGCAGCGCGCGCGCGGCCGGGTCGTCGGGCGCCTCGCGCCCGCGCAGCCGCCGCAGCAGCGGCAGCAGGCCCAGCCGCCGCAGGAGGCGCCCCAGGCCCAGGGCCCGGGCCGTGCGGCGCAGCGCGCCCATCACTCCGGCGGCCGCGAGACGAGGGCGCGGGCCGTGGCCTCCAGGTACGCGTGGCCGTGCTCCTGGTCGGGCTCCAGGGTGTTGCCCTCGCCCCACTCGTTCCAGGCGTTGATGAACACGATGCGCTCGTCGCCGTGCCGGAGCTGGCGCGTCTGCCGCGCCACGGCCCCCAGCCAGCGCTCGTAGTCGGCCGGCCCGCCGTCGCGGAAGATGAACCCGCGGGCCCCACGCCGCGGGCTGTTGTCCCACGACGGCATGACGGTGCGGAAGAGCGGGTAGGCGGGCAGGCGGCGGGCGGCGAAGCGCGCGGCCGTGCGCGCGTAGTCGAAGAAGCGCCCTCCGGCCGCGGTGTCGAAGCCCTTGGGTGCGGCCACGGGCACCGCCCCGCCGTGGGGGGGGAACTCCACGGCGGCGTCGAAGCCCTGGTCGCGCGGGTCGGCCAGGAAGTCGGTGTCCACGCTCTGCACGCTGAGCAGGTAGGGATCGGCGCCCACGCCCCGCCGGCACACCTCGCGCCAGGTGTCGGTGGTGCGCCGGGGATCGGGCAGGAGCGACGCGCGGTAGTGCAGGAACAACGGCCGGCCGCCCACGCGTACGTAGCGCGGGTCGGCGAAGACGGGCTGCAGCGCCTCCATGAAGGCGCGGTCGTCCTCCGGGCCGTACTGCTGGCCGATCAGCACCTGGTCCTCCAGCCCATCCCAGCGCCGGGTCCAGTTCTCGTTGGCCCAGCAGAGGCAGAACGGGAAGTCGGGCCGGCCCTGGGCCAACATCTCGAGCAGGGGCCGCTCCAGGAGCCGCTTCCCGTTGAACCAGTAGTAGTAGTAGCAGAAGGCGGAGACGCCGAAGCCGGCGGCCAGGGCGGCCTGGGCGGCGCGGGCCTCGGGATCGGTGAGGTCGTAGTAGCCCAGCTCGGCCGGCACGCGGGGCTGGCGGTGGCCGGGATAGAGCGGCTGGGCCCGGCGCACGTTCGTCCACTCGGTGAAGCCCGCGCCCCACCAGGCGTCGTTCTCGGGGATGGCGTGGTACTGCGGCAGGTAGAAGGCGATGGCCCGCACCTTCTCCTGCGCCGCCAGGGCCTCGCCCCAGCGCTCCAGCAGCACGGCCCGGTTCTTCTCGATGCGGCGCATCTTGTCCGGCGCGCCGCCCGTGCTCACGCCCAGGTGGTGCACCACCACCGAGGCCGGCACGTAGCGCACCTGGAGGCCCCGCGCGCGCACGCGCAGCGAGAGGTCGCAGTCCTCGTAGTAGGCGGGCGCGTAGGCCTCGTCGAAGCCGCCCAGCTCCTGGAAGAGGGCGCGCGGGATCATCAGGCTGGCCCCCGAGCAGTGGTCCACGGCCCGCGGCCGTTCGTATTCGGGCCGGGCGGGGTCGTCGTTCAACCCCACCAGCTCCACGCGGCCATCGGCCCGCAGGACGGCCCCCGCCTCCTGCAGGTGCCCGGAGGGGTAGACGAGCTTGGAGCCGGCGATGCCGACGGCGGGGTCCTCGAAGGCTGCCACCAGCGCGTCCAGCCAGCCGTCCTGCACCTGGGTGTCGTTGTTGAGCAGGACCACCAGCCGGCCCCGGGCCGCGGCCAGCCCGCGGTTGACCGAGCGCACGAAACCCTGGTTCTCCGCGTTGCGCACGTAGACCAGGCCGGGCACGCGCGGCAGCAGGTCCGGCGTGGCATCGGGTGAGGCGTCGTCCACCACGATCACCTCGAACGACGCGCGCGCCTCGTGCCGGGCCAGCGCGGCCAGGCAGCAGAGCGTGTACTCCAGCTGCCCGAAGGCCGGGACGACGACCGACACCACCGGATCGGCGACGGGCGGGAAGCGCAGCGTGCCCGCGAAGGCGGCGGGCGTGCGGCCGCCCAGGCCGATCAGCCGCGGCGGCCGCACGTGCACCTCGGGCGCCCCGAACGGATCGCGCCAGCCCAGGCGCACGCGCAGGCGCTTCACCACGGCCGCCGGTCCCTGCTGGCGCCAGATGCGCAGGACGGTCCGGAGGCGCCTGGCGCCCATTCAGGCCATCCGCTCCAGCACGTCCGCGATGCGGCCCGCGGCGTGGCCGTCGCCGTAGGGCGACACGCCCCGGGCCATGGCGCGGTAGGCGTCCGCGTCGTCCAACAGGGTCTGCGCCGCCTCCACGATGGCGTCGTGCTCCGTGCCCACCAGCTTCACCACGCCCTCGGCCACCGCCTCCGGCCGCTCCGTCTCCGCCCGCAGCACCAGCACCGGCTTGCCCAGCGCGGGGGCCTCCTCCTGCACGCCGCCCGAGTCGCTCAGGATCAACGTGCTGCGCTTCATGGCCGCCACGAACGGGAGGTAGTCGAGGGGCGGGCACAACGTGACGCGCGGATGGCCGCCCAGCGCGGCCCGCACCGGCCCGCTCACGTTCGGGTTCAGGTGCACGGGGTAGAGCACGTGCACGTCGGGGTTGCGCTCCACCAGCGTGAGCAGGGCGCGGCAGATGGCGGCCAGCGGGGCCCCGAAGTTCTCGCGCCGGTGGGCGGTGACGAGCAGGAGGCGCCGGCCGTCCGGCACGCCCGGGAGCGGCGGAGCCTCCCGCGCCGCCACCTGCAGCAGCGCGTCGATGACGGTGTTGCCGGTGACGTGGATGGTGGCGGGAAGGGCGCCCTCCCGCAGCAGGTTGGCCCGGGCCGACTCCGTGGGCGCGAAGTGCACGGCGGCCAGGCGCCCGGCCAGGCTCCGGTTCATCTCCTCCGGGAAGGGGTAGGCCAGGTCGCCGGTGCGCAGCCCGGCCTCCACGTGGCCGAAGGGGATGCGGCGGTAGAAGCAGGCCAGGGCCGTGGCCAGCACGGTGGTGGTGTCGCCCTGGGCCAGCACGGCCCAGGGACTCTCCTGCTCCAGCGCGCCGTCGAGGCCGTCCAGGAGGCGCGCGGTCAGCGCGGCCAGCGTCTGGTTGGGCCGCATGAGGTCGAGGTCGCGGTCGGGCGCGATGGCGAAGAGGCCCAGCACCTGGTCGAGCATCTCGCGGTGCTGGGCCGTGGCCAGCACGCGCACGCGCGCCCAGGGCCGCCGCCGCAGCTCCAGCACCACCGGCGCCATCTTGATGGCCTCCGGGCGCGTGCCCACGACGCAGAGGACGGTGCGGGGCTGGCCCACCTTTCGCGGCGGCCTAACCGATGGAGCCCTTGTAGAGCGCCACCACGTCTTTGGCCGGGCCCAGGGCCTTGAGCTGCCCGTGGTCCAGCCAGGCCACCCGCGAGCACAGGTCGCCGATGAGGGTGAGGTCGTGCGACACCATGAGCACGGCCTCGCTCTTGTCGCGCAGCTCGCGGATGCGCTGCTCCGACTTCTTCTGGAACTCGGCGTCGCCCACCGACAGCACCTCGTCCAGGATCAGGATCTCGGGCTGGATGTCCGTGGCCACCGCGAAGCCCAGGCGCACGGTCATGCCCGTGGAGTAGGTGCGCAGGGGCATGTCGATGAACTCGCGCAGGCCGGCGAAGTCGACGATGCGGTCGAAGCGCTCCGCGATGTCGGCCTTGCGGAAGCCCAGCACGGCCCCGTTCAGGTAGACGTTTTCGCGGCCGGTCAGCTCGGGATCGAAGCCGGCCCCCAGCTCCAGCAGCGGGGCCACGCGCCCCCGCACCACCACCCGCCCCCCCGTCGGCTGCAGCACGCGCGCGATCAGCTTCAGCAGCGTGCTCTTGCCGGCGCCGTTGTGGCCGATGACGCCCAGCACCTCGCGCGGGCGCACGTCGAGGCTGACGTCCCGCAGGGCCCAGAACTCGTCGTAGACGATCTTCCGCTTCATCCAGCGGATGGCGAAATCCTTGAACGAGTGGATGCGCTCGCGCGGCATGCGGTAGCGCACCGACACGTTCTCCAGGGCCATGACGGCCTCGGCGTCCGGGCGGGGCGCGGGCTTCGGCGCGGCCGGGGCCGGGCTAGAGGCGGTAGGCGAACTCATTGGCCTTGCGGGTGATGGTCCACCAGCCCACCAGCAGCGCCACCACGGCCGAGGTCCCGCCACAGACGATGTGGAAGAGGGCCGGCAGCTGGCCGGTGAGGATGGGCGCGCGGAAGAGCTCCACCAGGTGGTACATGGGGTTGAAGACCATGAGCTTCTGGTAGCGCCCGGGCATGACGGCCAGGGGGTACATGATGGGCGTGAGGAAGAACCACGACTGCAGGAGGAGCTGGAACATGTCCAGCACGTCGGCGAAGAAGATGGCCAGGGTGGAGATGAAGAGGGTGACGCCCAGGCAGAACATGGCCAGCAGCAGCACGGCGATGGGCACGAACCACCAGGCGCCGTAGAAGGGCTGGCCCAGCACCACCATGATGAGCACCAGCGGGACCAGGCTCAGGGCCAGGTTGAAGAGGCCGTTGAAGACGGCCGCCACGCCGAAGATGGTGCAGGGCACGTACACGCGCTTGATGAGGCTGCCCCCCGAGATGAGCGTGCTCATGGCGTAGATGGTGGTGGTGGCGAAGAAGTTCCAGCACACCAGGCCGCTCAGCAGGTACACCGGGTAGGATGCGCTGCTGGTGCGGAAGACGGCCGAGAAGGCCACCGTCATCACGGCCATGCTCACCAGCGGGTTGAGCAGCGTCCACACCACGCCCAGGGCCGAGCGCTTGTAGCGGTTCTTGGTGATGCGCTCGACCTGCAGGCGCAGCAGGTCCCCGTAGCGCAGCAGCTCGCGCAGCTCCGAGAGCATGGGCGAGCGGCGGTTGGCGGAGTCGTAGGTGACTGTGTCCACGCGAACACGCGAGTATAAGCCAGCCCCGCTCAGGGCCGCTTGCGGCAGTAGAAGAGCTCGGTGCCGAAGATGCCCAGCTCCGGACGGTCGTCCCGCGTGTAATCCACGGAAAAGCCGAGACTTTCGAGGGTGGCGTCCAGCTCGGGGCCGTAGACCCGGTAGCTGAGCGCGCGCCCTCCGGACGCGTTGGCGTCGCCGTGGTACTCGGGCGGGAGGAGGTGCTCGTCGCGGGAGGGGTCGTCCGGGTCGGGCGTGGCCACCCGCACCAGCGTGGGCTTCGTGCGCCAGTGCGGCACCGTGAAGAGGTAGGCGCCGCCCGGCCTGAGCACGCGCGCGATCTCGCCGTGGGCGCGGCCGTCCAGGCGCACGTGCTCCATCACGTCGCTGGTGATGACCACGTCGAAGGAGGCGTCGGGGAAGGTGAGCGCCTCCAGCGTCTGGTTGCTGATCCCGGGTCCCAGGGTGCCTCCCCACGGCCGGGAGGGATCGTGGCCCGAGAGCTGCAGGTCGATCCAGGCGCAGCCGGCCAGCAGCGTCGGGATGGGATAGGCGGCGGTGTCGTAGGCGAAGGGGAGCTGCGTGTCGTACACGGCCAGCCGCCGCGGCGGCCGGGCCGCGCGCAGCGCGGCCACGCTGGGCACGTCCACGCCGGCCAGGTCGCGCGCCGCCCGCAGCAGCCCACGGGCGATGGAGCGGTAGCGGCTGGTGGCGCGGCAGACGGCGCAGGGCAGCGTCTCCCGGTAGACGCGGGGGTCGCCGTCCTGGAACGTCGTCTGGCTGCCGCACACGGTGCAGAGGCCGGGCAGCGTGGCCGTGGCCGTGGCCGGCGCGGACGGGGCGGGCGCGGCTGCGGCGGCCGGGGACGGGGCGGCCGGCGGCTCCGGCCGCTTCCAGGGCCGGCCCCACTTGGCCTCGTACTTGCGGCGGTTCTCCTCGAAGAGGCGGAGGTATTCGGCGTCGCTCATCAGGCGGAAGGACGCGCGCTGCCAGTGGTGCACGAAGGAGTCGCGCGCGCAGAGGACGCGCAGGCCGCGCTCGCGCACCCGCGCGTTGTAGTCGTCGTCCTCGAACATGCCCACGCCGAAGCGCTCGTCGAGCGGGCCCACCGCGGCCAGCACGTCGCGGCGCAGGGCCACGCAGAACATGGCCAGCATGGGGATCTCGAACAGCTCGCCGTCGTGCTCGCGCACGTAGCGCGCGGCCCAGCCCGGCAGGTCGGCCGGCCCCGCGTAGCCCACCTCCACCTTGGCCTCGTTGCCGATGGCGTTGGTGACCGGGCCCACCAGGCCCAGCCCCGGATCGGCCACCAGGTGCCGCACCAGGGCCGAGGCCCAGCCCCGCGTGACGATGGTGTCGTTGTTGAGCAGGATGAGGTGCCGGCCGCGGGCCCGCTCCAGCCCCTGGTTGTTGGCGGCCGCGAACCCGCGGTTGGTGGGGTTCAGGATGGCCGAGAGGTGGGGGTGGCGGGCCGCGGCCTCGGCCACCACGGCCGGCGTCTCGTCGGCGGACCCGTTGTCCACCACGATGACCTCGAAGTGCGGCCACTCCGTGCGCTCGTAGATGCTGTCCAGGCACTGCCGGTTCAGGTCCGCGTTGTTGTACGTCACCACCACGATCGACAGCGGCGGGAAGGCGTCGCGTACCCGCGGCGCCAGCGCCTCGTGGCGGGCGGCCCAGGTCTGCCCGCGCGCGAAGGCCCGCGCCTCCCCGGCCCGCGCGGCGGAGGGCTCCAGCAGGGAGGCGATGGCCCGGTCGAACTCCTCGGCCGTGGAGGCCAGGCTCACCAGCCCCTCGTGCACGCGCACCTCGGGCAGCGGCACCGCCACCAGCGGGCGGCCGGCGGCCAGGATCTCGTAGAGCTTCACCGGGTTGGTGGCCTCGGTGAGCGGCACGCGCTTGAAGGGCAGCACCAGCACGTCGAAGCCGGCGATCCACCCCGGCAGGCTGTCGTAGGGCTGCTCGCCGGCCAGCGTCACGTTGGGCAGCTGTCCCAGCCGCGCGAGGTCGGCCTGGTAGGTGGAGCCCACCAGCACGAAGTCCCAGTCCGGGCGGCGCAGGGCCAGGTCGGCCATCAGGTCGCTGTCGAACCAGGGGCCGATGGCGCCGTAGTAGCCGACCACCGGACGCGCCTTGGGCACGGGCGGCGGCACGGCGGCGAAGTGCTCGTAGTCGCAGGCGTTGGGCAGCAGCAGCGTGTTCGCGTTCTTCTCGCGGCAGCTCTCGAACAGGATCTGCGACGACGCGCACACGAGGTCGGCGCCGGCCAGCAGCTCCCCCTCCTGGGCCAGCATGGCCGGCTCGACCTCCCGGAAGCCGGCGTGGTGGTCCATGCAGTCGTACACCACCGGCCAGGCCAGGCGCTTGCGGGCCAGGCGGGCCAGCGGCCACCAGAAGGGCAGGTCCACGATCGAGACCGTGGCCCCCAGTCCGCAGTCGCGTCGCAGCGCGTCGAGGGCGGTGAAGATCCGCTCCAGCTCGGCCCCCTCCAGCACGTCCGCGTAGAGGTTGCGGGCCGGGCCGCGCAGGCTCACCTCGTAGACGTTCGGCGCCAGCGGGCGCAGCGTGCAGGGCGGGCCCTCGGCGCGGAAGCCGGTGGCCACGTAGAACACGCGGTGGCCGGCGGCGGCGAAGCGCGTGAGGAGCTGCTGCGGCCGCTGGAAGCGGAAGTCCCAGTCGATGATCGGGAAGCAGACGACGTCGTAGGCGTTGGCCCGCGCCACCGGCGCCGGCTCGGGCGGAGGGAGCGGCGGGGCGGGCGGAGCGGCGGGCAGCGGCGGGGGCCCGCCCGCCAGCCGGCGCGCGACCGCGCCCGGGCCCTGCCGGCGCAGCATCCGCAGCGCGGCCAGCCCGTGCTGCAGCGCGCGCTCGCGCCGCGAGCCGCGCGGGGCCACGGCCAGGCGGGCGGCGCCGACGCCGCGCATCATCGTGCCGCCCCAGCCCTGCTCGATGGCCTGCAGCTGGCCCACCAGGGAGCGCACCTCCGCCTGCGTGGCGGCCAGCGCCTTCTCCAGCGACTCCTGGGCCACCGCCTGCGCGTGGTGCGCGTGATAGGCGCGCTGCAGAGCGGCCTCGCGGTCGAGGACGCCGGCCTTGGCCTCGTCGAGGCGCAGCGTCTGCTGCAGCGCGATGGCCCGGGCCGTGGCCAGCGCCGGAGAGGCCACCGGCAGCGGCCGCTCGAGCAGGCCCAGGGCCAGGCGCGCGCTCTCGGCCGCGCGCGCGGCCAGAAGGGCGGCCGCCGCGGCCAGGCGCGCCCGCCGGGCGGCGTCCGCCTCGAGCGCGCCGCGCAGCGCCGCGGCCAGCGCCCCCGCCTCGAGCGTCTCCAGGGCCAGCGTGTCGCCCTCGATCCCGGCCGCGGCCATGGCCGCGCGCACCTTGGGGTCGTAGTCGAGCGCAACCGGCGGCACGCCGGCCGCCACGGCGAAGATGAGCGAGTGCAGGCGCATGCCCAGCACGGCCTGGCACGAGGCCAGCACGGCCGCCTTCTCCCGCGGGCCCGGAGCGGCGTCGACCACCACCGCCCGCGAGGGCTGGCGCAGGCGCCCGCGCACGCGGCGGGCCACGGCCACGTCGTCGAGGAGCGCGCCGGACAGGGCCTGGAAGGGGACGAACACCACCTCGGCCCCGGTCTGCTCCAGCACCAGGTCGAGGGCGCGGGCCACCGTCTCCTCCCACGCCGGCGCGTCCACCCCCACGTCCCACTGCCGCAGGGCCACTCCCAGCCGCGGCCCGTCCGCGCGCGCGCCGGCCGCGGCCAGGATCTCCGCCGCCCGCGCCGGCGGCGCCGGCCGCAGGCCGAAGGCGGGGTCGGCGGTGACGTGGACGCGCTCCCCCGCGATGCCGAGCGACTCCAGCTCCGCCTTCGAGGCGGCGTCGCGCACGGTGATGACGCCGGCCGGCGCGAAGGCCGCGCGCGTGCTCTCGCGCCCGGCGCCGGTGGTGAGCGGCCCCACGCCCAGCGCGTACATGGCCACCGGCCTCCCCAGCAGGCTGCCCAGCAGCGGGAAGGCGGAGAAGTACGAGATGCCGTGGGCGTCGCGCGTGAGCACGGCCTCGGCGTTGAAGGGCCAGTAGTCGTGGAAGAGGCCGCCCCCGCCGAGCAGGATCAGGTCGGCTCCCTGCGCCGCCCGCAGCAGCGCGGGCACGTCGTTCCAGCGCACGGTGTCCACACCGTGGGCGGCGGCGGTGGCGTCCGGGTCGCCGCTGGCCACCACGGCCGAGAGCGAAGGGGCCAGCGCGCGCAGGTCGTCCAGCAGCGCGGCCAGGATGGCCTCGTCGCCCGCGTTGTCGAACCCGTAGTAGCCGCCGATGAGAACGCGGGGGGCGTCGGGCGGCACGCGCCGGGAGTTCTTCAGGCCTTGACCTCGGCCGCCGCCTTCTGCTTCACGCTTTCGGCCCGCGACCGGCTGCCGGTGATCGAGTGGTCGAGGAGCGCGTCCAGGGTGGGCAGCGGTGTCGCCTCCAGGAAGAGCTGGTAGGAGAAGAGGCCGCGCGAGAGCGCGATGAGCCACTGGTTCACGCGCACCAGCGCCCGCGGGAAGCGCCCGGGGCCCAGCGCCTTGGGGAAGGGGGCCGGGATGCCGGCCAGCCTCTCGATCCGGAAGCCGCACTGCGTGAAGAGCTTGCGCAGCGAGGCCAGCGTGTAGAGGCGGCGGTTGCGCAGGTCGAGGATGCCGCGCTTGCTGTAGTTGAAGTTCCCCAGCAGGGACTGCAGGCGCAGGATCCAGAAGGCCACGTTGCCGGTGGTCACGATGAGCCGCGGCGGGCGGTCCACGCTGGCCATCTCCCGGCGCAAGGCGTCGAGGAAGCGCTCGGGAAAGGCCAGGGTGTGCAGGCGGTCGAGCAGCAGCACCACGTCGTACGTGCGCAGCCCGGCCGGCGGCTCCTCCTGCCCGTCCTCCAGGGGCGCCCCGTCCACGTGGCAGCCCTTCCTGGCCAGCTCCCCGGCGAAGGCCCCGCCGCCGCCCAGCTCCAGCACGCGTGCCCCCTCCGGCACCGCCTCCAGGGCCATGGTGTGGGAGGAGCGGTAGCCGAGCTTGAGCGCGTCGTGGGCCTCCCCGGCCGCGGGCACGTCGAAGCGCCGGTCGTAGAGGATGCCCAGGCGGTGCAGCCGGCTCCACACCGTGGCCAGCATGATGTCCTTCGCGTAGCGCATCCCCACCACCCGGCTGATCTCGTCGCCGTAGAAGGTGGGGATGGGCACCTCCACGATGCGGAAGCGGCCCAGCATGAGCTGGATGATGATCTCGGTGTCGAAGTGGAAGACGTTGGACGCGTACTGGAAGGGCACCGCGGCCAGGGTGGACACGCGGTAGGCCCGGAAGCCGGAGTGGAACTCGCTCAGGGACGAGTGCAGGAGCCGGTTCTGGGCCGTGGTCAGGATGCGGTTGCCCACGAACTTGTAGAGCGGCATGCCACCCCGCCGCGCGCCGCCGCGGGTCATCATGCGCGAGCCGAACACGGCGTCGGCCCGGCCCTCGCGCAGGGGGGACAGCAGGTCGGGGATGCACTCGGGCGCGTACTGCCCGTCCCCGTGCAGCAGCACCACATAGTCGAAGCCGTGGCGGATGGCGTAGTGGTAGCCGAGCTTCTGGTTGCCCCCGTAGCCCTGGTTCTGGGGGTTGTAGAGGACGGTGACCGGGTGGCGGCTGCCGGCCGAGGAACGCAGGCCCACCTCGAAGGTGCGGTCGCGCGAGGAGTCGTCGATCACCAGCACCTCGGTGTCGTACTCCTCGAACACCGCGGCCGGGATGCGGTCGAGCACCTTGTCGAGGGTGGACTCGGCCTCGTAGGCGACCACGAAGACGAGCGTTCGGGGGCGGTGGGACACGTCCTGCAAGCCCGGAGTATACCAACCGTCAAAACTTGGGGGTCTGGGGGCGAAGCCGCGCAGCGGCGGCAAGCCCCCAGTGCGGCGGGCCGGGCTCTGCCCGGACCGCATAGCATAATGCCGGCGTGGTCAGCGTGGTCACGGTCAACTTCAACGCGGGAGCACTCCTCACCGAGGCCGTGCGGGCCGCCCTGGCCTCCACCGAGCCGGTGGAGGTGATCGTGGTCGACAACGCCTCCACCGACGACAGCATCCGCCTCCTGCGCGAGGCGCTGGGGAGCGACCCCCGCCTGCACATCGTGGAGGCGGGGGCCAACCTCGGCTTCGCCCGCGGCAGCAACCGCGGGCTGGCCCTGGCCGGCGGCGAGTGGCTGCTGCTGCTGAACCCCGACTGCGTGGTCGGCCCCGAGACCATCGGCCGCGTGCGCGCGGCCCTGGCCGCCGATCCGGGCGCGGGCATGGCCGGCGGCCTGCTGCTCAACGAAGACGGCAGCGAGCAGGCGGGCTGCCGGCGCAGCGTGCCCACGCCCGGGCGCGCCTTCATGCGCGCCTTCGGCCTGTCCCGCCTGCTGCGGGGGGCCGGGCGCGAGGGCGGCGACTTCGTGCTGGCCGGCCGGCCGCTGCCGGACGGGCCGGCGGAGGTGGAGGCCATCTCGGGCGCCTTCATGATGGTGCGCCGCGACGCTCTGGACGCGGTGGGCGCGCTGGACGAGGCCTACTTCATGCACTGCGAGGACCTCGACTGGTGCATGCGCTTCCGGGAGTCGGGCCGGCGCGTGCTCTTCGTGCCCGGCGCCACCGCCGTGCACTTCAAGGGCACCTGCAGCCGCGGCCGGCCGGTGCGCGTGCTCTGGCACATGCACCGCGGCATGCTCCGCTACTACGGCAAGTTCTTCCGCGGCCGCTACCCGGGCCCGCTCATGTGGCTGGTGGCCGCCGGCGTCGGCCTGCGCTTCTCGCTGCTGGCCTCACTGGCGCTGCTGCGCAGCGCGCGGGACCGCGTCCACGCCCCCTGAGGCGCCGGGCGCCCGCCGCGCCATCGTCACCGGGGCCACCGGCCTGGTCGGCCACTTCCTGCTGCCCCGCCTGGCCGCGGACGGCTGGGCGGTCGAGGCGGTGAGCCGGCGCGCCGCCCCGGCCGCGCCGCCCCCGGGCGTGCGCTGGCACGTGCGCGACATCGACAAGGCGGAGGGGCCGGGCGCGCTGGGCGGCGAGGTCGTCTTCCACGCCGCGCCGCTCTGGCTGCTGCCCCCGCTGGTGCCGGCCCTGGCCGGGGCCGGGGTGCGGCGGCTGATCGCCTTCGGCTCCACCAGCCGCTTCACCAAGCAGGACGCGTCCTCCCCGTCCTCGCGCGCCGTGGCCCGCCGCCTGGCCGCGGCCGAGGAGGACGTGATCGCGGCCTGCTCCGCGCACGGGATCGCGTGGACCCTGTTCCGGCCCACGCTGATCTACGGCCACGGGCTCGACCGCAACGTGAGCGCGGTGGCCCGCTTCATCCGCCGCTTCGGCTTCTTCCCGCTGGCCGGCGCCGCGCCCGGCCTGCGCCAGCCGGTCCACGGCGACGACCTGGCCCTGGCCTGCCTGCAGGCGGTGGACGCGCCGGCCACCGTCGGGCGCTCCTACAACCTGCCCGGCGGCTCCACGCTGCCCTTCCGCGAGATGGCGGCCCGGCTCTTCACGGCCGGGGGGCGGCGGCCGCGCTTCCTGATCGTGCCGCTCCCCCTGCTGCGGGGCGGCCTGGCCCTGGCCTCACACCTGCCGCGCCTGGGCCACCTGAGCCCCGACATGGCCGACCGCATGCAGCGCGACCAGACCTTCGACGCGGAGACGGCCCGGCGCGACTTCGGCTACGCGCCGCGCGCGTTCGACGCCGCGTCGGTGGTGGCCGACGCCGGCGGGGCCTGAGCGGGGGCGGCCGCGGCCACCGCCACCGCGATCAGGCCCAGGCCGGGCCAGGGCAGCAGCCCGTCCAGGCGGCGCAGCAGCGGCACCATCACGTCGAACATCTTGCGCTGCAGGCGGCTGATGCGCTGGCGGCGCAGGACCTTCCCGTTGAGCCACCAGCCCAGCGTGCCCGCGCGGTTGAAGGGGCGGCAGGACTGGAGGGCCAGGCCGGCCTCGGCCAGCTGGGCCGTGAGCGTGGCCCGGTCGTAGCGGCGCTGGTGGCCGAGGGCCTCGTCGAGGGGCGAGAAGAGGCCCGGCCCCTGCGGCACGTACAGCAGCACGCGCCCGCCGGGGGCCAGGGCGGTGCGGGCCGCGCGCAGCACGGCCACCGGGTCGGCCACGTGCTCCAGCACGTGCAGGCAGAGCACGGTGTCGAAGACGCCCGAGTTGCGCTGGAACCACGGGCCGTCCGTCTGCAGCGCCACCCGCTCGATCTTCAGGTAGGGCCGGCCCAGCGCGCCGTTGCGCAGGTAATCCACCAGGTGGGGCTCGTCCTCCAGGGCCACGTAGAGCTCGCGCGGGATGAGGGCCTCGGTCACCACGCCGATGCCGGCCCCCATCTCCAGCACGCGCCGGCCCACCTGGGGCGCGATGGTCTCGGCCATCCACTCGCTGGCCCGGCGCGTGCGCTCGATGTTGTGCAGCTGGTGGGCCTCGAAGACCTGCTCGCTGTAGAGGTCGTCGATGAGCCACCAGTGCAGGATGGCGGAGAGGGCCTTGAAGCCGTCGCGCCAGGTGATCTTCTTGCCCTCGCGGTAGGTGCGGCCCAGGTAGCTGATGGGCACCTCGAAGATGCGGGCGTGGCGCTTGGCCACCTTGGCCGTGATCTCCGGCTCCAGGGCGAAGTCGTTCGAGCGGATGGGGATGGACTTCAGCAGGCTGGCCCGGAACATCTTGTAGCAGGTCTCCATGTCGGTGAAGTGGAGATCCGTGAACCAGTTGCTGAGGGCGGTGAGGAAGCTGTTGCCCAGCGTGTGGCGGTAGTCGAGCACGCGCCGGCGCTCGCTGGGCAGGAAGCGCGAGCCGTAAACGACGTCGGCCCCGTCCTCCACGAAGGGCCGCACCAGCCGGGCCAGGTCGCGGGGGTCGTATTCCAGGTCCGCGTCCTGGAACACGATCAGGTCGCCGGTGGAGGCGGCGATGGCGGTGCGGATGGCCGCCCCCTTGCCCTGGTTCTTCTCGTGCTCGATGTAGCGCAGGCGGGGCTCGGCCGCGGCCAGGCCGCGCAGGATGTCGCGCGTGCCGTCGCGCGACCCGTCGTCCACCACCACCACCTCGATGGAGCCCAGCTCCGGCACCGACACCGCCAGGACCCGCCGCAGGAGCTCTTCGATGAGGAACCGTTCGTTGTAGACGGGGATGACGACGCTGAGCTTCAGGAGGTCCCTCGGGCTAGGGGGGGCATGCGCCGAGATTGTAGTAGAACGAGAGCACGCCCCAGGCCTGCCGCGGCACCGGCTGGTTGACGCCGTCGAAGCCGCGCATGAGCCCCCACCAGGAGCCGAACACGTAGGGGAAGTCGTTGCTGCCCAGCCAGGTGAGGATCGGGTAGGGCGGGCGGGCCCCGCGCCGGCAGACGGCCGCGGCCAGGAAACCGGTGAAGTAGGCCTCCTGGTCGCACTCGGTGATGACGCCGGGCGGGCAGCCGGGCGAGACGGTGTTGTTCTCGATCGAGTAGCCGAACTCGTCGATCCACAGCGGCTTGGACGAGACCGCGTGGTAGGCGTTCAGCATCTGCGTGTAGGCGTCGGCGAACTGGGGCCAGGTGGTGCCCGCAGGCAGCGGCGGGTAGATGTAGAGGGACGCCGTCACGCTGGGCACGTCGGGCGTGTTGGCGTTGACCCAGGCTGCGATGCGGCGGAGCTGCTCGAAGTTGTTGGTGGGCGTCCCGCCGCCGATCACTTCGTAGTTCAGGTTGAGATTGGGCCAGCGCTTGCGGGCCCAGGGCCACATCATCTTGATGTAGGCGCCGTGGCGGCGGGCGGTGGGGCTCGCGCCGGGCTCGCCCGCGCAGATCACCTGCGCGCCGGGAGCGTCGCAGGGCTGGAGGTCGCCGCCCAGCAGGACCAGGCCCAGGCGGGAGTAGTTCATGCGGTCGATCCAGGCCGCGGTCCAGGTCTTGTGGGGGGAGTAGTTGGGCAGGTCGCCTGCGGCGTCGGGCCCGCCGGCGGCTCGGCGCCCGCCCGCGGCCTTGCCCCCGCCGGCGGCCAGGCCCACGTCGCGCTTGTTGTCGATGAGCACGATCTCGAACGTGAAGCCGGCCGCGCGGGGCGCGGTCATGAACTTGTTCACCTTCGCGATGCGGTTGCCGGGCAGCGTGCCCGGGTCGGGATAGGGCTCGCCCGGGAAGCGGTCGGAGATCACCAGCAGGCGCACCCAGTTCACGCCCGCCGTCCGCCAGGCCGCGAACAGGTTGTCGAGCTTGGCCCCCACCACCGGGTCGTCCGCCCACACCCGGTCGAGGACGAAGCCGAAGTCCTCGGCCAGGCCGTCGAGGTAGTAGAAGCTGACCCCGCGCACCGGCCCCGC
>Ga0111538_10005228_pt1 | contig 17778 bp, 17 predicted proteins | sample SoiMethybrSBSTD1_FD_79669 | JGI IMG/M metagenome (GOLD analysis project Ga0111538, IMG submission 79669) | Bulk soil microbial communities from a Populus tree surrounding site in Tennessee, USA - Soil MetaG P. TD hybrid SBSTD1 (version 2)... | ecosystem: Environmental > Terrestrial > Soil >...
AGATCGTCGTCATGCATGACGGCATCGTCGAGCAGATGGGCACGCCGCTGGAACTCTACGACAAGCCGGACAACCAGTTCGTCGCAGGCTTCATCGGCTCGCCCGCGATGACCCTGATCGACGTGCCTCTCGGGACGAACGGCTCGGTCGACCTCGGCGGCGTCCGGCTGCCGCTTCCCGCGGGGGCGGCCTCCGCCGCTTCGGCGCGCGGGCTCGCCCGGCTCCTCGTAGGGCTCCGTCCCGAGTCGCTCCGGCTCTCGGGCGACGGCATCCCCGCGCGGGTCGAGGCAGTCGAGATCCTCGGCGCCGACGCCTACGTCTTCTGCTCGGCGGACGTGGGCGGAGCCGCGACGAGGATCACCGCCCGCGCGGACGCCCGCGTCGCGCCGGAGCGCGGCGAGGCAGTGCGCCTCGCCGCCGAGAGCCGCGACGCGCATCTCTTCGATCCCGGGAGCGGTGAGCGGCTCCCTGCCTGATCGAGCGGGCTTGGCGCCGCGCTCGACGCCGGGCGGCCGGACGCCCTCCTCCGGCCGCCCGGCGCGCGAAGGGTCACACTGACGGCCTGACCCGCGTTCCCGAAAGGAGAGCCCATGCCGCGTGACGCTTTGTTCCCGGACGGCCTCGTCCGCCCGAAGGCCCCGTACTCTCCCGTCGTCGTGAGCGGCGACCTCGTCTACACCGCAGGGCAGGTCGCGTTCGACGCGAGCGGCACGCTCGTCTCCGGCGGGATCGCCGAGCAGACGACGCAGGTGCTCGCGAACCTGCGCGCCTGCCTCCTCGCCGCGGGCTGCGCGCTGGACGACGTCTTGAAGGTGAACGTCTTCCTCCTCGACCTCGCCGAGTTCGATGCGTTCAACGAGGTGTACCGCGCCGCGTTCGCGGAGCCGTACCCGGTTCGGACGACCGTCCAGGTAGGGCTCCCGGGCGGGATCCGGGTCGAGATCGAGGCGGTCGCACGGATCCCGGCGACGTGATCGAGGTCGACATGCCGGCCGTCGTCGTCGACCTCGACCGGCTCGAGGAACCTCGAGCGGTGGCAGCGGCACTGCGACGCCGTCGGCCTCGCGAACCGACTACCGTGTCGGCACGTACGCCTTCCACGACCGCGCGACGGTCGCCGGGGCGGCGACGCTCGACGAGGTCGCGCTCACGGTGCACGCGATGGTGGTGAGCCGCCCGGCGGCCGACGGCGCGGTCCCCGATTCCGGCAATCCTCGAGGCGCCGCCGTCGACGGTCGAGTGGCTGAGCGAGGAGCACGCCGTCGTCTCGCTCGCGCCGATGGACGCGCGCGGCCGCTCGCGTAGACCCGCGGTCAGCCGCCGCGGGCCGCGACCTTCACGGCCTCCGAGATCGTCGGGTGCGTGTGGACGGTCGCGAGCAGGGGCGCGAGCGTCCCACCCGGCGCGTTCATCGCGACCTGCGGGCCGGGCAGGAGGTCGGCGCCGTCGCGCGCCAGGATCCCGACGCCGAGGATCACGCCCGTCCGCGCCTCGAGGACGAACTTCACGCGTCCGCGGCGGTCGCCGATCGCCCGCGCCTTGCCGCGCGTCCCCACGTCCGAGCGTCGGATCTCGATGTCGTAGCCGGCGGCGCGCGCCTGGCTCTCCGTGAGCCCGACCGCGGCGAGGACAGGGTCGGTGAACGTCGCCCGCGGCATCGTGCGGTAGTCCGGCTCCACGTCCGTCGGGTCGAGCATGTTCACGATCGCGTACGGGACCTCGTAGGTCGCGACGTGCGTGAACATCATCCCGCCGTTGGCGTCGCCCACCGAGTACACGTGCGGGAGCGACGTGCGGAGGTGGCGGTCCGTGACGACTCCGCGCGACCCGTGAGCGATGCCGACGTCGTCGAGGCCGAGCCCGTCGACGACCGGCGCGCGGCCGACCGCGAGCAGCACCTGGTCGCCGACGACGCGGTTACCACCGGCGCCGACGACGGCGGGTCGCCCGTCGACGAGCTCCAGGCCGACGACCGGGGAGTCGGTCAGCACGCGGATCCCTTCCTCCTCGAGGTACGCCTTCAGCAGGTCGCCGAGCTCCTCGTCCTCACCGTGCGCGAGGTGCGAGCCGCGCTGGACGATCGTGACGTCGGCGCCGAGCCGTCGGTACGCCTGGGCGAACTCGAGCGAGACCGCGCCCGCGCCGACGCAGACGAGGTGGCCGGGGAGCTCGGTCACGTTCATCAGGTCGTCGCTGTCGACGGTCGGGACCGTGTCGGCGCCCGGGACGTCGAGGGATCGAGGACGCGCGCCCGTGGCGATCAGCGCGTGGCGGAAGCGGATGCGCAGGTCGCCGGCCTCGATGTCGTTCGGCCCGACGAACCGGGCCGGGAGGCGCACGAGGTCGACTCCGCGCTCGGCGAGGAGGCGCTCGTAGTACGCCGTCCCCTCGTCGATGACCCGCCGGACGCGCGCCATCACCGCGGCGAAGTCGACCTCGGCGCCGGGCACGTGGATGCCGAACTCCTCGGCCCGGTGCGTCACGTCGTGGGCGATCTCGGCGGCCCTGACCAGGGCCTTGGTGGGGATGCACCCCCGCGTGATTCAGGTGCCGCCGATCGGGCCCGGGTCGAACAGCACGACGCGCGCACCGCGCCGGCGCGCCTCGAGCGCGCCGGAGATGCCGGCCATGCCGCCGCCGACGATCGCAACGTCGACGGGCTCGCCCGTCACGCCCGCCTCCGGGGTGCGGTCAGATGCGCCCGATGGCAAACAGCACGAAGCCGCCGATGAGCGCGGGAGCCTCCTTGGGACGAGATGCGTGACCCTATCGCGCGGCGCCGGCGTCGTGATACCCCGCCCGTCCCCGGAGCTGAGACGATGCGCCCGTGGAGCTGACGCCCTTCCGCATCGAGCGCTGGTACGACCGCTACGAGTTCACGACCGAGCTCATGCTCTCGTCGAGCGACTGCGAGTCGGTGGCGGTCTCGGATCTCCTCGCGCTCGAGCCGGATGCGCGCGAGCGCCTCGAGACGATGCGGCTCGGCTACACCGAGGTGCCGGGCTCGCTCGAGCTCCGTGCCGCCATCGCCGCGCTGTACGAGCGCACCTCGCCGGAGGCGGTGGTCTCGCTCGCCGCCGCCGAGGAGGGGATCCTCGCCGTCGAGCATGCCGTCCTCGGTCCGGGAGACCACGCGGTGGTCGAGACGCCGTGCTACGAGTCGGCGCTGGCGCTCGCACGCTCGACCGGCGCCGCCGTGGACGAGTGGCGGCGCTCCGATGCCGACGGCTGGGCACACGATCTCGACGCCCTGCGGAAGCTCGTCCGCCCGGAGACGAAGCTCGTCTACGTGAACACCCCGCACAACCCGACGGGCCTCCAGATGCCCCGGGAAGTGCTCGACGCCGTGGTCGAGCTCTGCGCCGAGGCCGGCGCCGTGCTCTTCTGCGACGAGGTCTACCGCGAGCTCGAGCACGACCCCGCCGACCGCCTCCCGGCTGCGTGCGACCTCTACGAGCGCGCGGTGTCCCTTGGGAGCGTCTCGAAGACCTACGGGCTCCCGGGGCTCCGCACGGGCTGGATCGCATGCCGCGACGACGCGCTCCGCGACGCGATCGTGGCGGTCAAGCTCTACACCACGATCTGCTCGAGCGGCCCGAGCGAGCTGCTGGCCGCCGTCGGGCTCCGCAACCGGGAACCGCTCGTCGAGCGGAACCGACGGCTCGTGCTCGAGAACCTCGCGCTGGCGGACCGGTTCGTCGAGGCGCACGCCGACCTCGTCGAGTGGATCCGGCCGAATGCCTCGCCCATCGGCTTCCCGCGCCTCGACGTCCCGGACACGCAGGCGTTCTGCGAGCAGCTCGCGGCCGAGGCGGGCGTGCTGCTGCTGCCGGGCGAGGTGTACGACGAGCCGGGGCACGTCCGCTTCGGCCTCGGTCGGCGCGGCACGGCCGAGGCGTTCGCGCGGCTGGCCGACTTCGTCGCCCGCTAGGACGGGTCGAGGTCCTCCTCGACGAGCCCGAACAGCACGCCGTCGACCCACTCGCCGTCGCGCCAGTACGCTTTCCGGCGGACGCCCTCTCGCACCCAGCCGGCCCGTTCCGCGTGGCGCAGAGAGCGCTCGTTGAAGCCGTAGACCTCCATCTGGATCCGGTGGAAGCCGACGTCGCGAATCAGGTGGCGCTGGAGAGCTCTCGCGGCGTCCACGCCGACGCGCCGGCCCCGGAGGTGGGGGGCGATGGCGAGGCCGCTGACGGACGCGATCCGGGAGCGCCGGTTGACGCGCTCCCACGTCACGGTTCCGGCCGGCTCGCCGTCGAGCTCGACCACCAGCACGCCGAACGTGTCGGGCTCGCGCTCCGAGCGGTCGATCTCCGCCCCGACCGCCTCAGGCGTCGAGGCCCGCACGGCCGCCAGGAACGGCGCGACGTCCGCGTCCGTGAGAAGCTCGACGAGGAACGGGACGTCGTCCGCCGTCGCGCGACGGAGCGTGACGCTCACCGAGCGACTGCCTCGGCCGTCTTCCGCGCCGACGCGCGCCGGACCGCGCCCGAGCCGAGCGCGACGCCCGCGAGGATCAGCGTCAGCCCAGCGAGCGCCGCGGCCGTGATCGGCTCGTCCAGCAGAAGCGCGCCGTAGACGAGCGCAAAGCCCGGCATGAGGTACGTCACGAGGCTCGAGCTCCGGGCCCCGAACAGGTTCAGCATCCGGTACAGGAGGAGCTGTGCGAGGGCGGTGCCGAGCAGCGCGAGTGCGAGGAGCGAGAGGATCGCGTCGGTGTCGGGCACCGTCGACGGCGCCTGGAGGACGGCTGCCGGTAGCAGGGTGATCGCAGCGGCAATCATCGCGCCCGTCGCGAGCACCGGTCCCGGCGTGCCCGTCACGCTTCGCTGGCCGATGACGTTGCCGCACGCATACGCGAGCGACGAGAGGACGACGGCGAGCGTGCCCGCCACGCCCCACCACCCGCCGTCGGGGTGCCCGCCGGCAAGGACGCCGACGCCGATCAGCCCGAGCGCGAAGCCGGAGAGCTGGCCGCGCGAGAGCGGCTCGTGCGGGAGGAAGCGGAGCCCGAGCAGGATCGTGAAGAGCGGCACCGTCGACTGCGCGATCGCCGCGATCCCCGAGTCGACGTGCTTCTCGCCCCAGGCGACGAGCCAGAAGGGAACGGCGTTGGCGACCGCCCCGATCGCAGCCCACTGGCGCCACGATGCGCGGAGCTCGGTGATCGTCCGCCGCCGCCCGAGCGTCCGCAGGACATACGCGAAGAGGACCGTCGCGGCGATCGCCGCGCGGACGCACATGAGCGGCGCCGGCTCGAGCCCGCCGTCGACCGCTACCTTGATGAAGAGATACGACGCGCCCCAGATGGACGCGAGCAGGAGGAGCAGTGGCCAGAAGCGGCTCACGAGGCCACGCTACCCGCGGGCGCGCCCCACTCCGGTGGCCAGCGTTGTGCCGCCGAGGATCAGCGCGAGGCCGACGAGCGACGAGGTCGTGACCGGCTCGTCGAGCAGGACCGCGCCGTAGACCAGAGCGAACGCCGGCACGAGATAGGTGACGAGGATCGCCCGCGACGCGCCGGCGCTCGCGATCAGCGCGAAGTACAGGAGGTACGCGACGCCCGACCCGAGCGCGCCGAGCGCGACGACCGCGGCGATCGCCCCGGCGGACGGCGGCTCCGACGGGGCCTGCGCGAGGCCGAAGGGGGCGATGATGAGCGCGCCGGCGGCGAGCTGCCCGATCGACACCTGGAGCGGGGGGAGCGAGCGGACGGTGCGGCCGGCGACGAGGACCGACACGGCGTAGCAGGCGGCCGTGCCGATCACCGCGAGCGCGCCGACGAGCTGTCCGCCTTCCTGGATGCCGACGAGGAGGACGACCCCCAGGAACCCGACGCCGATCCCGGCGAGCCGCGCGCCGCGGACGCGCTGTGACCGGTCGATCCACGCCGCGAGGACGACGGTGAACACCGGCGCCGCCGCCTGGATCACCGCGGTGAGCCCCGAGTCGATCCGCGTCTCCGCGAAGCCGAGGAGCCAGAACGGGAGCGCGTTGTTCAGCCCGCCGAGCAGGACGAGCGTCCGGACGTGGCCGCGGAGCACGCCGAGCCCGCCGCGACCGATGAGGAGGGGGAGGAGAACGAGCGCGCCGACGACGGTCCGCCCGAGGACCACGACCGCCGGCTCGAGCTCGTCGACGCCGACCTTGATGAAGAGGAACGACGAGCCCCAGATCGCGGAGAGCAGGAGGAGGAGGCCGAGGTCGCGCCGGGACACGGGGCGACGCTAGATGATTGATTCCGAATGGCCGCGCACGTGGCTGGTGACCGTGACGCGTCGCCATGCTCGGTCACTGCCATCCCACGCACACGTCCATCCGGGATCAATCGTCTCCACGCGAGGCCGAGGGGGCCGTCGCACCACCCGGCTAGACTGGCCGCCTGAGCTCCGTAGCGGAACAGCCGCTCCATCGCCAGCTCGGCCTCACGGACGGGGAGCTCGACCGCATCGTCACGCTGCTGGGCCGCGACCCGAACCACTTCGAGCTGGCGGTCTTCTCGCTGCTCTGGTCGGAGCACTGCGGGTACAAGCATTCGGCGCTCCTGCTCCGCCGGCTCCCGAGCGACGGGCCGGGCGTCCTCCAGGGGCCGGGAGAAAACGCCGGGGTGGTCGACCTCGGCGACGGGCTGGCCGTCGCCTTCAAGGTGGAGAGCCACAACCATCCGTCGGCCGTCGAGCCGTTCCAGGGCGCCGCGACCGGCGTGGGCGGGATCCTCCGCGACGTCTCGGCGATGGGCGCCCGTCCGATCGCGCTGCTCGACGGCCTCCGCTTCGGCGCGCCGGACGACCACTTCTCGCGCGCCGTGGGCGGGATCGGCCATTACGGCAACTGCGTCGGCGTGCCCAACGTCGGCGGCGAGGTCGTGTTCGACGACGCGTACGCCTCGAACTGCCTCGTGAACGCGATGTGCGTCGGCCTGCTCCCGGCCGCGCGGCTCACGCGCGCGAAGGCGACCCGCGAGGGTGCGCTCGTCCTCCTCTACGGCGCGACGACCGGGCGGGACGGGATCGGTGGCGCGTCCGTGCTCGCGAGCGCCGAGCTCGGCCAGGGCGACGTCGACAAGCGCCCTTCGGTGCAGGTCGGCGACCCGTTCACCGGGAAGCGTCTGATCGAGGTCTCCGTCGAGCTCGTCGAGCGTGGGCTCGTCCTCTCGCTGCAGGACTGCGGCGCCGCCGGGCTCGCGTCGTCGCTCTCGGAGATGGCGGCCGACTACGGGATCGACGTCCACCTCGACCGCGTGCCGCAGCGGGAGGAGGGGATGGAGCCGTGGGAGGTGATGATCTCGGAGTCCCAGGAGCGGATGGTCGCGATCGTCGATCCCGAGCGCCTCGCTGACGTGGAGGCCGTGATCGATCGCTGGGAGCTCCACCGCGCCGTCGTCGGGCAGGTCACGGCGACGGGGCTCCTGCGCGCGTTCTGGGACGACGACGAGGTCGGCTCGATCCCTGCCCGGCTGCTGACGGACGAGTGCCCGCGCTACGCGGTCGACCACGCGCCGCGCGTCCCGCCGGCCGAGCGCCCGACCTCGGTGCCGGACGCACGGGCGGCCCTGCTCGAGCTCCTCTCCTCGCCGCAGCTCCGCTCCCGTGGCTTCGTGACGCGGCGCTACGACCAGCTCGTGCAGTCGCGGACCGTCAGGCGGCCGGGGCTCGATGCAGCCGTCCTCCGTCTCCGGCCGGGCTTTCGCGGCCTCGCGGTGACGCTGGACGGGCAGGCGCGCATCGGGTCGCTCGACCCACGGGTCGGCGGCCAGCTCGCCGTTCTCGAGGCGGCGCGGAACGTCGCGTGCGTGGGCGGCGAGCCGCTCGCGTTCACCGACTGTCTCAACCTCGGCAACCCGGAGAAGCCGGAGATCGGCTGGGAGCTCGCCGAGACGATCGAAGGGATGGCGCTCGCCTGCGAGGCGCTCGGCGTCCCGATCGTGTCCGGGAACGTCTCGCTGTACAACGACACGGACGGCCGCTCGATCCCGCCGACACCCGTCGTCGGCTGCGTCGGCCTCGTCGCGGACGTGCGCCGCGTGCCGCCCGGCTGGCGGGAAGGCGATGCGATCCTGCTCGTCCGGTCGCGCTCGCCCCTGACGCTTGCGGGCTCGGAGGCACAGGCGCGCTGGGGCTCGCCCGGAGGCTCACCGTTGCTCGACCTCGCGTCGGAGGTCGCGCTCGTGCGGGCGACGACGCGGATGGCGCAGTCCGCGTCTCTCGTCCACGACGTGTCGGAGGGCGGCCTCGCGGTCGCCGTCGCGGAGGCGGCGCTCTGGAGCGGCGTCGGCGCCACGCTCGATCTCGACGAGGACGCGCTCACGCTCTACGGCGAGGTCGGCGGTCAGGTGATCGTCGCGGTCGAGCCGGGGCAGGTGGAGCCGGACCCGACCGGCGCCGACGTGGACGTTCGGCGCATCGGCGCCGTCGGCGGAGATCGCGTCCTCGGGATCGGCCTCGACGAGCTCTCCCGCGCCCACGTGGGCGACGCCTGATGTGCGGCATCTTCGGTGTTCGGTCGGTCGAGCGCGACGTCGCGCGCCTGACGTACTTCGGCCTCTTCGCGCTCCAGCACCGCGGCCAGGAGTCGGCCGGGATCGCCGTGTGGGAGGGCGGCCGCGTGACGGCGGTCCGGGAGATGGGCCTCGTCCCGCAGGTGTTCGACGAGGAGAAGCTCGCGGCGCTGCCCGGCGAGGTCGCGATCGGCCACACGCGCTACTCGACGACGGGCGGCGCGCGCTGGGCCAATGCGCAGCCGCTCGTGTTCCACGGCCCCGCGCGCACGGTCGGGCTGGGACACAACGGCAACCTCGTCGATCCCGGGCCGCTCCGCGACGAGCTCCTCGCCGCGGGCGTCCGGCTCGCCTCGAGCTCGGACACCGAGGTGATCGCGGCGCTGCTCTCGCGCGAGCCCGGCCCGCTGCCCGAGGCCGTCGCGGCGACGATGCGCCGGCTCGACGGCGCGTACTCCGTCGTCGCGATCGCCGACGGAGCGCTCGTCGCGTTCCGCGATCCGCTCGGCATCCGCCCGCTGACCCTCGGTCAGGTCGGGGACGACTGGGTCGTCGCCTCGGAGACGTGCGCGCTCGACCTCGTCGGGGCCGACGTCGTCCGGGACGTGAGACCCGGCGAAGTGGTCTGGGTCGACGAGGACGGCTGCCACAGCGCGCAGGCCGTCCCGCAGGGCCGCGGCGCGGCGTGCATCTTCGAGCACGTCTACTTCGCGCGGCCCGACTCGATACTCGACGGGACCGGAGTCCACGCCGGGCGTGTGCGGATGGGCGAGCGGCTCGCCGAGGAGGCGCCCGTCGAGGCCGATCTCGTGATGCCGATCCCCGACTCCGGGACGCCGGCGGCGATCGGGTTCGCGAAGCGCTCCGGCATCCCGTTCGAGGAGGGCCTGATCAAGAACCGCTACGTCGGGCGCACGTTCATCGAGCCCGACCAGGAGCTCCGCCGGCAGGGCATCCGACTCAAGTTCAACCCACTCGCGGAGATCGCCGCGCGGCGGATCGTGATCGTCGACGACTCGATCGTCCGCGGTAATACGATGCGTGCCCTCGTCCAGATGATGCTCGGGGCCGGGGCCGCCGAGGTGCACGTCCGGATCTCGTCGCCGCCCGTCGTCTCGCCCTGCTTCTACGGGATAGACATGGCCGACGAGGACGAGCTCGCCGCCGCGCACCGCTCGGTCGAGGAGATGCGCGATCACGTCGGCGCCACGAGCCTCCATTACCTCTCGCTCGACGGGATGCAGTGGGCGACAGGGCTCGCCGAGGAAGCGGTCTGTCGTGCCTGCTTCACGCGGCGCTACCCGACGAGCGTCCCCGCCGAGCGACTCGCGGCGAAGCACCGCTTCGAGACGGTCGGCGCGGCACAGCGCTGAGTGGACGCGCCGTGGTTTCCAGGCGGCCCGCAGCCTTGCGCCCTTCGTTCGGAGCGGACGCCGCTCAGCCGAACGAGACGACGAGGCGCCGGATCTGCTCCCCGTCGACGACGAGCCGCATGTCGCCCGACCGCTCACCGCCGTCGCTCGACCACGAGAAGCTCTCGACGGCCGTCCCGTCCGGCTCGACCTCGGTGTCGAGGATCGTCATCGTGTCGGTCGGCGGCTGCGCGGCGTATGCGGCCGCGATCGCCTCGCGTCCCTCGAACGGGCCGACGGGGACGCCGACGAACTCGAGGCGCGCGTCCGGTGCGAACAGCTCCACGAGGGGCACGAACTCGCCGCTCTCGACTGCGGCGTTGAATGTCCGAACGTGTCGCTCGAGGAACGCTCGCAGCGGATCACCCATCCGAGGCACCGTATCCTCACGCGCGTCCGGGACGGTCGACTACGCTCGCACCGTGTCGCCGGACGAGCAGACGTACGCCGCCGCGGGGGTCTCCCTCGCAACCGCCGAGGTTGTCGTCGGCCGCCTGCGCGACGCCGTGGAGGCGACCCGGACGAGCCGCGTCGTCGGCGGCTTCGGGGCATTCGCCGGCCTCGTCGCGATCGACGACGAGCGCCTTCTCGCCGCCTCGACCGACTCCGTCGGCTCGAAGCTCGTCCTCGGCCGGCGAGCGGGGAAGCTCCGCTGGTGCGGCGCCGACCTCGCCGCGCACGGGATCAACGACATCCTGACGACGGGAGCGGAGCCGCTCTTCTTCCTCGACTACGTCGCCGCCAACACGATCGACCCGGAGCAGGTCGCCGAGCTCGTCGAGGGCGCCGCCGACGTGTGCCGCTCGGCGGGGTGCGCGATCCTCGGCGGCGAGACGGCGGAGCTGCCGGGGATCTACCGCGAGGACGAGCTCGACTTCTGCGGCACCGTCGTCGGCGTCGTCCAGCGCGACGACCTGATCGACGGAAGCCGGGTCGAGCCGGGCGACGTCGTGCTGGGGTTCGCCTCGGCGGGCATCCACGCGAACGGCTTCTCGCTGGTGCGGCGGATCGTCGGCGACGATCCGTTCGACGCCGACCTGCTGCTGCCCCCGACGGTGTGCTACCTCGACGCCGTCCGCGCGCTGCGCGCGCGGGCCGACGTGCGCGCGCTCGCGCACGTGACCGGCGGCGGGATCGCGGGGAACCTCGCTCGCGTGCTCCCGGGCGGTGTCGGCGCCCTGATCGACCCGGGCGCGTGGGAGCGGCCCGCCGTGTTCGGCTGGCTGGCGGAGCACGGCGTCGCGGAAGGCGAGCTCCGCCGCGTGTTCAACATCGGCCTCGGCTACTGCGCCGTGGTGCCGCCGGACGACGTCGTCGCTTCCGACCTGGTCGTCGGCCGCATCGAGCCGGGCCGGTCGGGCGTCGAGTGGAGCGACGCGTGATCGGCGTCCTGTGCAGCGGGGAGGGGACGAATCTCCAGGCCCTGATCGACGCGGGCCTGCCGATCGTCGCGGTGGCGTCCAACCGGCCGGGTGTCCGGGCGCTCGAGCGAGCCGAGTCGGCCGGCATCCCGACGGCCGTATTCGATGCCGCGGACTACGCGGGCCGCGAGCAGCGCGACGAGGCGCTCGCGCGGTGGCTCCGTGAGCGGGGTGTCGAGCTCCTCGTCCTCGCCGGGTACATGCACGTGCTCCGGCCGCGGTTCTTCGAGGTCTTCGGCCGCCGGGTCGTCAACACCCACTCGGCTCCGCTTCCCGCGTTCCCGGGGAGCCGCCCCATCGAGGACGTCCTCGCGGCGGGCGTTCCCGAGACCGCAGCGACCGTCCACTGGGTCGACGAGGGGATCGACACGGGGCCGGTGATCCGCGCCGAGCCGGTGGCGGTCCAGCCCGGCGACACGACCGAGACGCTGCGCGCGCGGGTGCAGGCGGTCGAGCATCGGCTGCTCCCGTCCGTCGTCAGGGAGCTGATCGCGTCGTGACGATCCACCGCGCGCTGCTCTCGGTCTACGACAAGACGGGCGTCGCCGCGTTCGCGCGCGAGCTCGACCGGCTGGGCGTCGAGATCCTCGCGAGCGGCGGCACCGCCCGCGCGCTCGCCGACGAGCGGATCCCCGTGACCCCGCTCGAGACGCTGACCGGCTTCGGCGAGCTCCTCGGCCACCGGGTCGTGACGCTCCATCCCGCCGTGCACGCGGGGATCCTCGCGCGGCGCGACGTGCCGGCCGACCTCGCCGAGCTCGACGCCCACGGGATCCTGCCGATCGACCTCGTCTGCGTGAACCTCTATCCGTTCGAGAGGACCGTCGGGCGCCTCGACGTCGCGTGGGAGGAAGCGATCGAGCAGATCGACGTCGGAGGGCCGGCAATGCTGCGCGCCGCGGCCAAGAACCACGCGCACGTCGTGCCGATCTGCCGGCCGGCGGACTTCGAGGCGGTGCTCGAGGAGTACCGCTCACGGGCGGAGGTGTCCCCCGAGACGAGGCGCGCGCTCGCGACGCGCGCCTTCGAGACGACGGCCGCGTACGACGCGGCGGTCGCCCGCTGGTTCGGTCGCGACGAGGACTTTCCGGAGACGTACGTGCCGGTCTTCGACCGCGTCGCGGAGCTCGCCTACGGCGAGAACCCGCACCAGCGGGCCGCGTACTACGCGCAGCGCGGGGTGCGCACCCACCTCCTGGCACGGGTCGACCAGATCCAGGGGAAGCCGCTCTCGTTCAACAACCTCGGCGACCTCTCGGCCGCGCGGATGCTCGCCCGCGAGCTCGAGGGACCGGCGGCGGTGATCGTCAAGCACGCGAACCCGTGCGGCGTCGCGCTCGGCGCGACGCCCGAGGAGGCATTCCAGAAGGCGCTCGCGGCCGACCCGGTGTCCGCCTACGGCGGGGTCGTCGTCCTCAACCGGCCGGTCGGCGCCGAGCTCGGGAAGGCGCTCGCCGCGCAGTTCGTGGAGGTCCTGTTCGCGCCGGGATACAACGACGCGGCGCTCGAGGCCCTCGAGGGGAAGGGGACGCGGGTCCTCGCCGACGGCGAGCGGCGCAGCTTCGTCACGAGCGAGCGCGACCTGCGGCGCGTCTTCGGCGGCCTGCTCGTCCAGGACCGCGACGCCGACGGCGACCCGCTCGACGCGATGGACGTCGTCTGCGGCGACCCCGACGAGCGCATGTGGGAAGACCTCCTCTTCGCCTGGACGGTCGTCAAGCACGTGACGTCGAACGCGATCGTCATCGCCCGGAACGGCCAGACGCTCGGCGTCGGCGCCGGGCAGATGAGCCGGGTCGACGCCACCCGGATCGCGGTCGAGAAGGCACGGGAGCTGGGCCACGACCTCGAGGGCGCGGTGCTCGCGTCCGACGCGTTCTTCCCCTTCGCCGACGGCCCGCAGGTGGCACTTGACGCGGGCGTCCGCGCGATCATCCAGCCCGGCGGCTCGAAGCGCGACCCCGAGGTGCTCGAGGCCGTGCGCGCGGCCGGAGCCGTGATGGTCGTCACGGGTCGGCGGCACTTCCGGCACTGAGAATCCCTCGCTTCAGGGTTCGAATTGCGTTAGCTCCGCGCCGAAAGGTGTACGACAGCTGCTACCGTCCCGCGGTCGCTGACACGGACGGCGCGCCCATCCGGGCTCCGTTTCGACGCCGTCCCGTGCCGCTTCTTCGCTGCCGATGCCCCGTCGTCCCATCGCATTCGCCGTTACCTGCGCCTTGGCCGTCGCCCACCTCGTCGGCCCGGCGAGCGCGGCGCGGCCCGCCAAGGCCGTGGGGCCCGTCGAGAGCCCTGTCCACTTCGTCCTCCCGAAGCGTCCGAAGCCGCTGTCGTTGGGGTTGCGGGCAGTGCGCCTCGCCCGCGGTCAACTCGGCGTCCCGTACCGGTACGGCGGCGCCTCGCCCGGCGGCTTCGACTGCTCGGGACTCGTCATGTGGGTCTACGGCAGGCTCGGGATCGCGCTGCCGCACAACGCAGCCGCCCTGTACGGCATCGGGCGGGCCGTCAGCCCCTCGCGGCTCCGCCCGGGCGACCTGCTCTTCTTCCACGGGCTCGGCCATGTCGGCCTGTACATCGGCCACGGCCGCATGATCCACGCGCCGCAGTCCGGCCGGACGGTCGAGATCCAGGCGCTCTCCGTTCGCCGCGGCTCGCTCGTCGGCGCCCGCCGCGTCGCTGCGTAGGCGTCGCCCGCTGCGCTCGAGCCGCGGAAGCGGTGCGGTTCTCGCGTATCGCCGTGCGCGTCCCGTCGCGGCCGGAGGCCGGCATTGCCGGCCGGGAGGCCAGGTGCGGTTGGCCATGTCGCGTCGATCGAGGAGGGGTCGGCGGGGGAACCAGGGGTTCCCCCGCCCTAGATAGGCTTGCGCGGGCATGAGCCGCGCGTACCCGACCGTGCTCGATCTCGTGGGCTCGACGCCGATCGTGCGCCTCGTCGACTTCGGCCGCGAGACGGGCTCGACGCTGCTCGCGAAGCTCGAGTTCATGAACCCGGGCGGCTCGAACAAGGACCGGATCGGCATCTCGATGATCGAGGCGGCGGAACGCGACGGCCGCCTGCGACCGGGTGGGACGATCGTCGAGCCGACGTCGGGGAACACGGGTGTGGGGCTCGCGATCGCCGCGGCGCACAAGGGCTACCGCTGCATCTTCGTGATGCCCGACAAGATGAGCCAGGAGAAGATCTCGACGCTCCGCGCGTACGGCGCCGAGGTCGTGATCACTCCGACGGCGGTCGACCACGACTCGCCGGAGAGCTACTACTCGGTGTCCGACCGGCTCGCGGAGGAGATCCCCGGCGGGTTCAAGCCCGACCAGTACTCCAACGAGGCGAACCCCAAGGCGCACTACGAGACTACGGGACCGGAGCTCTGGGAGCAGACGGGCGGCGAGGTCGACGCGATCGTCGTGTCGGTCGGCACCGGCGGCTCGATCTCCGGCATCGGGCGGTACTTCAAGGAGCACAAGCCGGAGGTGCTGATCGTCGGCGCCGATCCGGAGGGGTCGGTCTTCACGGCGGACGACGCCCACCCCGTGCATCCGTACCTCGTCGAGGGGATCGGGAAGGACACGTGGCCCGAGACGATGGACCCGAACGTCGTCGACGAGTGGGTCCGCGTCTCCGACCGCGACTCGTTCCTCACCGCGCGACGCCTCGCGCGGGAGGAGGGGCTGCTCGTCGGCGGCTCGTGCGGCTCGACGGCGTGGGCCGGGCTCCAGGTCGCGCGCAGGCTCGGTCCGGGCGCGACCGTCCTCATGACCTTCCCCGACGCCGGCCGCTCCTACCTCTCGAAGTTCTACGACGACAACTGGATGATCCAGTACGGGTTCATGGAGCGCCGCGCGCCGTCGCCGACCGTCGACGAGGTGATCCGCTTCAAGATCGGCGAGGACTCGGGTGTTCCGGAGCTCGTGGTCGTCGACGCGCACAAGAAGGTCGGCGCGGCGATCGACCTGATGCAGCGCTACGGCATCTCCCAGCTGCCCGTCGTCCGTACGGAGCCGGTCGACGACCTGACGGACGTCGTCGGCTCACTCCAGGAGCGGAGCCTCCTCGACCGCGTCTTCCGGAACCCGGACGCGCTCAACGACGACGTCGCCGTCGCGATGCAGCCGCCGCTCGCGGCGGTCGACTCGGGAGCCTCCGTCGACGAGGTGTTCGCGGAGCTGACCGGGGCCGGCGCGGCCGTCGTGGTCGCGCGGGCCGGGAACCCGGTGGCGATCCTCACCCGGTCGGATCTGCTCGAGTTTCTCGCGGCGCAGCGGACGAAGGTCGAGGTGTAGCGGGCTCGGCGCTGCTCTCGCGCCGTGCCGTGACGACCACCGCGCCGACGATCAGCACCGCCCCGGCGAGCGTGGTCGACCCGGGTCGCTCGTCGAGGAGGAGAGCGCCGAGCGCGACGGCGACGAGTGGGTTGACGTACTGGTGTGTCACGACCTGCGAGATCGGGGCGTTGTCGAGCAGCCAGACGTACGAGGTGAACCCGATCACCGAGCCGACGAGCGCGAGGTACGCCCAGGCGGCGATCGGGCCCGGCTCGAGAGCGCTCGAGTCGAGGCGAGAGGCCTCCCCGGCGACGAGCCCGGCGGCGACGAGGACGAGCCCTCCGCCGAGCATCTCGTAGACCGTCGCGACCACGGGGTCGCGGGGCAGCCTGAGCTTCCGCGACTTGAACGAGCCGCTCGACCACGAGATCGACGCCGTGAGCATCACGAGGAGCCCGACCGCGGTGGAGCCCCCGGCGATCCCGTCGGGTCCGACGACGAGCGCGAGGCCCACGAGGCCGACGAGCGCGGCGATCGCCGTCTGGCGCGGAACCTTCTCGCCGGCCGCCAGGCGCCAGACGACGATCTGGAGCGGGACGGAGCCTGCGATCATCGCCGCGACGCCGGAGTCGATGCGCGTCTCCGCCACGTGCACGAGGCCGACGCCGAGCGCGAGCAACCACACGCCGACGCCCATGGCCGTCAGGGCCTCGCGCCGCTCGACGCGGAGCGATCGCCGGACGACGAGGACGATGACCGCCAGGATCGCCGACGCGGCGAGAAACCGCGTCCCGGCGGTGAGGAGCGGCGGCAGCGTTCGCACCGCGATCTTGATCGCGAGATACGTCGAGCCCCACGCGAGGTAGACGATCCACAGCGCCGTCCAGAGGCGAATCCGGTCGCGCCTCACCACGAGCGCCCGTTCCCGGGCGCCCTCTGCGGGCAGCGGTCGCGGATCACCGTCATGATTGCTCCAACGATGGGACTGCTCGATTCCATCCGGAGGGTCTTCGGCCGCGCCGAGAACGCGATGAACGACGTCGACTATGCGGCGCTCGACGCGGTGCACCACGCCGAGGACCGGATCGACGACGCCACCGGCGGCCGCTACTACGACGCGGTCGAGAAGGCGGACGAGGAGGCGGGGGAGCTCCTCGAGCGGCTCCACCTCGACGGCGAGCCCGGCCAGGGGCGCGATGCGGCGGGCGACGCCACCGACTCCGAGCCCGGCTCGGGGCCGGCTGCGGCCTAGAGGGCGCGTCGGTCGGCGAACGCGGCGCGGTGGCCGCGCTCGTTCGCCTCGGCGATCTCGGCCTCGTCGAGCGCCCCGATCCGGTGCAGGAGGGCAAACTCGTCCCGCAGGTGCGTCCGCATCATCTCCGGGCCGTCCGTCGCGATCGTGAACGCGACGCCGCTCTCGACGAAGCGGCGGAAGGTCTCGCGCACGGCCTCCTCGTCGCGGAGCGCGCGGGTGAGCAGGTTCGACGTCGGGCAGATCTCCAGCGTCACGCTCGCATCGCGGAGGAGCCGCATGAGCTCCGGGTCGCGCGCGGCGAGGATCCCATGCCCGATCCGCTCGGGACGGAGCGACTCGACGACCTCGCCGATCTCCTCGATGCCCGTAGGCCCCTCCTCGCCGACGTGGATCGTCACGCCGAGGCCGGCCTCGCGCGCCGTCTCGACCATCGGCGCGAGCGCGCTGTAGTCGTACCGCCGGCCGCCGGGCCGCGGCCCGGCGATGTCGACGCCCACGACGCCGCGGCTCGCCCAGCGCACGGCCTTCTCGACGATGATCTCGTTCTGGCGCCGGTCGAACGTGCGGTCCATCATCAGGATCAGACCTGCGTTGACCTGCGGGTACTCGAGCTTCGCGAGATCGAGGCCCCGGATCGCGGCGAGGATGATGTGGTCCAGGTCGCGCTCGCCGCCGCGGTTCCGCTTCATGGGGTTGAACCGCAGCTCGAGCGTCGTGATCCGCTGCGAGCGATAGGCGCCTCCGATCGCCGCGTGGACCGACCGCTCGACCGCGAGCGGGGACGACTGGATCAGCTCCGTCCAGTGGTAGATCGCGTCGAGCGCGTCGAGGTTCTCGACGCCGCGGGGATCCGACACGGTGACGAGCGCGTCGAACTCCCAGTAGTCCTTCACGGGCAGGGCGATCCCCTGCTCGTGGGCGAGGCTCCAC
>Ga0111538_10005229_pt1 | contig 17777 bp, 14 predicted proteins | sample SoiMethybrSBSTD1_FD_79669 | JGI IMG/M metagenome (GOLD analysis project Ga0111538, IMG submission 79669) | Bulk soil microbial communities from a Populus tree surrounding site in Tennessee, USA - Soil MetaG P. TD hybrid SBSTD1 (version 2)... | ecosystem: Environmental > Terrestrial > Soil >...
AAAGTCGCGGTCTTGCGGTCCGCGGCGTCGGCAAGACCAACACGATCCAGCAAGGAAGGAATAAGCTGGCTCAAAGAGACAGCTGTCAAGCCGGTCAAACGTCCGTAGTACTGCAACGCCTCTTGAGCCGTGTAGAACGGATAGGTGTGAAAGATTTCGGGCTGATACCCAATCCTGCGTAAAACAGCTGTATCCAGCGGCGTTCCAAAAACTTGAATCGTACCGGCCGTGGGTTTCAGAAGACCAAGCAGGGCCAGAATGGTTGTCGTTTTTCCGGCGCCGTTCGGGCCCACGAAAGCAACGGCCGTTGCGGGTTTTACCGTGATGCTAAGGTCCTGAACCGCATGCAACCCTGTTCGCCGCAGGCCTCGTCGATAGACCTTCGTCAGATTTCGGATCTCAATGACAGGCGCCGACAAGGGACCTCCCGACTTGTGAGGATCATATATCGAAAAAGGATTCTCGTGCTTCACAGTGGCCCTTTGCGATTACGATAGAAACAATCGCTTCATCAAAAGGGGTGCGGATACGGACTCTCTAAGCAAGTGTGTAGGCCGTCTGATTGCCGTGATGGTTATGGTGGCGATGGCAATAGCTCAAATTAATGTCGACGTTCGACTGGTCACAGTGAACTTCGTCGTCGATGACGCTTCGGGAAGACCTGTTCTTAATCTGACTCAACAGGACTTTGTCGTTCTGGAAGATGGTGAACAACGCGATATCAAGGCGTTTGAACCAGTTGAAAGCCCGTTCAATATTCTGCTTCTATTCGATCGAAGCGCCAGTACCGAAAACCAATGGGGCTTTCTGATTGAAGCGATCTCGCGCTTCATTAAACAGATGCCTGAGCAACACAGGATCGCGTTGGCAGCCTTCGATGACAAAACTGAAATGCTTCTAACCTGGAGAAGCGCCGGGGATTTCGTCCGCCAATCATTCAGCCTCAACGACGCCGGCGGTGGCTCGAACGTTTACAAGGCCTTAGAGTGGGCTACGCAGCAATTGAAGCCGTTGAAGGGACGTAAGGGAGTGATCGTCTTCACCGATGGCGTTGATAATCGCCTCTCGAAGGAACTTGTGACCTTCGATCGAAATGGGACACCATCGATAACGCCCCCGGAACGCGACACTCAGTTCCAAAAGATGATCCGTACTGTTCGAGAAGGTAGCAGCGCTCTGATTTACTTCGTGGGTGTGAACACCGATTTGAATCCCGATCCCAACGCTGCCCCGAACGCGTTTGACGTTGCGCAACACAAGGCTGCGCGAATGCGCATGGACATGGTTGCAAATGTTTCAAATGGTGTTCTCCACCTTCCCAAAAAGGTTGCAGATGTCACTGTTCTCTATGAATCGATCGGCCGGGAACTGGGGCAGGGCTATAGCATCGGTTTCACGCCAAAAACCACATTGCGAGACGGCTCCCCTCACAGCATTCAGGTACGGCCTCGCGACACGAGCTTGCGGGTTACAGCCGGCCGAGAGGGCTATTACGCCTACTGAAAACGCGTGTTAGAATGCCGCCATCTCTATGCGATTCGTTGGGTTGGCCATCATTCTTGTTGGCATTTCGGCCAGCTTTGCCGCCACTCAGGACGAATTTCGCGTGCGAGTCAATGTTTCCCTGGTCTCGGTTGACGTTGGCGTCTTCGACCGAAAGGGCGAAGCTGTCACGACCCTCCAGCAAGACGACTTTCTGATTTTTGAGGATGGCCAGGAGCAGGAGATCCGCATCTTTGAACCAAGCGGCGTGGGGTTCAATGCGTTGCTCCTTGTCGATCGGAGCGGGAGCATGCGAGCCGCCTGGGATTCGATGGTCGGCGGCCTCAACCGTTTCATGGAAGTTCTTCGCGTTCAGGATCGGGTCGCGATTGCCGCCTTTGATAGTGATGTGCAGATGGCCTCCAATTGGCGAGGCGCTAAGAGCGGGAAGCGCGAAACAGTATCGATGTTACCGGATGGGCGAGGTACGGATTTTTATGGCGCCGTCACCTGGGCCGCAGGGTATATACGGCCGGAAAAGGGACGACGAGGTGTCATCGTCTTCAGTGATGGCCGACAGGCGGCCTTCGAACAAGGAGGCACTCTGAAACTGGCACTCGAGCGCGTCCGTCAGGTTAATGTACCGTTCTATTTCATCGGCTACAACACGACACCTGCGAGTGAATCCGAAATGAAGCAACTCGCGGAGAGCTCCGGCGGCAGAGCTTTCTTCCCGGCAGCGGTAGAGGATCTCGTCCGTGTGTATGAACAGATCGGCCGAGATTTAGGCAGGGCGTACAGCATCGGCTATGCTCCACGAAAGGAACCTGACGGAAAGTTCCGCAAGATAGAGGTTCGAACCCTTGACGTGAGACTCCGTGTCTCACAATCCAGAGATGGCTACTATGCGCGTTAGATTTATCCGAACCGCGGGCCTCGCCTTTCTATTCCTATCCATAACTGCCGTGTCCGCGCAAAATGGACCCGTTTACCAGGTCGTTGTTGCAATTGATCCGGTGGCGATTGATGTTGCGATCACAGATCCTCAGGGACGGTCTGTAAACGATCTTTCCCGTGATGACTTTTTGGTTTACGAGGACGGAGAGCCCCAGGAACTCCAGAGCGCTGAAGTCATTGGCATGCCTTACAGCATCCTGCTGCTTGTCGATCGTAGTCCCCGCGACGCTAGAAGTGATTGGCCCAGATTCGTTGTCAGGTCCGTTGATTTGTTTCTTAAGAATCTTAGAGGGCCGGATCGGCTCGCAGTCGCCGGCTTTGACGACCGCGTTTCCGTGTTGGTGGATTGGCGGCCTTCCAGGAACGGAATTGTTCAGAGGGTAATGCTGCGAAAGTCCGACCGGCACACTCGATTCTTTGAAGCCGTCGGCTGGGCCTCGGAGGAAATGGATCTTTCGTCGGTTGGTGGGACACAAGCGCAGCCTTTGATACATGGGCGGAGAGGCGTGATCGTCTTTACCGACGGGCGGGACTTTGACATGTATCCCAAATACGTAACGGCCAACGGACAAACTGTCCCCGATCCTTTTTACGAAGTTCCCCCTTCCGTCGAAATGCGCTTCGAACAGTCACGAGAGAGGCTTCAGTCCCGCTCTGTCCCGTTCTACTTTGTTGCTGTCGACACCGACAAACAACTCTCAGAAAAATCGCCGTTGGCGAAGTTGGACGGTTGGGTGAAATTCCTTAAAGAGGTCCGGACTCGCATGGAAGGACTTGCCGAGTCGTCCGGGGGCGTTGCTGCTTTTCCAAAGCGAATCGAGGATCTTCTGCCCTTATACGACAAAATCCAACGCGACCTCGGCACAGGCTACCAACTCAAGTACACATCCCGTCGGCCTGCCGACGGCAAAGTGCGACGAGTCGAAGTACGCGTCCGCGACACTAAGCTTCGGGTTTATCAATCCAGCACGAACTACTACCCGCACTAGCTAGCTGGCGGTATCAGGAGATCTTCGCCGGAACAGCGTGGAATACGAACTCACCGGCCTTATTCACGTCGGCTTCGATTTCGTCGCCGGGCTGAATCTCACCCGCAAGAAGTTTCAAAGCGAGCGGGTCCGCAATTAACTTCTGTATCGCTCGCTTGAGTGGTCGGGCTCCAAACGCCGGGTCGTAACCCTCCTGGAAGAGCGCATCCCTGGCGGGGCTGGTGAGCTCGAGGGTGATCTTCTTCTCATCAAGATGCTTCCTCAGAATCGCCATCTGGATGTCGACGATTTTCGCAATCTCGTCCTTCCCGAGAGGCTGGAACGTAATGATGTCGTCGATCCGGTTCAGGAACTCCGGCTTGAAATGCGCACGGAGGCTCTCGCGAACATTGCCGCCGGTTGTACCCGTAGCGACATTGGATGTCATGATGATTACCGTATTCTTGAAGTCGACAGTGCGGCCCTTGCCATCCGTCAAACGCCCGTCGTCGAAAATCTGCAACATGACGTTCCAGACATCCGGATGAGCTTTCTCGACTTCGTCGAGTAAAACGACAGCGTAGGGTCGACGGCGAACGCTTTCGGTGAGATAGCCACCTTCGTCATAGCCCACATAACCCGGAGGCGCGCCGATCAGGCGGGAAACCGAGTGCTTCTCCATATATTCGGACATATCGACCCGCACCATGGCACGCTCATCGTCAAAGAGAAACTCCGCAAGCGCCCGCGCCGTTTCCGTTTTTCCCACGCCGGTCGGCCCGAGGAACATGAAAACGCCGATAGGCCGATTACGGTCCTGCAATCCCGCGCGCGATCGTCGTATGGCATTGGCAACCGCGGTGAGCGCCTTATCCTGTCCGACGACACGTTGAGCGAGCAAATCCTCCATGTGGATGAGTTTTTGAACTTCACTCTCGAGCATTTTGCTGACCGGCACTCCGGTCCACTTGGCAACAATGCGAGCAATGTCTTCTTCGTCGACCTGCTCCTTGAGCATTCGTTCGCTCTGCTGCATTTCCTCTATCCGGCTGTTGGCTTCCTTTAGCTGCTTCTCGAGCTCCTGCAACTTGCCATATCGCAATTCCGCAACTTTTGCGTAGTTGCCCTCTCTCTCTGCTTTCTGCTCCTCGACATGAATGGATTCCATCTGTTCCTTGATAGTGCGAACAGATTGAATGAGCTCCTTTTCGTGCTGCCATCGGAGTTTCATCTGCGCCGACTTTTCCCGAAGTTCTCCAAGTTGTTTCTCAATCGCCCGGAGACGATCTTTGGAAGCGGGATCCTCTTCCTTCTGAAGGGCCTGTCTTTCGATCTCCAGCTGAATCACCTCGCGCTCCACGGAATCGATCTCCGCCGGCATCGAGTCTATTTGCATGCGAAGGCTCGCGGCCGCCTCATCGACAAGGTCGATCGCCTTGTCCGGCAGGAAACGATCCGTGATGTAGCGATTGGATAGCATGGCTGCGGCAACAATCGCCGAATCCTTGATCTTCACGCCATGGTGGACTTCGTAGCGATCCTTTAGGCCGCGAAGAATCGAAATGGTGTCTTCCACGGTCGGCTCTCCCACATAGGTTTTTTGGAAGCGGCGCTCCAGTGCCTTATCCTTCTCGATGTATTTTTGATATTCATTCAGCGTCGTTGCACCGATACATCGAAGGTCCCCTCTGGCGAGTGCAGGTTTCAGCATGTTCGAAGCATCCATGGACCCCTCTGATCCACCCGCGCCAATGAGAGTGTGCAGTTCGTCTATGAAGAGAATGATGTCGCCGCCGGATTCTTCAATCTCCTTGAGGACTGCCTTCAGGCGATCCTCAAACTCTCCACGATATTTCGTTCCAGCGATCATCGAACCGAGATCCAGCGCGACCAGGCGTTTGCGCTTCAGAGACTCCGGCACATCGCCGGCGACAATGCGCTGAGCGAGCCCCTCGACAATCGCCGTTTTGCCTACACCCGGTTCGCCAATCAGTACGGGATTATTCTTGGTCCGACGCGATAGAACCTGAATAACGCGACGCACTTCTTCGTCACGCCCAATGACCGGATCCAGCTTGCCCTTCCTGGCCAGATCTGTAAGGTCGCGGGAATAGCGCTGTAAGGCTTGATACTTTTCTTCGGGGTTGGGGTCGGTAATTTTCTGACTTCCGCGAATGGATACGAGGACTTTCAGAATCGCGTCCTTCGTGACGCCGTGCGATTGCAAAAGCTGCGCAACCGGCTCGCCTTTGGCAGTTGCTAAAGCGATAAGGAGATGTTCTGCACTGACATATTCATCCTTGAACTGATCAGCCTCCTTTTGTGCTTCCTGTAGAACGCGGCTCAATCCGGGGCTCAGGTGGATATCGTCCTGGCCCTGCACCTGCGGTAACTTCGCGACTGCAGTCGACAAATCCTTCGCCAGGGCAGGAATACTCACACCCAATTTCTGAAGTATCGGCAGGACAACGCCATCCTTCTGCTGAACGAGAGCCCAGAGCAAATGCTCCGATGAGAGCTGTGGGTTCCCTTTCTCCTGCGCGTGCGCCTGGGCCGCCTGAAGCGCTTCCTGTGCTTTAAGGGTGAACTTGTCAAAACGAATCATTTGTCTGGGCTCCTGAAATCCACCACGGATTTACGGAAACTCGTCCGCTAAATCCGCGGAAGCTTACTTGGTCTCTGCAATCTGAATCTGCTTCGGTTTTACCTGCTCTTTCTTCGGCAAAGAGATCTTCAGAATCCCATCCTTATATTCAGCCCGGATCTTCTCTTCATCCACGATGGCGGGAATCGAGAATGAACGACTGAAGCCTCCGTAGGCGCGTTCGATCCGGTGATAGTTCTCCTGCTTTGTTTCTTTCTCAAACCGGCGCTCACCCTTGAGTGTGAGCACGTTTTTCTCCAGATTCAGACCAATGTCTTTGCGATCGACCCCGGGCAACTCGGCATGGACCGTGATTTCCGATTCTGTTTCGTAGATGTCGACTGCGGGACTCCAAGTCGTTGTAGAGGAAGGCTCATCACCCCTCCAGCCTCTCCCGGCGTCTTCGAACATGCGGTTCATTCGGTCTTGCATGATGCTCAAGTCGCGAAGCGGATCCCATCGGGACATCGCCATATCACATACCTCCGTTTAAGATCTAAGTCGAAGTGAAGCATAAGATCTGAGTGTGTAGCTGTCAATACATGATTTGAAGAATAAAGCATTTCAGGTACAGAGTTTCGGGAACCGACAGAAGAACAGGGTGGTCGGCGGACTGGATCCGCCGCTCGAGCACCCGAGCCCAGCAGCCGGCATCCCTGGCGGCTTCGGCGAGCATTTCTGCAAAAAGCGCTTCGGATACGTGGTGAGAGCAACTGCAAGTCAAGAGCACGCCGCCATTTCTTAGCAGTCGCATCGCCCGATTATTTATTTCTTTATAGCCACGAAGGGCACCCTCAAGGCTTTCCTTATTGCGTGCGAAAGCGGGGGGATCGAGGACGATGGTGTCGTAGCGTTCGCCCATCGAGAACCGCTCTCGGAGAAAATCAAAAACGTTGGCCTCAATGCTCGTTATGTTTTGAATTTGATTGCGGGCGGCGTTGCTTCGCGTGAGTTCTATGGCGGCCGCCGACAGATCGACGGCCTCGACGCTTTCACAAACATCCGCCATATGGAGTGCAAAACCGCCGCCGTAGCAGAATCCGTCGAGCGCACGCCCGCTGGCGTACCGGCGAGCAGCCCGGCGGTTTTCCGATTGATCGAGAAAGGCGCCCGTCTTCTGTCCACCGAGCAGCGGAATATCCACCTGCTTGTCCCCGTCGGCAAGTGTGATGGTCTCGGGCGGGGTTTCTCCCATCGAGCTTTGCCCAAGGGGTAAGCCTTCGAGTTCCCGGACCTTGATATCATTCCGAAAGATTATGGAACGAGGCTCGTAGAGCTCTTGAAGGAGAGAAGCAAAGAACGGCTGCAGGCGATCGGCAGACTGCGTGAGGCTCTGCACGACGAGGTAGTCTCCGTACTTATCGACTATGAGGCCCGGCAGCAGATCGCCTTCCGAATAGATACGGCGGCTGAGCTGGGGATTTGCGCCAACGAGACGTCTCAACGCGTCGGCGTTCTGAAAACGTCGGCGGAGGAAGCTTTCGTCAACGGGCTTCTCCCCGCGCACCAGGAAGCGCAGCGCAATCTGCGAAGTCGAACTGTAGAAGGCTTTTCCAATCACCGCGTCTCGTTCGTCGCAGACCGTGGTGATTCCGCCCGGTGGAACGTCGAGAACGTCGGCAATGTCACTGCGATAAACCCAGAGGTGACCGTTTCGAATCCTGGCAACACCGCGTTTGTGTATACGGACTCGACCTTCCTCGGTAACCGGCATCATTTCCACCCCCATGCACATTGCTGATTTCGATTACGACCTGCCGCCGGAACTGATTGCGCAAACACCGGCCGAACCACGCGACAGCTCACGAATGATGGTGCTGGATCCAAAGTCGGATCGCATTGTCGATTCGCGGTTCAGGAATTTCCCGGATTACCTTCAACCGTCGGACGTACTGGTCCTCAATGATACGCGGGTCATTCGGGCTCGCACACATGCTCTGCTCGAGCGGAGCAACGGCACCTCTCGAGAAATGGAAGTGTTTTTCGTGGAGCCGGGCGAGTCTGGTGTCTGGCAGGTGCTTTGTAAACCCGGTCGACGAATCCGGCCAGGCGATCGAGCAATTTTCGGAGGGAAGTTTCGCGGGGTCTTCCAGGAAAGTCTGGGGGCGGATCTTCATCTTCTGGAAATCGATGCCGCGGAGGAGGTACTCGCCGAGTTAGGGGAAATTCCGCTGCCGCCTTACATTCAGCGAAGCGCGTCGCAATCCGACGAGGCGACGTATCAGACTGTTTTTGCGGGCCATCCCGGAGCCATCGCCGCGCCCACAGCGGGTCTGCACTTCACACCGGAAATCCTCGCTCAGGTTCGAGGCCTCGGGGTTGAGGTCGTTACGATCACCCTTCATGTGGGAATAGGAACGTTTCTACCGGTCCGAACCGAAGATCCCAGCGAACATCGTCTTCGTCCGGAACGATATGAGGTCCAAGAATTTACTGCACGGCTTCTGCAGGAAGCATGGACTGCTGGTCGTCGCATTATCGCTGTCGGAACGACGACGACAAGAACCCTGGAATACCTTCTCCATCGTTATGGGGCGATACAGGCGGGATCCGGCTATGCGGACCTTTATATATTGCCTGGATTTCAATTTCGTATCGTCTCCGGGTTGCTCACAAATTTCCACCTGCCCAAGTCCACTTTGCTCATGCTTGTCAGTGCTTTTGCCGGAAGGGAGAGGATCCTGAAGGCCTATCGCCAAGCAGTCGAAAGCCGCTATCGCTTCTACAGTTATGGCGACTGCATGTTTATGGAACGAAAGGTCTGAACTAGATTGACTACGAAATTGTCACGGGAACTTGACAATCCCATGACCCATCGCTAAATTCCCCTTCGGTCTAGTGCTTGGCGCCGCCAGAGATTGTACCGCTAGAGAACACAGGATTTAGAGAAACCACTTCTAACACCAACCAAGGAGCAAAGATGAAACGTTTAGCAATGGTTATCGCGGCTATGGTCGTACTTGTGCCGGCTTCGCTATGGGCGCAGGAAACACCTGGAGCCGAAGTTTTTGGGGGATTTTCGCTACTGACTATCAAAGATTCAGGCGCTCGAGTGACACCCATCGGTTGGCAGGCAAGCGTCACGGCCAACGTTACCGAAAGATTCGGAGTTGTAGGCGACTTCGGCGGCGCATACAAAGACGACGCGACAAATTGCCCTTCTTGCAGCCTCTATTCATTTTTGGGCGGCGTCCGCGTTGGTCACCGTGTTGAAAAAGCCACCATCTTCGCCCACGCGTTGTATGGCGGTACTCGGATGTCTTCGGGAGGTGGCAGCGAGACGAACTTCACGATGGGATACGGTGGTGGCGTCGATATCAACACCTCCGAGAAGCTTGCCGTCCGTATCATCCAATTCGACTGGCTGCCGATGCGCGTCGATAACGGTACCGGCGGCAAGGCATGGCTGAACAACGTCATGCGCTTCGGTTTCGGAGTCGTTTTCAAGACCTCGCCCAGGTAACCGCATCTAGGGTCCAAGGGGGCTCATGGATTTTTTTCGAGCTCCCTTGACCACTCTCATTTCCCTTTTGACGACGGCAGGGCACCGGGAGCATTATGGGCGCAGTCCCATGAAGTCGTTGGTTCTTCTATCCACATTAATGCTTCTCCTCCTGGCGTCAGCACCAACAACAGCGCATCATTCCATCTCCGCAGAATTCGACAATACGAAGCCCATCACCCTCAGTGGTGTGGTCACCAATGTCGATTGGATGAACCCGCATACGTATGTTTTTGTGGGAGTCAAAGATGCCGATGCCGGCAAGACGCGCACATGGGCATGTGAACTTGCGAGTCCGAGTGAGTTGGCGAAACGCGGGTTTACCCGCGAATCGTTGAAAGTCGGAATGTCCGTGCGTGTCGTCGGGACACGAGCCAAAGACGGGAGTTTCAAGGTTCACACCGAAATGTTATCGGCAGACAACTCCGTCCTGATCCCAAGGTAAGCTCGCCATTTTTTCGCTCCTAATTCTCATTGCTTCGACGTAATACAGTACCCGCTTGGTTTTGGCGCAATGGCGGTTCCCAAACCCCACTCTGTCGGGGCTTTCAAAGTGGTGGTCCGCGTAAATCCAGTCCTGTAGGGCGTTTCGCGGACTCGCTTAATTTGACAGCCCAAACCGTTTTTGTATAATGCCGCCGTTTGGTTCCTCTAAAGCGGTTAATTAAGGAGTCTGAGTAATGAGCCAAGAATTGGGAAAGGTCAAATGGTTCAACAACAAGAAGGGTTTTGGTTTCATCGAGCGGGCATCGGGTGGAGACGTGTTTGTTCATTACTCAGCAATCCTGAGTGACGGATATAAGACGCTAAAGGAAGGCGACAGCGTTAAGTTTACGATTACCCAGGGACCTAAAGGCTTCCAGGCCGAAAACGTCGAGAAGGCCTAACCTTTTCCAGAGACCCTGCGAGGATCTTCTCTTCGCAGGGTCTTCTTGTCTCTGCACTCCGACAACCCTGCGTTCGAGGGGCCGCGTGATATGATCGGCCGCGTTTTAATGAGCACCGAAATCCCACGCCGTGTACAGCTTCGGCAAGACCTCCAGCAATCCCGACAACAACATCAAGGCAAGACGTATCTGGTCGTCAAAGATCCGATTGCGCGGCGATACTTCCGATTCACGGAAACACAGGCATCGATTCTGGATCTTTTGTCGGATCCGACGGATGCCGCCACTGTTGCAGCCATGGCGTCTGAAAAATTCGGTGCCGTTTCGGCGGCGACGATCAACGCCTTTCTCGATTCTCTGGAATCGAAAGACTTGCTGGATACCCCGGCCGTCCGGGAACGTCTTGGAACAATCGGAAGCCCAAACAAATTCAAACAGAGCAGCGTCCTCTATAAACAGGTTGCTGCTTTCGACCCCGAACGGATTTTCAACTGGCTGTTGCCACGAACCCGGTGGGCCTTCAAACCCGCGTTTCACGTTTTCGGCTGTTTTCTGATATTGACCGGACTGTCGATTTTCTTTCTTCACTGGGACGAATTGCGGGCTTCGGCTCCGAATCTTCTGAACGTCTGGACCGTGCTCATGGTGTGGCCCATCGTCATGGCTGTTTCGGCGTACCACGAATTTTCCCACGGACTAACGTGCCGTCATTTTGGCGGGCAAGTGAAGGAAGTAGGCTTCATGTTGATCTATTTCTCACCTGCGTTCTATTGCGACGTGAGTGACGCCTGGATGTTTCCGAAACGCCGCCATCGCATGTTCGTGACGCTTGCCGGTGGTTACTCCCAGCTGATTTTATGGGGACTGTGCACAATAATCTGGAGGATCACAGAAACGGACAGCTACATCAATCACATCATGCTGGTGGTTGTTCTGTTCTCTGGCTTGCAGACTCTTTTCAATTTCAATCCGCTGATCAAGCTCGATGGCTATTACATGCTGAGCGATTATCTGGAGGTTCCCAATCTCCGGTCAAAGGGCTTCACGACGCTATGGAATTGGATCACTCGCAGTTCAAAGCGAAAGACGTTCCGGGAAGAACGTTCGCAGTTGGTCTATGGCCTCTGTGCGATCATTTTCTCGTCTACTCTGTTCGTGCTGGTGTATTCACGGATATATACTTGGGCCACCAGTAACTGGGCGACCGCAGGATTGGTCGGATTTGTGGTGTTTTCAACGATTACACTCCGGAGGACGGCAGCGGAATCGATGTCTGGATTGAAATCCCTCGCGTCCCACTTAGCAGCAAAGAGAATTCGCAATGCTGTCATCCTTCTTGTTTTGGTGCTCCTCTCCATTTTTGTCCGTTGGGAATTAAAGGTCCGGGCCGACTTCAGGGTGCTGCCGCAGAACGAGGAAACCGTGCGTGCTCAAACTGCCGGCGTGCTGCAGGAAGTGTTTGCCCGCGAAGGCGTTCGAGTGCGGAAAGGCGATCTTTTGGCGCGAACGCGGGATTACGACAAAGAGGTTCTGCGTGAAAGACTCGTGGGTGAGCTCAACGAAAGCAAGCGCACACTGGAGCGGCTGAAAGCGGGACCACGAGCCGAAGAAGTTAAGGAATTCGAGAGCCGTATTTCCACCAAGAAAGTTGAGTTGGGCAATGCGGCCCGCAATCGGCAGGAACGGGCGGTTTTGGAGGAGGTTCTGGCTCGACACAAAGCCAGGCTCAAAGGCCTCCAGGAATTTGCGGTCGCACAAAAAGACGGCTTTGAGGCGGGCGTTATCGCCAAAGTGCAATGGCTGGAAGCGCAGAACGCAGTAGACGTGAAGCAACACGAAATCCTCCAGGCGGAAGCGGATATTCGCGCTCACGATGAAAAAGTCGAGCGGAATTCGGATCTGCTATCCGAGGAACTTGAGTTTCTGGAAAATGGCTTGAAACTTCTCAAGGCGGGTAATCGTCCCGAGTTGATACGCGAGACGCAGGCAGCGGTCGAGAAGTCAGAAACCTTGATCGCATCGCTGAACCTCGAAATCGCCAAATCCGAGATTCGCGCGACGATTGACGGCATGGTGGCGACGCCGTTTCCTGAACGGAAACTCAATCAGCGTCTTGCCGCGGGCGAGGAGCTTGTGCGTCTCATCGATACAACGAGTGTTAGGGTGGAGATGATGGTGACGGAAAAAGACCTCGAAGAAGTTCAGCCGGGAAATGTGGTTCGGTTAACGGCGCGAAGCTCGTCCAGGCAGGAGATCGAAGGACGCGTGGATTTTATTGCCCCGGTCGCGCAAACCGTGACTGGCCAGCAGATGATTGCTGTCCGCAGCAAAATTCCAAACGAAAATGGAAATCTCAAGCCGGAGATGACGGGCGTTGCACGTATCTACTGCGGCAAGCGTCGCATTATAGACCTCGCTACCCTGCGCATACGCAAGTGGGTCAGGACAGAATTCGCAAATCTCCTGCCGTAGAGCCTCGCTTTAGTTGCCGCTAAGTCCTCCCCAGGGGGAGTTGATGTGATAAGGAGCGCTGGTACCGATCATCTCCACACGACGGATCTTGCCGTTTTCGATCAGGAAGGCTTCCGTCACCAGAATGCTCGACGGCCGATTGAACCCGCGAAAACTGTACGGACGGCCATCCGACAGAACACCGGAATTCACGGTGCCCTGGTCGAAAACAGAGTGTGAGTAAACAACACCTCGTTCCTGATCGACCACGGGATAGCGACGATTGTGAATGTTTTGAACAACGAAGTAGTAGCCGAGTTTGAACTGTGAAAGACAATCCATGGCATTTGCGTTGAGAGTGCCCGGCGCCTCATTTGGCGGACGCGGCACGTTTGTGGTTGGAGCGCCGTTTTCCAGACGGTGGCAATCCTCAGTGAAAGGATAGGTGCCTGTGCCATTGATCCCTTTTCCGTCATTCTTCTGAACGCTCGAAAAGTAGCCGTCCGCAATCGCAATCAGCTCCGGCCGAGACATGCGTTGAGCGGGGGGAATGGATTTGAACCACATAGATTCTGGCTGATACGGCGCATCCATTGTGGCGATGTTGTTGGGACCGCCACCTCCCGGCTTGAAGAAGACCGTTTCCACTTCGGTAATTCGGCCCAGCTCGAGACGCAAACGAAGGCTCATTAAGACGGGTCCGCCAGCTTCCATCATCGTGCCCATGTAGGCGACCTGACCGAATTCCGGGTCAGCAAAGATATGAGTGTACTTGCCACGGCCCTCCACCGTTTTCCAAAAGCCGTCGCCGATAGGCAGGACCTGACTGTTCTCCGTATATTTCACGTCCGCCGACAGCGGCAATCGTTTTGGATCACGGGCGACGAGCGCCGTCAGGTACTGATCGACAACATTCTCAAGACAGGCTCGATTGCAGTTGAGCGGGATCGGCCCTGTGGAGGCGTCAAAAGCGGGACCGATACTTCCAAGAAAGATCGTGAGGGCGAATGCGGCAATTCCGAATAAAAACGAGCGCATGAGTACGTCTCCTTTTTTGCGCGTGATTTTACTCCCGGATGGAGAAGCAATGATCTGGAATTGTCAAAAAGTCCCGAACATGGGGACATGAAAATTACAAGAAAATAGTCGTATTTTTCGCGTGAGCTGTTCCTCTATAAGAGCGGAATAGGACCTTTGAATCCCCTTCAAAGGTCAGCTGAAAGTCTGACATCTGTTTGAGATGCAAGCCCTTCGGCTGAGTTTCCGGAACACCACACCGCCCGAGGCGGTCACAGTCTTTCAGGACGTTTTCTTCCGTTACCCAAGGTTGGGATCTGATAGCTGGTGCTGGTGGAAGTGCTCGCGGCACGTTCACGCTAGGTGGCTGAATTGTTTTTCCGGGGTTCTGTTCCCAGGAAGGAGTTCAGAAATGCGGTTCGGTGTGATTTGGATCTAGGTGCGCTCAACGGCTAAAGAGCCGAAAACTCAAGAATTTAGTTTGACTCTTAACCGTCCCCGGAGGAAAAGGATTATGACTGAATACACGATTGTTGATCTGGTGGAAATCGAAGAGCTGGAATCAAAAATAGCACCGGACGACAGCGGGTCCTTGCCAGTTATAGATTAGCTTTCTGATGGGGATGCCGGCGTTCGGCGGCATCCCCATCAGAAAGCTCCGAGTCCGAACGATCATATGCGCTGGAATCAGCAACCTAAAGCGTCACGCAACTATCTCTCCCTAATTTTTTTCCTCTCAGTTCCTGCTGCCTTCTATTGTCTGAATCAGCCGGCGGAGTTTAGTTTCGAGTGGGCGGCCCTTACTTTCGTGTCAATCTTCATCGCTACTCTAAACGTTCGGCTTCCCAAAATTTCGTCGGTCATTTCTATGGGGGACATCTTTGTCATCTTGTCTCTCCTTTACTTCGGCGCAGGACCGACTCTAATCATGTATTGGGTTGACATCACCGTAGCTCATTTCAGCGACGGCATCCGAAAATACGGTTTTGACTTACGCGATCGGTTCTCCCTTCACAAGTTCGTATTCAATCTAAGCTGTTGTCCCCTCTGTGTGCTTGGTATGGATCTGTCACGACAAGCCGTAACAGCTATTTCCTCAGGAAACGCTTCGCTGATACTGTCCCTCGCGGCTATTGCGCTCAGTTGGTTCCTCGTAAACACAATAACGCTCTCCCTTGCGATTTCGTTCGGAATGAACAAGGGCTTTTGGCAAGTGTGGCAAGAAGGCCGCAGCTTGTACGTTTTGAATTTCCTGGGCTCTGCGGCAGCGGCCGGCCTAATCAAATTGTCTTACGATGGTCTCGCATCCCCGGTGCTTTTCCTCTCTGTGCCCATAGCAATCATCCTCTTTCAGCTATATCGCTATCACATCGCCAAGTACGAACAAGCCCAAGAACACATCGGCGAACTGAATAAGCTCTTTTTGCAGACGGTTGAAACACTCGCTGCAGCAGTTGACGCTAAGGACCGGTACACACATGGGCACATTCGTCGCGTGCAAGCATTCGCAAACGAACTTGCCGTGCGTATGGGTATTACCGATGAATCCGAGTTGCTGGCTTTGAGGGCTGGATCCTTACTTCATGACATCGGAAAGATTGCGATTCCAGAGTACATACTTAACAAACCATCGGCGCTGACAGATAGTGAATACAGCAAGATGAAGCTCCACCCGGTTGTTGGAGCGAATATGCTCAAAAATATAGACTTCCCCTATCCCGTAATGCCCATGGTTCGTTTTCACCATGAACGGTGGGACGGGAACGGTTATCCCGACGGCCTCCGCGGAGAGGACATTCCTATCGGTGCAAGAATTCTGGCGCTTGTAGATTGCTACGACGCGTTGACAACAGATCGACCTTACCGCGCACCAATGCAACGGGATGAATTGCTCACCTTTTTCAAAAACGAATCTGGAAAGGCATACGATCCGAAAATTGTGGGTGTCTTGCTAAGCAATATGGACCGACTGGAAGAAGTAGGAAAGTCGGCGACGGCCGGAGCGCCGGACATTTGGGGAATCCCAGAGACTAAAACCGAAGAGACCGCCGTTCTCCGTCCTTTACAAAAAGTTCAACCGATCGTTTCTTACGGAAATGCTTTGTCCGGAGAAGTTGCTCTTCAATCTCACATTTTTTCTGCGTTTGAGTTTGCGAGGGCAAACATTCAGTGCCTGAATCCGGGAGATGTCTTTGCTTTTATGGGAAGGAAGCTAGAGGACCTCGTGCCTTATGATGCGGCTGTCTTCTACCTTGCGGATTTGGAAGCGGGTACAATCGTGGCGGAACATGTCCAGGGTTCCGATGTCACAGGTCTAAAAAAGCTTGCACTTCCGTTAGAAAAGAAACTTTCAGGGTGGGTCGCATCCACCAACCAGTCGTTATGCAACCTTCCCCCGTTCCCGGATTTCATGGGTTGTACTGGCCACCAACCCTCATTTGAGATTTCGGCGATTGCTCCACTGAACAACAACGGGATTGTGTGGGGCGCAATCTCGCTGTACCGAAAGCAAAAGACAAAGTTCAGCGATGAAGAATTCAGGCGTCTGGAAATCATTGCCTCCCAAACTTCCCAAGCCTTGTCGAATTGTCACCGCGAGTCCGGTTCGAGTCCCTTGATTGATAGCCCTACTGCCCTCCCCAACGGATATCACCTTCATTTGATGTTCGATCAACTCGTGGCCGACGCTAATAAATTCGACTATCCCTTTGCCTTACTGGCATTCCGACTCGATAACCGCCAGTTACGGCGGCGCTGGGGCTATATCTTTGGGGATGAAGCAGTCCGCGCGACTGCGGCTTTCCTTAAGCGTGAGTTCAGAGAAAATGATCTCGTGGTTCGTTACGCTGCTGATGAATTCCTGGCAATAGTTCCACGAGTGGATCGCCTGCATGCAGAAGCTCTGAAAACCCGTCTCCAGGAGAATCTTAGTACCTTGCAAGTGCCAATCCGCGCCGGTGTACAAACGGGTCTACCTACTACGATTGGTTTGGCTATGTTCCCAGAAGACGGGTTGGACCTCGAAACCCTAATCGGCATTTCCAATTGGCAAGCGCGCGAAAACAATGTCAAGAATGTCCGGCCTGTCTGATTGGTTCGGTTTCCAACAAACCCCGAATTTTTCTGTACGGCCTGAAGTCTAAAAGACAATTGTTGCGACGCAGAAAGTCCATAAACCTACGATACTCTTCCTTCGGTATCTGAAACCTAGAGGCCATATCCTTATAGTTGCCGCGCGTAGCGCGTAGGCCGTAATCGACGAGAGCCACCACTTTCTCTCGAGGGATCTCCCTCCGCTTGTAGGCGTCGTGCACTGACAACCAGAAGTTTTGCCGACCGTGAATCAGGTCATTGAACAACTGTTCGGTTTGATCGCGAGAGGTCCTGTCGGTCAGGCTCTCTAAGAAACCCAGCTGCGTAATAATGCCTGACCGCGTTGAAAAGAAGGCCCGTTCGACCGCATTCTGAAGCTCACGAATATTGCCTGGATAGTCATGTCGCAATAGCTTGTCCACTACGCGGGGGCCAAAATACTTCGTTGTTCCGTTGGCCGCGTTCAATCTTTCGAGAAAAACTGTAGCGAGCAGTGGAATATCGTCCTTGCGATCTCTCAGGGGCGCGAGAGACACGCCGAGAACGTTGAGTCGATAAAGCAAATCTTTTCGAAACTTTCCATCGCGTACTAATTCCTCAAGACTACAGTTGGTTGCGGCAATCACACGAACGTCAACCAGCCGTCCAGTTGTGCTCCCAATCTTGCGAATCTCGCGGTCTTGCAAGACTCGCAACAATTTGGCTTGCGCCACCAAACCCAAATTGGAGATTTCGTCCAGAAATATCGTCCCTCGGTCGGCCGCCTCAAACAGTCC
>Ga0111538_10005230_pt1 | contig 17777 bp, 14 predicted proteins | sample SoiMethybrSBSTD1_FD_79669 | JGI IMG/M metagenome (GOLD analysis project Ga0111538, IMG submission 79669) | Bulk soil microbial communities from a Populus tree surrounding site in Tennessee, USA - Soil MetaG P. TD hybrid SBSTD1 (version 2)... | ecosystem: Environmental > Terrestrial > Soil >...
AATACCGATCCTTCCTTTCCTGCCATTCCGGCGATCTTCTCTTTGATTTTCGTACACACTTCATGCACCGCAGATCCGACATTGGCCGTTGTTGCCGAACCGCCTTGCGTAGGGCCAGGAGGCAAACCCGTGCTGCCCATTTCAATTTTGATCTGTTTAACCGGAAGCCCCATTAGGTCTGAAGCGATCTTGGTCATCATCGTTGCCACACCCGGGCCCATGTCGTTCACGGAGCATTGCAGTAACAATTTACCACTGTTATCAATAATACCTTTTACAGCTGATCCCCACCGGAATGATCCGAAAACGCCGGTGCCCATTCCGTATCCAACATACCAGTCTCCTTCACGCAAACCGCGTGGTTCTTTTGAACGGTTCTTCCAGCCTATCTTTTCCATACCTATCTCATAACAATCTTTCAGGTATTTTGTTGACCATGGAAGATTTCTTTCAGGGTCAGTGTCTGCATAATTGAGCTTGCGGAATTCAACCGGGTCCATTTGTAGTTTGTGGGCCATCTCATCCATTGCGCATTCAAGCGCGAAACTGCCCGTTGCTTCTCCAGGGCCACGCATCCAGATCGGTGTGCATGTATTCAAAGGAACAAGGCGGTAACGGTCCGTCATGTTGGGACAGGCATACAACATTCTGGAAATGTTCACTATTCCTTCCGTGAATTCTTCATAAGAGGAAGTATGTGCTATTGCTTCATGTGTAATGCCTGTAAGTTTTCCTTCTTTCGTTGTACCCATTCCGATTTTCTGCACGGCTGAAGGGCGTGAGCCCACGTTAGTGAACATCTGTTCGCGCGATATCACAATCTTAAGCGGTCTTTTGATCTTTTTTGCTCCCATTATTGCAGCAAATTCGTATGGCCATGTACGTAATGCCATGCCGAATGAACCGCCTATATATTCCGAGTGAACGGTAACATTTTCTTTTATCAGCTTGAATGTATCGCTTACCGCCTGCTGCGTATCCTGCACGCCCTGCGTTTTTGTATACACTGTGAGTTTATCATCGGCATCCCATCTTGCTATGATGCTCCCCAACTCCATTGGACTGTGCACTTCGATGGGCTGTTCATAATTCACTTCAATATTTATTGCTGCATTTTTATACGCATCCACTACTCCCCTTTTATAATCCTCCATGTCGGGTCCCGCAGGCTTTTTAGCGTTGACGAGTTCTGCATCGAATTGGGTGCTGTGCGGTGATTTTTCGTAGGTGGTCTTCACCAACGTTGCCGCGTGACGAACCCTTTCATAAGTATCGGCAATAACAAGCGCTACAGGTTGATCGTAATAAGCGATCTTATTATCATAAAATATTTTGAGGGGGCGGTTTACTGTGGGTTCTTTTGACGGATCATCGGGTTTAGCCACATGACCCGGAACTTTTGGCGCATTGATATAAGTAAGCACCGCTATAACACCCGGTGCGCGTTCAGCTGCTTTGGTGTCTATTGTTTTAATAACGCCTTTTGAAATAGTGCTGCCCACAAGAAATCCATAAGCAACATTCTGTGCTTTATACTCAGCTGTATACGTTGCGGCGCCTGTAACTTTGGCCCTCGCGTCTACACGGTCTATAGGATCCTTCTCCATTCGCCTATGATTTTGCTGCTGCGGTTTTTAATGCGTCCGCAACTGAATTTGCCGAAAGTTTTATTTTAAAATTATTATGTCCGTATCCTTTTGCATTGTGAACTGACAATTCTCCGGCCTCTTTAAATACATCTTCTGAAATATTTTTCCCTTTAAGAAAATTCTCTGTTTCCGTGAGGCGCCAGGGTTTGTGTGACACGCCACCCATGGCAAGCCGGGCTTCTTTGATGATTCCATTGTCGATGTTAAGTGCTACGGCAACTGAAACCAGCGCGAAAGCATAAGATGAACGGTCGCGCACTTTCAGGTAATGAATATTTCTGGTAAAATTATTTGCCGGCACTTCTATTGAAACGATCAGTTCACCTTTTGCCAGTGAATTATCAATCTGCGGAGTTTCGCCCGGCAGACGGTGAAATTCAGAGAACTTAATTTGTCTGTTACCTTTTTCGCCGGTAACATTCACCGCTGCATCGAGTGCTGCTAGTGCCACGCACATGTCGCTGGGATGAACAGCGATGCATTTACCGGATGCGCCGAATATGGCATGCATACGGTTATATCCCTTTAATGCGCCGCAACCAGAACCGGGTTGCCTTTTATTGCAGGGCATGTCGGTACTGTTAAAATAAGAACATCTTGTACGTTGCATCAGGTTTCCACCAACGGTGGCCATGTTGCGGATCTGTGGTGAAGCGCCTGCTTTCAATGCCAATGCGAGTAAAGGAAAATCGGTATTGATCATTTCATCATCAGCAACATCACTGTTAAGTGCCAGTGACCCGATAACAACTTTATTATTTTTCTTTTCAATTTTATTAAGTTCAAGGTGGGTGATGTCGATCAGCTTCTGCGGATTGGTAATACCTTTCTTCATCAGGTCTACCAGGTTGGTACCGCCTGCAATGAACATCGAGCTGTTGTCCTTTGTGATGGCAGTAACAGCTGATGCAGGTGATGAAGCTTTTATGTATTGAAAGTTGATCATGCGTTTTTCTCTCCTTTGCTAACACTTGATACAGCTTTTACAATATTAGAATAAGCGCCACAGCGACAGATGTTTCCGCTCATGTATTCGCGAATGTCGTCGTCATTGCTGGCATGACCTTCCTTAATACAGGCAATAGCCGACATGATCTGACCTGGTGTGCAATAGCCACACTGGAAACCATCGTGTTTTATAAATGCCAGTTGCATGGGATGAAGATCCTCTCCATTTGCAATGCCTTCGATTGTAGTAATTTCTTTTCCTTCCTGCATTACGGCAAGACTAAGGCACGAAAGCACCCTTTTACCGTTTACATGTACTGTGCAGGCGCCGCACTGGCCTGAGTCGCAACCCTTTTTTGTTCCGGTAAGGGCTAACTGTTCGCGAAGCAGGTCGAGGAGGGTTACGCGTGGTTCAATGTTGAGGTTATGTTCATTCCCATTTATTTTAATCGACAGCTTAACGGTTTCGAAAAAAGCAGAAGCCCTTTCATCCCATTCTGAAACGGCTGCTTTCAATAATGTTGGAGGAGTGATGGCAAAAGCAGTTAAAAGCGACGATTGCTTTAGGAAATCCCGCCTTGTTTCGTCCGGGCATTTAGATTCATCGGTAAAACCAATGCAATTTTCGTAACTCGCCATAAAATCAGCCTTGGTGTTAATCTGGATGAAAGTAGAATTTGCCGACTTGTAATTTACGTAATCTGCCTTATTTAACTTATGAAAAGTAAGAGGTCGACGGCAGGCAGAGGCCGAATTCACGCCAATGTCACCAAAACATTATCCGCAAACTTCTTTGAAACAGAAAACTGCTGCCCTCTTTTCATACTGACTGTTAGTGATCCATCATAAGCGATACGCTCCATCACTTTTACTTTAGTACCGATGCCGATATTCAACTGCTGCAGGTACTGCAAAAAAGGAGTAGTGCTATCTCTCACTCCCACCACATTACAAATATTACCCGCTTCAACATCAGAAAGAATAATACGCTGCGCATGTGAAAGCTCTCCGTTCGCTGAGGGAATCGGATCCCCGTGCGGATCATATGTAGGATACCCCAAATACTTTTCAAGGCTGGCGATCAACTCTTCGGAATGAATATGTTCCAGCTGCTCCGCCACTTCATGCACTTTATCCCAAGTAAACTGAAGCTTATCATGCAGAAAAACTTCCCACAGCCTGTGCCTGCGGATGATCAGTATAGCAGTCTGCCTGCCTGCCCTGGTGAGCTGCACCTTTTTATATTTCTCATAGGTAACCAATTTTTTCTCAGTTAGTTTCCTCAACATGTCTGAAACTGTTGGAGGCTTGGTATTAATCCTCTCAGCTATTTCATTGGTGGAAGTGTCGAATGAATCCTTCCTTTCACTAAGCGTGTAGATCGCTTTCAGGTAATTCTCTTCAGTAAAACTCAATGGTTGCGTTACAGCCATACCCGAAAATACCAAAAGCCATCGAAACCAAAAGTTAGACACACCTAACATTTTTTTTCGATATACCGAATATTTTGGTAGTTTTGACGGTGTCTATGTGCAGAAAACATTACCTGATCGTGTTCTTGCTGGTAACGGTAATCGCAGCTCTTGCTTCCTGCGAAAAGCTATTACCCAAAGCTGAGGCTGACGATCAATTGCTTGATGGACCGGTAGAAGAACTTACACCAGAGCAGAATATTCGGTTCCTTAGAGGAGATGTGGCCTTCAACGATGATATCTTTACCAATGAAAAGGGTCTTGGGCCGCTGTTTGTCGCCAATTCATGCGGCTCCTGCCACGCCGGCGATGGAAAAGGCCACCCATTTACCACCCTTACCCGTTTCGGACAGACCGATTCTACGGGTAATAAATTTTTACATGCAGGCGGACCGCAATTACAACATCGCAGCATCCCGGGATTTAAGCCTGAAAATATTCCACCTGGCGCCACATTTTCAAACTTTACCCCACCGGCAAATACCGGGCTCGGATTTCTTGAAGCAGTGCCCGACGCAACACTTCTTGCTCTCGCTGATGAATCTGATATGAACAATGATGGTATTTCAGGCAGACCCAACTGGATTAATGCTCCAGAATACTGCCTCATCAGGCCGCAGACCATTGTAAAAAACAACAGATACATCGGCCGCTTTGGTAAAAAAGCAGCGGTGTATGATTTATTGCAACAAACAGTAAATGCCTATAACCAGGATATGGGCATTACTTCGACCTTCGAACATTACAATACATATGATGGACAGGATTCAGATCCTGAAGTATCCAACCAAACCGTTCAGGATGTGGTGTTCTACCTGCAAACTTTGAAGGCACCTGTGCAACGTCAGCAAAATGATGAAAATATTATTGCAGGAAGGAAGGTGTTCTCGAATATCGGTTGTGATAAATGCCACACCCCTGAATTAAAAACAGGAGACTTTCCCGTTGCAGCGCTATCCAATAGATCATTCTTTCCATTCAGCGATTTTTTACTGCACGACATGGGGGCAGCGCTCGACGACGGTTACACGGAAGGCCAAGCACTTACTTCTGAATGGCGCACCCCTCCTTTATGGGGATTGGGTCTGTCGAAGAATTCGCAGGGCGGAAATTATTTCCTGATGCACGATGGCAGGGCCCATACCATAGAAGAAGCCATCATGCTTCATGGCGGCGAAGCAGAACAAAGTAAAAATACATTCACCCAATTATCAGATACCGAAAAGCAGCATCTCATTCAATTTTTAGAATCCCTATAAACAAAATGGACCGGAGAAATTTCATAAGATCTTCATGTGTTTCGTGTCTCTCCGCAACATTTTTTTCATCTGCTATACTGACCGCATGCACTCCTACATTATATATTAATGGTAAGCTGGACAATGACGGACTCATCGTAGACAAAGACCAATTCAAAGTTGGAAACAAAGGCAGTTACGCTTCTTTTATAGTTGTGCGAAACGAAAACCTGCTTTTTCCTATCTGCATTTACAGGTTCAGTGAAAATGAATACTCAGCATTGTGGCTCAAGTGTGCGCACCAGGGCGCTGAAGTAAATGTTGTGGGCGACATGCTGCAATGCCCGGCTCATGGAAGCGAATACAATAACCGTGGTGTTGTTACAAACGGTCCCGCAGTTTCAAACCTGCGCACATTTCCTGTTGTTGTAAGAAAGACCGAATTGTTCATCGATCTCCGCAAGCAATCATGAAACAACAACTAATCCTGATATTTTTTATAACTGCATTTGTATCCGCATCGGCACAGATTGATCCGGAACTTTTACGTAAGGCGCCTAAAACTACCGACAGCCTCAAACTTAACATGGATGCGGTGTACGACAGACCAATGATCAAAGCAGGAAGGCTTCCGGTTTCGCTCGGCGGTTATCTTGAAGCCAATTACCAATATCTGAGTGAAAATGGAGTATCTGAGGGTCACCAGTTCCAGATGCGGAGACTTACCATTTTCATGGCTTCTTCCATTGCAAAGCGATTGAAATTTTTAACTGAGATAGAATTTGAAGATGGCACAAAAGAGATCAATATCGAATTCGCTTCCATTGATTTTGAAGTGTCGTCTTTGCTGAATTTCAGAGGAGGCATTATCATGAACCCGATAGGCGCTTTCAACCAGAATCATGATGGTCCCAAATGGGAATTTGTCGACAGGCCCATATCAGCAACACAGATGTTGCCTGCCACCTGGAGCAATGCAGGATTCGGAATATTCGGAAAAAAATACACAAACGATTGGGTATATGCCTATGAAGTTTACCTGTCGAATGGATTTGATGATGCCATCATCAATAATACCGAGAACAAAACATTTCTTCCGGCGTCAAAAGCTAACCCTGAGAGGTTCGAAGAGAGTTTCAATGGTAGCATGCTCACCACTTCTAAAATTGCCTTACGAAATAAAAGGATTGGCGAGATCGGTATCTCTTATATGGGTGGTGTTTATAATAAATATAAAGAAGACGGATTGGTCCTCGACAAAAAAAGACGCGCGGATGTATTTGCAATTGATTTCAATACTACCTTACCATTCCTGAAAACATACATCAATGGAGAGTGGGCTTTTGTAAAAGTGGATGTGCCTTCAACGTTTACAGAACAATTCGGATCGAAGCAGCAGGGAGGTTTTGTTGACATCGTTCAACCGATCTACAAAAAACCTGTTTTCGGATTCGATCAGTCCGTTGTGAATGCTTCATTGCGTCTTGAATATGTAGACTGGAATGTGGGATCTTTTAAATCAACAGGGGGTAATATTTCGGAGCATGTATTCTCTGTGGTTCCTTCAATAAGCTTCAGGCCGGTTCCCCAAACGGTGTTCAGAATAAATTACCGCCACAATTGGCAGACTGATATGCTGGGTAATCCTGCAGCTAAGCTGGCTGCATTCCAGTTTGGTATTTCCTCTTACTTCTGATCGAAAAAAATTTTTAGGCGTCGCTCCATAGCGTACGCCCAAAACATATGATAGGCTTAATGGTTATACAAAAAAATCATAATCCTCTTAATCTTATCATTACGCAATTCACGAAATCTTTTCTTGGCCTGGGTCCTTCAATATTATTGCAACAGACCTTTATTGCGTTTTTTATAAGTTCATCTGAATAGTGGCTGTATACTCTCCGAATCTTTTTTACAAGAAAATCAACTTCCCACTTTTCCTTGCAGATAAACGATGCCGGGTCATGATTATCCCTGATCTTCCGACTATTGTATTCTTCCCAATTCGCATTCAATACTCGAGTTCCGGACATAGACCGCCAGTATAAAAAGTTCACAGGAAAAAAATCCCTTCTAAAGTTGAGGGTTCAATGTTACTACAGCAAGGGGAATAACACCCGTTCGAATAAGGTGTTTTAACGGTATGGGGGGCGGTGGGTGTGAGATGGCAAACGTCAGACGTGAGACGTGAAGCGTGAGGCAGCAAACGGCAGGCGGCAGCCGAACAGAGTACACATCCCGCCCGCGAAGCGGGTGAGGGATCTTACCTATGAATAGCAGGATGACTCATATTCAATCGTGAGATCCCTCGCGTAGCTCGGGATGATAAAGTGAGAAAAGCTTCCCGCCTCTCACCTCCCTACACATTAATCAAATGATTCTTAATCGCAAACAAAACCAACCCTACCCTGCTTTTAATACCCAGTTTTTCAAACAAGGCATCGCGGTAACCGTCAATGGTGCGAGGGCTAAGCTTCATTACCGCTGATATTTCCTTATAGGTCATCTCCGAACAGATCAGTTGCAGAAAGCGGACCTCCTTCGTGTTCAGCTCAGGATACCCATTACGGGCCGTGCTGTTGCCGTTGGCATTCTGCATGGTGTGAATGAGCTTGGAACTTACCAGCTCGTTATGATAATATCCCTTTTGTATGATAGCCTCGATGGCCGTTTTCAGCTCTGCGGGTTCACAATCTTTTAAAATATATCCACCGGCACCGTGCCTCAGCATCCTGATGATCGAATGTTCATCGTCATACATCGACAATGCAAGTATCTTCATTTCCGGGTGATTTTCTTTTAGCCATGTTGCTGTGGCATATCCATCCATTACCGGCATGTTGATATCGAGCAGTACTATATCTGGTACTTCACCCGCAGATAATTTTTCAATGAAATGTTTGCCGTTATCGGCCTGTATCACTGTTGGGTAGCCGTTCTCCATCAGCAGGGAGGCAAGTCCCTTTCTTAATAATACGTGGTCGTCTACAAGGCCTACAACAATTGGCTTGCTCATGAAATTGGTATTGTAAGTGTAATAATTGTTCCGGAAGTTGCTGCGGCCTGCATGTCGAACTGGGCGCCTATGATCCTTGCCCTGTCGGTCATGTTCCGCAAACCGCTTCCTTTATCCTTATTTTCCTCCCAGTTAAAACCTGTTCCATTGTCTGCTATCGTCAATTTCATCATTGTTTCTGAATATTCGATTTTCATTTCGAGCATGGTAGCTTTTGAATGCTTCGTAATATTCTGCAAAGCTTCCTGCACGATCCTGAAAATGATCAGGCTCTTATTGTCGTCCAGGTGAGCAGGCGGACCCGACACACGGAAAACCGGTTGCAATATGCCAAGTTTTTCGATTATTCGTATTTCTGTTTCAAGAGCGGGTACGAGGCCGTTCTTTGAAATGGTGTCGGCATGCAGGTTTTTAGACACATCCCTCAGCGACTGGATGGTTTGGGTGATCATATCGATAGCGCCATTTAATCGTTCGCGCGACAATTCGGTATCCTCAAGGGAAAGCCTGTTAAGGTGCAGCTTAGCAAGCGTAAGGATCTGTCCGATATTATCGTGCAGCTCGCACGAAATTGATTTGAAAGTTTCTTCCTGTATCTCGAGCCGACTCTGGAGAAGGGTGTTATCAAATTCCATCAATGTTTTTTCATGAGCGCGTTTCCTGTAATAGTATCTCCATACGGCGGTTATTACCACAGCGATCAGCACAATGAAAAAAATTGTAGCTAAGACAACCGTATAGTAGATCTCCGAGGGATTGCGCATAAAAATCCAATAATAAAACAAGAATACAGAATCAGGTTAAGGGGACTGTTGATGATATTAAATAATTTTTTGGCCTGTACCTTATCAATTTCATACAAGTAAGTAAACAGCCCGTTTGAGAAAAATGTACCACCAAAAAATATGAGTATCCCCAGACTGATCCAGAAATCAGGATGTTTGTAAATAGCATCAAATAAATGTATATCGAGGTTTAGCAGGACATATGAGCAAATGATGCAGATGAACACTCCTTCTGTATTGATATTAGCTCCGGGGAATGATTCAAAGTGGTAATACCAATATGATATGGATGCACTTGTCAGGATAAATATCAAAATGCTGAACTTTATCCACCGCTTGTGTTTCAAAGAAACCATCTGCATGAAATAAATGCAGAAAAAAGTGTACTCGAACAATGCATATATATGATAGATCCAAATGAAATCAGCTCCTCTGCTGTACAGCCAGGCAACAACAAGCTCCTCCGCCATCGATATAGTAAGAACAATACACAAAGGAATAAAGCGGCGCTGTCCCTTCATGCATACTATAAAGGAAAGGATCCACGCCACAGTCATTAACCCATGATATAAGAAGTAATAAGTGTCCAGGCTTTAGTTTTAACTGAAATATAAGCCAAATACCTATTTACTTCAATCGGCTCGTCTATGTGGATCAGAAGGTAAGCATCAAACCGCCGTCCTATAATAATTTTTGTTGTTATCTACAGGCAAAAATGAAGGATGTCTGAGAAACATCATACCGTGTTTTCACCGAAGGAGCTATGTTTTTTAACCGTTCCATTCTCCGGTCCTGCAGGAAGCATAACATGAAACCGGGCGCCCATGCCCGGTTGAGACACCGCGAATATTCTTCCGCCGTGGTTCAGCACCACCTTTTTGCAAATGGCGAGGCCGATGCCTGTGCCTTTAACATCACTATCTTTTTGCAGGCGTTCAAATACGGTGAATATTCTTTCCGCGTGCTGCTGGTCGAACCCGACTCCGTTATCGGCAATAACGATCTCATAATAAGCATCTGAATCATCATCCTTGCCGATATTATTTACTGTTATGGTAATGAGTGGTGCAACGCCTGGTTTCGAGTACTGAAGCGCATTAAATATCAGGTTGTAAAACAATTGGTGCAATTGGTGTTTCACTCCATGTACCATCGGCAGATCCTCTGCTTTCACCCGGGCATTCTTTTCGGCTATCAGCAGCTCAAGGTCCTCATAAACGCTCCAGTACACTTCACTCAGGTCTATATCCATGAACAGCTCTTTCTTCTGCAGAAAAGCATACTGCAGTAGATCGCGTAACCTCTCGCTCATTCTTTCGGCAGATGTATAAATTTTATCGATCTGCATAGTAGCTGATTCGCTCAATTCATCCTTGCTGGTAGCTTTCAGCAAGCCAGCAAATGTTCTGATCTTGCGCAACGGCTCCTGCAGGTCGTGGCTGCTGATACGAACAAATTGCTCAAGCTCCGCGTTTGTTCTTTTCAAAATTTCTGTCTGCGATTCAAGCTTTGCTTTAGTCCTTACTCTTTCCGTAACATCATCAACCTGGTGTATAATATATAATACATTCCCATTTTTCAATACCGGTGTATTTAATGGCCTCCAGTATCTTTCTTCGAATCCATGTCCGTCGGGGTAGGGAATGTCGTATTTCTGAATCGCCATCTTGTGCGGTTCATGAAAATGGATCACATGCTTTAAAGACGCAGTAAGGTTTTTCACTCCTGAAGCCATAGGATCATCAGGGTTGTCAGGAAAAACCTCGAAAAGTTTTTTGCCCAGCATTTGTTCCCTAACCGTCATGGTAACACGCGCATATGCATCACTTACAGCTATTATGGTATAATCCGGATCATCGGGAAGAAGGACCAAATAATTGCCGGGAGTGGCATTAAACAGCAGTTCAAAGTTGAGTTGTAATGGATCAGTCGGTTTCATTGAGGATGGTTTAGTGGATAGACATTGGATACAGTTGCCAAAATTAAGTAAATTTATAATATGAGAAACCCCCTGGCGGCTTGATACTTCCCTTTCTAAAATTTATATTGTTTTCCCAAAATACCTCTATCTGAGCCTCATTCCAGATGATGCCCGGGTATTACCGGAAGCCTGCGATACGGCCTCATTCTCCTTAAATTGCTTTTGATTAACGGCACGTTACCAAGGCAGTTACCCTCTGCATTTATCCTGAAAAAAGATCAGCGGTTATACATCACCGTTCAATACTCGAAGAAACATTTACTGAAAGCGATTGGTCGAATGGCATATACGACGACAATAGTCTGACAGACATGAAAGATTTCCATTGATATTTCAGCAAACAACATACGTTACGAATACGTTAACAGGCCAGGTTACTACACAAAAAAGGGTATAATTACACTTATCCGCCGAGCTTTTCTTCCTTCTGTTCGCTAATACTCCAATTCACTCATCAGAATAGACAATTCATTCCTGTTGTGATTGACGCGGGCTTTGAGACGGGCTACATTTGTGCCGTTAATCGAAAATGATTACAAACTTTTAAAACAAAAACAAATAACAAAAAAAACAACAATCATGAAACGCAAATTTATGTTTGGCCTGCAGGTGTTCACCACGTTGATCCTGTTTATGGCCATCTTTATAACATACCTCGAAAGAGATGTTAAAGAAACCGGACAACAAGAAAGAAACGAGATCACTAATTCCTCAATAGGAAGCAATGGATCCATCATTGATCTTATCAGTAATTCATTCACAACATCATTCTCAGGAGTTATTTCCTGCGGTAAGTAACACATTGACCACAAGAACAAATTGAAATTATGACTCCTAAGAAAATTTTGTTTGCATGCGCCCCTTTCGACGGGCATTTCAGTCCGCTCACTGGCCTCGCAGTTCATCTGAAGAACGAGGGACACGATGTAAGATGGTATACGCAGGATTATTATGCTGAAAAGCTTAAGAAATTACACATACCGCATTATCCTTTCGTGTTGGCGCAGCAAATTAACCAGGTTGATCTCGAGGTAATTTTTCCTGAGCGAAAGAAGATCAGCAATGTTATCAAAAAAGTAAACTTCGATATACAGCACGTATTTGTGAAGCAGGGACCGTTATATTACCAGGATATTGCGGAGATTGAAAATGAATTTGATTTCGATCTGCTAATTGCAGATTCAGCATTCTCAGGAATACCATATGTAAAAGAACTTATGGCAAAGCCTGTATTTTCCATTGGTGTGCTGCCTTTAAGCGAATCATCAAAGGATCTCGCCCCTTCAGGATTAGGTTTAACACCTGCCAAAACACTGACAGGAGGCTTACTACACGACATATTGCACTACATAGCGCGGAATATACTATTTGGTGCTTCCAATAAATTATCAAGAAGAACATTGAGAGAGTTTGGCATACTTAGTGAAAACTCATTATTTGATGAGAATATCCGGAGGTCTGATCTGTTATTGCAAAGCGGCACACCAGGATTTGAATACTACCGGAGTGACCTTAGCACGAACGTTCGCTTTATCGGGCCGCTGCTTCCATATTCCATGAAGAAGCATTCCCCATACTTTATACAAACACCATTTAAATACAGCAGGATCATTCTGGTTACTCAGGGAACGGTAGAGAAGGATGTAAACAAGATCATAGTTCCTGTACTCGAAGCATATAAAAATACAAGAACTCTGGTGATAGCCACAACCGGTGGCAGCAGCACAGATGAATTGAGAAAAAGATATCCGCAGGAGAATTTTATCATTGAAGATTTTATCCCTTTCGAATATGTTCTTCCCTTCTGCGATGTGTTCATCACGAATGGTGGATATGGCGGGGTGATGATGGGCATCCAGCATAAGGTGCCGATGGTGGTTGCCGGTGTGCATGAAGGAAAGAATGAAATATGTGCAAGGGTTGGATATTTTAAGTTGGGTGTGAACCTGAAAACTGAAAAGCCAACACCGGAACAGATCCTGAATGCGGTAGGCGAAGTAACGGAGAATATTATCTACAAGGCAAATATCAATAAGCTTGCGCGCGAATTCGCGCAATACAAGCCGGAAGCAATTTTAGATGGATACATGGCAAAACTTTTTGGCAGAACACAGGTCTTTACCAGGAATTACAGAAAGGCTGCGTATGCTATGGTATAAAAAAAGAAAGGCTTGTTAAAACAAGCCTTTGATGTTTCAGAGTTTAGCAGAACCAAAGTAAAACAATTGATTATCAGGATAGTTTACCAAAACGAACAAATAATCAATACATAAATTTGCATCGGGATCTTCAATCAAAAAACCTTTTTGCGAACTGCAGTTAATATTTTTGTTTTGGGTGTCTGAAACAGAATAGTTTGCTTTTATATAATGCTGATTAACTTTTTCATCAGCAATTAAATCTGTTGAATTAATCACTGATTTCGTCATCCTGCCTTCAGGATGACACCAGGAGTAAGATGTCATCCCGGCAGAAGCCGGGATCTCAAGAGAAATTTCCCTAAACCAGATTATACACCGCATTCTTTTTCATCTCATCAAGCACGAAATAAGATTGAACGGTACCAATGTCGTAAACCAGACTTAGCTTCCTGATCACAAAATCATTGAATTCTTCCATGTCTTTCACTACAATGTTCAGCAGGTAATCGTATTTACCTGCCATACGGTAACATTCCATCACTTCAGTAAACTGGATAACAGTATTCTCGAATTTTGTCATTGTTTCCTGGTCGTGCGAGCATAGCTGAACGTGAGCATAAGCCACCAGGCCTTTGCCGATCATCTTGGTGTTAAGTACAGCCACGTATTGTTGAATATATCCTTCCCGTTCCAGTCTTCTGACCCGTTCAAAAACCGGGGTAACCGATTTGCCAATCTTTTCGGCTATTTGTTTGTTGGTAAGTCGGGCATCCTGTTGAAGAAGCTGGAGAATGCGCAGATCAGTCTCATCCAATGCATGATGCATAGGCTTTTAAGTTTGTGGTTAAAAGATGGCCGCCGGAAGCATACCGGCAGGTAAGCGCAACGAAAATAAGGGTTTATGCATTTATACTTGATCCCGGTCAGCAAAAACCCTAACCACAAACTACCTGCTACTCCCATGTATATATTTTTTGATTTTTGCAACAACATTATATAATTAATACGTTCTTATGTAAGGCAAATCTTCACAAAGCAATAGCCAAGAGAAGATATGACCTTAATCAATCTAATTCCCTTTCAAAAGCCACACTTATGAATTTTCGCCAGGCTGCCTGGATATTCATCTTCTTAATCGTCGCCATCGGTGGCCATGCGCAAAAACATCGTCTCACTTTCGAGCACCTCTCCTCTATCGAAGGCCTTTCACAAAGTAATGTACTCTGCATCTTGCAGGACAGCCGCGGATATATGTGGTTCGGTACGCAGGATGGACTCAACAAATACGATGGGTACGAAGTAAAGGTTTACAGAAAAGATCCATCAAATCCCAACTCACTCAGCAACGATTATATCAAAGCTATCTCAGAAGATAAATACGGCAACATATGGATCGCTACATGGGGTAGCGGCATGAACAAATTTGAGAGAAAAACAGAAAGGTTCATTCATTTTCAGAATGATCCGGCAGACCCGAAAAGTATTCCCAGCAATTTCATCAGTAATATTTTCACCGATCATGAAGGCATAATCTGGCTCAGTTCAGAAAATGGTTTGATCACCCTCGACCCTTCATCCAATAAATTCAACCACTACCTGCACGAGAGCACTGATGCCGGAAGTCTGAGTATTAATTTCACCTCTTCAGTGATGGAAGACAGCAGGCATAACATCTGGGTAGGAACAAATACCGGCGGTCTTAATATGCTTGACAGGAAAACAAAAAAATTCATCAACTACCAGCACGATCCTAAAAATAAAAACTCACTCAGCGGCAACAGCGTTCAGATAATTTTTGAGGACAGTAAAAGAAATATCTGGATCGGAACTCTGGGAAACGGTATCAACATTTTAAATCCAGATTCAGAAACATTCACCATTTATAAAGCTGATAACACAAAAAAGAACAGCCTTTCCGATAATGTGATCTTTTCAATTACTGAAGATGTTGTTGGAAACATCTGGATCGGATCGGAGAATGGTGGCATCAGCATATTTGATCCATTAACAAAAACATTCCAGAATTATAAACAGAATACACTCGAGAAAACCGGCCTCAGCAGCAGCTCGATCAATAATATTTATACCGACCAGAAAGGAAATATCTGGATAGGCACTTACAATGCAGGAGTTAATATGGTGAGTAGGGACATCAGCAAATTTGTTCACTATAAACATCTCGAAAACGAGAACAGCCTAAGTCATAATAATGTGCTCGGCATGCTCGAAGATTCGAAGGGACGTCTCTGGATCGCAACAGACGGTGGTGGCCTTAACATGCTCGACCGTAAAACAGGACTATTCACACATTACAAGCACATTGAAGGAAATAAAAACAGCATATGCGGAAATTATGTGTTGTCACTTGCGGAAGATGCCAGCCACAATATCTGGATAGGCACATGGGGAACCGGTATCACAGTTTTTAATCCCGATAAAAATACTTACAGGCACTATACAAACAATCCTGTTGATCCCACGAGTATCGCGGGCAATAATATCTGGAGCATTTACAAAGACCACAGTGACAACATCTGGATAGGAACTCTTGAAAAAGGATTGTGCAAATACAACGCATCGAACGACTTGTTCTACAACTACACGCTTGAAAAAAATAACCTCAGCAGTAACAATGTAATGGCCATCACCGAAGATGTATCCGGAAACATGTGGGTAGGTACAGATGGCGCTGGCATCAACATGTTCGATAAAAAAACAGAGTTGTTCATAAATTACCAGCATAACCAGGCCAGGAATAGCTTAAGTGACAATGGTGTGAACGGATTGTACGGTGATAAAACCGGCAAACTGTGGATAGCAACAAACGAAGGGTTGAACTGCCTCGACTTAAACACAAAGAAATTCAGGAATTATCATACTGCCGATGGACTACCCAACGGTACCATCTATGGAATACTTGAAGACGATCATTCTCAATTATGGGTGAGCACCAACAAAGGTCTTTCAAGGTTTGATCCATTAAAAGGTACATTTAAAAATTTTGAACCTTCCGACGGATTGCAGTCTAATGAATTCAGGCAATCGTATTGCAAAAGCAGGTCAGGAGCATTGTACTTCGGTGGAATTAATGGTTTCAATGAATTTTACCCGGACAGCCTGAAAGAAAATACTTACGATCCTCCATTGGTACTTACAGATTTTCTTATATCTCACAAACGCGTTACGATAGCGGGCGATTCAACAGATTCACCGCTGAAAGAAAGTATTACAGAAACCAGGGAACTTACGTTGCCCTATGAGAAAAATGTAATATCATTCCAATTTGCTTCACTTAATTATACGAGCTCCAAGAAAAAGAGATACTCATACATGCTCGAAGGATTCGATAAAACATGGAACGATGTAGGCGGCCGGCGAACTGCATATTATACCAATCTCGATCCGGGTACCTATGTATTTAAAGTAAGAGGCGTGGACAATGAGGGCAACTGGTCCGGGAAAACGGCCACGTTGAAACTGGTTATTACTCCTCCCTATTATTTGACCTGGTGGTTCAGGTTCCTTGTGGCGTTAATTATTGTTTTCATCGCCATCACCTATTACCAGTACAGGATGTTCGTGATAAAAACCCAGAAAAAGGCGCTTCAGAAAGAAGTAAGACTCCGAACCGCTCAACTTGCCGCATCAACTGCGGAGGAAAGAAAAGCAAGACACGATGCAGAACAGGCTAACAAAGCGAAAAGCATATTCCTGGCAACTATGAGCCATGAGATACGCACGCCGATGAATGGTGTAATAGGTATGGCTTCGTTGTTGCGTAAAACTTCACTAACACCCGAACAGAAATTATACACTGACACCATCAGCACAAGCGGTGACGCATTACTTACCGTTATCAATGATATCCTTGATTTTTCGAAAATAGAATCCGGCAATCTCGAACTTGAACAGAAAGATTTTAATCTTCGCACCTGCATTGAGGAAGTACTCGATGTATTTGCGGAGAAGGCAACCCAGTCGGGCCTCGATCTCATTTACCAGATAGATGAAAATATTCCTGCCGACATAGTTGGCGACAGTGTAAGACTTCGCCAGATACTGATGAATTTTGTGAGCAATGCTATAAAATTCACGCACCAGGGTGAAATATTTATTGAAGTTCAGCAGCTGAAAAAAAATGAAAAGAATCACCTTGAATTATTATTCAAGATCAGGGACACCGGCATCGGAATTCCAGCAGACAAGATCGACAGACTGTTCAAGGCATTCTCACAGGTGGATTCATCTACTACGCGTAAATATGGCGGAACAGGGCTTGGCCTTGTTATATGTGAAAAACTGGTTAGCCTGATGGGTGGCTTCATCAATGTACAAAGCAAACCGGGCGAAGGAAGCACATTCGCATTTACAATGCTTACTGTTCCGGGTAAAGAAACAACACGTCATGAAATAAACATGAACCTTGTTGGTGTGGAAGGAAAGAGAATCCTGGTGATAGATGATAACTATACCAACAGGCTGATATTGCAGAAACTGCTTGAATACTGGAACCTCGTGCCGGTTCTCGCCAGCACAGGTATGGCAGC
>Ga0111538_10005231_pt1 | contig 17777 bp, 12 predicted proteins | sample SoiMethybrSBSTD1_FD_79669 | JGI IMG/M metagenome (GOLD analysis project Ga0111538, IMG submission 79669) | Bulk soil microbial communities from a Populus tree surrounding site in Tennessee, USA - Soil MetaG P. TD hybrid SBSTD1 (version 2)... | ecosystem: Environmental > Terrestrial > Soil >...
ACCCGGATCAGATTTGCGCTGCCGATCCGAAGTGTTCGCGAGATCAATGCGGCTGAGGAATCAGTCGGTGCATTATCTGTTCAGGGAGATAACCTTCCGATTGAGCTCAAGGCTTATCAACCCCGGACCTTCGCCTTGCGATTTCAAATTCCGGCTGATCAGCAGTGGGTGTCGAATGCATCAGTGCCACTAGATCTTCCCTTCAATCTTGATGGTGTTTCAACTGACACGAACCGAGCCGACGGAGACTTCGACGGAAAAGGGCAAACACTCGCGGCTGAACTGCTTCCTCAGAAACTACAGCTTGATGGCTTATGGTTTAAGTTTGGTTCAAGCAAGCCTGGTGCTCCGAATGTGCTTGTACCCAGGGGCCAGTCGGTCCCAGTACACCCCGGTTTTTACAATCGTGTTTACATTCTAGCGACTGCCGTTGGCGGTGATGTGCTGACGACGATTGCCGGAGAACCTGTAACCATTCGTGAATGGCAGGGTCCCATCGGGCAGTGGGACAGCCGCCTTAAAGAGCCACGTCAATTGCGCGAGGTATATGTGGCTCAAATGACTCCAGGTCAGTCGTGGACACCTAATGACATAGAGAGGGACCTGGTTGTTAGCTACAATCCATCGAGTGGTATCGTCTCTGGGATTGATCAGATCCGTCGAGGTTTCGTTAAGCGCGATGAGATTGCGTGGATCGGCACACACCGGCATGCTCCGGAAGGCAACGAGCCATACATCCCAAGTTATCTGTTCGCTTATGCAATCGATCTACCTAAACGCGCGCGCGCGGTGCGGCTGCCAAATGATGATCGCATCAGGATCCTGGCGATGACCGTAGCGCGCGAGCCTTTCCGGCTGTGGCCCACGACGGCGCTCTATGCGGCTGACCTCCCCAATCGGTGAAGCGATTTAAACACACCCTTGCAGAGTTCTGACAGACACGCTCCGGCTTCTCCGCTCTCGGTGACTAAGACGGCTATGCCCGGATTGCGCTGGTGGATCATAGGGCTCGTCTTTCTCGCCACGCTGATCAATTTCATAGATCGCCTTACGATCTCAGTGCTCGCACCTGTGATCACCGCACAACTAGAACTGAGCAACCTCGAGTTTGCCAGCATAACCACGTCGTTTCTTGCGGCTTACACCATCAGTCAGGGACTGTCCGGAAAACTCTATGATCGCATCGGCACAAAACGGGGATTCACCTTATCGATACTCATTTGGTCCCTGGCTGCCTGTGCTCATGCTTTCGCTCGGGGACTAATTAGTTTGATCTCACTTCGATTATTGCTCGGTGTTGGAGAGGCTGGTAATTGGCCTGGTGCGGCAAAGGTAATAGCCGAATGGTTTCCGGTACGCGAGCGCGCCTTCGCCATGGGAATTTTCAACAGCGGTGTAGCGATCGGCAACATCGTTGCGCCCCCACTGATCGTTTTTCTGCAGATACGTTTTGGCTGGCAAACGGCCTTCCTGGTTACCGGTGGACTCGGATTTGTCTGGCTTGTGCTCTGGCTGATGTTCTATGAAACACCCGAGCGTCACACCTCACTTAGTCGTGAAGAGTACGCACACATCAAACACGGTCGCGAGAATGAGACAGATTCAAAGCGCTTCAGTTGGTGCCGGTTGTTGAAGTATCGGCAGGTGTGGGCCATTGTGCTCGCGCGGTTCGTGACTGATCCTGTCTGGTGGCTTTACATTACGTGGCTGCCCCTTTATCTCAACAAAGTGCGGGGCTTCAGTCTCAAGCAGATTGGGATGTTTGCCTGGCTCCCGTTTGTGGCTGCCGACGCCGGCAGTTTGCTGGGCGGTTGGATCTCCGGGTACTTCATCGCGCGAGGATGGACTACGGACAAAGCACGCAAGGTCGTAATCTTGACAGGCGCACTATTTATGTTGGCCGGAATTCCAGCGGCCGTTGCTGATAGTACGACCGCAGCACTCGCGTTCATCGCCATGGTAACCTTTGGTTTTCAGAGTTGGATAAATAACGTGCAGACTATTCCCAGCGACCTATTCCCCCAGCAAGCGGTGGCATCCGTGGCCGGACTGGGTGGCGTTGGCGCTGGTGCCGGAGCCATTCTTTTCACACTGACTACCGGATGGGTGGTAGACAATTTTTCATATACGCCGATTCTCGTCGTGGCCGGTTTGCTTCCGGTACTGGGCACTTTGATCCTCTTCACGGTTGGAGGACCAATCCGGCGCTTATCGTTTGAAGAGTAGTTGGAGGAAATACAAATAGTCGATAAGTAAAGAAGGGTGAGATGACATGAACAACTATCTGGATCTCACGGGTAGGGTTGCGCTGGTTACAGGCGCCTCTTCGGGGATCGGAGCAGCTACAGCGAGCGTGTTTGCCGATTTAGGCGCGATCGTAGCGCTCGGCTATCACCAGAACGAAGAAGGGGCGAACCTGGTGCTGGACCAAATTATGAAAGAGGGTGGCAAAGCCCTGGCTATCTGCGCTGATATGCGGCAAGCCGCTGACATTTCGTCGCTCGTGAAGCGTGCGACTGATGAGTTGGGACCAATTGATATTTTAGTTAATAACGCCGGCTCACTCGTACAGCGGCAGGCAATTCGCGAACTAACCCCGGAACGTTGGAATGAGATCATGAATCTCAACTTAACGAGCGTGATGCTCTGCTCACAAGCTGTCGCCTCCTCAATGATCGAGCGCAAAAGCGGAGCCATCATCAATATCGTCTCAATCGCCGGTCGTACTGGAGGTGGCCCTGGCGCCGCGGCCTACTCGGTTGCAAAAGGTGGCTTGATCACGTTTACGAAATCTCTTGCGAAGGAACTGGCACCACATGGTGTGCGTGTGAACGCTATTTCGCCTGGCGTTATTGATACGCCTTTTCATCAAGTCTTTTCGACACCGGAAATGATTCGCAATTTTGTAACGACGATTCCGCTTGGGCGGTTAGGCACGCCGCTGGAATGTGCAAAAGTGATCGCGTTTCTTGCCTCCGACGCTTCCTCATATATCGTTGGAGAGACGATTGAAGTTAACGGCGGGCAGTTAATGCTCTGAGGAATGGTCGACGAATCAGCCTTGCCTGGATCTGGGCTCAGGGCAGCCTTCTTTTCCTACTGAAAATGTCATCCATCCTTTAAATAGTAATGAGGGCTGAGTAAAGATTATGACCACATTAAAGAGGTCAAAAATGAACCCGCCCCTGCCTGTCGTCGAAGGAGTTGGTCCGAGCTGCCAATGGCTTCCGGCAGGTCCATGGAAAACTGTCATGGACTTTTTCAAAGAACAGTATCCGCATGTCGAAGCCGAAACCTGGAATGCGCGGATGGAGAAGGGTCAGGTAATGGATGAAACCGGGCGCCGCGTAAATCCCGAGACTAGTTTTCGAGTGGGTGCCTGCATTTTTTATTACCGCGAGCTGGCAGATGAAAAAGCTATTCCCTTTGTGGAGCAGGTGCTCTATGAGGATGAGCAAATCCTGGTAGCTGATAAACCGCATTTCCTGCCGGTGATTCCCTCGGGAAGGTTTCTCCATGAAACGCTTCTCGTCAGACTGCGAAAACAGCGCGCACCTGAAGACCTTGTGCCTATCCACCGTCTCGATCGGGAAACTGCCGGAGTCGTGATGTTTTCCCGCAATCCGAAAACAAGAGGTCGCTACACCTCGCTCTTTCAGAATCGCACGGTTAGAAAGGTATATGAGGCTCTGGCACCAACTCATGAAGACTTGAGCTTTCCTAAAACCCGGCGAAGTCGCATGATGCAGGGAGAACCGTTCTTTCGTATGAAAGAGGTTCCCGGCGAGGCAAACTCGGAGACCCACATCAGCTTACTCAGCCGTCGGGGACCCATCACTCTTTATCGGCTAGTTCCCAGCACCGGCAGGAAACATCAGCTCCGTCTTCACCTCGCGAACTTAGGAATTCCTGTCATGAATGACAAACTCTATCCCGCGATGACTTCTTCAGATGACGACGATTTTTCCAGCCCACTAAAGCTGCTGGCAAAATCAATTGCGTTTCAGGATCCGTTGACCGGACAACAACACTATTTTGAAAGTGGCAAAAAACTATGAGCCCACTTCTTAACATGCATGCCGCGCGCATTGCACCGCGATGCTGTGATTGCGATCGGCCGGACAGAAGTCAATCTTGAACGCCATCTTGCCATCCGTTCATCATCGGTAGAGAATACTTCTGACTGCCCCCAACAATCTGAACAGAGTTGTAATACTGCCGCCTTGTTCCTGGTATGACAAAAAAACAGCTCGAGTTCGGGAGTTTTCGATTCGATGAGGCAAACGAGTGCGTTTGGGAAGGAGGTAGGCCCATACAGCTCAGGCCGAAGGCCTATGCAATCCTCAAGTATCTAATTGAACGTCCAAATGTCCTGGTGACAAAACAGCAATTGCTTGACGACGTATGGCAGGACACATTCGTGAGTGATGCAGTTTTGAAAGACTGTGCGCCGGTGCGAACCTCTGCCGACCCTTTAACGCGCCGCCCATTCAGGAACGTGCCGAATGTTGAGTTCGCATCAATCAACAAACACTTTCCGGCTTCAGATCGAAACTCGCTGTGATAACGCGAAACCATCGGCCACGTAACTCTATCGAAAACAATATGACATTGATCGCTGTCACGTCCGATCTTCACAATTGGCAACTCGAACTCTCGCTCGGGTGCTGTACTTAAACTACTCACGTCAGTCACAACTAATTTCATCGCTCATCGCTCCTGGAACCTAAGTACTGCAAAGCGGGAACAGGGGTCACCGCCCGTGTGGATAGGGATTTACGACACGCAGAGAAATTTCGCGACCTACATGGGCGGTGACGACGCGTTACAGTTGGGTGTATTAACCACCCGTTGTGCTGATTGAGTTTGTCATTGAAAACATCCGCAAACAGCACCGGGTGAATTTCAGTCAAGCGTAGTCTTGGGAGGTTCTTATGATTGCAGTCAGCGGAATACAAGCGGCGAAGGTTTCACCGGTCGCGATTTCACAGGTCGCTCTTAACCCAGCGCAGAAAGGTGCGCGATCGATAGAATTCGAGAATCAATTGGCCTCGCGGATCATCGGGCAAGAACGCGCAGTACGCCGCTTGAGCAGTCTTTATCAGGTTTTTCTTGCGGGAATGCAGTCGCCCAACCGTCCTATCGGCACACTGCTGTTTCTTGGTCCAACCGGTTCCGGGAAGACTCGAGTTGTAGAGGCTGCAGCGGAGGTGTTTTTCGGCGATCCGAACGCTGTCATCAAGATCGACTGTGCAGAATTTCAGCATTCACATGAGATCGCGAAATTGATCGGCAGCCCCCCGGGATACCTGGGCCATCGCGAAACTCCACCGCTACTAACACAGGAGAACCTTAATCGTTTTCAAACAGAGGAAACGAAGCTCACACTTGTGCTTTTCGACGAGATTGAGAAGGCCTCTGATAGCTTATGGCAACTTCTACTCGGAATTCTCGACAAGGGCACACTGACGCTTGGCGACAATCGCCGGGTAGATTTTTCGCGAACGATCGTAGTCATGACGTCGAACTTAGGCGCGCGCGAGATGAGTGAAATGATCTCCGGTGGGATCGGATTTGCTCCGCCCGCTGGTCAACAGCAACAGGCAGACACGAACGTAGATCAGAAGATCTATCGAACGGCCGTGGAGGCAGCGCGCCGCAAGTTCAGTCCTGAGTTCATGAATCGCATCGACTCACTCGTCGTTTTCCGTTCGTTAAATGAACAGCACCTTCAAAGCATCCTGGACCTTGAACTCCAGGCAGTGCAGAACCGAATTTCAAGTGTGGCCGATACCAAGTTCCTTTTCGAGTGCTCAGATGAGGCTAAGGAATTTTTACTGAAAGAAGGTACTGATTACCGATACGGGGCACGACATCTCAAGCGCGCTATTGAACGGCTGATCGTGCATCCACTCGCGAATCTGGTAACTACAGAGCAGATCGGCATGAATGATCCGTCTACATCGACTTGGATGAGAGCGTAGATATTCTCTCGTTCTCGAAGATAACCGCGAAAGCGCCCCAAGAGGTCAATCGCAGTTACAGTTCGATGTCCCTCATGGTTCCGGCTTAAAAAAGTGCGCGTCAAGGGAACTTCCGTTGGCAACGTCGGGCAATCAGTCACAAAAGCGGGGGTGCCATTCGATCTTCAAGCCCGGTACTACCAAATCGCTGGCGGTAGAAACGGCGCAATCTCAATCACTGAGAAGCACCGGGTGCTGATTGAAGAGATCTCGAATGCGCTGGCTCCACGATCACCTAGCAGCGTCGCGCAAGTGTGGCGCAGATCGTGGAAATGGAAATCTTCGAGCCAGCTTTAAACGCAGAGCACTTGTGAATGCCTTCTTAAACGTCGGTCAGCGGCGTGAAAGGTCTTGCTGTTGACAAAACGCAGCCAGACTCCTTGTGTAACGCCAAGTTCTTCTCCGATTGCGCCAGAAGAAGTAATGAGATCGCTACTCGTCGTATGCTTTTAAAAATTGACTAAGCGGAGACCCACCGCAAAGAATGCCCCTTTTGGCCACAACAATCGTCAAGAGTCATTATCTATTCTGTTATCTTTACCGAGTTTCCAAACAGCAAAGCAAACCATGGCCCCGCAGTCAATTCGGCGTAGCGGTTAACACGAACTCGAAGATCGTTCATGGCTGGTCCTATATCCGAATAGCGTTCAAACTTCCTTAGTAGCTCCAAACAGGTTGAGAGAGTGAAAATGCGATTATGGTAAGTAAGCAATGCAATTCCCTCAAGAGCAAATAGGGCGGGTAAGAAGGTTTGCTCCATCGCAAGCTCGACGAGCCAACGGGTAGCGCTTTTCAGCGGTTTGAGCGTATCGATAATTACCGATTTCTGACCTGGGAACAGAAAGAAAAGCAGACCACCCAGAGCAAATTGCCAGAGTTTCTCCTCGTTCGATCCCCTGGGGCTGATGCGTTTAGCCAAAACTTCAATCAGAAGTTCTCGGATGGCATGTGGAAAGGCTTTCGCAGGCTTATTCACAAATTTGCGGTCGTAAGCTGATGCGCTGATATTCCAAACGAGCAGGAGAAGCTGGATAGTGTTTGTATTTTCGCATATCTCTCGATCAAGAAGAGTCGTGATCTCGCGCAGGAGCCATCGTGCTTCCGTTTCGGGAAAATCTGTGTCGCGCGCGACAAACAAAATCAGACGTAACGTAGATATCTCATCCTTCGCTCGTGGCCAGGTTTCGCTTTTAGGCAGAATTCCACGTAGATTTTTTCCGAGCTCGATTCTCAAGTCAGGACGCTCCCGCCACGAGAATGCGAAGGCGCCAACTGCCTCGCGCAAGTTAAGCTCGAAAAGGTCGGTCATCGCCACCGCTTCAATTCGAGTGCGCAATGCTGCTCGTAAAATGGTGCCTTCTTCTGCGAGGTCCTCTGGAGGGTGACTGGAATTAAGATCGATCCAACTGGCGCGTTCCGCTAAAGGCATTGCCGTCATTTCCAGTGCAACTCGAAACGCATCACGGGCGACTGTCGAATAATTGAGTAGTTCCTTCGTTGCGAAATCACACGCGTTCCGGAAAAAGCCCCGCTCGATCATTCTACTCCACTCAAGTACCGTAAGATTGGCTGCCGCCGTAATCAATTGCTGCCGAAAGTCACTACTCATCGCGTGCGTGATCTGACTCAAGCTATTCAGGCTTCCACAATTAACCAAGAGCTTCCACCAACCAACCACTCCGATCAATTCCTCAAGTCGGTGATCTAAATTGCGGGCAAAATTTTGAAGCCCGAAATGGAAGGTTTCGATGCGTTGTGCTTTGGCAATCGTCTTATCGACCAACGTGGCGGCTTGTTCAGCAGTGAATTGATCTAACAATGCGGTTCGTAGAGCGGAACTGGAACGGTGAAGAACTCTAATGAACTCGGCCAGGGTTCCGTTTGCGAGGATCAGCCGAAGGAAACCTCGTGCGCCGACGGCGCTCTCGAGGCGGGCAAGCATTTGGGGGGTGGAATCGCCTAGTTCGCGCAGGGTGAGATCCAAGGTGCCAATGGATCGGCCTGTCGAAATCGTCTTATCGATGAGCGCCTCCGATTCGTGAGAGCTGAATTGATCCAACAATTCGGCTCGCAATGCAGGGCTGGAATACCGAACAACTGTGAATAGCTCAAACAGAGTCCCGTTTGCGAGGATCAGCCGAAGGAAACCTCGTGCGCCGATGGCCCGCTCGAGGCGGGCAAGCATTTGGGGGGTGGAATCGCCTAATTCGCGCAGGGTAAAATGCAAGGTGCCAATGGATCGGCCTGCCGCAATCGTTTTATCGATGAGCGCTTCCGATTCTTGAGGGCTGAATTGATCCAACAATTCGGTTCGCAATGCAGGGCTGGAATGCTGAACAACTCTGAATAGCTCAAACAGAGTCCCGTTTGCGAGGATCAGCCGAAGGAAACCTCGTGCGCCGACGGCGCTCTCGAGGCGGGCAAGAATTTGAGGATCGGAGGTGCGTAGTTCGCGCAGCGTAAGATCCAGGGTGCCAATGGATCGGCCCATCGTAATCGTCTTCTCGATCAGTGCCTCCCATTCTTGAGAGCTGCATCGATCCAATAAGGCAGTGCGGAATGCGGAACTTGAGTGCTGAAGAACTCTGAATAGTTCGAACAAAGTCCCGTTAGCGAGTATGAGGCGTAAGAAATCTTGGGCGCCGATGGCTTTCTCCAGATAAGCACGCATCTGGGGGTCGGAATCGCCTTGTTCACGCAGGGTAAAGTCTAGGGCGCCAATCGAGCGTCCAGTAGCAATGTTCTTATCAATAAGAACCTTCGCGTGCTCAGAAGTAAATTGATCAAGAAAACAGGTCCTGAATGCAGGCGTGGCGTTTTGAATAAGCTTGAACATGGTTAACAAGCGACCGGTCGACAGGATGACACGGATGAAAGCATCGGGACCATGCTCGTTTAGAACAGCCAGTTGAGTGTCTGGTGCGAACCTACGCAGTGCTGACAAACCATTATTGAGAGTACTCACTCCGATTGCGTCCCCACCATCATTTGCCTCTTCAAAAAGTATTCGAAACCGTTTCTGGATCAGATCTATGTAGCGTGCTTTCGCGGGATGTTCCTCGGCCGTTAGCCAATGAACGCAGAGCGCCAGATTGTTGAAGTTTTGACTGGCAAGCCTTCCTTCAATGGTGGCTTGAATTGTGGCGGCGTCTAGCACAGCCGATCTTATGCGTGCTTCGCCAATGTCATTGGATAAATGCGCATCGGGCCGCAAGAACTGCCCGAGCACACGAGCAAAATCGTCAGACTCACTAACTGTTGTACCCAGATACGAAAGATAACCGCTTACCACGTCAACTGTAATTGCGGCTACCCGATCGTCCAGTGCATCTTCGGAGGCTTCGAGTTGGGCCAACGCGCGCAAAACCAATGTCGCGAGAGAAGAGTGCAAGAATTGGAATCGCGGCGGCGCGAAGAGTCGGGTCATTAGCGGATCAGCTGCCGCCTCCTCCCCGGGCAACCATTGCCCCTCAAAAAAATTTGCTCGTGGAACAATGTCGAATTGGGCTAACGCGGCCAACCTTGCGAGAGTGGGCAACATGTAGTTGCCACTAAAATAGTTTGTACGCACGCTTGCCAAAAGATCGGAAACGTCGAGGCTATCGATGTCTTGCGGAACCGGGATGTTTCGCAGTATTTCATCGAGCAGGAGTAGGTCGCCGCCACAAGTCTTATGCAGACGCTCCCGTCTGGAAGGCGAAAGGCCCTTGAAGTCCGGGCGCAATTGACATGTCACTGCGAAGGTACGCTCAACGTTGGCACGCAGATCGATAACTGCCTGCTCTTCATTGAACGAGCCGAGCCATGCCGGAGTATCGTCAAGCTGGTCGGCAGCCCCGCCCACTTGATCGCGCATACTGAGGACGAGTTTGAGTTTACCGCTGCGGAGTTCCGGATCGAGTCGTTCCAGGAGGAACCCCACTGTTGAATAAGCGAGATGGCAGTCATCTAAGAAAAACAGAGAAGGCAAGCTCAGTCGCCGTCTGGCTGACTGCCATAATTGTTCAACCGACGCAGCGTCTTTAAACGTGGCGTAATAGATGCGCCTCAACGGCTGGCGCAGCCGGCTAGAGAGTTCAAAAGCCAGGAAACTCTTGCCCATTCCTGGAAGCCCGCGAAAAGCGATCGACGAGGTTTCGTCGAGTATCTTGAGGAAGAGTTCTTCCTCAGCATTTCCAACATAGATTGCCTGACGATTGTGTCTGTCGAGGAATCGGTTGATGATGGGGAAGCGGGCCGGACCCGCCTTTACTCGAACCCAGGGATCGTCGCGCCAGTCATCCCGGCGGCAAAAATGTTCCGCATAAGAATCCGAGAAGATGCCGGCAACCAAATCCGGCAAACGGCGCAAGCGGGAATCGATCGCATTTCGATCCCAAAAAGCTATGACCACACCGGTGCGCTTTTGGAAATCGTCTTTGAACCTTACCCATTCAACTCCGAGAGATTTATCATCGAGCGGTTGCGGGCAGCAATATACGAACTCACGTGGCGCTGGCAGGCTCATGTCGTTCAGCCATTCAGACTCAAATTTTTGAAACGCATCGCGAACCTTTGACCAACTTGGAACCTCTTTATAGTTCTTACATTGATAGACGTCTTGTTTCCCGCCGACTTCTGTAACTAAGTCAATGCCATAATCAGCTTGACCTGAGCGACCGAAAAACCATGGGCGTTGGTTTTCTGACTGTAGCAATTCATAAATGAGGCGCTCGAACTGTGCTCCATTGAGCAAGTAATATGGCAGGCCGGCGAGACCGGCCTCCTCCGGATTGACGCCCAGATCCGCTCCAAGGGGATCGACACGATCCCACACTTCATCAAGGGAGAGCGGTCGAGGACGCAAGTCCGGGTGAACTGAGTCTGCCAGATTCTTCAACGTTACCTGATTATTGTAAAACTGAAGCTGGATTCAATACTTCCAGAGAGATCAAAAACCAAATCCCGCGAGTATACAAAGACGCAGAGGTTTGGGTATCGCAAGGAAATGCGGGCGCAGATTATGCGTGATTAGATCAAAAGTCAACGTCTTGTATGGCACTACCGGTACCCATCTTTGGCGTGGCCTTGCCATTTAGAGTTCTCCACTAGAGATTAGGAGCGATGGCAAATCAGTATTGCCTTTGCTATTCAATACCTGGGTAAAGTCATAGTGGTGGCTACATGCTGTGACCGAAGCGCTCTTGAACTCGGCTCAATAAGCATTTAGAAGATGAAGCGCTGGAACTGCAACCCTAACAACTGTTCCGAGGGAGAATCTGCTGGAGTGGTTGTGGGGAAAACTGTGACGGTCTTGAATGGAAATAGGTGATGTGAGACGTATGTTAGTGCAATGGTAACGGGCTGCGATCCGCGATAAATGTTAGTAAGTGTGGTCACAACGTAACAGGCGCACTGTTAGGTTAAAGGTTTCGGGATCGTGAGGTCGGAGGCTCGAATCCTCTCGCCCCGACCAATTATTTTCAAGCACTTACGGCTACCGTTCTTGTTTTGTGGCAGGATTGTGGCACACGCGCAGTCTTACTGCTTCGACCGCGGCTTGTTTCGCTCGATCGGTAGCGTGCGTGTAACGTCGCGTCGTTGGCGGATCAGAATGTCCCATCAGATCGGCAATCGTCGCCTCACTGCAACCCGCTTCCGCAAGTCTGGTCCCGAACGTGTGACGCAAGTCGTACAAATGCAGATCAGCGCGGCTTGTACATAAAGCTTGTGAAGGTGCGATCGTGGCTTTCACTTTCGCTGTCTTGTGATTTCTTCATTGCGAACCTTGCGAGTGATCGGCATGCAAAGAATCAAGGCGCGTTTTCCGCGTTTGACTGTACGGCCGAGTGCCTGCCATCCGGGAAATGTATTGCTTGGTCCGGGCTCAAGTCCGCGCAATTGGCATTGCACGAGAGCGAGGATCTGATTTCCGATCGAATAGTTATGGAATGCGCTGTAAGCTTCTATGATCGTGCCAGGCTTGTTGACTGCTTCAACTAACAGCGATGACCATTTGGGTACGACGGCAGTTGGTTTAGGGTGAGGCTTCATGTGTCGAGCCTCCTTTGGCATACGCGAAGTAGGCAACAGCCCAGAGGAGATAGAGCTTTGGCAGTCGCCAGCGATCGACCACGACGAGTGATCCAAACACTGCACCGCTGAGTACTATGAACAGCACGATCCAGGCGATATATGAGCCGAACTCTCAGCGAAGGCGACAGTCGCAAATACGCACAGGCTGGCCGAATCCGATCGCGTCCGTGACGATCGATTTCGAAAGCTAAGGAAGGGGGCTCGCTTGCAAAGAGCCTGTTGAAATGATGTTCGAAAGTGGGATTATTAGTCCCGCAAGCGAAACTGTCCGATTCCGTTCGTCAACCGAAACTTTCGTCAAATCCTCAGAATACAAGCTGAAAGGTTTTGGCACAGCCTTTGAACGTGCATGGACCCAATCCGTGTTTGATTTCTCGGACGAAGCTCTTCGAACCCTAAACGATAACGTCGAAATCAAATCGCCATGCACGATCTAATCTACTGCTTCCGTATGCTGCGTAAGCGGCCCTCCTTTACCATCGTCGCCGGGTTGACTCTTGCGCTTGCCATCGGCGCAAGCACGGCGCTCTTCAGTATCGTCAATATCGTGGTGCTGAATCCGTTCCCCTATAAAGATCCCTCACGACTGTTCTTTGTGCGCCAGAGTTTGCCGAAGCTCGGTGTTCAGGAGCAGATTCGATCTTCCGGTCCCGAGTTTGTCGACTTCACTAATAGCGGGATCTTCGAACGTGTCGCTGCGGTCGAAACTGTTAGTCGCAATCTCACCGGCAGTAGCGAGCCCGAACGAGTCGCAGCCGCGAAAGTCTCAACTGAGTTCTTCAACATCCTCGGCGTCGAGCCGTTGCTCGGCCGTACCATCGCACCCAATGAACAAGGTCCAAAGGGAGAGCGCGTGTTAGTGATCAGTCACGGACTCTGGCAACGACGGTTCGGTGGTGACAAAGCGGTGTTGGGCCAGAAAGTATCGCTCGACGATGAGCCTTTCACGATCATCGGTGTGATGCCGCCGCAATTCAGATTTGAAGAATCACAAGCGTGGTTTCCGTTTCCGTTTGATTTTAGCCAGCGCGCGCGCGACGGCCGTGCTTATCTGATCATGGCTCGCACTAGCCCCAACACAACCGAGCAACAGGTAAATGCAGCACTCGCTAACCTGGCCCGACAAAACGAACAGGATTTTGGCGGCACAAACCAGGAATACGCCGGTCGAGGAATCTATTTGCAGTCGCTGGGCCAGTTTTATTTCGGCACGGTGCGCAGAGCTCTTTATATTCTGTTGGGCGCCGTCGGGCTTGTGCTGCTGATCGCGTGCGCAAACATCGCAAACTTACTACTCGCCAGATCAATGAGTCGCTCGCACGAAATCGCGATTCGAAATGCGATGGGAGCAAGCCGCGCGCGCATCATCCGCCAGATGCTCATCGAAAGTGCTGTCCTGGGTTTACTAGGTGGTGGGCTCGGCCTGCTGATCGCTTCGTGGGGAACAAAACTTCTTTTCAAACTGATACCCACCGGCATACTTCCCACTGGCGTCGAGATAACGATGAACGTGCAGGTACTCCTCTTCACGTTAGCCGCTTCGCTCGTAACCGCATTCATCTTCGGCTTATGGCCCGCGATTCAGGGATCCCGAACACAGACGCGCGAGGCCCTGCAAGCATCGCGTCAACGATCAACTGCCAGTGTTAGTGCTCGCCGCGCGCAAAATGTGCTGGTAGTTGCGGAAGTAGGGTTGTCGCTGGTGCTGCTGGTGATGGCGGGTTTGATGATCCGGAGTTTCGCGAAGCTGACAAACATCGATCCGGGCATGGGCACGTCAAACGTCCTGTCTATGCGGATCAATCGATCGCCGGCGAAGTCAGGAGACGGCGCACAGAACGCGATCTTTTTTCAACAGGTGATCGATCGAGTTAAGTCCTTGCCGGGAATTGAGGCGGTGGGAGTTATGTCACACCCGCCTTTTGGATCCACGGAAGAGTTGCCGATCACAGTCGAAAATGTCGCGAATGCCGGTGCACAAACGCAAGCCATCGACACGCGCACCGTCAGTGCCGACTACTTCAACACGCTCCAGATCCCGTTAGCCGGAGGGCAATTCTTCTCGGTTGACGATGGTCCACAAGCTACGCCGGTCGTGATTGTGAATCAGGCGATGGTCAAACGCTACTGGTCCAGTCAGGATCCGCTCGGAAAGAGAATCAAGCTCGGCAACGCCGATTCGAAAAGCCCCTGGTTTTCCGTTAAGGGAGTTGTCAAAGACTCTGCTCAGCTAACGCTCGACCGGGAAACCAGACCCGAAGTCTATTTTGCCCTCGGGCAGTTGGCCTGGCGCTATCGCCGTATGAATGTCGCGGTACGCACGAGTGTCGATCCTAAGAGTACATTGCCTGCAATTCAGGCGGCGATTCGCGAGGTGGACAAGGACCAGCCGGTATATCAGGTTCAAACAATCGATGAAATGATTGGCGACACCGTTGGCACTCGTCGTTTTGCGTTGACGATTTTGATTATGTTTGCGGTGCTTGCTCTCGTATTGGCGGTGTCAGGAATTTACGGTGTGATTTCGTATTCCGTTGCTCAACGGACTCAGGAAATTGGGATCAGAATGGCGCTGGGCGCGCGCGCGACAGACGTTCTGCGACTCGTGTTGGTCCAATTCATGCGACTGACAGCCGTAGGCGTCGTGCTCGGACTCGTAGCAGCGTATGCGTTGACGCGCTTGATGACGAGTTTGTTGTTTGGCGTAACGGCAACCGACATCACGACCTTTGTCCTCGTTCCCATCAGCCTTTCGCTGGTCGCGTTAGTGGCGTGTCTGATTCCTGCGAGACGAGCAACGCGTGTGGATCCGCTGGTGGCGCTGAGATACGAATAGCTGTGTTGTTACCATTTGAGTCTTGATCCTGAACGTGCCGGCAGTGCTCATTTCGCCATGTACGGTAACGCGAACCGTACAGGTTCCGACCGGCAGGTTGTTCGATAATCTGAAAATAATCTGGACGAATGGGAGATCTGAGAAGCTGGTAGATGGCACGGACTTCAGTCTGTGATTTGACTCGTACACCTACATACGAAGGAGAGAAACCACAGACTACAGTCTGTGCCCCGAGTTATGGACATACTAATCAAGGATCTCAGATACGGCATGAGAGGTCTGGTAAAGCAACCCGGCTTTACGGCCGTGGCGGTGCTTTCCATTGCTCTCGGAATCGGCGTTAACATTACTATCTTCAGTTTCGTTAACGCCGCGCTATTCCGACCACTTCCCTTTTCCGAACCTGATCGGCTGGCCCGCGTCTGGGATGGCAATTCGGTTTCGTATCCTGACTATATCGCTTATCGAGATGGAACCACCGCGTTCTCAGGCCTGACGGCTTATGCGCAGCGCCCGATGAGCCTGACAGTCAATGGCCAATCCAACCGCGTTTGGAGTGAGTTTGTCAGCGGTAATTATTTTGATGTCTTAAAGGCCAATCCGGCCCTGGGACGCCCTTTTCTCGAAGAAGAAGATCGTCTCGGAGCAAATCCCGTTGTCGTAATCAGCAATTCGCTCTGGCGCGGAAGTTTCAATTCGGACCCGAGCGTCATTGGGAAAAGCCTTAGCCTTAATCAGCGGCCCTACGCAATTATCGGAGTAATGCCCGAAAAGTTTGTGGGCGCAACGGTCATCTCGGTACCCGACCTGTGGGTTCCGCTGGCGATGGAGCCCGTCGCCAATCCGGGTTCGCGCACCCTTACTTCACCTGATGAAGGTTGGTTGATGATGTTGGGACGACTGCGGCCGGACGCCAACATTGGCGCAGCACAGGTTGAAGTCGAGACGATTGCCGCGCGACTTCACCACGCACGGCGCGAACGCAATTCCGGCCCGGAGTCACCCGGCGGTAGGACCGTAGCGGTATTGGCGGCGCGTGGCTTGATGGTTCCTCCGCAAGGCCGCACTCCAGCTCTCATGGTGGTTGGCGTTCTAATGGCGGTTGTCGGTTTGGTGCTGCTGGTAGCCTGCGCGAATGTCGCCAACATGCTGCTCGCCCGTGCTGTAAAACGTCGGAAAGAGATCGCAGTGCGCCTGTCCCTTGGTGCCGGACGCTGGCGCATCACTCGTCAAATGCTGACTGAAAGCTTGCTGCTTTCAATAATCGGCGGCGGGGTGGGTCTACTTGTCGCCTTGTGGGGTACGACTTTGTTGGCAGTGCTCTTGCCTCAGTCATTTTCGGTGAATGCTATTACTCCGGATTTGACTCCGGATGTGCGTGTCTTCGCCTATGCCCTGGTGCTGTCGCTCGTCACCGGTGTTATCTTCGGACTACTGCCTGCCCTGCAAAGTTCCAAGCCCGATTTAGTAACAGCACTAAAGGACGAAACGATAAGGCTGGGCGTTACGCGCCGGCTAACGCCCCGCAATCTTCTGGTAGTCACCCAAATCGCGGTGTCCGTGCTTTTGTTGGTAATGGCAGGTCTATTCATCAGAAACCTGCGCAATACCCAGCATGCAGAGCCGGGGTTCAGTACTGATGCCGGCTTAATGGCGTCGTTCGATCTTGGTCTTGCCGGTTATAACGACGCGCAGGGAAAACTATTTCAACGGCAATTGCTCGAGCGCCTCCGGGCCTCGGCGCAGGTGCGTTCGGCGTCGTATGCAGAGACAGTTCCGCTTGGCGACGGCGGAAGCACGTCACCGCTCTATGTGGAAGGCGAAGCCACGCCGGATCGCTTCGACGAGAGTTCTTTGGTACAGCACACCACAGTTGCTACGGATTATTTCAAGACCCTGGGCATTCCTCTGGTGCGTGGTCGTGACTTTAACGATAGCGATACAGCTTCGAGCACCCCCGTAGTTATTGTGAACGAAACGCTGGCGCAACGCCTGGCTCCCGACGGCAACGCCATCGGCAAACGCTTTCGCATGGACTCTCAGGGCGCCTACCTGGAAGTAGTCGGAGTAGCGCGCGATATTAAATATCATCAACTAGCAGAAGCGTCTTTGTTCTTTGGTTATCGACCAATGAGTCAGCGCTATCGCGCAGTTTTGACTTTGCATGTGCGCACGGCCGGCGATCCAAGCTCGGTAATCAGCCAAGTGCGCTCAGACGTCAAGGCCCTCGATCCCGACCTTCCGCTGACGGACGTTAAGACCATGCAGGAACATATGCGTTTGCCGTTAGCGCCTGCAAAGCTGTTCGCTTCGTTATCGAGTGCTTTCGCCGTGCTGGCATTGTTGCTGGCAGCTATTGGTTTATATGGAGTGATGGCCTATGTCGTTGGCAGCCGCACGCGCGAGATTGGGATCCGCATGGCACTCGGAGCGCAGATTGGTGGCGTCCGCAAACTGATCATTGGGCAGGGAATGAGACTGGCGCTTACAGGTATTGCGCTTGGTCTAATTGTAGCGTTTGCGGCGACGAGAGTGTTGACGAGTTTGCTATATGGCGTGAGCGCAACTGATCCAATCACCTTCATCGGCGTAGCTGTTTTGTTGGCCGGGGTTGCATTGTTTGCTTGTTACATCCCGGCGCAACGCGCGACCAAAGTCGATCCGTTGGACGCGTTGAGATACGAATGAAAGCCTGGATTTATGAAGAGGCCGAATAAGGATTTTGCTCAATTAGCCGGCGGTCGTATATCGAGGGAACAGGCACGTCCAGTTCTCTGGAGATATATACTTAAGTATTCGCGGCCGTGATATTCGCCTTTACTTCATAGTGCGTAGCGGTTTCG
>Ga0111538_10005232_pt1 | contig 17776 bp, 13 predicted proteins | sample SoiMethybrSBSTD1_FD_79669 | JGI IMG/M metagenome (GOLD analysis project Ga0111538, IMG submission 79669) | Bulk soil microbial communities from a Populus tree surrounding site in Tennessee, USA - Soil MetaG P. TD hybrid SBSTD1 (version 2)... | ecosystem: Environmental > Terrestrial > Soil >...
AGCAGTCCCTGTTGGATGAACCGCTCGCCGAGTTTCATCGATCCGGACGGAATATGGGGACCGGCGCGGGGGGAGTCAATTCCGTGCGGGCGGTGGACATGGGGATCGCTCCCCCGTCAATCGTCTGACGTCTTGTCCCGTGATCCTTCAGCCGGCGGCGCCGACGAGCTGGGCGAACTTCGCGAGGTCGATGTTGCCGCCGGAGACGATCGCCACGATCGGGCCGCGGCCGGCCTTGCCGGTCAGCGCCGCGGCGAGCGGCAGGGCTCCCGCCCCCTCGGCGATGACGCGGGCCTTCTCGGCCATCAGGCGCATCGCCGCCTTCGTCTGATCGAGCGTCACGACGATGGAGCCATCCACCAGCGGCTTCATCCGCTCCCACATGCGCGGGAAGACGCTCTGGCCGCCGGCGCCGTCCACGAAGGAGGCCTTCCACTCGGGGAAGGTCTGCGGCGACCCCGCGGCGAGGGACCGGGACATCGGCGCGGCCGTCTCCGGCTCGGCGCCGAACACCTTGACGTCAGGCTTCATCGCCTTGACCGCGCTCGCCACCCCGGTGATGAGCCCGCCGCCGCCGATGGCCGCGATCACGGCGGCCACGTCGGGGGCGTCCTCGAGGATCTCGAACCCCATGGTGGCGTGCCCGGCGATGAACAGGTGATCGTCGAAGGGGTGTACGAAGGTCCCCTCGGCGCCTGGGTAGGCGCGGTCCTCCAGCGCCTTCCACGCCGTCGTATAGGAGACCAGGATCAGCTTCGCGCCGAGCGCCCGCATGCGATCGAGCTTCGATTGCGGGGCCGTCTCGATGGCGACCACGGTGCACGGCACCCCCGCCCGCCGCGCTGCGTAGGCCACCCCCTGGCCGGCGTTGCCGGCGCTGATCGTCCAGACGCCGCGCCGGCGCTCCGCGTCGGAGAGCGCCGCCACCGCGTTGGCGGCGCCGCGCAGCTTGTAGGCGTTGATCGGCTGCAGGTTCTCGAGCTTCAGCCGGATGTCGGGCTGGTCGGGGCCCAGCTCGAGACGGACGAGCGGGGTGCGGACCACCGTGTCGGCGATGCGCTCGCGCGCCTGGCGGATCTCGGCCAGGGTGATGGGACGGACGGGCTCCGGCGTCGTGGGCATGATGACGGTCCTCTCGTTCCCGGAGAGCATACCGGGCCCCGGCTCCGGACGCACGATCAGTTCTCCGGAATCATGCCCCCGCCGAAGGCCGGTCGCCCGCCGAGCGAGGTCTTGAACCCATACAGCGCCAGCCCGCCGACGATCAGGAGGACGACGAGCGTGTTCCCCGCGTACCAGGCTGAGGTGTCGAAGGTCAGCGGCCCGACAGCGAGCGTCGCAATGACCAGGCCCGAGATCGCGTAGGGCAGGAGGCCGAACCGGAACACCACGAGAAGGCCCACGGCCACGCTGAACACATTCGCCGCGATATCGAGGGCCGGGTTGGTCGACGAGATCACGCCGGAGATGCTCGCGATGAGCAGTGCGGCGGGGACCGCCAGCCACATCGTGCGGAACACGACGCGGCAGAGGAGCAACAGGAGCAGCAGTCCGAGCGGAACCAGCACGAACACCACGGGGAAATTGAAGGGGACTCCCAAGACGTGCGACAGGCCCCGCAGCGTCGAGAGCTCGACGTCGATGGGTGGTGTCCCGGTCTCGTCGGGGCGCAACGGGACGATGCCGAAAACCGCCGGCAGGAAGATGAGGCTCCTCCCCGCCAGGTAATAGGCGACACCGAGGACCGCCCCGAAGAGGCAGTCCCGGCCGACCAGCGGATCGCGCAGCCGGCCGTCGAGGAGCCGCACCCACGACACCAGCACCTGCGGCCAATTGCGCCTCAGGTAAGGTTCGAGGGCGAGATAGGAGATCCAGACGAGTCCGGCCACCAGCAGGCGGACGCCGAGATTGATGGTGAAGTTCGCAAACGCGTTGGACGCTACGTGGTGCGTCTCCAGGAGCCAGGCGATCTCGGCCGACAGGAGCATGAAGGCTGCCAGGCGGAGGGCCCCCTTGCGGTCCCCCCGTCCGAGGCGAAGGTTTCGGCGCGCCACGATCACTCCTCCCGCCATGAGGGCCGTCGCAACGAAGATCCAGACCAGGGAGGCCCACTCCTGGAGCTGGCTTCCGGGCAGGGGGGCGGTGACCGGCTCGGAGAGCCGCGCGCGCATCCAGGGCTCGATGGTGCGGAAAAAGATCGGGCGGCCGAGATACGCAGCCGCTTCGAGCCGCAGCGTCCTCCCCGGCATGCGCGGATCGATCTCCTCCCATGCGGCACGGCGGTCGGCGTACATGCGCGGCACCCAGGAAGGCTCGACCGGCCTGAACGCCGCCGGGTCGTGGCCGGCCAGCGCGAAGAGCCGGGGCCAGTCCGGCTCGGACGGAGACGCCGTCCGCGGATCGCGGTCGGGAGGGACGGCCTGGAATGTCAACAGGTGACCTTCGGGGTCGAGCCGCAGGCGGACCATCCCGGAGTCGATGAGCGGGGGATCATAGAAAGTGCTCGGGGTGGCGCCAGCGTCGCCCCACGGTTTCATCGGACGGGGTGACTGGCGGTACCAGAACGCGATGCCGTAAGGGGGACCGGTCCTCAAGAGATCCCAGCCGGGCCGGGCTGCCTGCTCCGCCGCGAGATGGTCGAGATACTCGATCTCGGGGTCGAAGCCCGACACGCTGTCGATCGGGGGCTCGACGTACCCGAGGTCCCGCACGATCTCGCGGGCCTGCTCGCGCAGGATCTCGGGGGACTTCGGCAGCGGCACGAGACGCGCGAGCTGCGATCGCCCGGCCACGAAGACGGCGGCGGGGAGCAGCACGAGGAGCGCGGCGAGCCCGGCCCACGCGAGCGCCGGCCGGAGCGCCCCCGTCGTTCCCGCTTCGGCGACCAGCTCCGGCGAGGGTGTCTCTCCGGCGGCGAGCGCGGCGGCCAGCGGGTCGCCCCCCGGGAGCGCCGCCGCCACCGCCAGGGCCGACGCCGGGCGGCGCGCCGGGTCGCGCTCGAGACAGCGCAGGATGATCCGCTCGACGGCCGGGTCGAACCCCTCGATGAGGGCCGACGGACTGGTCGGCGCCGACTCCATCTTGAGACGCGCCGACTCGGCGGGGCTCGCCGCCTTGAACGCCTGGTGCCCGGTGCACAGCTCGTACAGCACCATGCCGAGCGCGTAGAGATCGCTCTTCACCGTCACCGCGGTGCCGGCGATCTGTTCCGGCGCCATGAAGGCCGGCGTGCCGGCACGCAGGTCGGCTCCCTGGATCTCCACGGCGAGGCGGGCCAGGCCGAAATCGGTGATGCGCGTCCGGCCGCGGCCGTCGATCATCACGTTCGAGGGCTTCAGATCCCGGTGCAGGATCCCCTGCTCGTGCGCCGCCTGGAGGCCGGCGCAGAGCTGGCGGGCGATCTGGATCGCCTTGTCGCGCGGCAGCCGGTCGATGCGCCGCAGCAGGCTCGACAGGTCCTCGCCGTCCACGAATTCCATCGAGAGGAAGTGCTGTCCGTCCGCCTCGCCGACGTCATAGACGCGGCAGACGTTCGGGTGGCTGATCTGCCGCGCCAGCCGGACCTCCTCGAGGAAGCGCGCCAGACGCCCCTCGTCCCGCTCGACCTCCCTGGGGAGAAACTTCAGCGCGACGGTCTGGCCGAGCTTGAGGTCCTCGGCCCGGTACACCTCCCCCATCCCGCCCCTGCCGACGAGCCCGAAGATGCGATACCGGCCGGCCAGCATGGCGCCGGGGAGGAAGCGTCCCTCCGGCGTGCCGCCGGATCGGAAGGGGGAGGGATGCGGCCCGCCCGGCCGCGGTGGTGGATCGTCACGGAGGGTGCGGGTCGGGCCGCCGGCGCCCGGATCGAGAGGCGCGGCGCAGTGCGGGCAGAAACGCCCCCCGTCCGGGGACTCCTCTCGGCACGCGCCGCAGCGGAGCATCGGCGGAGGATGCCTGACCATCGCCGGGAACGCAATCGCCCGGCGCGGGAGAAGGGCTAGCGGCGGATGTCCTTGAGGATCTCGCGCGCCGCGTTCTTCCCCGGCGCCCCCATGACCCCGCCGCCCGGGTGCGCCCCGGAGCCGCACAGGTACAGGCCGCGCACGGGGGTGCGGTAATTCGCCCAGCGCGGGGCGGGGCGCAGGAAGAAGAGCTGATCCGGCGTCATCTCGCCGTGGAAGATGTTCCCCTCGGTCAGCCCGAAGATCTGCTCGAGGTCCCAGGGGGACAGCACCTCGCGGCCGATGACGATCTTCTTGATGTTCGGGATGTACTCCTCGAGCGTGTCGAGGATGTTGTCCCCCACCTTCTCGCGGATCTCCGGCCAGGTCGCCCCTTTAAGATGATACGGGCCCCACTGCACGAACATCGACATGACGTGGTGCCCCTTCGGGCACAGCGAGTCGTCGAGCACCGAGGCGATGTTGCCGTCGATGAGCGGCCGCTTCGACGGCCGGCCGTACTTCATGTCGTCGTAGGCCATCTCGAGGTATTCGAGGCTGGGAGCGATCTCGAACATCGCCGCCTGGTGCGGCGCCTTCGGATCCTGGCCGGGGATGCACTTCCAGTCCGGCAGCTCCGACAGGGCCAGGTTCATCTTGATCGACGACCCCTGGATGCGGAAATTCGTGATGTCCTGGACGAAATCGGCGGGGAGCACCCCCTTGTCGATCATCTTGAGGAAGGTGCGCTTCGGGTCGAGGTTGCTGGCCACCACGCGGGCGCGGTACTCATCGCCGTTCTTGAGCGCCACGCCGCGGCAGACCCCCCCTTCGACGATGAAGCGGGCCACGTCGGCGTCGGTCTTCACCTCGACGCCGAGATCCTTCACCGAGCCGAGGAGCGCGTTGGCGATGCCGCTCATCCCGCCTTTGACGTACCCCCACGCCCCCGGCTGTCCATCGATCGACGATCCGATCGAGTGGTGCAGCATGACGGCGGCGGATCCGGGGCTGTACGGGCCGACACAGGTGCCGATCATCCCGTTGATGGCGAGGGCCGCCTTGACCTCTTCGGATTCGAAGCGACGACCCAGGTAGTCGGCGCACGAGGAGGTCATCAGCTCGAGGAAGTGTTTGATCTTCTTCTCGCCGAGCTTCATCATCCGCCATCCGAACTTCGCGAGGTCGAGCATCTCGCCGGGGCCGCGTGGCGGGAAGGCGGGCGGGGTCATGCGGAGGATGTCGTCGATGAACGGCTGCAGCTCGGCCAGGTCCGCCTCGAAGCGGGCGAGGTTGTCGACGTCCTTGCGGGAGAACTTCGCGATCTCGGGGGCCCGTTTCGCGAGGTCGGCCCACCACAGCATGTAACGGCCGTCCGGGTAGGTGTAGAACGAGTGCGGCTCGGGGATGAGGGTCTGGAAGCCGTAGTCGGCCATCCGGAAGTCGCGGATGATCTCCGGCATCAGGAGCGAGCAGACGTACGACGTGCGCGTGACCTTGTGCCCCGGGATGAGCTCCTCGGTGACGCAGGCGCCGCCGACGATGGGGCGGCGTTCGAGGACGAGCACCTTGAAGCGGGCCTTCGCCAGGTAGCCCGCGGCGACGAGGCCGTTGTGCCCCCCGCCGACGATGATCGCGTCGTAGCGTGCCGCCGCCATGCCCCCCTCCTCCCGCCGCGCCGCGCGCGGCCCCGTGTCTGGTTCGAACGCCGTCGACTCTGATGCTGTGGCGCCAATCTAGCACAGCGATTGCGGCGCCGGACCGCGCCGCGGCGCGGCGATGCTGTTACGGCTTGAGGAAAGGTGAATCGCCGCAACCCCAAAGCCGTAACGGCATTACGGGGGTTTCAGGGACCGGAACGGCTCGCTCCCGGGAGGCCGGACGGCGCATAATCGGCCTTGTCACGGCAGCAATCCCCGCGGAGGTGGAGCCATGGTCCCCGAGGTCCGGATCCTCAGCGACGAAGAAGTGCGGCGCCTCCACACCCGCGCGCTCGAGATCCTGGAGCGGGTCGGCATCCGCTATGAGAGCCCGCGCGCCCTCGACGTCCTGGCGGAGGCGGGGCAGGAGATCGACCGCGAGGCCGGCGTCGCCCGCCTGAAGCCGGAGTTCGTCGAGGCCTGTATCCGAAGCACCCCGCGCGTCATCACGCTGGCCGGCCGCCTCCCCGAGCACGACATGACCCTCGAAGGGAAGCGCATCCGGATCACGACGAACGGGCAGGCCACCTTCACCCAGGACTTCACGACCAACCTGCGCCGGGCGGCGACCGTGAAGGACCTGCGCGAGTCGACCAAGGTCGCCCACTATCTCGACGTCGTCGACTACGTCTGGCCGATGGTGGTGCCGACCGACGTCCCGGGCGGCAGCCGCGGGCTCCACGAGATGTACCACTCGTTCGCCATGACCTCGAAGCACATCCAGCACGAGATCCAGCTGCCGGAGCACGTGCCCTTCGCCCTCGAGATGCTCGAAGTCCTGTGCGGCGACCGCGCGGCGATCAAGCGCCGGCCTCCCTTCTCGGTCGTCGCCTGCACCGTGTCGCCGCTGCAGCACGAGCCGAAGATGGCCGATCTCTGCATCGACCTGGCGGGCGCCGGCATCCCGATCATCATCTGGCCGATGCCCCTGACCGGCGCCACCGCCCCCGTGACCGTGGCGGGGACCTGCCTGATGAGCATCGTCGAGTTCCTGTCGGGGGTGGCCCTGTTCCAGGCGGCGGCGCCCGGCTGTCCGCTGATCTTCCCGCTCGGCCCCGAGGTCCTCGACATGAAGTCGGGGATGGCCGTCTGCGCCGGCCCGGAGATCCCGCTCTTCAATCTCGTCCTCGGACAGATGGCGAAGTTCTACGACATCCCGGCGATCGCGGTCGGGCTCAACTCCGACGCCAAGGAGCCGGGCATCCAGGCGGCGTACGAGTCGATGCAGACCGGTCTCGCCGCGGCGTTGTCGGGGGCGGATCTGCTCGTCGGCATCGGCATCCTCGACGACAACAACGTCATGTCGCTGCCGCAGATGGTGATCGAGTCGGAGATCGCCCGGATGGTGAAGCGAATCCGCGAAGGGGTGGTGATCAGCGACGAGACCATGATGAGCCACCTGATCGAGAAGGCCGGCCCCGGCTCCCATTTCCTCGGCTTCAAGGAGACGCTGGCCGGGCTCAAGCGCGGCGACGTCTTCTTCCCCCGCCTCTCCTACCGCAACACCTACGACAAGTTCTTCGAGGAAGGCCGCAACGAGGTCGTCTACGCCCGGGCCGAGGTCCAGCGGCTCCTCGCGCAGCCGGACCCGGACCCGCTGTTGCCGGAGACCGACCGGGAACTCCGTCGCATCCTCGCCGCCGCCGACCGGGCCTGCGCCGACAGCGCCGCCTAGCGCGACAGGAGGGTTGCCTCCGGTCTCGCGTCTTTATTGGTCGACGGATGCCGGATCGTCGATTAGATTGGACGACGGCATGCCCTGGCGCAATGTCCGTCTCCCCGCCTCACTGGCCTTCCTGCGAACACGCCCGGGCGATCGCCGTTTCATCGTCCTGGTGCCGCTGACGGGACTGCTCACCGGCCTCGCGGCGGTGGCGCTGATCCGGCTGCTCGGGCAGGTGCAGAAGGGGTTCTGGGGGGACGGCCGGCACCTGCTGGAGCCTGCGCTGGCCCTGCCGTGGTGGCACCGCCTGATGGCGCCGATGATCGGCGGGGTGCTCATCGGGCTCCTGATGCTCTGGGCGAAGCGGCCGATCGTCGGGACCGGCACCACCGGCATCATCGAGGCGGTCGCCAAGAAGAGCGGCGTCCTGCCGGGAGGGGAGACGCTCCTCGGGGCGCTCGCCACCCTCCTGACGGTCGGTTCGGGGGGATCGCTCGGGCGGGAGGCCCCGCTCGTGCAGTCGGGGGCGACGATCGGCTCGATCCTGGCGCGGCGGCTCGGGCTCTCCGGGCAGCGGATCAAGATCCTCCTGGCCTGCGGCGCCGCCTCCGGGATCGCCGCGGCCTACAACGCGCCGATCGGCGGGGCGCTCTTCGGCCTCGAGGTGATCCTCGGGAACTTCGCCCTCGAGAGCTTCGGCCCGGTCGTCGTCTCGACCGCCCTCGCCACCGTCCTGTCGCGCCGGCTCACCGGCGCCTACCACGCCTACCAGCCGCCGCTCCTGCCGAGCCTCGTCTCGTCGTGGGAGCTGGGACACTACCTGCTCATGGGACTCCTGCTCGGGCTCGCGGGGGTCCTCTTCCTGTGGAGCGTGCGCGGCGTCGCGCGCCTCTTCGAGCGCCTGCCGATGCCGCCGCCGCTCAAGCCGCTCGTCGGATTCGGGATCGTCGGGGCGATCGGCATCGGCTTCCCGCACGTCTTCGGCAACGGCTACGACACCGTCGACCTCGTCCTGCACGGCTCGCTGCCACTCGTGCTGCTCCTCGTCCTGCCGGTGCTCAAGACCGCCGCGACTGCCGCGACCGCCGGATCCGGAGGAGCGGGAGGGATGTTCACTCCGACCCTGTTCGTCGGGGCGATGCTCGGCGCCGCGTACGGATCGTGGGCGCACTGGATGGCGCCGCTCTCGACCGCCAGCCCGATCGTCTACGCGCTCGTCGGCATGGGCGGGATGCTGGCGGCGACGACGCAGGCGCCGCTCACCGCCATCCTCATGATCTTCGAGCTGACGGGGGACTACGAGATCCTCGTGCCGCTGATGTTCGCCTGCGGCGTGTCGATCATCGTGGCGCGCCTGATGGGCGGGCGCTCGCAGTACACCGCGGCGCTCGAGGAGCGCGGCGTGCACCTGGGAGGGCGCATCGAAGAGCTGGTGATGGACACGGTGCTGGTGCGCGAGGTGATGCGCGAAGGGGCGCCCGCGGTCCGCGAGGACGAGCCGCTGGAATCGGTGGTGCGGCGGATGATCGACGGCGGCCGCAAGGAGCTGTACGTCGTGGGGCCGGACGGCACCTTCCGCGGCGCCATCACCCTGGCGGAGATGTCCGAGCCGCTGACCCGGCCGGAGACGCTGCGCGTCCTGACCGCGGGGCAGGTGGCGTACACCGAGGTGCCGACGCTGCGGCCGGACGAGAAGCTGAGCGAGGCGATCGGCCGCTGGTCGAGCCTGAGCCGCGACCGCCTGCCGGTCGTCGAGGCGGACGGCCGCTACCGCGGCGAGCTGTCGGCCGGTGACATCCTCTTCCTATACAGCCAGGAGGTACTGCACAAGGAGGCGCGGCTCGCCCGCTTCGACCGCACCGGCGGCGGACGGACGGGGACCACCTACGTCGAGCTGCCGTCCGAGTACGTCGTCGCCGAGGTGACCCTGTCGCGCTCGTTCCGCGGGATGACCCTCCGGGACCTCGACGCCCGCCGCCGCTTCGGGCTCAACGTCCTCGAGGTGAAGCGCCCCGGAGCGCGACCCGATCTCGAGCACCGGATGCTGGCGAACCCCGACCTGGAGCTGCAGGCGGGGGACATCCTCATCGTCGTGGGGCGCCCCTCGGAGATCGCGCAGTTCCGGGCGGGCCCGACGGCGCGGGCGGCGGCCCCGGCCGGCTAGTCCTTCTTCTTCAGGACCGCGAGGTGCTCGCGGAAGGCCGAGCGGGCGGCGATGTAGTCGTCGTGGGAGAGGTGCAGCTCCATCGAGATGCGGCGGATCTCGTTCTCCTCGAGGACCGAGACGTCGTCGTCCGCCGCCGCCACCTCGAACAGGCAGCGCAGCAGCGCCCGCTTCTGCTCCTCGGTGGTGATGCGGTCGAACTCCCGCGCCACGAGGTAGTTGTCGCTCCCGCCGAGGAGACGCGCCTGCATCTTCGCCGACGCGACCACGAGCAGCGACTGGGCCCGCGGCAGCCGGCCGTGGCTCATGACGATCTCCTCCATGCGCATCCCCTCCGCCTCGCTGATCTGGAGATCGGCGCGCGCCACGCGGCTCAGGAGGTACGCGAAGGCCGCGATGTAGCGCGCCTCCTCGGGCGGCAGGCGATCGAGCTCGGCGACGATCAGCCGGACGCTCTCGATGTCGGCGGCCTCGCCGTCCCGGCCCGGAGGACCGGCGCCGGAGCCGGGCGGCCCGAAGCCGAGCCAGTTCAGGATCGCGTTCTGTCCGTTGTGTCGCGCCATGTCCGGTGATCCCTCATGATGCAGCGGTTCATGACCACTTCGAGCCCCGCGGCGCGCGCCCGGTCGGCCGCGGCGTTGTGTGCCAGGCCGTCCTGCATCCAGATCGCCTTCGCCCCGGCCCGGATCGCCTCGTCGACGATGGCGGGGAGGAACTCGGCCCGCCGGAAGATGTCCACGAGGTCGATGGGCTTCGGGATGGAGGCCAGGTCCGGATAGAAGGTCAGCCCCGGCGTGGAGCGGGCGTTCGGGTTGACGGCGAAGACCTCGTAGCCGTGCGATGCGAGGTAGCGGCCGACGCGGTACGAGTCGCGCGACGGGTCGTCGGAGTGGCCCACCACCGCGATGCGTCGCACCCGTGCGAGGAGATCGTGCAGCGCGTCCGGCCCGGGGTTCGTGCGCGGCAGCTCGCAGGGCGCGGTCACCCGTCGAGCCTAGACCCTTTCCGGGGACTCAGCAAGGCGGCGCGCGGCGGCGGGCACGTTTTCAGCGCGGCGCGACGGCGTGGCGCAGCGCCTCGTCGAGCTCGGGGTGGCGCCACCGGTAGCCGGCCTGCCGCAGGCGCTCCGGGACGACGCGCGCGCTCTCGAGCAGGAGCGAGGACATCTCCCCGAGCGCCAGGCGCAGGGCGAACGCCGGGAGCGGGATCACCGCCGGGCGACGGAGGGCGCGGCCGAGGGCCGCGGTGAACTCCCGATTGGTGGCGGGCGCGGGCGCGACTGCGTTGACCGGGCCGTCGAGCGAGGCGTCGCCGAGCGCGTACTCGACGATCCCGACGGCGTCCTCGATCTGCAGCCACGGCCAGTACTGCTGTCCCGATCCGACCACTCCGCCGATCCCGAGGCGGAACGGCGTCAGCATCTTGCGGAGCGCGCCGCCCCGCGCCGACAGGATGATGCCGAAACGGGCGTAGACGACCCGGATCCCGGCGGCGCGCGCCGGGGCCGAAGCGCCCTCCCAGGCGCGGCACATCTCCGGAAGGAACCCGACGCCGGGGAGGCTCGTCTCGGTGAGGATCTCGTCGCCGCGATCGCCGTAGTACCCGATCGCCGACGCCTGCACCAGGACGCGCGGCGGGCGCGGCAGCGCGGCGAGGGCGGAGGCGAGGAGCGCCGTCGCGGGGACGCGGCTGTCGCGCAGGAGTTTTTTCTGGGCGCGGCTCCAGGGGCGCGCCGCGATGTTCTCGCCGGCGAGGTGCACCACCGCGTCGCAGGTCGCGAGGTGCTCGGGGTCGAGGCGTCCGCGCTCGGGATCCCAGGGGATGTCCGCCCGGCCGGGTCCCCGCGTTGCCGCGTCCGCGCCCGCGCGCACGGGCGGACGCACCAGCCGGCGCACCTCGTGCCCGCCGGCGTAGAGCGACGTGACGAGTGCGGAACCGACGAGACCCGAGGAGCCGCTGACGGCGACGATCACGCCGGCCATGCTAGCCCGGATTCCCGGAGCCGCCCGGCCGGACTCCTAGCGCAGGTCGGTGCGGCCGCCGACGAGACCGGCGCTCAAAGCGAAGCGCACCAGGTCGGCGCGCCGGTGCAGGCCGAGCTTGCGCATGGCGTGCGCCCGGTGGCACTCGGCGGTGCGCGCGCTGATCCCCAGCTCGCGGCCGGTCTCGGTGCTGCTCAACCCCTCGGCCGCCATCCGCAGCACCTCGCGCTCGCGCGGCGTCAGCGAGGAGATCGCTTCGGATTCCTTCACATCGGCCTCCACGTTGTCGGAGGCCGACGTGATGTTCGAGGTGGGCCGCGCCGGCGGGCCGTCCGGGTGGAGCGCCGCGGGCCGCAGCGCCTCGACGAGATGGGACGCAAAATCCGGCACCGGCCGCCCGACGGCACGTCGCGCGCTGAGCGTCTCGACCTCCCGTCTCGTCAGGGTGCAGAAGAAGACGTGCGTGCGCGGGCTGGCTGCTTCGATCTCCCGCAGGAGCGACAGCGCGCCGATTTCGGCGGGCTCGAGGGCGAAGATCAGAAGATCGGGGAGGAGACGACGCACCGTCGCCCGTGCCTCCTGGCGCTGCGTGAGCGCGACGATCTCGAAGCCGGGCGCCTCGGCGAGCAGGTCGCGGTAGGCGTGAAGCAGCCGCTCCGTGGACGCCACGATGAGGGTCCGGATGGTCCGGCTCACCCCATCAACTTACCGCTTTCGCGCTGCGTGTCCATCAGCAAACGTGTGGACGGATCACTGCCGGACATGTCGCCCGAGGCATGAAAACTGACGACGCGGGGCTATTTGCCCGGCAGGACCTGCTCGTCCCGGCGGACGCGGCGGATCGACTCGGCGAGCTCGTCGAAGGCGGACCCCTTCACCAGGTAGCCGTTGGCCCCCGCCTGCAGCACCCGTTCGATCATCCCCGGGTCGTCGTAGGAGGAGGAGATGAGGAACCGGACGCCCGGGAAGGCGGCCTTCGCGTCGCGCATCGCGTCCACCGGATTGCGCCCGGGCATGGAGATGTCCAGGACCACGACCTCCGCCTGCGCCGCCTCGATCTCCTTCTCGAGCTCTTCGGCGCTCTCCGCCATGCCGACGATCTCGATCCCCTTCTGATCCTTGAGGACCAGCTCGAACAGCCGGCGGATCTCGACGTGGTCGTCGACGCACAGCACCCGGATGGACTTCCCCTTGGCCTCTTTCTTCGTTGTCATGCGCCGCCCTTGCGCGCTCCGTAAGCGGCGCCGTCACGGGCCATCCGCACGAAGGCGGCGACCATGGTGACGAGCTCGGCGGGCTCGATCGGCTTGGCGATCTGCCCCTGGTATCCGGCGCGCAGTGCGCGAATGCGGTCCTCCTTGTGGGCGAAGGCGGTCACCGCCAGGGCCGGCACCTGATCGTGGCGGTGCCGGACGTCCCGGATGAACCCGTAGCCGTCCTTGCCCGGCATGCCGATGTCGCACAAGACGATATCAGGTCTCGCGCTTTCGAGCAGGTCGAGCGCCTCCTCCGCCGACGCGGCGGTGATCACCTTGGCGTGGCAGCGCTCGAGGACGACCCGGAGCAGCTCGCGGGCATCGGGCTGATCGTCCACCGCCAGGATCGTCACGCCCTCGAGGTCGATCTCCTCCTCGGAGGGCCGGCCCACGGCCTCCCGGCGGGGGGGGCGGTGAACGGCCGGGAGCGCGGACACGTCGGTCGGGAGGCGGATGGTGAAGGTCGCGCCGTGCCCCGTCCCCCGGCTCTCCGCCTTCACCGTCCCGCCGTGCAGGTCCACGAGGTGCTTGACGATGGAGAGCCCGAGCCCGAGCCCGCCGTGCTCGCGCGTCGTCGAGGAGTCCCACTGCCGGAAGCGCTCGAAGACGTAGGGGAGAAACTGCGGGTCGATGCCGGCGCCGGTGTCGCTGACGACGATCTCCGCCTGGTTGTCCACGCGACTGAGGGTGACGCGGATGCTCCCCCCCTTGGGCGTGAACTTGACCGCGTTCGACAGGAGGTTCCACATGACTTGCTGGAGCCGCACGGCGTCGGCGCGCACCGTCTCGATCTCCGGATCGAGCGCGGAGGTCAGGCCGATCTGCTTGCCGTCGGCGGCAGGGCGGATCCCCTCGATCGCCTGGGCCACCGCGTCGGCCAGCGTCACGTCGTGCAGATCGAGGCGCACCTTCCCCGACATGATCCGGTTCATGTCGAGCAGATCGGCGATGAGGTCGGCCTGCGCCCGCGCATTGCGGGCGATGACCCCGATCGCCTCCTTCGCCATGGCTCCGTCGTCCGGGCGCTTCTCGAGGATACGCACCCAGCCGAGGATGGCATTGAGCGGCGTGCGCAGCTCGTGCGACAGCGTCGCGAGGAACTCGTCCTTCACGGCGCTGGCGCGCTCCGCCTCCTCGCGCGCCTGCCGCTCGCTCTGCAGCAGCCGGACCCGCTCCAGCTCGTGCAGCCGGCGCTCGGTCAGGTCGAAGACGCTGAACAGGGCGCGCTGGCGCGACGCCTCCGACGGCGGCAGCACCATGGTGAAGAAGACGTACAGGCGATCCCCCTGCATCGTCTTGAGGAGCGCCTCGGTCTCGAAGTGGGTCTCCCCCTCGGCGATGGCGATCAGCTCCGCCTCGAACACCGGCAGCGACTCGGGCCCGAAGATGTCCGGCAGCGCCCCCAGGAGCGCCCCCTTGCTCGGGGCCTTGAACATCCGCACGGTGGCGTCGTTGACGTCCAGGACGCGCACGAGGCCCAGCGCCTGCTGCACCACCTCCGGGTGTTCCTGGAAGTGGCGGCGGAAGTCGGTCACCCCCTCGCGCTTCAGCCGGTCGAGTGCCGCGCAGACCCCGGAGAAGTCCTCCTCCCACAGCGACACGGCCACCGTCTCGAAGATGCTCCGGAAGCGGCGCTCGCCCGCCTGCAGCGCCGCCTCCGCCTGCTTGCGCTCGGTGATGTCGCGGGAGAAGATCGCGAGGCCGCCGTCCGCGAGCGGATACGCGCGGTGGAACAGCCAGCGCTGCTGCGGGGCGTGGAAGTACTCGTACTCGACGGTGGTCCGCTCCGCCATCGCCCGGTGCAGCGCCACGTAGGGGGTCTTGCCGACCGCCTCCGGGAAGACCTCCCAGACGATCCGGCCGAGGAGGCGCTCGCGCGGCTCGCCGATGCGCCGCAGCCCTTCGTCGTTGACGAAGGTGAAGTGCCAGTCCGCGTCGAAGGTGCAGAAGCTGTCGTTGAGGCTCCCCAGCATGCCGGTGAGGCGCTGGTCGGCGATGCGCGCGGCCCGCTCCTGCTCCGCCGCGCGGTCCACGTGCCGGGCCACCGCCCCGGCCGCCCACCACAGCATCCCCAGGAGCAGGGCGATCTCGGTCACCGTCCGCAGCGCGATCCCGAACGGCGGGTCGTAGATCTCCAGGCGCGTCGCGAGGAGGCCGATCGATCCCAGGAGGATCGGCAGGCAGACGAGCAGCGGCGCGGTGCGCCGGAAGAGCCTCCCCGCCGCCCCCGGGTCGGTCAGGCGGCGCATCGGCGATCGCTCCGGGATGTTCAGGACGAGCGCCAGCGACAGCGCCATCACGAAGGTGCTGGTCTGGAAGGCGATCACGGTCGAGCGCGGCAGGGTGAAGAGGATGTCCGCCTGGTACGCATAGCCGATGAGGGACAGGAGCGAGATCGCCATGGTGATCGCGGCGAGCGGCGGAACCGCCCGGCGCCCCCGCGGCCAGCGCGTCGCCAGGACCAGCGCCGTCCCGAGGAGGGTCCACGACAGGGCCCCGGGGGGACCCATGCGACCGGGGACGATGACCCCCACCCGTCCCCAGGTGCGTCCGAAGAGGAGGAGGCCGTCGATGCCGAGGTTCACGCCCGACAGCCATTCGAAAAGGACGGTGCCGCCGAGGAGCGCTGTGGTCAGGCCGAGCACTCTGGCCGCCCGGAGACGGTTCCACGTCAGGCACAGCGCGCCGGCGCCGGCGGCCATCACGGCGATCGCCGTGTTGGGCTGGATGGAGACGCCGGTGTCGAGCCAGTCGGTCAGCCGCGGCAGGTCGAAGACCCAGCCCGCGAAGGACAGGACACCGCCGGCGAGCACGTAGGCCGCGAACACGATGGCCACCGCACGCAGGCGGCCTTCACGGAACGCCGACACCTCACCGTCGGTGTCGCCCGTCGCGTGCCGATGTCCGACTCCGGCTGGCATCCGGCCCTCGTGGCTTGGGGAATGTGCCCTCCATGTTAGCAGTAGAATCCCGGGAAAGCCGGGGTGGCGAAACTGGTATACGCAGGGGACTTAAAATCCCCTGGCCGTCAGGCCTTCTGGGTTCGAGTCCCAGCCCCGGCACCACCATTACGGATCCGGCCGGTAGCTCGTAGAAGGTGATCGTCCCCCGGCCGGCTTCCGGGTCGATGGTGATGTTGTGGATGAAGCCGTGCAGGAACTCCTTCCGCTGTTCCAGCGTCCCCGAATTCAGCACCTCACGGAAGCGGTGGAGTTGACCTAGCGCTGCCTCCGTGGCGGCATCCAGGTCGACGGGACGGTACGGAACGCGCTCGAGCTGGTTCAGGCGAGCTTCCAACCCCTTCCGCTGAACGCGGAGCTTCCCAAGGCGCTCCCCGACGAAATCCGACGTCGCCGGGGTCATCACATCAAGGAGTCGGTCCACCTCACCCTGGAGCCGGTCCAGGTCGCCACGGATCTGCTCGATGTTTAGGCGAGGGTCCTTGTGGCCAGACAGCACCTCCTCCTCGATGAATCGCCGGAGCAGTGCCATTCCGCCGTGCTTGAGGTACTTCTGGACCCGCCTCTCGGCCCGCTCCAAGATGAGGTCAGTGAGGTAGAGGCCCCAAACGTCATTGATACCCCCTCCGCCCTTTTCTAGCGCGCCGCTCTTGGGAATGCACGAGGATGGCGGCGCACCGTTGGCCCCGTAGCCATCCCACCAGAAATGAATCATTCCGTAGTCATCTGACGGTGTCTCGGGGCCTCTTGTAGTTCTTCAACATGTCGCAGCCTTCGGGCTGCGCCCTTTCCTTAAAGACCGCCGGACCGGCCGAACCTACACCACTCTACCTATTCGGCAGAACTGTCACGGTTTCTCTCGTTGACGGCCTTTCGAGTTGGGCGTAATTGGTTCGTGTCTCAAGAGTGCGCTAGCCTATCCGCCTCCGGGGCACGACCACACTGCAGGGAGGTCACGATGAGGTATCTGCCGCATCTGCGAGCGAGCGGACTGGCTTTGGTGTCGCTCACTCTATTCCTGGCTGGGCCAGCAGTACCCTTCGCCCAAGTCATTCCCGCGAGCACGGAGCACGTCACCCGCCTGAGCGACATCGTGGTCCTTGGCAAGATCACCGCTACGGACGAGCTGGGAAAAGAAATCGGCCCCATGCGACAGCTTTACACTCGGCACACCATGAGAGTGGAGGCCTATTACAAGGGAGCAGGACCCACTGAGATTGACGTACTGACTGCCGGGGGGTACTGGATGGGTAAGCTCAGCGGTCAGGATAAGGAGGTCAAGCTGGGGACGCAGGCCGTCGGCTCAGTTGGCGTCAGGGTTGGAGAGGAAATGCTGGCCTTCCTTCAGAAACAACCCGAAGGATACGTGTTCGTCGAATGGGACGGCGCAAAGCGCCTCGTTGAAGTCGATCCAATTACTGGGGAACGGAGCGTCACGCTGCGGCTCACGAAGAAGCGATACATGCATGGTACCGCTCTCGAGGGTTTCAAGAACATGGAGGCGATGGAGAAGGGCGGGGACACTGCAGCCGCTGTGGAAGCCAAGCTCTCGCGAGGTTCGTTCCTGGAAGACCGAGTCCCGGTCAAGGACTTGCGCAGCCGAATCGACGAAATCGTCGCGGGAGAGAAGCCCAACAAGAACAAATAAGCCACTCCGGAAGGAGGAGTCATGTGCAGGTGTATTCTCAGGTATATCTGCGCAGTGTTGGTAGTTGCATGCACCACTCCCGCGTGGCCTTTCATTCAAGAACGCTCTCCAACCGGCCTTCCATTCCGTTGGAACCTGAGTGCACCGCAACCGAACGTCGTCGGCGGGAAAGTCGTCTACATCATCAACAAGCGAGGGAGTAATGACGTTGACCCAGCGAGCCTGACGTCGGCAGTTGATACGGCATTTTCCGCGTGGAAGCTGATGAACGGCTCGGTCATCGACTTCACAAGGAATAGCGATCCCTCTACCTTCCCGGAAGGGACTAGGCCTCATCGGGGCGATCAGCGAAACGTCGTCTACTGGGACGAGGATCCGCGAGATGGATTGGTCCCATCGCTCGTTGTGTCGGCTGCATTGCGCACGTTTAACCCCACCACAGGAGAAATCGTCGACGCGGATATTGTGTTGAATGGATCG
>Ga0111538_10005233_pt1 | contig 17774 bp, 15 predicted proteins | sample SoiMethybrSBSTD1_FD_79669 | JGI IMG/M metagenome (GOLD analysis project Ga0111538, IMG submission 79669) | Bulk soil microbial communities from a Populus tree surrounding site in Tennessee, USA - Soil MetaG P. TD hybrid SBSTD1 (version 2)... | ecosystem: Environmental > Terrestrial > Soil >...
AGGCTCGCGGAATTGACGACCGGGAGGAGCTCGCGGAGCTCGAAATAGGAAATCTGGACCGTGCCGTACACCCCGAGGCGATAGAGCAGCGGCGCGATGATCCCTCCTTTGAGTAGCCCCCCCCGGACGAGCGCCAAGACGGCCAGGCAGAACGCCAGCATCGACGTCACGTGCCCCAGACACCGATCCTGCGCCGGCGAAGTCGGGGAGAAGCCTACCGCCGCGGTCAGAATGACGAGGTACCCGACGACGACCCAGTCATGGATGGCGAGCTCCCGCAATAGGCGGATGTACCAGGCCCCCGCTCCCTCTGGGGGGGAACTTACCGTCCGCGGCGATGGGGCGTCGCCAACAGAAGCGGTCTCGGCATGAACGGCGTGATGATTCGGCATGGTCCCCAGATTGGCCCGCCCGAATGTGCCAGACGCACGGGCTCCAGGCCACAAAAGCTCTCGCCTTAGGTATCGCCGCGAGACCTTTAGGTCAACCGGGGGGTATCCGGGCGCCCCGAGGGCTGGTTCCCCGGAGGGGGTTGCAGGTCCGCGAGCGCGTCGCAGCCGTGGGGCGTTGGCCTGATCCGATTTTTGACCCAAATTTGAAGGCGACGATTTGGCGCGCATCACAGATGAGGATCGCTCGCGCATCGAGCGACAAATCGCCGTCGAGACAAATCGTTAGACGTCGATCTCGCCAATGCGCACGCTTCTACGCAGAGCGGTAAAAGTTTCGCGCAATGCTTCAGTCGTGAGCTGTGAAGATTACGATTCGGTAAGGGGTATTGCCCCACCTCTACCTACGCGATAAAGTCGCGGCCTGTTAAAGGTCAAGGAGGCATCATGACAAGGTATCGACTTAGCTGGCTCTTGTTCACGCTAGCTTCCGGAGCAGTGCTGGCAGTTTCTTGCGGTGGCGACGACGATACGACCGGCGCGGGTGGTAGCGGCGGCAAAGGAGGAAGCGCTGGTTCTTCCGTGACCGGCGGGTCCAGCGGGACCGGCGGTTCTTCGGGCACGGGTGGTACTGCGGGAACCGCCGGCAAAGACGGTGGCACCGCGGGCAAAGACGGTGGGACCCGCATCCCCTGCGGCGAGACCACGTGTGCGGCGACCCAGATTTGCAACAACGGCACCTGCGTCGCATGCACCAACGACACTCATTGCGCGAACAACATGCAGGGGCGTCTGCACTGCGACACGATGACGGGAAGCTGTCGTACGTGCGTGACCAACGATCACTGCACCGCTCCGCAGCAGTGCATCCGCGGCACGAACAACAACACCTGTCAGCTGCGCTGCATGTCGGACGCCGACTGCGCGACGGCGCCAGGCAACAACCGCGCGTGCAACGTGACGACGATGATGTGCGTGCAGTGTCAAAACAACACGCACTGCGCGGGAACGCCCACCACGCCGGTCTGCGTCGGCGAACAATGCGAACAGTGCGTTGCCGACAGCGATTGCGCATCGCGCCCAGGCATGACGTTCTGCGACGCGATGAACAACACCTGTGAGGCTTGCGTGACCAACGCGCACTGTGCGGCTCCCACGCCGATCTGTGTGACGCAGGGCACGAACAGGTGCGTAGAATGCGGAGCCAACGCCGATTGCACGGGCAATCCGAACGGCGGGGCCTGCGTGACCAACGTTTGCCGTCAGTGCAACGGACAAGTGCCTTGTCCGACCGGCTTCCGCTGCGTGATGAACGCATGCGAGGCCATCCCCGAAGCAGGACCGCCGGAGGCGGGTCGTGAAGGCGGCACCGATGTGGGTTCCGAAGGCGGAGCCGACACCGGGGCGGATGCGCCGCAGGACAGTTCAGCAGACGCCGACGCCACGAGCGGCTAGTCGATAGCCGTTTTCAGTCGTACGCTGTCCAAACGGGCGCCTCGGAAACGGGGCGCCCGTTGCCTGAACGTCAAGGGAGGCACATATGACAAGGTCTACGCTTAGCTGGCTCTTCGTGGCGCTGGGGTTGGTGGCGGTGGTCGTTCCCGCTTGCGGAGGTGACGACGACGACCCGACGGGAACCGCCGGCAAGGCGGGTAGCAGCGGACGTGGGGGCTCGGGCGCGGGCGGCACGGCCGGCACGGCCGGCACGGCCGGCAAAGGGGGCACGGCCGGCAGAGACGGCGGCTCCAAGGACACGGGGCCCATGAATATTCCGTGCGGCGACGCAAGCTGCAATCCGCTGAGCACGCGCCCGTACTGCAATACGTCCACCGGCCAGTGCGTGGAGTGTCTCAACAACGTCGCGTGCACCGTCATGAATCGGACGATCTGCAATACGACGACGGGCACCTGCGTGCAGTGCGTCAACGACTCGTCGTGCCCGATGGCGACCCCTTACTGCAACGTGCCGACGAACACGTGTCGCGTGTGCACGGCGACGATGGGTTGTACGCCCCCGCAGGTTTGCATCATCAACGGCAACAACGCCAGCTGTCAGCTGCGCTGCATGTCGGACGCCGACTGCACGATGGGCACCAACCGCGCTTGCAATCTGGCGACGATGATGTGCGTGCAGTGCCAGAACAATACGCATTGCGCCGCTACGCCCAACACGCCGGTCTGCGTCGGCACGACGTGTCGGCAATGCGCGATGGACACCGATTGCACGAATCCGGCAATGCCGGCTTGCGTGAACAATGCTTGTGTCGCGTGCCGCATGAATTCGCAATGCGCAGAGCCGACCCCCGTGTGCATCACGACGGGAGGCAATGCCAACACCTGTCGCGAATGCGCGGCCAATGCCGATTGCACGGGTCGACCGGGGGGTGGAGCATGCGTCACCAACGTCTGCCGCCAGTGCAACGCCCAGGTGCCTTGCCCCGCGGGCAACACCTGCACGAACAACACGTGCGTACCGGTGCCCGAAGCGGGGCCGCCTGAAGCGGGCCGCGACGGCGCGAGCGACGTGAGCACCGACCGCGGGCCCGACGTGGCGAGCGACGCCACGACCGACGCCACGACTGACGCCACGCCCGATACGGGGCCGACGGAGAGCGGAACCGACAGCTCGGTCGATACAAGCGCCGACTGACGGTCGAGCGATCGCGTCAGATTTCGTCGCCGGCGATGCGCAAACGAATCACGCCGTCCTGCCCCTTGATTTTGGCCTGACAGGCGAGGCGGTAGGACGGCGGATCGCCGAGAAGCCGGTGCAGCTCGGCCTCGGCCGCTTCGCGCGGTTCGAGCAGATCGGCCCCCTCCACGACTTCGATCCTGCATGTCCCGCAGGTGGCGGAGCGGCACGAAAAGGGGACCGGGGCGAGCACTCGGTCGCAAACGTCGACGAGCCGCTCCGCTTCGGCGACTTCGACGCGGCGATCGGGGCCGAACAGGTTGCCTTCGAAGACGAGCGTGGGCATCGCGGCTATCCGCGCTGGGGCGGAGCGCGCCGCAGCCGGCAGACGATAGCGTGCTCGCGTCGCGGCCGGCGGTCAAAGGCGCGCGCCGTCGGTCCGTGAAAGTGCGGTCGCGCCTGGGAACCCACGACGCTCACTTCGAGCCCCGCGAGAGGGGCGATCTCGCGCACGAGGTCGTCGGCGAACACCGCGCGTCGTCCAATCACCGAATCGGCGATGACGAGAACGATTCGACCCCGAGGGGCGAGCACGCGCTCCGCCGCGCGCAGCACCGCACCGAGCTCGGAGGCCCAACGTGCCCGCGCCGCCGGCTCGGGCAACCCGGCGAGGTGACGGCGCGCACCGAGCTCGATGGCCGCGAAAGGCTCAGCGTCGAGCCCGAGCCAACGCAGGCGCAATGCATGATGGGCCAGATAGTCGTAGTTGCCCGGATACGGAGGCGAGGTGAGCAAGAGGTCCACCGAGGCCCGCTCGACGCCGTCGAGCTTGCGCGCGTCGCCCCAGCGGACGTCGGGGGGGCGCCCCGCCGTGCGTGGAAGCTGGGCCGCGAATTCGGCGAGGAGACGCGCGAGCTCCTCCGCCTTGCGACGAAAGAGCTTGGCCGTGTATCCCGCGGAGAGCCGGCGCGGCGCCATTCCTTCCGACGTGTCGCCGGTACGGCGGCTCACCTTGACCAGAATCGCAGACAGGACGAGCCGCAGCGCGCGGCGCGCAAAATCATGCCGCACCTTGCCGAGGCCGGCACGGAGCCCGTCGAGCTCCATGAGCACGTGCGGCTCGAAGAGCGCCATGTCCTCGCGGCCATAACGGTGCGTGGCGCCCGCCTTGCGAAGCCGTCGATCGTCGGCGTGCTCGGCGACGATCAGAGCGGAATCCAGGAGCGCCTTGCGCTCGTCCTCGGTCGAGCCACGCGTTTTCAGCCACGTCAGCTCGACGGCGAGTGGATTGGCATCGATGCCCATGGCGCGGCGCCCGGCGAGCCTTGCCTCGACGAGGACCGTGCCGCTTCCGCAGAAAGGGTCGAGCACGAGCCCGCCGCGCGGCGCAAGGCCTTCCACGAGACGTCGCGCAGTCACCGCGTGAAGGCGCGCCGGATAGCTGTGAAACGCGTGAACGTGCGCGCGCGCCCCTTCCTCGGGCACGACGTCGAGCGCGCGGGTCAGCGCGGCGCGTTCGACGTCGTCGGTGCCCGCGAGCTCCACCGGGCCGCCGACGTTGGTCAGCGAGCGCCGAACTTTGCCCGGACGAGCGGCCATGATGTTGGCACCCCGCGCGCCGAAGAGCGGCGCCTCAGTGCCCGCCCGCGAGGGCGGGGGCCGGCGCGTCTGCGTCGAGAAGCGTGTACTTGAGCGAACCTTCGGGGGTGACGGTGATATCGAGCAAGCTCTTGCTCGACATCCGCGCCAGCAGTTGATCGGCCTCGCTCTCGTTCGTTCGGGTCAGCTTGGCGAACGTCGCGGCGTCGACTTCGCCGCCGTGGGCGCGCGCTACGTCGGCGACCGCCGCCATCCAGGCGGCTTCGAGAAATCGACCGATGTCGGCACGGTGGCGGCGCGATTTGCGAAAAGCGAGGGCGGCGAATACGAACGGGACCGCCGCGGCGAGGCTCGCCATCACCGCGGCCGGCGTGGCCGGGTGAGCGACGCTGATGACGAGCGTGAGGACGATCACCGAGCCCACGCCGAACGCTCCCACGACTTTGCCCACGATGCTCCAGACCGTGGTGGCCGATCGGGCCACGGTCGCTTTGTGGAGCAGCTCGACGAGCGCTGTCGATCGCGAAACCGCGGCGTCGTCGATGGGGATGCGCACGCCTCCGCAGATACGGCATATGAAGCGTACTTCGGGCACCCGCTCGACGTCGACGATGGCACGGCAATGCACGCACCGCTGGTGCTCGCCGAGCGCCATTCCGCAGTTGGGGCAGCGGTCAGCTCCGGCCGGCAGCGGCTTGGCGCAGGCCGGACAAGACGGCTGCGAGGTCGCCAGCCCCTCTTTGGGCTGCGGAGATTCGGTCGGCTCAGCGGACATCGGCCCCACGATTACTTCCTATGGCGAGCGGCGGCCAGTTGGTTTTGCGAAGGTGGCTACTTTGTGGGCCCTGTGCGCAGCAGGGCCTCGAAAAGGTGACGGCCGTCCGAGCCCCCAACGAGTGGCTCGCTCATGCGCTCGGGGTGCGGCATGAGACCGAGGATGTTCTTGCGCGCGCCTCCGTAGACCCCGGCGATGCCCTGCACCGATCCATTCGGGTTCGCCGCATCGGTCACGAGCCCCGACTCGTCGCAATAGCGGAGCGCGATGGCGCCATCGTCTTCGAGACGGCGCAAAGTCGGCGCGTCGGCCTGGTAGCGACCCTCGGCATGTGCGACGGGCATGCGCAGCACCTTGGGGACACCGCTCGTAAAGGGGCCGTCGTTCGCCGGGGTGAGGAAAATATCGCGGCATTCGAAGCGAAGGTGCTGGTTGCGCGTCAACGCCCCCGGCAAAAGCCCCGCCTCGGTGAGGATCTGAAAGCCGTTGCATACGCCGAGCACGTACCCGCCGCGTTCGGCGTGGCGCCGGATGTCGGCCATGATCGGGCTCACCTTGGCGATCGCGCCGCAGCGCAGGTAGTCGCCGTGCGCGAATCCGCCGGGGATGGCCACCAGATCCGTCGGACCGGGCAGTTGATCGTCCTTGTGCCACGCCACCACCGTCGTCATTCCGACCACGTCGCGCAGCACGTGGATCAATTCGACGTCGGCATTCGAACCTGGAAACACGACCACCGTCGCGTGCATGGTCACCCGATCTAGCTCGACCCGCGCGCGGACGCCACCGGCCTCGGAGCGCTCGATGAGGGTCCGTCGGCGACCGCCACAGCGGATTTTCGCCCTGCTCCGCCGAAGGTCGTCCTCGCTCGTTCGCGAATAGAAACCCATCGTCCGCGCGAGATCGAATAAGCTCCCGGAGATCGAGCAGGAGACGGCGATGCGGATCGGATGGAAGAAGTTCCTCGTGGCGGGCGCCTTGTGCGGATTGGGCAGCTTTCCGGCGTGCACGGTCGAAGTCGTCGAAGGGCCGCCGTCGGGGGGCGTCGGTGGGACGGCCGGCACCGGAGGCACCGGAGGCACCGGAGGCACCGCGGGGGCACCGACGGACGCCGCGCCGCGCGATACCGGCTCCGACGCGCCGGCGACCGATGCTCCCAGTGCCGACGTCGAGAGCGACGGTACGACAACGGATGCGGGTACCATGACGGACGCCGCGCCCGACGGGCCTTCCGCCGATGGATCGACGCCGCCCGACGCGTCGATCGACGCCGCCGATGGGAGTACGGCCGACCGAGCGACGCCGGACACGTCGGTGCCCGACACGGTCATTACCGACGCTCCCGGCGACGCCGGTGCGGGATGCTTCGCAGAGGATCCGCCGGACGCGGCGACGGCCAACGACTGCACCTCGCTGCCTTATTACGGCGTGCTCTGTCGCGACGATGCGGGGGGCGATTTTCCGCCGGCCGGCGCGACGCTGTGCACGAGCCTCGACTCCGACCTCAAGGGGACCGCGTTCCTCGAGCTGATTGCCTGCCTCAAGGCCCTTCCGGGTGCGGACGGCGGAATGGACGCGTGCAGCGCCGCCCACGAACAGGGTGCGGACAACTGCAGCCGCGCCATCTTCAACCGATCGATGTGCCCGGTGCCGGACGGCGTCGTCGAAGGAGGCCTCTACGGTTGCGCGCAGATTGCCGCTTCGTGTGGCCCCGATAGCGGCGACGGGGGTATTCCCGTGACCCTCTGCCAAGGGTGGCTCGGGCCGTTCAATGCGGCGGCTCGCCAGGGATTCATCGATTGCTACCTCGATCCGACGCCGACGGGCGCCACGTCTTGTCGCGACAAGTTCGAAAACTACTGCGTCTTCCCATGAGCGGGATGGCGCCATTCGAGGGGCCCCGATGAGCACGAGGCTGCTCCTTCACGAGCGAACGCTACCCGGCGGGGGGGTCGAAAAGACGTGGCTCGAGGTCGAGCGGGGAACGCTCTTTTTTCACGTGGAAGGGGTGGCCAAGACCGAAGTGTCGCTCGCGATGTTGGATGGCGTGATGCGACGGTACGGGCGGCCCCTCGCCGACGACGTTTCCGTAGAGGAGCCGCAGCTCCAAGTGGCGGGGCGGGCGCTTTCGTTGCTGCGCTACCGGCCTCGCTATGACGTCATCGCCCGCGACTACCTCGTCTATACGAAAGCGGGGGAGGCCCCCACGGCCGAGCTGGCTACCGCGATCACGGGCGCTCTCGCGTATTTGCTCGGCCTTCGAGGAGAGGCATCGGGGTCCGTCCTGCAAGGCTAGTCGCCCGCCCGTTGACAATTGGGGGCGGTGAACCAAGCTTGATCGAATGGTGCGTGGCGTTGTGCCCGCGCTCAAACCCCCTTCGGGAGCGATAGCCCCGAGGAGAGGAGTTCGAAAATGCATCCTCATCGATTCGATTGGTGGAGATTTGCCCGTCCATCGCGCGGCGGGTGGAGTGTTGCCGTAGGTTGTGGCCCTGAGGGGTGCGGCACGGCCGGGGATCACGGAGGCGAGTGGGAAGCTCGATTCGCCAGCCACGGACATCACGACGGAGACTTTGGAGGGGGCGCGTTCGGCGTGCGGCGCCCGCTTCGATTCCTTGCACACAAGCTCGATCTCGACGACCGGCAGGTTTCGGAGCTGGCGAGCATTCTGGCCGAGCTCAAAACGGAGAGGGCACAGGCCGAGGTCGATCACCGGCGCAGCACCGCAGCGTTCGCCGATAGGATCGCGGCCGCGAGCTTCGACGAGGCCCAGGTGGCCGAGGTCGCGGGGGCGAGGGTGCGTACGGCGGAGCACTTGCGCGACGCTCTCGTCAAAGCGTTGGGCAAAATTCACGCGCTCCTCAATGCCGAGCAGCGCGAGAAGATGGCCTACCTGATTCGCACGGGCGTGCTCTCGCTCTGACAGAGCGCGAACCGGTCAACCGGTGTTGCGCATCCCCGCGGCAATGCCGTTGACCGTGAGCAGGAGCGGGCGGGCGGCGTTTTCGTCGCCCGCCCTGCGACGGCGCACGAGCTCGACCTGCATCAGGTTGAGCGGGTCGACATAGGGATTGCGCAGCCGAATCGACCGCTCGAGCGTCGGATTGCGCTCGAGCAGCATGCGGCTCCCCGTGAGCAGCTTGATCCAGCGCTTGGTGCGCCGGTGCTCTTCGCGGATCGCCGGCCACACGGCCTTCTTCGCGTCAGGCGGGGCGAGGTCCGCGTAGCGCGCGGCGATGGTGAGATCCGTTTTGGCGACGACCATCTCGACGTTGTCGAGCACGGTGCGGAAAAATGGCCACTTTGCGTACATTTCGAGGAGATCGGCGCGCCCCGAAGGGCGCGCGCCGATCTCCTCGAGCGCGCTCCCCACGCCGTACCAGGCGGGGAGGATTGCGCGCGTTTGCGTCCACGCGAAGACCCAGGGGATGGCGCGCAGGGCGTCGAGCCCCCCCGCGTGGCGCTTGCTCGGGCGCGAACCGATGGGGAGGCGCGCGATTTCCTCGACGGGGGTCGCGGCGAAGAAAAACTCGGCAAAGCGGGGGTTGTCCCAGACGAGCGCGCGGTAGACGCGCCGGCCGACTTCGGCGAGCTCTGCGAAGAGCTCGCCGAAGCGGCGCTCGACTTCGGGAGCGGGTCGCGCTTGGGCGTCGACGGAGTGAAGCAGCGCGCCGCCCACGATGAGCTCGAGGGTGCGCTGCGCCAGCTCCGGGCGCCCGTACTTGTGGTCGAGCGCTTCGCCTTGTTCGGTAGCCTTGTAGCGACCCGCGACGCTCCCTGCGGGGAGGGCCAAGATCGCTTGCTGCGCGGGTCCGCCGCCGCGCGCAACCGTTTCTCCGCGGCCGTGGAAGATGCGCAGCGCGATGCCCGCCTCGGCGGCGACCGCGGGGAGGCTCTCTTGCGCGCGCCGCAATGCGGCGGCGGCGGCGAGAAGGCCCACCTCTTTGCCGGAGTCGCTGTAGCCGACCATGACTTCTTGCACGCCGCGCCGGCGCACGTGATCGCGGTACGCCGGGTCGGCGAAGAGCTGGCGCATGATCGCGGGGCTCGACTCGAGCGCGTGCAGCGTCTCGAAAAGTGGGACGATGTCGATCGTGACGCACTCCTTGCGCGCGCTGTACACGCCGGATTGGCGGGCGCACCGCAGCGCTGCGAGGACGTCGTCGGCGCTCTCGGTCATCGACAAGATCAGCGTGCGGCACGCCGTTTCGCCCGAGCGGCGTTGGGCCTGCGCGACGCGCTCCAGCGCGGAGAGCAGGCGCGTCGCCCCTTCCGTCAAGGTGCCGGCGCCGCGCGTCGCCTGATCGGCGACGCGCGCGTCGGCAGCGGGGGTGCGCATCTCGAGCTCGGCGATGGCAAAGCCGAGGGCGCGCACGCGCTCGAGAAGAGCGCGCGCGCCCCGCTCGCCCGCCGCGCGCGTCGCGTGCAGGCTCTCCGCGACGAGCGCGAGATCGGTTTCGAGCTCGGCCGCGTTGCGATAAAGGTGGGCATTCTTGGCGTCGGCCGAAGTGGGCAGCGATTGCCGCGAGAGCACGCGCTCGCGCTCGACCGAGGCGAGCGACGCGGCGAGGCGCGCCTCGATGAAGCGCAGCTTGCGGCGCCACGGCTCGCCTTCGCTGCGCGCCAGCTCTTCGCGCGCGATCTCCGGCATGCGCAGGCGATCGTTTTCGATCGACGCCAGGAGCTCGGCGCTCGGCTCTGCGTAGCGGCTCGATTGCGACAGTGCGGCGCCGAGCTCGCGCGCCGCCGCGAGAAGGCGCCTGAGGCCGCGCGCTTCGTAAGCGCGGATGGCATCGTCGAGCACCTCGGGCGTGACGAACGGATTGCCGTCCATGTCGCCCCCGACCCACGAGTGAATGCGAACGGGTACGCGATAAAGCTCGAGTTTTTCTCCGTACGCGCGTTCGAACGCGCGCGCCAGCTGGCGCGGAATGGCGGGGAGCAAGTTCCACAGCACTTCTTCGATGTACCAAGCGACGTTCTTCACCTCGTCGCCGACGCGCGGCTTTTCGCGGCGCACCTCGTCGGTGTGCCAGAGGGTGGCGATCTCCTCGCGTACGTCGCGGGTTGCGTCATCCTTTTCTGCGGCGGTCAGCTCGCAGCGATCGTAGTGCTCGAGGATGCTGGCGATGCGATAGAGCTTCTCGAGCACCGTGCGGCGCGTCGCCTCGCTCGGATGCGCGGTGAAGGTGAGGGTGATGTCGAGGGTGGCGATGGCGTCGCGCATGCGCGACGCCGAGACACCCGCGTCTTTGGCCGCGAGCATGATGGCGGCGAGCGATCCGCGCTGCGGGCGCACGCCGGCTTCGCTGGCGTGCGCGCGAGCGCGTCGTATGCGGTGGTGTTGTTCGGCCAGATTGACGAGTCGAAAATAGAGCGAGAAGGCGCGAATCACGGGGGCGGCTTGCTCCGAGGTCAGGCCGGCCAATGCCGTTTGCAATTCGACCGCGGCTTGTCCGCGCTCTTCGCGGGGGCCGCGGCGGCGCAAGATGGCGAGCTTGCGAATGCGCTCTTCGAGCGCGAAGAGCGATTCCCCTTCGAGATCGATGAGCACGTCCCCGAGCAAGCGGCCGAGCCAACGTACGTCGCGCCGCAGGGGGCGATCGATCTCGCGGCGGCGCGACGATGAGCGCGCGGCGCGTGCGGGAGAGGAGGAACGCGATGTGCGCGCTTTGTCGCGGGGTGAAACGGTGTCCGTTGTCGAGGGCGAAGACGGGGACGAGGACGATGTCGGGGGGGAAGGGCGGGAGGCGGCCATGATGGGCATTTGACATCTTTACGCGGGGCCCGCGCGCCAGATTCGACACGGCGAACGGCCCACGCGCGATTTCACGGCGTCATGAGCTTGACAGCCTGGATCGCTGGTAAATATTGCAGGGTCGGAAACATCGTTGAAACACAAGAGGCGACGACCATGGCCAAGCGACGCATAGACTCCTTATTTGTCTCTGCGGCCCTTTGTTTCGCGGGGGGAACGATCAGTCCCATCGCGGGCGCAACGGGCCCCACCGCGAGCGCGGCGCCCCCATCCGCACCGGCTCCTTTCGCGACGCCACCCGTTCTCGCCGGAACACCGGACGTCGCGACTTTGGTCGCGCGTGTCACGCCGGCCGTCGTCAACATCACCACCGTTCACGACGTGCGCGTTCCACAGCTCGGTGAGTTTCCCTTCGGCTTTGGACTCTTCCAGCGTCCTCGCGGAGGGGGCGACTCGGTCATCCATCAAAAGGCTCTCGGTTCGGGCTTCATCGTCGATGGCGCGGGCCACGTCGTCACCAATGCGCACGTGGTGGAAGAAGCCGATTCCGTGCGCGTCAAGCTGGCCGACGATCGGGAATTCGAAGCCAAGGTCAAAGGGCGCGACCCGCGCCTCGATCTCGCCGTGCTCGAGCTGGTCGGCGCCCGCGATCTTCCGGCGGTGTCGCTCGGGTCGAGCGAGCGGCTGCGCGTAGGTGAATACGTCGTCGCTATCGGCAATCCGTTTGGTCTCGGCAATACCGTCACCATGGGGATCGTGAGCGCCAAGTCGCGCGCCATCGGCGCGGGGCCGTACGACGATTTCATTCAGACCGACGCCTCCATCAATCCCGGCAACAGCGGGGGGCCGCTCTTCGACTTGCGCGGGCAAGTGGTGGGCATCAACACCGCCATCAACCCCAACGGACGAGGCATCGGCTTTGCCATCCCTGTCGACGTCTTGAAGGATGTGCTCCCGCAGCTTCTTTCGACGGGCAAGGTCGCGCGCGGCCGCTTGGGGGTCGCCATTCAAGGTGTCGATCCTGCGCTCGCCAAAGCGCTCGGGCTCGCGCGCCCCGAGGGGGCTCTCGTCGCCGAGGTCGAACCGGGGAGCCCCGCCGACAAGGCGGGGCTCAAGGCGGGCGACGTGATCATGCGCGTCGATCAGTCGACCGTGACGCGCGCGGAAGACCTTCCGCGCGTCGTCGCCCGGCACCAGCCGGGCTCGAAGGTGAAGGTCGAGTTCCGACGCGAGCGCGTCACGCGCACGGCGGATGTGAGCCTCGACGAGATTCGCGACGAGTCGAGCGCGTCGTCACCGGGTGGACCGTCGGCGCCTGGAGCCCCCGCGCCAAAAGGGATCGGCGTGCAACTCTCAGACGTGCCCGGGCAAGGGGTCGTGGTGGGGCGCGTGCTCGCGGGCAGCGCCGCCGACGGTGAGCTCGAACCGGGGGACGTCATCGTCGAGATCAACCGCACCCCGGTGGCGCGCGCGGCGGACGTCGTTGCGCGCATCGGCGCGACGCCGCCCGGTACGCCAATCCTCTTCAAGGTGACCCGCGGGAACAAGGTGCGGTTCGTTGCCATCGAGCGTCGCTGACGCGCCATGTACCGCGGCCGCTTCGCGCCTTCGCCGACCGGTGATCTGCATCTCGGCTCGGCGGCCTGCGCCTTGGTGGCGTGGGCGTGGGCTCGCTCGCAAGCGGGGGCTTTCGTGCTGCGCGTCGAAGACATCGACACGCCGCGGGTCAAGGCGGGTGTCGAAAGCCATCAGCTCGAGGACCTGCACTGGCTCGGGCTCGATTGGGACGAAGGGCCGGACGTGGGGGGAGCGCACGCTCCGTATCGACAATCGCAACGACTGGCGCGCTACGACGAGGCGCTCGAATCGCTCGCGCGACGCGGGCTGACGTATTACTGCGACTGTTCGCGCGCCGACATCGCGCGCGTCGCCAGCGCGCCGCACGAAGGCGAAGAGGGGCCGCGCTATCCGGGTACTTGCCGCGATCTCGGTATGCTCGAACGGGCGTGGAAGCGTGACCCCGCCGTCCGTTTGAAAGTGCCCGATTGCGAGGTACCCGTGGACGACCTGCTGCAAGGATCGTTCACCGAGAACGTCGCCCAGCGGGTGGGCGATTTCGTGCTGCGGCGAGGCGACGGCGTGTACGCGTACCAGCTCGCGGTGGTGGTCGACGATCTGGCCATGGGGGTCACGGACGTCGTTCGCGGCGCGGATCTGCTCGGCTCGACGGCGCGGCAGATCTTGCTCGCCGATTTGTTGGGGGGCTCGCCGCCGCGTTACGCGCACCACGCCATGGTGATGGCCGAGGACGGCGGACGCTTGGCCAAGCGGGGAGGGGGGGCGACGCTGCGCGACGCGCGAGCGGCCGGGGTCGAAGCGAGGACGCTCGTCTCCGCGCTCGCCGCCGCGCTCGGGCTCGCGCAACCGCGCGCATCCGAGGCCTTGACGCTGGCCGAGATTGCGAGCTCTTTCGATCCTGCGCGCCTCAGCGGTCGCAGGGCGGTGACCGTCGGCGGCGCCTCATTCGCGGGCGCGCTGCGCCGCGAGCCACCCGGCTAGTGCGATGCCGATCCAAAGCGGCAAGAAGAAAGCGATGAATTGGCCGTTGTGCTGAATGAACCAGGGTAAGACCTTCAGAAAGAGCCCTACCGCGGAGGCGACCATTCCATAGAGTGCGACGCGGGCCGCGCGCGCTGCGGCCCGGGGGCGTCCGCGCGCCAAGGCGATGCCAAACCACGTCAAGAGCAGAGCAAAGGGGGCGCACTGCAGGATGTTCTCGTTGCGATAGGCGACCTCGTGGTCCGTGCAGAACCACAGGAAAAGGAATAGAGAGCCGAGGCACCCCAAGATGAGGCCGAGCACGGCCATTGCGCCCCCGAGACCGACGCGGGCCGCGCGGTAGCCGCGGTACGCGCCCCCTCCGAGGGCGGCGAAGACGAGCGCCAACGCGACGCCTGCTTCGAACAGCGGGCGCGTGAAATCCGGCGGCGACGGGCGCAGCGCAGGGCGCCGCGCGGCGACCATCACGGTCTCCGCGGCGACAAGCCTCACGATGGATAGCGAGCCCCCCGCGTCGACGGCGCCGATCGTGGCGTTGCGCAGGCCCTCTTCGAGCTTGGAGGGCAAGAACATCTCTTGCCAGAAGGTGATCGGCTGGTCGATGAATCCTCCCATCGCCAAGTCGAGGCCGAGATAGACCCAGGGTGCATCCGCCGTGAGCCGTTCGGTGTGCTGTCGCCAGGTGAGGCTTCCGGGCGTGTTCGTGGCCGCATGGAGCGCGCCGTCAGTCATGCCGTCGATCAAGTCGCGCACGCGCGTGGCGCAGTTGTCGCGGTAATAGTCGAAGACGTAATACTTGTTCTCTTCGCGCGCGTTCCACGCGAGATGATCGGCCAAGGCTCGTTTTTGCGCCGGCATGAGCGCGAGCCGCTGCGCGAGCACCGATCGGTTCTCTGCCGAATAGGACGCGAGAACGGCTGGGAGCGGGCTCACCGACAACCAATACCGATACTTGCCCAGCAAGAACTTCGGGATTAGCCACGCCGATTGAAACGAATAGGTCCCGTAGTTGTAAACGAGACGCGTGCCGCGGAGCTCATCCTCCACGAGAAGCCCATCGTGACCAAACTTCGAAAACGGGTGGTCCCCCGGCCCAAAGGTCAACACGGAGATGGTGAGCTCGTCACCCGGCTCCGCACGCGCCTCCCGCGGCCACACCAAGAGCGCGATCGCGACGAGCGCCGCAACGAGCGACGCGCCCGCGAGTCGCAAGAACGCGTTCGATTCGAAGCAGCGCATGGTTCCCGCAGAGAATAGCGGCCCACGCGCGTGACGCACGCCAGCATCGGACGCTGCCCCCTCGAACATAGCTTGCGGTCACGCGCTGTCGGCGGCGACGCACGCGAGTCGCCCCGCCGCTGAATGCTCAATTCAGCTCAAAAACAAAAAATCTCCCCGCCTCCCCGCCTTGTATGTGAAAAATCCCCAACACGACCCCCTCAGCCACCCCGCAGCGACCCGCAGCCCTTGCTCCGCCGTACTACCGTGGTGCTAAGGTGGCCGGATGAAACGCTTCAAAGCCGCGCTGATGGGCGGCAGCGGGTACGGCGGTGCGGAGATCATCCGCAGGCTCTTGGTTCACCCTGAGGTCGAGCTCGTTCGCGTCGCGTCGATCGATTACATCGGGCAGCCGGTGTCTGATGCGCATCCGACGCTGGAAGGGGCTACGAACCTCAAGTTCGAAAAGCTCACGGTGCGCGAGGTCGACGCGGGGGTCGACGTCGTGCTGCTCGGACTGCCCCACCGGGTGAGCGCGACGCAGGTTCCCGAGCTCATCGAAACGGGGGTCAGGATTGTCGATCTGTCGGGCGATTTCCGCCTGCGCAACGCGTCGAGCTACGAGCGCTACTACGGAGGACCGCATCCGTCGCCGTCGCTTCTCGGAAGCTTCGTGTACGGCTTGCCGGAGCAGAACCGGGAGCGCATTCGCCAAGCCAAGTGGGTGGCGTCACCGGGGTGCTTTGCGACGACGATCGAGCTCGGGCTTTTGCCGCTCGCGCGCGCCGGGCTGCTCGAAGGGGAAGTGGAGACGGTCGGCATCACGGGATCGAGCGGATCGGGCATCGCGCCGAGTGCTGGGACGCACCATCCGGTTCGCGCCGGCAACTTGCGCACATACAAGCCGCTCGAGCATCAACACGTGCCGGAGATCGAAGAGACGCTCGCCGCGGCGGGGGCACCCGACGCGCGCATTCGATTCGTCCCCGTTTCCGCGCCGCTCGTGCGCGGCATCTTCGCGACCTCGTTCGTGCATGTGGCGGAAGCGGTCACCGCCGACAAAGTGCGCGCGCTCTTCGCGGAGGCGTACGCCGGTGAACCCTTCGTGCGCGTGCCCGTCAAGCGACTGCCCGAGGTGGCCGCTGTCTCCGGCTCGAATTACGCCGAAGTCGCGGCGCAAGTCGGACCAGCGCACGGCGGGCGCCGACTCGTGACGATCTTTTCGGTGAGCGACAACCTGATCAAGGGGGGCGCGGGGCAGGCCATCCAGTCGATGAATCTCATGCTCGGGCTTGACGAGCGGACCACGCTCGAGGACACAGGTCCGTGGCCCTGAGCCGATGCTTGGTCGTCAAGCTAGGGGGTGAGATCGCGCGATCGGGCGATCTGCCGCCGCTGGCGCAGGATTTGGTCGCGCTACAAAAAGGAGGGCACGCCATCGTCATCGTTCATGGCGGCGGCCCGCAGGTGACGGAGCTGCAGCGCAAGCTCGGACAAGAGCCGACGATCGTCGCCGGTCGTCGCGTGACCGACGCGGCGGCGCTCGAAGCGCTGAAGATGGCGGTGGCAGGCGCGGTCAACGTCGACTTGTGTGCCGCGCTGGTTGCGGCGGGGGGGGCGCCGGTGGGACTGCACGGGGCCAGCGCCCTCGTGGTTCGCGCCAAGAAGCGTCCGCCGGTCGTCGTTGCGGGGGGCGGTGACGCGCCGATCGACTTTGGCCACGTGGGGGACGTGGTGGGCGTCAACGAAGCGTTGCTCTCGCTTCTACTCGGCGCGGGGCACGTCCCGGTCGTGGCGTGTTTGGCCGGAGATGAGCGCGGTGCGGTCTACAACATCAACGCCGATGCAGTCGCCAGTCACATGGCCCGCGCGCTCGACGCCGAGGCTCTCGTGCTCGTGACCGAGATCGGGGCCGTGCTTTCGGATCCTGCCGATCCTTCGACGCGGATCGCGCGCCTTACGCAGTCGGACGCCAAGCAGGCGATTGCGGATGGCCGCATTCGGGGAGGCATGATTCCCAAGATGACCGAAGGCTTCGCGGCGCTCGATCAAGGGGTGCGATCGGTGCTCGTCGTGGGAAAGCTCCAATCGGGGGATCTCGCGCGAGCCGTGACGAGTCCTGGCTCGGTGGGAACCGTCCTCACCAAGTGAGATTGAGAGATCAGATTCGCGGGGAGGCGGGGAGAATTTTTTGTTTGATCTCAAGCGACCAAATTGGGCGCCGACGCGGTGCGGTCGGCGCGGCTTTCAGAGTCCTTCCACCGTAGGCAGGTAGCGCGGTTTGAAGCGGTGACGCGTCCGCTGTTCGTAGGCGTAGGCGAGGGCCAAGAGCAGCGGCTCGCTGAAGGCTGGGCCGAAGAACGAGATCCCGATCGGCAGCCCGTGCACCGAGCCTGCCGGCACCGTGATGTGGGGATAGCCGGCGATGGCGGCGGGGGACGAGCAGCTGCCGCTGACGCTGTCGCCGTTGATGAGATCTGTCAGCCACGCTGGGCCTCCCGTCGGGGCGACCAGCGCGTCGAGGCGGTGGTTGCGCAGCGCGGGGTCGATCCCCTCGTCGCGGGCCAAACGCCGGCACGTCGCGGCTGCTTCGATGTAGGCGGGGCTGTCGAGCCCCCCCTTTTTCGCGGCTTGTTCGAAGAGATCTTGCCCGAAGTAGCGGAGCTCTTCAGCGGCGTGCTCGCGGTTGAAGCGCACGAGGTCGTCCAAATTTTTGACCGGGCTGCCGGGCCGTGTGGCGAGGTAAGCGGCCATGTCGGCCTTGAGCTCGTAGAGCATCACCTCCATGCCCGGATCGTCGAGCTTGTACACCGGTCCGATGTCGACCGGGTCGATGACGACGGC
>Ga0111538_10005234_pt1 | contig 17773 bp, 22 predicted proteins | sample SoiMethybrSBSTD1_FD_79669 | JGI IMG/M metagenome (GOLD analysis project Ga0111538, IMG submission 79669) | Bulk soil microbial communities from a Populus tree surrounding site in Tennessee, USA - Soil MetaG P. TD hybrid SBSTD1 (version 2)... | ecosystem: Environmental > Terrestrial > Soil >...
CAAGCAGTACACGTCCGATCCCGACCGGCAGGACGAGATCGTCGACGGCCTCGTGCAGCAGGTCGTCAGGCAGATGAAAGAGGGCAACACGAAGCGGAGCTTCTCCGAGGTTCAGGAGCAGCTCATGCCGATGCTGAAGCGCCGGATCGACGTCGGCCGAATCAGGGACACGCCGGCGGTGAGGGCCTTCGACGACCTCGACGTCATCTACGCGGTGCAGGGCGACCACTACTTCACGGTCGCGACCAAGCACGACCTCGAACGCTGGGGGAAGTCCGTCGGCGAGATCGACTCCCTCGCGCTTGCGAATCTCGAGCAGCAGACGAACAAAGACCAGAAGCTTCTCTGCGAGCCCTCCGGCGACCAGAAGCTCTGCGGCTGGGCGTCCGGCGACGGCTACGACGCCACGCGCATGCTCGTGCCGGGTCTCAGGAGGCAGATCGTGAAGGAGCTCGGCGGCCCCGCTGTCTACGCGGTCCCGCTCGAGAGCGTGTTCGTCGCTCTCGCGCGAAACTATGCGCCCGTGATCAAGAGCAAGGTCCTGCAGGAGTTCACCACCGGGAAGAACCCGCTCAGCCCCGAGCTCTTCGAGGAGCGCAACGGGGAGCTCGTCCCGCTTCGGCAGTGAGCACGTGGGCGGTCCTGGTTGCGGCCGGCCGCGGAGAGCGGCTCGGCGGCGACCGGCCGAAGGCGTTCACGGGTCTCGGGGAGCGCGTGCTTCTCGCCGAGAGCCTCGAGCGGCTGGAAGCGTCCGAGTGGATCGACGCGATCGTGGTCGTCGTGCCGGGGGAGTGGGAGGAACCGGCGATCCTCCTCTCGGAGGAGCTGAATGCGGGGAAGGTCAACTCGGCCGTTCCCGGCGGGGCGACGAGAGCCGACTCCGTGCGCGCCGGCGTCGCGGAGATCCCGGACGACGCACTCATCGCGCTCGTCCACGACGCGGCGCGCCCGATCCTCCCGGAGGAGGTGATCGCCCGTGTGCTGGGCGGGCTCGGCGAGGACTGGGACGGCGTCGTCGCCGGCCTGCCGCTCGCCGACACGCTGAAGCGCGTCGATCAGCACGGCCGCGTCGCCGAGACCGTCGATCGGACCGGCCTCTACGCGATCCAGACACCGCAGGCCTTTCCGGTCTCGACCCTCCGCGACGCGCTCATGCGCGGAGGCGACGCAAGCGACTGCGCCGGGCTCGTCGAGCAGGCGGGCGGAAGGGTCCGGGTCGTCGAGGGCGACCCGCGCCTCGTGAAGATCACGACGGCGGCCGACCTCGCCTTCGTGGAGACTCTGCTCGCCAATGAGTGAGCTTCGTGTCGGAATCGGCCTGGATGCGCACGCCTTCTCGGACGAGGCGAGGCTCGTCATCGGAGGCGTCGAGTTCCCGGGTAGCGGGCTGGCAGGCCACTCGGACGGAGACGTCCTCACCCACGCTCTCATCGACGCGATCCTCGGCGCTGCCGGTCTCGAGGACATCGGAGCCCTCTTTCCGTCCGGCGAGGCCGAGTGGGAGGGCGCCTCGTCCCTCGACCTCCTGAGGACGGCCTACGGCGAGGCCTGCAGCGCGGGGTGGGAGCTCGTCAATGCGGACTGCGTCCTCATCGGCGAGAGCCCCCGGATAGCGCCCGTGCGCGGTGAGTTGCGCGAGCGGCTTAGTGGGGCGCTCGGTGTCGACCTGCACCGGATTACCGTGCGCGCGACCACGACCGATCAGCTTGGATTCACGGGCCGGGGTGAGGGGCTCGCCGCGCAAGCGGTCGCCCTGCTTCGCAGGCAGGGGTAGGATCCTCGGCGTGAGGGGGAGGAACGCCATCAAGCTCGCAACCGCTGCGCTCGTCGCGGCGGCTGTGGTGCAGGAGCTCCGCAAGCCGAGCTCCGAGCGGACGTGGCACGGACGTGTCGCCGGCTTCGTCCCGTACGACTTCCGCCCGCCGACGCTCGACCGCCTCCGGGCCGCGTGGTGGAACCCCGAGGATCCACGCATCTTCACCGACCGGGTTTTCGGCGTGGGCTGGGCGGTCAACCTTGGGCGTGTGGCCAAGCTGACGCTGGAGAAAGCATGAGGAAGCGGATCGAAGACATCCTCGAAGACGCGGCCGTCCGGCTCGGCAGGCTCAGCCCGGTCGAGGCGTGGGCCGAGATGCGCGCGGGCGCGATTCTCGTCGACACCCGCTCGCCCGACCAGCGGCAGGAGCAGGGCTACATCCCGGGCTCGGTGCACCACCCTCTGTCGACGCTGCTCTGGCGCCTCGATCCCGATTGCCGGACCTCGAACGAGAAGATCCCGCTCGAGTCCCGTGTGATCCTCATCTGCCGGGAGGGCTACTCCTCGGTGCTCGCCGCGGCGCAGCTTCAGGAGATCGGCTTCGAGGACGCGACCGACGTGATCGGCGGCGTCGAGGACTGGAAGAAGGCGGGGCTTCCCGTCCTACGGCAGGCGAACCAGCCCCTCGTCGAGGCGGACGAGGCCGTCGCGCGCTAGCGCGGCGACAGCGTCCCCATCCAGCTCGGTCGCAGGGCGCGCCCCCTCGGCGACGAGTCGGAGCGTCTGCGCCCGCAGCTGCCTGAACGACCCTTCGAAGCGGCCCTGCTTGCGCTGAGGCTCGTAGCGCCGGCCACGTGACGGGCACTCCTCCGCCAGCGGGCAGGACCCGCAGCGCGGGATGCGGGCCAGACAGACGGTCGCGCCGAGATCCATGAGGGCGTGGGCCGCGGCCGGCCCGAACTCGCCGCCGGTGCGCTCGAGCACGCGGCTCACGTTGACGTCGAGCGGAAGCACCTCCTCCTCGAAGGCGAAGCGCGCGACCGCGTCGGCCGTGTAGCGCCCGACGCCGGGCAGCTCGGTCAGGTCGTCGGGCCAGCCGGCCTCCGCGATCCGCTCGGCCGCGCGGTGCAGGTTCACGGCGCGGCGGTTGTAGCCGAGCCCCTGCCACTCGCGGATGACCTCGGCGCGTTGCGCGCTCGCGAGCGCCTCCGCCCTCGGCCAGCGCTCGAGCCAGCGCAGGTAGCGCGGAACGACCCGCTCCACCTGGGTCTGCTGGAGCATGACCTCCGAGACCAGGATCGCATACGGGTCGCGCGTCCTCCGCCACGGAAGGTCGCGCCCGTTCGCTCGAGACCACCCTAGGAGTAGCTGCTCCACGGGCGAGAGGCTACTCGCGTGCTGGAGCGCCGGGCCTCTCGCTGTGTACCCCTGGGCCGACTGCCGTTCATATCTCGCACGATGTATAGCGATTATCTAGATTTTGTGTAGGGTGAGTTCGACATGGAGGAGTCACGTTTGAGGCTCGCCCGCCTGGTCGCCGGGCGGCGTTCCAAGTTCGTCGCGATCGGCGCCTGGATCCTGCTCGTCGCGGGGCTTGCGCCCTTTGCCGGGAAGTTCGAGGGAGCGCAGAAGAACGAGCCGTCGACCTTCCTTCCCGGAAACGCGGAGTCGGTGAAGGTCCTGGAGGCCGCGCAGACGTTCCCGTCGGGCGACGCGACCATCGCGACGATCGTGTTCCACGACCCGGGCGGCCTGAACGCAGCAGAGCGACAATCGATCGAGACGGCACTGGACGGCCTCGCCATCGAAGCCGTGCCGGGCGCCACTCAAGCCACCCCGCCACGCTATTCGCGTGATGGAAACGCTGCCGTCGCGGCCGTTCCAATCGTTGCGGAGGGAGATGTGGATGCGCTCGTGGGCGCCGTCGACGCGATCCGGTCGACGCTCGAGGCGAGCCTGCCGCCGACGATCGAAACGAAGGTGACCGGTCCGGCCGGGTTCTCGGCCGACGCGAGCGCGGCTTTCGAGGGCATCAACTCGACCCTGCTTTTCGCAACGGTGGCGCTCGTCTTCGTCCTTCTCATCCTCATCTACCGCAGCCCGATCTTCTGGGTGCTGCCGCTTTTCGCCGTGCTTCTCGCAGAGGGTGCGGTCCGCGGCTTCGGGTACGGGCTCACCCAGGCCGGCGTCGTCATCAACGGCCAGACGGGTGGCATCCTGCTCGTGCTCGTCTTCGGAGCCGGTACCGACTACGCGCTCCTCTTGACCGCCCGCTACCGGGAAGAGCTTCTCTGCCGGGAGGACAAGCACGAGGCGATGCAGGTCGCGCTCGTCCGAGCAGGGCCGGCCATGCTCGCCTCGGCGGGCACCGTCGTGGCCGCTCTCCTATGCCTCACGCTTGCCTCGGTGAACTCGACCGCAGGGCTTGGGCCCGTCGGTGCGATGGGGGTCTCCATCGCAGCCGCGGCAATGCTGACGCTCCTGCCCGGACTCTTGCTCGTCGGCGGCCGCCGCGCGTTCTGGCCCTACGTACCGCAGGTCGGAGGCGGCGCGCCGAGCGAACGCCGGCGCGGCGTGTGGGAACGTCTCGGCACGTGGATCGAAGGGCGGTGCAGGGCCGTCTGGATCGTCGCGGCGCTCGCGCTCGGCGCGCTCGCCCTCGGCGTGGTGACGCTCGACGACAATCTCACGACCGCGAACTCGTTCCGCGGCTCCGTCGGGTCAGTCGAGGGCCAGAAGCTCATTGCGCAGTCCTTCCCCGCGGGAGCGAGCGCGCCCACGGTCGTCCTGGTGCGCGACCGGGACAAGCTCGCGTCCGCGCTCGCCGCAGCGCGCTCGGCGGAAGGCGTCGCCGCAGTCGGCCGGCCGGAGCTCGGTAGCTCCGGCGCGCGCTTCCAGGTCACCCTCACGAGCGATCCCTTCGGCGAGAAAGCGTTTCGCCTGATACCCGGACTCCGCGCTGAGCTCCGGGCCGCCGCCGGGCAATCTGTGCTCGTCGGCGGTCCGACGGCAGAGGAGGCCGATCTGCGCGCGGCGATCGAACGGGACACGAAGCTGCTCGTCCCGCTCGTGCTGCTCGTCGTGCTCACGATCCTCATCCTGCTCCTGCGCTCGCTCGTGGCCCCGCTCGTGCTCGTTGTCACCGTCGTGCTGTCGTTTGTTGCCGCGCTCGGCGGGAGCCTGCTCCTCTTCCGGCTCTTCGCGGACTTTCCGGGAGAGGATCCGAGCTATCCGCTCTTCGCGTTCATCTTCCTCGTCGCCCTCGGCATCGACTACAACATCTTCCTCATGGCACGCGTGCGCGAGGAGGCCCACGAGCTTCCGACGCGCGCGGCCATGCTCAAGGGGCTCGCCGTGACCGGCGGAGTGATCACGTCGGCCGGCATCGTCCTCGCCGGCACCTTCGCGGTCCTTGCGGTGCTCCCTCTGGTCGCGCTGACGCAGATCGGCGTCACGGTCGCGTTTGGCGTCCTGCTCGACACGTTCCTCGTGCGATCCATCCTCGTCCCGGCGCTCACGATCGACTTGGACGAGCGCGTCTGGTGGCCCTCGGCGCTTGCGCGCCGCCCTGCGGGCCGAGCCGAAGTGGATACTCAACCCGCATGACCGAGACTGACGGAAACGGGGAGCTCGTCCGCATCGGAGAGCTCTCCCGGCGCACGAACGTGCCGATCGCCTCTCTCCGTGCCTGGGAAGCCCGGTACGGATTGCTGACCCCGAAGCGGACGAAGGGCGGTTTTCGACTCTACGGCCCGGACGACGTTGCGCGCGTCCTCGCGATGCGCGCGAATCTCGAGCGTAGGCTCTCTGCGGCAGAAGCGGCACGGCTCGCGCTCGCCGAATCAGGGGAGCCCGCGCCCGATCCGCTGCTCACGTTCGGACGCCGAGACCTCGCAAGCGCGCTCGAGTCGTTCGACGAGAGCGGAGCCCAGTCAATTCTCGACCGCCTGTTCGGCACGCTCAGTATCGACGCCGTGCTCAGCGAGGTCGTCGTGCCCTACCTGCACGAGTTGGGCGACCGCTGGGAGGGCGGCGAGGTATCGGTCGTTCAAGAGCACTTCGCCAGCAACGTGATCCGCGGCCGCTTGATGGCGCTCGCGCGCGGCTGGGGGCGCGGCAACGGGCCTCTTGCTCTGCTGGCCTGCGTAGAAGGCGAGCAGCATGACCTCCCGCTCGTCGTCTTCGGTTTGATCCTTCGCGAGCACGGCTGGCGAGTCGCCTACCTGGGCGCAAATACGCCGCTTCAGTCGCTCGCACATGCGGTCGAGGAGATGAGGCCGGCGGCCGTCATCGTCTCCGGGACGACGAAGGGAGCGCTCGAGCCTCATCGTGAGGGTCTCGACGTGATCGGCCGGACGGCCGCTCTCTACGTCGCCGGTTCGGACGCGAGCGACGACCTCGCTCGGGACGTCGGCGCCACGTACCTCGACGGGAACATCTTCAGGGCCGCGGGCATCGTCGCCGACCGGCACGCCTCGCAGGCCTGAATCCCGCGAGGGCGCCCTCGCCGCGTGTACCCGTCCCCGGCGCCGGTCGTCAGTCACGCCCTCGGAGCTTGTCGAGCGAGAAGGCGCACCGGCGACCCGCGTCAGGGGTCGAATCGGTCAGATGATCTAAACAATCTCTAGACAAACACTTGACAAGGAGTAGGAGCATGCGTATCCTCGGTCTAGACAAAATCTAGACAGGAGGTCTACAGCATGAAGAAGCTCGATGTACTCGCCGGTGTCCTCGTGATTGTCGGCGCCTTGAACTGGGGCCTGGTCGCAGTGGCCGAGTTCGACCTCGTCGCATGGATCTTCGGCGGAATGGAGTTCGGGGAGACGAACGCGGCGAGCCGCGTCATCTACGGCCTTGTCGGCCTGGCGGCCGTGTACTGCATCGCGTCTTTCTTCGCCGGACGCCGAACCGAGCGGCCGGTGACAGTCGGGGCACGGTAATGCTGGCCAAGCGCGCGAAGGCGCTTCTCTTCGTGGCAGCGTTCATCTCGTTCGCGCTGTCCGTCTCCCTCTGGTTCAGCGGCAGCGAGCAGGAGGGAATCTTCGTCGGGCTCTGGGTGCCTTCGATCCTGGCCCTCGGCGCTCTGGTCGCACCGAGGTCAGCACGATGAACCACCTCGGGGTCTTCATCTCCGGCGTCACCGTGACGCTCATCGTCGCGGCGTCGCTCGCGCTCCTCATCTGGGGAGCGATCCTCGACGGCCGCGAGGAAGCGCGCCAGCGCGCCCTTCGCAGCCAATCGGAGGTCGAGGCCGTTCGTTCCGCTCGGAACGTCCATCCAATCGGCGAGCGCATCCCGCCCGCCGCACAACCATCCAGGAAAGGACCAGCATGAATCCAGCACGCACTCCAAGGCTCCGCCAGGCGAGCGTCCTCGCCGCCGCGGGCCTCGCCGCCCTGGTCGTCGGCATCACCGGCTGCGGTGGGGACGACACGGCCTCGGCCGAGCCTCCCGCGCAGACGACGGCCATGGACACGTCGATGGGCGAGACCTCGGCGCCGGCCGAGGGGAACATCGTCGAAACGGCCGTCGCGGCGGGGCAGTTCAAGACGCTGACCTCGCTTCTCCAGCAGACCGGGCTCGACAAGACGCTCGCCGAAAGCGGGCCCTTCACTGTCTTCGCACCGACCGACGACGCGTTCGCGAAGGTGCCGAAGAAGACCCTGGACAGCCTCGCGGCGAATCCGGACCAGCTCAAGGCGGTGCTGCTCTACCACGTCGCCGACGGAGAGGTGAGAGCGGCCGACGTCGCCAGCATGAGCTCGGTGGAGACGCTCAACGGCGCGTCCGTTCCGATCAAGGCGAACGAGAGCGTGGTGCGCGTCGGCGGCGCCAAGGTGAGCCAGGCCGACGTCACGGCCTCGAACGGCGTCATCCACGTCATCGACGGCGTCCTCATCCCGCCCCAATAGGGCTGCTTTTCCATTCCGAGCCGGGAGGCGGCCGCTTGGGCCGCCTCCCCCGCTGGGGCGCACGTCCGGCCGCGGTGTATTAGTCTGATATAAGACTAATTGTGGATCGAGACGATCTCGGATTCTTGCTCGCGAAGGCCACCCAGCACTGGAACGAGCTCCTGCAGGAGCGATTCCGTGCCGCCGGTTGGGGGGAAGTGCGGCCGAGCTACGGCTCCATCCTCGTACCGCTTTTCGAAGAGGACGGTCTGCGCATCGGCGAGCTCGCGCGGCGTTCCCGGCTGAGCAAGCAGACGATGACGACCATGGTTCGCCTGCTCGAGCGCGAGGGGCTCGTGCGCCGCGACCGCGACCCGGGCGACGGGCGCGCCTTTCGCATCGCTCTCACGCCCAAGGCGCACAGGTTCAGACCGGTCGCCGAAGAGACGCTGCGCGAGCTCGGCGCACGCGCTCACGCCCGGCTCGGGCAGCGGCGCCTCGAAGCGCTCAAACACGACCTGAAGGAGTGGATCGACACATGACTCATCACACCGTTACAAGGACGTTCGACGCGCCGCAAGAGGAGGTCTTTACCTACCTCGCGGACGTAGCGAAGCTCCCTGAGTGGGCAACCGAGTTCGCGCGCGAGCTGAAGGTCGTCGACGGGCGCTACAAAATCGTCAACGGGCTCGGCGAGTTGTACGTCGAGATTCGTGCCGATCAGAAGACCGGTGTGATCGACATGCTGGCCGGGCCGACCGCGGACGCTCTCATCTGCTTCCCAACGAGGGTCGTGAGCACGCCCGAGGGCGGAAGCGCCTTCACTGTCTCGATGTTCCAGGCGCCGGGGCAGAGCAGCGAGCAGTTCGAAGGCCAATACGTCTCGCTGCTGCGCGAGTTCGAGAACCTCGACCAGCGATTCAACCGCGACTAGCGGCCAAGTCGTCCGTTCACACAGCCAGCGAAGGACACCTCGCGCTAGCCATCGAGCCGAGCCTCTTCGAGGTCGAGGTCGCGGATGACGCGGCGCATGACGACATCGTCGATGCGCTGCTCTCGGCGCAGGTCGAAGACAGCGCGCCGTTCGGCGACGAGGACCTCTCGCAGAAGGCGCTGGTAGTCGAGCGAGCGGCTCTCGAGGTCGCCGTCGCTCTCCGGATCGAAACGGCTCCGGAAGCGCTGGCGCCTGAAGTTGAACATCCCGCGCACGCGTTCGAGCGTGTCGTCGCGCACCCAGTCCTCGTCCGCGAGCTCCTCGAGGCGGGCCAGCGCGGCCTCCGTCGCGTAGATGCGTGCCTTGTTCTCCTCCTTCTCGGAGCGGCCCTCGTCCTCCAGGCCGATGAGCTTGAGGAGCGCTGGAAACGAAAGTCCCTGGACGACGAGCGACGTCAGGATCACGCCGAAAGTGAGGAAGATGATCAGCTCGCGGTTCGGGAACGCACCGCCCGCGTCGGTCGTGAGGGGAAGGGCGAGCGCTGCAGCGAGCGAGACGGCGCCGCGCATCCCGGCCCAGCCCATGATGAGAGAGGCTCGGCCCGGATTCTGGATGGGCCGCTTCGTGCGCCGCATCCATGCGGTCAAGTACGTCCCGGGGATCACCCAGAGGAAGCGCGCGGCGATGACCGCCAGCGACACCTCGGCCGCATAGCCGACGAGCCTCGCCGCGGAGTAGCCGGAAAGGGCATCGACGATCACCGGCAGCTGCAGGCCGATGAGCGCGAAGAGGAGTGCGTTCAGCATGAAGAACGTGATCTCCCAGACCGCGAGGCCCTGGAGCCTCGTCTGCCAGGTGGTCAGCTCCGGGGTGTACCAGCCCATGTAGATGCCGATCGTGACGGCAGCGAGTACCCCCGAGACCCCGATGGCGACGGCCGGCAGATAGGCGAAGTAGCCGCTCATGAGCGAGATCGTGATCGCGAGTGCCGGATCCCTGATTCTCTTGCGCACCTGGCGCACGAGGAAGCCCACGCCGAGGCCGACGGCGATCCCGCCGATGACGTTCACCGCGAAGTTGCCGGCCGCGTCGGCGAACGAGAACGTCCCGCTCACGACGGCGATGACGGCGAACTTGTACGCGACGAGGGCGGTGCCGTCGTTCACGAGGCTCTCGCCTTCGATCAGCGCCACGAGGCGCCGCGGAAGGCCGAGGCGCTCCGCAATCGCGGTGGCGGCAGTCGGATCCGTCGGCGAGACCACTGCGCCGAGCACGAATGCCTCGCCCCAGCCCAGGCCGGGGATGAGCTCGTGCGCGACCACCGCGACGATGACCATCGTGCAGAGCACGAGCCCGATCGCGAGGAGGGTGATCGCGAAGGCGTTCTCACGGAGGTCGCGGAGCGACGTGAAGAACGCGGCACCGTAGAGGAGCGGTGGGAGGACCGCGATGAGGACGAGGTCCGGCGGGAGCTGAACGTCGGGTATGCCCGGGATGAACCCGAGCCCGAGCCCGCCGATGACGAGCAGGATCGGGTACGGGATGTTCGTCCGCTCCGCCGCGATGAGGAGCAGCGCGACGGCCGCGATGATGGCGAGAAGGGCGAGGCTGTCTTCGACGGGAAACGTCATCGGCTGCGACCGCAACGTTAGATCTCATTCAGCCCTTGGGTGAGGCGCGGGTGGAGCTCGAGTGTGCGGGCGGGTGGCGGGTAGCCCTTGACTCTGCTCCTGTTTTGACGACAGTGAGAGGAGGCGACTCCGTTGCGGCCACTCCGGAGCGCCTCTTGCGGCTTGTACATCTTCGTCGATAGACCACGGCTCGTCAGCGACCTGCAGGAGTTCCTGCTGGACGCTGGCTTCATCGCTGCGCAGAGGCGGGGTGACGGCCTCGAAGTCTCCATCCCGGGCTCGTCGGACACCCGCCAGGCGCGGCGGGTGGTGAACGTCTATCTCACGATCTGGCGAGCGATTCATCCCGGCGTCCGGGCGTTCATGGTCGAGCGCGACGGGCGGTTGTCGTCCGCCGCCTAGGCCAGCGGCTCACGGCTCTAGCGCAGATGAACGTCATGCTCCGATTGAGTGACGCTGGAGAGCGAGGCGCCCTGCGGGCGTTCCTCGAAAAGCGCGAGTGCCGCGTCGAGGAGATCGCTCCCGACTTGCTCCGCGTCGGCCTGCCGCATGAGTTGCATGATCAGCAGGCGCGACTGGAAGTCGATCTCTATCTGCGTGTTTGGGAGTCTCTGCACGACAGCCGTATCGAGATCGTGCCGTGAGACGGGCCAGGTGATCCCGCTCCCGTGGTCGTTAGATTGATCCGATGGTTCGCGTCCGCTTCGCTCCGAGCCCGACCGGCTCGCTCCACGTGGGCAATGCCCTGAGCGCGGTCGTCAACCGCCGGGCGGGCGACTGGATGCTGCTCCGCATCGACGACACCGATCCAGCGCGAAACCTCGAAGGCGGCGAGGAGGCGATTCTCGGCGATCTCTCCTGGCTCGGGATCGAGTGGGACGAAGGGCCGGTGCGGCAGAGCGCGCGCCTGGACAGGTACCGCGAGGCGGCGGAGCAGATCGGGACCGATCGCTTCGACGGCATCACGCTCCTGCGTGAAGACGGCACCGCGACGTACCACCTCGCGAGCGTCGTGGACGACGCAGACTTCGGCATCACGCACGTCTACCGCGGCAGTGACCACCGGCCGAACGAGGATCTCCACCGCCGGCTCCATGCGGCGCTCGGGACGAGCGCGCCCGAGTACATCCACCACGGCCTCATCCTCGGGGACGACGGCAAGAAGCTCTCCAAGCGCGCCGCCGGAGCCACCATCGGCTCGCTCCGCGACATGGGCCTTCCCGCGTCGGCGGTCCGGGCCTACCTCGAGGAGCTGGGCATCCCGAGTCACGACGTCCACTACGACCTGCCGCGGCTACGGCGGCTCGCGCTCGACGCGATCGGCGCCCTGAGCGACGAGGAGCTGGCTGCGGCGGCCGAGGCTCCGCCGGAAGTCGTCTCGGCTCTACGGGGCGCGCGTGACCTGAACGAGGCGCGGGAGATCGCCCGCACGCTTCTGGCGACGCCCGCGCCGGAGCCGACCGACCACCCCGAGACCCTCGCCCGCTTCCGCGAGCTGCGCGGAGGGGCCGCGGAGAGCCTGGATCAGGCGGCCGCGAAGGAGATCCTGCGCGAGCTCAAGGCAGTCGGGGGAAACCTGAAGTCGCTTCGGCGCGCGCTCACCGGGGCCGACCGCGGGCCGGAGCTCTGGACCGTGCTGGTCGCCCTCCCCCGCGACGAGGCTTTGCGGCGGGCGGATGCGGCCAGCTCGTGAGCTCGTCTCGAATCTCCTCGAAGGTGGCGAGGAACGCCTTGGCCTGACCGGCGGGCGGGCCTGCGTCACGCCTCGTGATCGCGACGATCTTGCGGCGGACCGGGGAAGCATCGACGATGTCGACCTCCGCGAGCGTGCCGGCTTCGAGCTCGTCGGCGACCGAGGTCTGGGGAAGGAGCGCAACTCCGAAGCCCTGCTCGACCATCTTCTTCGCCGCGTCGATGTTGTCGAGCTCCATGCGTGCCGCGGGCGAGACCCCCGCGGTCACGAAGAGTGCGCTCGTAAGGTCGTGGTAGCTCGAGGTCCGGTCGAACTGGACGAGCTGCTCGTCGGCGAGCTCCTTCATCCGGATGCGCCCCTCGGCCGCGAACCGGTGTCCTGGGTCCGCCACGAGGATGAGCCGGTCCTCGTAGAGCGGGGTGGAGACGATGCCGGGGTGCTGAAGGGCGCGGACGAGGCCGATCGTGACCTGCTCACGCAGGACGAGATCGAGGATCTCCTCCGAGTGCCCGGTGCGCACGCTCACCGAGACGCGCGGATACCCCTCGGAGAAGCGCTTCAGGAGGGCGGGCAGGACGTAGGTCGAGACCGCCGGGGCGGCGCCGATCGCGAGTCGCCCGGCACCTCCGCGCTCGAGTGCGTTCACCTGCATGCGCCCGTCGGTGAGAGTCTCGAGCGAGCGCACGGCGTAGGGCAGGAACGCGCTGCCTGCATCCGTGAGCCGCATCCCGCGCGGGCCGCGGACGAAAAGCTGTGCGCCCAGGTCGGCCTCGAGGCCCTTGAGTCTTGCGGTCAACGCGGGCTGGGAGATGAAGAGCGCATCGGCGGCACGGCTCACGCTCTGGCGCCGAGCCGTCTCGACGAAAGCCGCGATCTGGTTCAAGAGCACCGATAGATTTTACTGATATCTGGGATCGAAACAAACCATTGTGTAAATAGCGAACATGGAGGTACCTTGAATGTATGGAAGCTGCGGTTACCTTCGATCTGGAGCTGGAAAGGCGTGAGAAGCGCGAGAACTTCGAGCCTCCGCGCCGCCTCTTCTACCTGAGCACATCCGAGATCGCGGAATGCACCTGCCCCGAGTGGTGCGAGCGCGACCACGACCGAGACTAGGACGAAGGTGGAATCCGTGTCGGTGAGGGGGCTTGAGCTTCGCGCGCCCGTCGACGGGCGACACCGAGAGGTTCTCACCGAGGAGGCGCTCGAGTTCGTCGCCGGCCTGCAGCGCCGCTTCGACCCCGAGCGGCAGACGCTTCTCGCCGCGCGCGCCGAGCGCCAGGAGCGGATCGCCTCGGGTGAGCTGCCCGACTTCCTGCACGAGACGGAGGAGGTCCGCGAAGGCGACTGGCGGGTTGCTCCGGCTCCCGGCGACCTGCAGGACCGCCGCTGCGAGATCACTGGACCGGTCGAGCGCAAGATGATGATCAACGCGCTCAACTCGGGTGCGCGTTGCTTCATGGCGGACTTCGAGGACGCGAACTCGCCCACGTGGGCGAACTGCGTCGACGGCCATGTGAATCTCCGCGACGCGATCGAGCGAACGATCGAGCTCGAGACTCCGGACAAGACGTACCGCCTGAACGACGAGACCGCGGTGCTGATCGTCCGCCCGCGCGGCTGGCATCTGCCTGAGCGCCACGTGCTCGTCGACGGCGAGCCGGTCTCAGGGAGCCTCTTCGACTTCGGCCTGCACTTCTTCCACAACGCGCAGCGGCTGCTCGACTCGGGGAGCGGCCCCTACTTCTACCTCCCCAAGCTCGAGAGCCATCTCGAGGCGCGCCTGTGGAACCAGGTCTTCGAGGCGGCGCAGGACGAGCTCGGCATCCCGCGCGGCACGATCAAGGCCACCGTCCTCGTCGAGACGATTCTCGCGGCGTTCGAGATGGAGGAGATCCTCTACGAGCTGCGCGACCACTCGGCGGGCCTGAACGCGGGCCGCTGGGACTACATCTTCAGCATCATCAAGAAGTTCCGCGACCGGGCGGACTTCGTTCTTCCGGATCGGGCGCAGGTGACCATGACGGTGCCGTTCATGCGCGCCTACACGGAGCTCCTCGTGAGGACGTGCCACCGGCGGGGCGCGCACGCGATGGGCGGGATGGCCGCCTTCGTGCCGAGCCGGCGCGACCCGGAGGTCAACGCGACTGCGATCGCGAACGTGCGGGAGGACAAGGAGCGCGAAGCCGGCGACGGCTTCGACGGCACGTGGGTCGCGCATCCCGACCTCGTCCCGATCGCGACCGAGGTCTTCGACTCGATGCTCGGTGGACGGGCGAACCAGGTCGACCGGCTGCGCGAGGACGTCTCGGTCCAGCCGCGCGATTTACTCGACGTCTCCGTTCCGGGCGCCGACGTCACGGAGGAAGGCGTCGAGAACAACGTGAGTGTCGGGCTCCAGTACCTGGAGTCCTGGCTCCGAGGGGTCGGCGCGGTCGCGATCTACAACCTGATGGAGGACGCGGCCACGGCAGAGATCTCGCGCTCCCAGATCTGGCAATGGGTGCGTAACGGCAAGGTCGACGCGCAGCAAGTTCACGCCGTCGAGGACGCCGAGTTGGAACGGCTGCGGAACGGTGGGCGCTGGGACGACGCCTGCGAAGTCTTCGAGCAGGTGGCGCTCGGCGAGGAGTTCGCCGAGTTCCTGACCCTGCCCGCCTACGAACACCTGGACTAGGAGGCCTCCCGATGGATCGCTGGAACGGAATCGACAGGGTGTACACCGAAGAGGACGTGGAGCGTCTCCGCGGGACCATCCGCGTCGAGCACACGCTCGCTCGCCTCGGCGCGGAGCGCCTCTGGCAGCTCCTGCAGGACGAGGACTACGTCGCCGCGCTCGGCGCCATGAGTGGCGGCCAGGCAGTGCAGATGGTCAAGGCGGGCCTCAAGGCCATCTACCTCTCCGGCTGGCAGGTCGCGGCAGATGCGAACCTGGCCGAGCACGTCTATCCCGACCAGAGCCTCTATCCCGTCACGAGCGCGCCGGCGCTGGTCCGCCGCCTCAATAACGCTCTTCGCCGTGCGGACCAGATCGAGGCGGCGGAGGGCTCCAACGGCCGGTATTGGCTGGCGCCGATCGTGGCCGACGCCGAAGCCGGCTTCGGCGGGCCGCTGAACGCCTTCGAGCTGATGAAGTCCTTCATCGAGGCGGGAGCCGCCGGAGTCCACTTCGAGGACCAGCTCGCCTCGGAGAAGAAATGCGGCCACCTGGGCGGCAAGGTACTCGTGCCGACGAGCCAGTTCGTGCGCACCCTGAGCGCAGCGCGGCTCGCGGCTGACGTCTCCGACGTGCCGACGCTTCTCGTCGCCCGCACCGACGCTCTCAGCGCGACGCTGATCACGAGTGACGTCGACGAGCGCGACCACGAGTTCCTCACCGGCGAGCGCACGCCGGAGGGCTACTTCTTCCTGCAGCCCGGGCTCGAGTCGGCGATCGCACGCGGCCTCGCGTACGCGCCCTACGCCGATCTCGTCTGGTTCGAGACGTCGACCCCCGACATGCAGGAGGCTGCCGACTTCGCGGAGGCGATCCATGAGCGGTTCCCGGGCAAGATCCTCGCCTACAACTGCTCGCCCTCGTTCAACTGGAAGCGGCATCTCGAAGACGACGAGATCGCGTCGTTCCAGCAGGAGCTCGGGCGCATGGGCTACCGCTTCCAGTTCATCACTCTCGCGGGCTTCCATGCCTTGAACGCTTCGATGTTCGAGCTGGCCAAGGGCTACTCCGCGGAAGGGATGAGCGCCTACGTGCGGCTGCAGGAGCACGAGTTCGAGCTCGAGGAGGACGGCTACACCGCGACGAGGCACCAGCGCGAGGTCGGCGCCGGCTACTTCGACCTCGTGGCCCAAGCGGTCTCGGGCGGCGAGAGCTCGACGCTCGCCTTGCGGGGCTCGACCGAAGAAGCGCAGTTCGGAAAGGCCTGAGCGGAGGGCGCGGCGCGACCGCGCGGGCATGTCCGCTGAGGACACCGGGGTCTGACCCCTTTCTGAGGCTACTTGAGGGTTTGCCGCTGGCCGTTGGCCGAGCTAGACGCCTAGCACGGCAGCGAGGACGAGCATCACGGCGGCGCCCATCAAGGCGCCCGCAGCGGCGGCTGCGTACCGCCGGCTGAGGACTGCCTGCGGCACGAGCTCGACGATGACGAGCGCGAGCATCGCTCCCGCTGCGAAGGCGAACGAGAAGGGCAAGAGGCCGGTGATCTGGTCGACCAGGAGGAAGGCGACGACGGCGCCGAAGGGTTGAGGGACGCTCGTGCCCACCGCGGCCCAGAACTGCTGGCGTGCTCCGAAGCCCGCGGCCTTCATCGGGATCGCCACGCTCGTCCCTTCCGGCACGTTCTGCAGCGCGATGGCGAGAAAGACGAACAGGCCGAGCCCTTGGCGTGCCGAAGCCCACGCCGTCCCGATCGCGAAGCCCTCGGGCAGGCTGTGCACGAAGAGGACGAGGAAGACGAGCAGCGATCTGCGCGCGCCGGCCGTTCGAAGCTGAACCGGGCTGAGCTCGTGCGTCCCGAGCCAGTGCCGTGCGAACAGGAGGAAGCCCACCCCCACCGCGAGGCCCGCGATCACGCTGCCGGGCGCGTCTTCGTCGAGCGCGGGCAGGAGAAGTCCCACGACGGAAGCGACGCCCATGAGCCCGATGGTGAGACCCCAGAGCAATGGAAGAAGCGCTTCCACCCGGTCCCTGAGGAGGAAGACCGGAACGGCTCCGACCCCCGTGGCGAGGGCGCTGACGGCTCCGACGAGTGCGACGACGACGACTTCGGGCACGGGCGACCTTACCCGGTATAACCCACCGGACGATGGTGCTCTACGACTCCTCCTCGCGGCAGAAGGTCGAGCTGCCCGCGCCACCGGGCCCGATCCGCATGTACGTCTGCGGGCCAACCGTCTACCAGCGGATCCACATCGGAAACGCGCGACCCTACGTCGTCTCCATGTGGATGCGCAGGTGGCTCTCGGAACGGGGCTATGAGGTGAAGCTCGTCGAGAACATCACGGACATAAACGACAAGATCTACGAGGCGGCGGCCCGGGAGAAGATCGGGAGCGCGGAGCTCGCCGAACAAGCGGCGCAGTGGTACGTCGAGGACACCGGTGATCTCGGGCTCGGCCGCCCCGACGTCGAGCCGCGCGCGACGGAGGTCATCCCGGAGATCGTCGCGCTCATCGGCGAGCTGATCGATCGCGGGCTCGCGTACGAGTCGGGCGGCGACGTCTACTTTCGAGTCCCCGCCTATCCAGCCTACGGCGAGCTCTCCGGCGCCCAGCCCGACGAGATGATCGCGCAGGAGCCCGGCGATCTGAAGGAGGACCCGCGCGACTTCGCCCTTTGGAAGGCGACGAAGGCGCACGAGGACACCCAGTGGGATTCGCCTTGGGGGCCGGGGCGCCCTGGCTGGCACATCGAGTGCTCGGCGATGGCCGAGAAGCACCTCGGCCCGGAGTTCGAGATCCACGGCGGCGGCCTCGACCTGCGCTTTCCGCACCACGAGAACGAGCTCGCCCAGTCACGCGGAGCGGGGCGGCCGTTCGCGCGCGTCTGGGCCCACAACGGGATGCTGCAGCTCTCCGAGGAGAAGATGTCCAAGTCGGTCGGGAACATCGTCTCCCTCCGCGAGGTGCTCGACACCTACGGGCGCGAGGCGATTCTCGTCTTCTTCCTGAGCGGTCACTACCGTGGTCCGCTCGACTACTCCGACGAGGCGATGGAAGCCGCGCAGGCGCAAGCCGAGAGCTTTCGGAATGCGTTCCGCCTTGGGCCTTCGGACGAGAACGTGCCCGACTGGGACGCCTTCGTGGCCGCCTTGGACGACGACTTCAACACGGCGGAAGCGCTCGTTCTCATGCACAAGTGGCGGGCCGCCG
>Ga0111538_10005235_pt1 | contig 17773 bp, 16 predicted proteins | sample SoiMethybrSBSTD1_FD_79669 | JGI IMG/M metagenome (GOLD analysis project Ga0111538, IMG submission 79669) | Bulk soil microbial communities from a Populus tree surrounding site in Tennessee, USA - Soil MetaG P. TD hybrid SBSTD1 (version 2)... | ecosystem: Environmental > Terrestrial > Soil >...
CGCGTGTGACGTCCCCCTCGCCGGCGCGTTCAACCTTGATGACGTCGGCGCCCAGCCATGCGAGGAGCTGCGTGCACGTCGGCCCCGATTGAACGTGAGTGAAGTCGAGAACGCGAACCCCGTCTAGTGCCTTGCCCATCTAAGAGACTCCCTCGAATCGATCGACATTATTTTTTGGCGACGACGCTTTGCGGATTCAGTCTGCCGATGCTGCCGCTCTCGCTGCCGGCCGCCGGGTCGATGACGGCATTGACGAGGGTCGGCCTGCCCGAGTCCATGGCCTGGTTCACCGCGCGGCTCAACTCGTCCGGCGTCGTCGCCTGAACACCGACGCCACCGAACGCTTCCATCATCTTGTCGTAGCGCGCGTTTTTGACGAAGACCGTTGGCGCAACGTCGGAACCGCCGCTGGGATTGACGTCGGTTCCGCGATAGATGCCATTGTTGTTGAAGACGACGATGCAGACCGGCAGGTTGTACCGGCAAATCGTTTCCACTTCCATGCCGGAGAACCCAAACGCGCTGTCGCCTTCTATCGCCAGTACAGGTTTACCCGTTTCGATGGCGGCCGCCACGGCGAAGCCCATTCCGATGCCCATCACGCCCCACGTGCCGACGTCGAGGCGCTTGCGCGGCTGATACATGTCGATCGCGCTGCGCGCCAGGTCCAAGGTGTTGGCGCCCTCGTTGACGAGGATCGCGTCCGGCCGCTCCTTGATGACGGTGCGCAATGCCCCGAGCGCGCCGAGGAAGTCCATCGGCGACTTGCTACTCGCCAGCCGCGGCGCCATCTTGGCGATGTTTTCCTCGCGCTTCGTCTTGACGGCGTTGATCCAGTCCGCCGGCGCGGCGGGCCAATTGGCGCCCATGCCGTCGATCAGCGCCGAGACGCAGGAGCCGATGTCGCCGACCACGGGGGCGGCAATCTCGACGTTCGAGTCCATCTCCTTCGGTTCGATATCGATCTGGATGAACGTCTTTGGTGCGTCGCCCCAGGTCTTTCCTTTGCCGTGCGACAGGAGCCAGTTGAGCCTGGCCCCGATCAGCAAGACGAGGTCGGAGTCCTTCAGCACCGTCGAACGAGCCGCGCCCGCGCACTGCGGATGCGTGTCAGGCAGGAGGCCTTTGGCCATGCTCATCGGGAGGAATGGAGCGCCGCTTTTTTCGACCAGCGCGCGGATCTGATCGTCGGCCTGCGCGTAAGCCGCGCCCTTGCCGAGAACGATCAGCGGGCGCTTGGCGCTCTTGAGCAGATCGAGTGCGCGCCTGACCGCCGCCGGCGCGGGAATCTGTGCCGGCGCTGCGTCGATGACTTTGACGAGCGATTTCTGTCCGGCCTCGGTGTCAATGACCTGAGCGAACAGTTTGCCCGGCAGATCGAGATAGACGCCGCCCGGACGACCCGAAACCGCGGCGCGGATCGCGCGCGCGACGCCGATGCCGATGTCCGCGGCATGCAGCACGCGGAACGCCGCCTTGCAAAGCGGCTTGGCAATAGCCAGTTGGTCCATCTCTTCGTAGTCGCCCTGCTGCAAGTCGACGATCTCGCGTTCGGAGGAGCCGCTGATCAGAATCATCGGAAAGCAGTTGGTCGTTGCATTGGCCAGCGCCGTCAGGCCGTTGAGGAAGCCGGGGGCCGACACGGTGAGGCACACGCCGGGCTTTTTCGTCAGGAAGCCGGCGATCGACGCGGCGTTGCCGGCGTGCTGTTCATGCCGGAACGAGATCACGCGCATGCCTGCGGCCTGTGCCAGACGGCCGAGGTCGGTGATCGGGATGCCGGGCACACCGTAGATGGTCTTGATGCCGTTGAGTGTCAGCGCCTCGATGACGAGGTGCCAGCCGTCCGTGAGGTTCCGCTCGGCATCGGCGGCTTTGGCATCGGCGGTGGCGGCGGCAGTTTCTAACATGGTGCCCTCCGGAGCAGTGGCTTTTTGGCGATCAGAAGGCGTACCGTATTTTGGTATACCGCTCAAAGTCAATGATGCCCCGGCGTCTCTTTTTTCGTGGCGCCGCCCTCGAACCCACCGATCGCGGTCGCCTTCGCTCACGGGACCGAAAACGAGGCCGCCCATTTTCTGACGTGATTGTGACGTCGCGGCGTGGCACTGCATTCGCTTGCGTCGCCTCACCCGATTGTGAGGATGACTATGCGAACGATCGCCTGCGCCATATTCCTTACGACAACTCTGCTCTGGGCTCGCCCTGCGGACGCCGACTTCATCACCATCGAGCCTGACAACTTTGCGGCGGGAACCAACCTTACAGCGGCAACTCCAGGTGTACTCCTGTGGGCGGCGCTGGTCACGGGCACGTCCGCAAACCCGCTCCTGCTGTCTGCGGTCTACGCCCTACACAGCAGTGCGTGTGCTGACGGCAATTCATTCACTCTTTGCTACGCTGCGACCGGAAGCCAGGGATTCAGTTCGTCCAGTAACCCTGAAGGCTCACTGTTAAGTTGGAGTTCGGACCGGTTTCCCGCAAATTGCTTCGCCCTCCTCAATAGTTCGACTTTCGGCGGCTCGCCGAATTCCTGCGGAGCGTCGGTCGCCGGGTTTCAGGCGTTACTCATCGAGCTCTCAACCCCCACGACGTTCGTGGAGATTGCCGGCGGCTGGAACTCTGACTATCTGGAACTGCGGGCGTTCGACGAGCACTTCAATGTGTTGGCGCTTCCGCAGACGTTGACCACCGATCCGCGCGTGGCTGGTTATTCCACGACCGGAACCGTCTCCATGGCCTCACCTACAGGAAGCCTGAAGTACGTCTTCGCCGGATCGACGGAGGGCGGCATCGCGCTCGACAGACTGAGCATCGCGCAAGTGCCCGAACCCTCGACCCTCTTGCTGACGATGGCCGGATTGCTCGGATTGCGCGGGCACCTGCGCCAGCGTACACGTTCGAAGTAAGCGTGGGTCGACCATCGACCGCCTCGGGAGCGCGGCAGGGCTGCCCCTGCGTACCCACGACATGTAACGGCTCGTAAGCCAACACGTCGTTTGACACCACCCCGCTGACCTCGCAAGAGAAACTGCACGCGAAGTTTGCATCGCGTTTCGTCCGTGGCCTGACGCCGTTCAGTTCAGGTGATATCCTCGCGACAGCCCTGGGTCATCGCGAAGTTTGGTGTCGACAGTGGCGCACAACCCGCCTACGGCGACCGATGCCGCCGTCCAGGCCGATCAGATTCGGACGCTCTACAGCCAGAGCCTCGCGATCTTTGCGGTGAGTCCGCTCACCGCCACCATCGTCGCGGCAGTGCTCTGGCCGTCGAGCGATCGACGGCTGCTGACGGCATGGGTGACGACGATGACCGTTGTGGTTGTCGTGCGCGCCGTGCTTCGGCGCCGATATCTTCGCGCTCAACCATCCACACAAGAGACTGCCACCTGGGCTCGCCGCCTCGTGTGGGGCGCGTTCATCACCGGCCTCCTCTGGGGACTCGGCGGCGCGCTGTTCTACGACCCGCGCGCACTCGTCCCTCAACTGGTGCTGGTGTTCGCCATCGGTGGAATGGTGGCCGGTGCCTCCGGCACATTGGCCATGCACCTCCCGGCATTCCTGGCGTTCGCGACGTCCGCCATCCTGCCGGTCGTGGTCCGGCTGTTTGCCGAAGGCGATGTTCCACACATCGCGATGAGCGGTCTCGGCATCGTCTATGGTCTGGCGATGTGGCTGGTCGCCTCCAACTCCCATTTTGCGGTGACCGAAGCGTTGCGTCTCCGCTTCGAGAACCGCGAACTCCTCGAGCAGTTGACTGCCGCACAGGTTTCACTGGAGGAAACCAACCAGACACTCGAGCAGCGCGTCGCTGAACGCGGCGCTGCATTGGAACGACAGACCGAAGCGTTGCGCGATGCGCAGCGGATGGAGTCGGTGGGGCTGCTTGCGGGCGGCGTCGCACACGACTTCAACAACCTGCTCACCGTCGTCCTCGGGAGTGTTGAACTGCTGCTCGCCGACACCAGGAATCCGGTGGACCGCTCGCGGCTTGCGGAGGTCAAGAGTGCGGCCAATCGCGGCGCCACGCTGGTCAGCCAGTTGCTCGCCTTCAGCCGGCGGCAGGTAATGCTGCGTAAGGTCCTCGACCTCAACGCCGTCGTCAATGACGTGCGTCCGTTGCTCACTCACCTGATCGGCGAGCACATCGAACTGGTGGTTTCGCTCGCTCGTGCGCCGCTATACGTAGAAGCCGATCCCACGCAACTGCAGCAGACAATCATCAACCTGGCCACGAATGCGCGCGATGCGATGCCTGACGGGGGCACCCTCACCATTGCGACAGAGTTCATCGACGGAGTTCCCACTGGCACGACGTTTTCCGCGCGCCGCTACGTCACGCTCAGCGTCAGAGACACCGGCGTCGGGATGGACGCGGCGACCAAGCGACTGGCGTTTGATCCCTTCTTCACGACCAAGGATGTCGGCAGGGGCACGGGCCTCGGACTTGCCAGCGTGTACGGGATCGTGGAGCAGAGCGGCGGTCACGTGCACGTGGACTCGGAGCCGGGGCGTGGCAGCTGTTTCCGCATCTTCCTCCCGTGCGAAGCCGTCGAGACGACCGAAGCCACCGACGTTCCCGCGGCGGCCATCGCGCCACCAGCCGGCGCTCCTCATCCAGCCACGATCATCCTGGTCGAGGACGAGACGCTGGTGCGTGAGATCACGGCCCGAGTCCTCGGGCGCGCGGGCTACACCGTGCTCGAAGCGCAGGACGGCGAGGAGGCGCTGCAGATGGTGCGCCGCCATGCGGGGCAGATCGATTTGGTGATTACCGACGTCGTGATGGCGAGGCTGGGAGGACTCGAGCTGGCACGGCGCGTCGCGGTCGAGCGGCCCGGCCTTCCGATCCTGCTGATGTCAGGCTACAACTCAGAGGAGATGCCCGCGGACGACCCGACCATCGGCTTCCTGCAGAAGCCGTTCACGCCGAACGCGCTTCTGCAGACTGTCTCCGCAATGCTGGCGACCGCCGGGCGGCCAGTCAAGATGTAGCGCGCCCGGCGCCGACGCTTTAATCAGAAGTGCATCCCCTCAACGATTGACGACGGTGACCCGAACTTCAGAGGCCATCATCTTGGCGCCCGCCTCTTGGTACGAGACACTGACCGTGTCGCCCGTATGAACGAACGTCGTGATGGGCGTGCTTCCGCCGGCGGCTTTCGTCGCCTTGCTCGCGCCCTTCGCGAGGACGTTGGTGTCACCGGTGATGCCGAAGCTGAGCTCGCGCCCTCCGTCTTCGATGACCAGCTGAGACGCGGTGACGAGCTTGACCTTTCCAGCGGAGATCTTCGCCGGAACGCTGATCGAGCCTTCGCCCCCCGCGCTGCCGACTCGGGCTATATCAGTCGCAATGTTTCGACCCTTCTCCACACGGTAGCGCACCAGCACGGCTTGTCCGGGCGCGAAGAAGCTGTTGACGCGCGGACTCGGATGGCCGGGCTGTTCCTTCTGTATGTCTCGCTCAGCGCGGCGTACGTCCAGATGGGTGCCGCTATCGACAAAGACGGTCAACTCCTCGGCGCCAGCCTTCATTGTGAGGCTCGTGTCGGTCAACGACGTGACCGTTCCGCGGGCTTCCCGATTCTGGGCCTGCGTGGGCTGTGCGATGGCCAACACGCCGACGATCGAGACTGCGACGCCGAGGATTGCAAAGCGGTTTCTCTTCTCCATGTTTGGCTCCTTCTGTTTGAGCGCTTATACGGAGAACGGGAGCACATGGCCATTCGCGGGCGCTTTGCAGAACCGGATCCGTGGGCGAGCCGCTTAACCGTCTCGCCACAACGAGTTGGACGGCGCGATGAGCGGCCGTAGGCGGCCGTAGGCGGTCTATTTTTGCGGCTGGGGCGGTTGTTGGAATCCGCAGCCCGGGATCGTGCACACGGTCATGGTGTGTACGTAGCGGATCTTCCCGTTCTCGAGGCGGAAGAGATGGCTATCGGGCAATTCGTTGTTGCTGAAACGTGAGAGCACAACCACGGCCCCTGGCGTGCCTTTCCCCGTGCGCATGCCGCCTTCGAGCCGGTTGCACGGCGTGCCCCACGGCACCTTCACACTGTTGTCGAAGAAGATGTCTTCGTAGGCATTGGCAGCGGCGATGAGCGTCGCGCGCGTATCGCGCGATGACGCGGGAATGATCCCCCAGTTCTCACCGCGCGAGTATTTCAGGTAGTTGTCCGCGTTGAAGAGCCAGTCGTCCTTATCGGTCACCAGCGTTTCGATCTCTGAGATCCTGCCCGCGGCTAGCTTGAGGCGAACACCCAAGACGTATGGGTGATTTGCGTCGGTCACGATCACTTCCGTGAAGGTCTCACAGGCGTCGGTGTCGAGCAGACTGCGATGAAAGTCGATCTTCAGCGGAGTGCGCAGGACGCCCTTGTCGATCGAAGCGTCCTGCATGTTCTCGCTGTACTTCACTGCGGGGACCAGGCGCATGCCGGACGGCGTGCCCTTGCTCTGGGCGGCGAGGTAGCTGTCCACCGCCGACTGCAAGTCGGCGCGCGTGCAGTTCGATTGCGCGCGGCTCTCCGCCGGCGTCAACATGACACACGACAGCGCGGCAAGGATCGCAACCGTTCGATTCATCTGACCTCCGGGAACGCCCCAGAGTATAGGTGGAACTAATGGCGCAGTGTCCGGAAGCCCGCGCGCTCTGCCCAGCTCCGCGGGGCCATCCCTTCCAAGGCTGGGGATGGGAACGCATGTTGCTCCTGTCATTGAGCATGGGATTTCGCACTCAGCTCAGTCAGTACGCGCAACGCCGTGTGACAAGGCGGTTATACCGATCGATGCCGTGGATCGGCGGCTTCATCGCGCTCGTGACAATCGGCCGGGCGATGCGCCGCAAGGGATTCCTGGGAGGAGCCGTGGACACGGTGCTGGACTTCATCCCGTTCGTTGGGACCGCCAAGAACATGGCTGAAGCCACGCGCGGCCGCGACTTCATCCCGGACCGCACGGCTCCTGAGCAGCAGCGGTAAGCCGAGTACACCGTTTTCATCGGATATAGTTCCGGTCCATGAAAACGGCGATTGCCCTCATTACCCTGACGCTCGTCCTTTTCGCCGTGCCGGCGGACGTCGCCGCGCAGGATCTCGCTATCGTCAATGCGCGGATTCTCGACGGCAAGGGCGGGGTCATCGAACGCGGCTCGGTCGTTGTACGCGGCGGCAAGATCGCGTCAGTCGGATCGGGCGCTGCGCCGTCCGGCGTGCAACGCATCGATGCACAGGGCCGAACCGTGATGCCCGGGTTCATCGACGCGCACCGCCACATCGCGACGGGCGACCCGGCCGAATGGCTCGAGAAGCGCGCGCCGGCGCAGATGCAGGAGTTCCTCGATGCCGGTTTCACCACTGTGCTGTGTGCGATCTGCCCCGACCAGGCGCTCGAGTTGCGTCAGCGCGTCGCGTCAGGCACGGTAAAGGGACCGCGTCTGCTGGTCGGACAGATCATTTTGCTGGCGCGACCGGGACCGCCAGCCGGTCGCGGCGATCCCGCGCGCTTCGACACCTCACGTCCGCCGATGCGCCCGACGCAAGCCGCAGGCGCGATTCCTCCAGCCGAGACCATCAAGACCGTCGAGTCAATCGCCAGCCGCAAGTACGACTACCTCAAAACCATCATCACGACGACGCCAGGCGGGCCGGAAGTGGACACGCTGAAGCTGATCGTCGCTGAAGGGAAGAAGCGCAATCTGCCGACGATCACCCACGCGGTGTCGGTGATCGACACGCTGGCCGCCGTCGAGGCGCGGCCGGATGTGCTCGTGCACACGCCGCACATCGGTCATCTCAACGACGATGCCGCTGCGGTGAAGAAGATTGCGGGCGCGGGCATCCCGATGACCTCGACGCTGCAGGTCTTCGCGCCTCACTTCTCCCCGGACAATGCGCCGCTGTTTCGCGATCGGGAGCCGTTCCCGTGGAACACGCTCTCGAGCGCCGGAGACGGACCAGTCAACGCGCGTCTGCTGTGGGAAGCCGGAATCTCGTACGGCTACGGCACCGACACAACCTGGCCGCCGAAGGAGTCGCTGGCCGACGAGCTGCGCGCGCTCAGCCTCGTGTTCTCGCCGCGCGATATCAGCAAGATCATGGGGCAGGGCGCGGCGCGTTCGACGCTGCGACAGGATATCGGCACGCTCGAGCCGGGAAAGGTGGCCGATCTCGTGCTCATCGATGGCAATCCGCTTACCAACATCAGCGATCTACTGAAAGTGATGGTAACGATCAAGGACGGCCGGATTGTGTCCGACGCCCGCACGCGCAACGGCCGAGCAACAAAATAGGGTGTAGTGTCCGGTTTTAGCGGGACCATAGACCACGGGACCGCTGGCAATCTGATTGAATGATCCGGCAGACGGAGGATGCGATGTCGATCCTACGTTTGCTGATTGCTGTGGTGCTGATCGTCGTGGTCGGTGCGTTCGTGATGGGATACCTCAGCAACCGGACCGGACGGGCGGCCAGCCTGCCGAGCCCTACAGAGACAGCGGCGTCAGACACCGTCGCCCGCGCCCGCGACAGTGCGGCTCAGATCGGTGAGAAAGCTGGCGAGGCCGCGAGCACTGTCGGCTCCACGCTCGAAGAAGCGGCATTGACGACGAAGATCAAGGCGAAGATGGCGCTCGACGACATGGTGAAAGCGCGCTCGATCGATGTGACGACACGCGGCACCACCGTGACCCTGAGCGGCATCGTCGGATCCAAGGCTGAACACGATCGCGCGATGGCGCTGGCGCGTGAAACGGACGGCGTCACCGACGTCGTCGACAACATGCGGATGCTTCAGCGGGTCGACTGAGGAGTGGCCGTCGGCTTACAGGCGCCAACCGCAGGTGTTGGCGACCAGGCTCGCGAGCTGGTCGAATCCCTGCACGGCGAATTCCGCCGTCACTGGCTGTGCGTTGAACGGTGTGAAGCCGAAGCGAAGACGGTTGGCTTTCGCGAGCTGACGGACGAACGCGACGCCGTCCGGTGCGAACAGCTCGTGAGCGCTATCCGAGACCTCCCACTGCTGGACTGTCTCCGGCCCATCGTCCCACTGCACGCGAATCGTGCGGCGGAGGGTATCGTCCTCGAACTTGGTCGAGGTGCCGAGCACGACAAACGTGTTCGTCGCGCGGTACAAGCAGCGGACGACGAGTACGGGCCGTGCCCGCGACGCCCAGACCGGGACGTCACGCACCGCCTGCAACTCGAAGGTGATCGTCTTTGATCCGTTATTGGCCCAGGCGGCCTTTCGCTGTCCGGTCCACGTCGGCGCAGGAGCCGACTCCACGACAGTGCGCGCAGGGGGGGGATGCGTCGGTGCTGCCGATGCAGCTGAGGCGGTTTGCAGCGGTGGGTCTCCACGCAGCGAGCTGAGCGCCACGACCAACACGATGCCCGCGAGTGCGCCCGCGGCGCCGACGATCATCACCGTCAGTCGCGTGACGCCTGGCTGCGCGCTGACGGCGCTCGCAGCGGTCCCCGTCCTCGCGACGGCACGTTCGTCTCGGGTCGGGGGGATGGGTTCAGGCTCGATCGGGATCGGGTCCACGGCCGTCAGCACCGCAAGCCAGATGCCCGCACATTTTTGCCGGCAGCTTCATTCGGCTTCCCGACGTGTGGTTACAGAACAGTGCGTCCGATGATGAATTACGCTAGCGGGCATGTTGAATGACCGCGCTTCGTTGAAAGCGATCGCGCGCCGCGCGATGATCGAACGCGGCTTCGAGCCGGACTACTCGCCGTCCGCCGAAGCGCAGGTCCGCCAGATGTCGGAGGCGGGTTCTCCGGCAGTTGGCAGGCGCGACCTGCGCCATCTTCTGTGGTGCTCGATCGACAACGACGACTCGCGCGATCTCGACCAGTTGTCGGTGGCGGAGATCCGCGGCGGTGCGACGGCAATTCTCGTCGCCATTGCCGACGTGGACGCGCTCGTGCCCTGCGATTCTCCCGTCGATCGCCACGCCCAGGCCAACACCACATCCGTCTACACACCCGCCGAAATCTTTCCGATGCTGCCCGAGCGACTGTCCACCGATCTGACGTCGCTCAACGAAGGTGAAGACCGTCCCGCGGTGGTCGTCGACATGACGATGAACGGTGACGGTGAGATCCAAAGCGCCGACGTGTATCTCGCGACCGTGCGCAATCGCGCCAAGCTGGCGTACCCGTCGGTGGGCGCCTGGCTCGAAGGTCGTGGACCTGCGCCGCCGAAGCTGACAGCGGTGGATGGCCTCGAGGAGAACGTGCGCGTCCAGGACGCCGCCGCGCGTGCGCTCAAGGAGTCGCGGCATCGGCGCGGCGCGTTGACGCTCGACACCATTGAAGGACGGCCCGTCTTCGACGGCGACAACGTGCGTGATGTGACCGACAGCGGCCGCACGCGCGCGTCAGAGCTGATCGAGGATTTCATGATCGCCGCCAACACCAGCACGGCGCAGTTTCTCGAGTCGCGGGGGTTCTGGTCGCTGCGCCGCATCGTGCGCATGCCGGAACGCTGGCTGCGCATTGTCGCGTTGGCCGCGGAAACGGGGACTCAGCTGCCGCCTGCACCGGACGGTCGGGCGCTCGAGCAATGGCTGCTCGCTCAGCGCGGCCTCGACTCCGATCGCTTTGCCGATCTCTCGCTCAGCGTCGTCAAGCTGCTCGGCCGCGGCGAGTACGTCGTCGAGGAGCCGCATGAGCCGACGCCGGATCACTTCGGTCTCGCGGTTGACGACTACGGCCACTCGACCGCCCCCAATCGACGTTTCGCGGACCTCGTCACGCAACGCCTGATCAAGGCGGCGTTGATGCGGCGCGACCCGCCGTATACCCACGAAGCGCTCCGGGCAATTGCCACGCGCTGCATGGAGCGTGAGGACGCGGCCAACCGCGTCGAGCGCCATGTGCGGAAGGCGGCCGCGGCCATGGTGCTGCAGCGCCGAATCGGCGAGGTGTTCGATGCGGTGGTGACCGGTTCGTCGGCAAAAGGCACGTGGGTTCGTGTGCGGCATCCGATTGTCGAAGGCAAGCTCGACCTGCGCGGCGAGTCTGTTCAGGTCGGCGACCGCCTGCGCGTCAAGCTGACCCGCGTGGATCCGCCGAAGGGGTTCATCGACTTCGTCGTGGTGTAGTGTCCGGCTTTAGCCGGACTCGCGTAGTGTCCGGCTTTAGCCGGACCTCCTGTGACACAATCTCGCCGGGAGGACTTCTATGAGACGAGCAATTCGCACGGCTTTCGTGTGGAGTCTCGTGTCCATTGCCGCGACGGCGACCGCGTGGGCCCATCACTCGTTCGCCGCGGCGTTCGACATGAACAAGCCGGTCACCGTGCAGGGGACGATCGTTCAGGTCCGTCTCGAGAATCCGCACTCGTGGTTCTTCCTCGATGTGAAGGACGCGACTGGGAAAGTCGAGCGCTGGTCGTTCGAGGCCGGCACCCCGAGCGGCATGGTGCGCAACGGCTTCAAGCCCGGCATCATCAAGAAGGGCGTCGAAGTCACCATCAAGGGTTTCCACGCCAAGGACCCCACGCAGAATGTCGGCATGCTGCGCGAGCTGGTCATGTCTGATGGGACCGTCTACGGCATGTTCGGGTCGCAGCAGGGACCGGCCGCGCAATGAAACCGCGACTGATCGGCCTGCTCCTCGTCGCCGCGTTCACCATCGCTCTCGCGTGGTTTGCGCCGTCTGTTCGGACTCAGACACGCCCTGGCGCGCAGGCCGAGAGCCCAAGCGCGCCAGCCGAGCCGAAGCCGCAGGCGGAGGCGGGAGGACCGGCACCGCGCATGGCGGATGGGCATCCGGATCTTTCCGGGGTGTGGTGGGGCGGCAGCGACATTGGCGCGGCGCGCGGGCGCGGTGCGCGCGGCGGCGGGCGAGGTGGCGCGCGTGGGGGCACACCGCCGCCGACCTTCATGAGTCTCTACAAACCGGAGGCAGCGGCGAAGGCGAAGACGCTCGGCGACAAGGACGATCCGACGCTGCGGTGCGTGCCGACGGCGTTCGGTACGCTGAACGTCAGCCTCTGGGACGTCGGCGCGGTCGGACAGATTGTCGCTACGCCGAAGATGATCGTGATGCTGACCGAGACGTATCACGGGTTCCGTCTGATCCCGACCGACGGACGTCCGCATCGCGACGATCAGCCGCCCGCCTATCGCGGTGATTCGGTCGGCCGCTGGGACGGCGACGTATTCGTCGTCGACACGAAGAACTTCACCGACAACACCTGGATGTCGGCCGAAGGACGGGTCTCGCAGCACTCCGACCAGCTGCACATCGTCGAGCGCTATCGTCGAGTGGACGCGAACACGCTCGAGATCGAAGCGACGGTCGAGGATCCGGAAGTGCTCACCGGTCCATGGACCGCGCCGAAGCAGTCGCTCGTGCTGGCGCCGTTCGATCGGATCCTGTCGCTCAACTGCTCTGGCATCGAGACACAGGCGCTGATGGACGCCGCCGCGAAACAAACCGGCAAGTAGTCGGAAGGATTAGTCAGCCGTCACATGTCGTCACCCGCCGCCGATCGCCCGGGGTCGAAGCTCGTCGACCTCGAAGTCAAGGACGCGCGCATCATCTTCACGCCGATCTGGGACCTCCTCCAGGAGGAGGTCGGCCGGGAGAATCTGCGCTTTCCAAAAGAGATCATCCTGCTCGGGGGAGCGCCTGGCTCCGGCAAGGGAACGCAGACGCAGTTCATCAGCGAGTCGCGCGGCCTGACCTGTCCGCCGATCGTGATCAGCGAGCTGCTCACGACGCCGGAGATGGAGCGGATCAAGGCGCAGGGCGGCATGGTCGGCGACAAGGAAGTGCTGACTGTCCTGTTGCGCGAGCTGCTCGACGAGACGTTCCGCGACGGCGTCATTCTCGACGGCTTCCCGCGCACGCCGGTGCAGGTCGAGTTCTTAAAGCTCCTCGTCGACAAGATCAGTGCGCTGCACGACGAGTTCGCCAACACGCCGCTGGCGATTCATTTCCGTCGTCCGACCATTCACGCGATGGTCCTGTTCGTGAGCGAGAGCACGAGCGTGGCGCGGCAACTGGGGCGCGGACGCGAGATTGCCGAGTACAACCGCAAGGTGGCAGAGACGGGCATCGGCACGCCGATCGATCTGCGTGCGACCGATCTGTCCGAAGAGCTCGTGCGCCGTCGCTATCAGGTATTCAAGGAGCAGACGTGGACGGCGCTGACCTCGCTGCGTCAGCTCTATCACTACCACTTCATCAACGCTGAAGGGGCGATCGCCGACGTGCAGGCGAACATCCTGAAGGAGTTGAAGTATCAGAGCTCGCTGGAGCTCGACCCGCGCACCTTCGAGCGGTTGCGCGCGTTGCCGCTGGCCGAGGAGCTGGTGGTGCACGGCCGCCAGGAGCTGGTGAAGCGGCTGGACAGCTACGAGCTGGACCACACCGAGCTGCTGCGGCAAATCGTCGAGCTCGTAAGCGGCAAATTCATGCCGATCATTACGCGCCACGCGCTGTCGGGCCGGGCCACCGTGAACTCCGAGGATCCCATCTTCAACGAGCCACTGGCGATCCCGATGCTGATCGACATCTTCTCGGAGCGCGGCTATCACGCGGTGGTGGACAAGACCATCCAGCAGGTCCCGGAGCGCGTCGACCTCAAGACCGGCGAGATCAAGTTCCGCACAAACGCCGTCTACCGCATTCAAGTCACGTTCGAGGCTTCGAAGATCCGCCGCGGCTGACGTCGTCGCGTCCGGCTTCCTTGGCCCGCCGAAGCGCATCGCGCGAAGGCGGCAGCCGGACCGGCACGGGTTGTGATTCACATCGCACCGACGAGGTGACGATATGAATCACACAACCCTGGCGACCAGCCTGGCTTTGACGTGCTGGATCGCCGCACCAGCTGCTCAGCGGACGCAGACACCGACGAATGAACCAGCGCACAACGTCTATGTGCTGACTGGGTGTCTTGAGCGTGGGGATTCGCCGACGGCGTTCAGACTGACTCGTGCGTCCGCCGTCGGGCAGGCACCTCCTCGACAGGGCGCTTCCACACAGACCGAACCGGATGTGTACGAGCTGCAAGCCGTGTCGAGTGTGTCGGAACAGGGATTCAGCAGCGAGAAGCTTCAGCCCGAAGTAGGCACGCGGGTTGAGCTGACGATTCGGCCTGTCGAGGCGGCATTGCCTGCGCCGTCACCACCAGCCTCGACAAACGCTGCAGGGAAGCCCGCTGAGTCCCCACGCCCACGCTTCAGCGTCACCAAGCTCGAGCGGCTCGCAGATTCCTGCAAGTAGGCAGAAATCGGGCTACACTCGCGCTGCAAACGGTGGGGTAGCGGCTTCGTGAGGAGCGTGCGAGGGATTGCGCATGCAGAAGCGTGGTCTGAGCCGAAGGCAACTCATCTCGAGCGCATCGGTCGCTGCGCTCGCCCAATACCTGCCTGACGTCGCGCGTGCCGAGCAGGGTCAGAGCGCGGCTCTCGGCCGTCGGCGGTTCACGCAATCAGTCTGCCGGTGGTGCTACGCCAGCATTCCGCTTCGCGACTTCTGTCAGGCGGTCGCGAAGATGGGCCTGACGGCGATCGATCTGCTCACATCGGATGAATGGCCCGTCGCCCGGGAATTCGGACTGACCTGCTCGATGGGGTCCGGACTCGGTGGTCCCATTGAGCGCGGCCTCAACGATCCGGCTAACCACGACACCATCATGACGAGCCTCACTGCAGGCATTCCGCAGGCCGCGCGCGCCGGCGTGCCGAACGTGATCACGTTCTTCGGGAATCGGCGGGGGATGAGCGACAAGGACGCCATCAACAACTGTGTGACCGCGCTCAATCGAGTGAAGGGTGTGGCCGAGGACAACGGGGTCACGATCTGTATCGAGCTGCTCAACAGCAAGGTGAACCACAAGGACTATCAGGGCGATCGCACCGCGTTCGGCGTCGAGGTGGTGTCGGCTGTGAACTCTCCCCGGGTGAAGCTGCTCTACGACATCTACCACATGCAAATCATGGAGGGCGATGTCATGCGAACGATCCGCGACAACCAGCAGTGGATCGCGCATTACCACACCGGCGGCGTGCCCGGCCGCAACGAAATCGACGGCTCACAGGAGCTGAATTATCCGGCGATCGTGCGTGCCATTGGCGACACGGGTTTCAGCGGATACATGGCTCACGAATTCATTCCGAAGCGGGATCCGCTGACCTCGCTTCGCGATGCGGTGGCGCTCTGTGAGGTCTGACTTCATGCGAGGGGTCCTCATGGTGATGGTGCTGGTGGGCGTTTTACTCTCACCCGGACGCGCGTCAATGCAGGGAGCAGAGAGGCCGCTGTTCAACGGCCGCACGCTCGACGGATGGCGGGGATTCACATCGGACACGCCGCCGGCGGGTTGGTCCGTGGTTGACGGAACGCTGGCGCGAACCGGACCCGGCGGAGACATCGTCACCGTCGACGAGTTCGGCGATTTCGAATTGCGGCTGCAGTGGAAGATCTCCGAAGGCGGCAACAGCGGCATCATCTTTCGCGTGGTGAATGTCGGCACCGAGGTGTGGGAGAGCGGACCCGAGATGCAGATCCTCGACAACGCCCGTCACGCGGACGGCAAGAACCCACTGACCTCCGCAGGCGCCAATTACGGACTGCAGGCGCCGGTGCGCGATGTCACCCGACCGGTCGGCGAATGGAACGATGCGAGGCTCGTCGTAGCAGGGGCGCACGTCGAGCATTGGATGAACGGGGTCAAGATCGTCGAGTACGAGCTGTGGAGCCCGGCATGGGAGTCGCTCGTGAAGGCCAGCAAGTTTGTGAAGATGCCGGCGTACGGACGCGCGAAGCGTGGTCGTATCGCGCTGCAGAATCACGGCGACCCGGTGTGGTTCCGCAATATCACCATCCGTCCGATGTGATGCGAGGCAGGTGATGCAGCTTCAATCGGAAACCTTCGATGCCATCGTCATCGGCTCCGGGATCTCGGGAGGCTGGGCCGCGAAGGAGTTGACCGAGCGCGGGCTGCGCGTGCTGATGCTCGAGCGCGGCAAGAACGTCGAGCACATCAAGGACTACGGCAACGCGCTCAAGGCGCCATGGGAGTATCCGCATCGCGGTGGCCGCACGCTGGCGATGGAGGAGGCCTACCCGGTCCTCAAGCGCGATTACCCGCTCAACGAGAAGAACCTGGATTGGTGGGCGTCGGACAAGGACTCGCCCTACACGGAAATCAAGCGGTTCGACTGGTATCGCGGCTATCACGTCGGCGGACGCTCGCTACTGTGGGGCCGTCAGAGCTATCGCCACGGCGATCTCGACTTCGGGGCGAACGCGCGAGAAGGCATCGCTGTTGACTGGCCAATCCGCTACAAGGACGTCGCTCCGTGGTACGACCACGTCGAGCGCCACGCCGGCATTTCCGGATCGCGCGAAGGACTCGCGCAACTCCCCGATGGTCAGTTCCAGCCGGCCATGCCGCTCAACTGCGTCGAGGAGATCATCGCTGGTCGCGTCAAATCGAAGTTTGCTGGACGACGAATCATCCCGGGACGTGTTGCGAACCTGACGCAGACCCTCCCGGGACGAGGGGCGTGTCAGTACCGGAACGCGTGCTGGCTCGGATGCCCCTTCGGCGCGTACTTCAGCACGCAGTCGTCGACGCTGCCCGCGGCGAAAGCCACGGGACGGCTGACGCTCAAGACATTCGCGATCGTGACCGACCTCGTGTACGACCGCGACCGCAAGCGCGCACGCGGCGTGCGCGTCCTCGATGCAGTCACCGGGCAGACGACCGAGTACTCCGCCCGTGTGATCTTCCTCTGCGCGTCGACGCTCAACTCGACGTGGATCCTCATGCGGTCCGCGAACGACGTGTGGCCCGGCGGGCTGGGGAGCAGCTCTGGAGAGCTCGGTCACAACCTGATGGATCACCATTTCCGGTGCGGCGCCAATGGCGACTTCGCGGGTCACGAGGACCGCTATGTCTTCGGCCGCCGGCCAACGGGGTTCTACATCCCGCGCTTCCGCAACCTGGCCGGCGAGCGCAGGGACTATCTACGCGGCTTCGGCTATCAGGGCAGCGCGAGCCGTCAGGGATGGGAACGTGCCGTCGCCGAGCTCGGCGTCGGCGGTACGTTCAAGGACGCCATGGCGCAGCCCGGTCCGTGGCGCGTCGGAGCCACTGCGTTCGGCGAGATGCTGCCGAATCATGCGAACCGCATCTCGATCGACACGGCGCGCGTGGACAAATGGGGTTTGCCGGTGCTGGCGATCGACTGTGCCACCGGCGAGAACGAGCGCTTGATGCGGCGCGACATGATGAACGACCTGGCCGAGATGCTCGAGGCAGCTGGCGCAACCGACGTCAGTGTCTATGACAACGACTACGCGCCCGGTATGGGGATACACGAAATGGGGACGGCTCGGATGGGCCGCGACCCGAAGACGTCGGTGCTGAACGGCCGCAATCAGGTGTGGGACTGTCAGAACGTGTTCGTGACCGACGGGTCGTGCATGACCTCGTCGGCCTGCCAGAACCCGTCGCTGACCTACATGGCACTCACCGCGCGTGCGGCCGCCTTCGCCGTCGAGGAGTTGAAGCGTGGCAACCTCTAGTGGTCCGCATAGGCTGAAAGAGTACCAGTCACAACAGGGCTTCGAGAGCGATTTCTCGGCCGCGACAACGGAGCGGCCGGTGGTATTCCACGAGGGACATACCACGAACCCAATCTCGCGCCGCGAAGCGATGCAGCGTGTGACGGTTCTGCTCGGCGGCGTCGCGCTCATCGACGGCGAGAACGTGCTTGCGGCAATGGCCGGCGCTGCGTCGGCGGACG